>Ga0115031_1002445_pt1 | contig 13842 bp, 9 predicted proteins | sample Maine_Asex4_meta_FD_87301 | JGI IMG/M metagenome (GOLD analysis project Ga0115031, IMG submission 87301) | Marine algal microbial communities from Maine, USA - Maine_Asex4_metaG | ecosystem: Host-associated > Algae > Red algae > Unclassified | place: Maine, USA | collected 2015-01-05 | reverse complement strand
GTATATTATTTTCTAGATTTGACCAGGCTTTGGGGTTGCGGAAGAAATAGGTAACGTTGATTAATAAGTCTGAACAAAGAATTTTTCTTTCCTCAGCCGAGGTACTCAGTAGAGTGATGTAACGGGGATTTCGCAGGTTGAGGAATAAAGGTAGGGTATTAAAGTGAAGAGTTAAAATAACCTCTGAATGGAGATCCAAGTAAAAAATTTAGACCACTTAGGTATCGTAGCAGGAATCGTTGACCAGATAGGATTAGTTGAAGAAATAGATAGACTTATAAAGCCACATCCTCAACAAATCATAAGCACAGGACAGGTGGTGAAAGCCATGATTCTTAATGGATTGGGGTTTGTCAGTGCGCCTTTATATTTATTTAGCGAGTTTTTTGTGGGCAAGGCAACAGAACATCTGATAGGAGAAGGAATAAAACCAGAACACCTCAACGATGACCGAATAGGAAGAGCTTTGGATAGTTTATCAAATCAAGGACTGACACCATTATTCACCAACATTGCCATGTTAGCCCATCAAAGATTTAATCTTTCGACTAAAAGTCTACATCTAGATTCGAGTAGTTTTAGCTTGGAAGGAAGCTATGAAGTAGAAAGCTCGGATGAATCAAGTGAATCAATCGAATCCGTCAAGATCACCTATGGCTACTCCAAAGACCATAGACCAGATTTAAAACAATTCATGATGGATGTAATTTGCACGGGAGATGGAGATGTACCATTGTTTGTCAGAGTAGCTGATGGAAACGAATCTGACCGTGCTATTTTTGCCCAGTTGATTAAGCAATTTAAACAGGAATGGAATTTAGATCGTATTTACGTTGCTGACAGTGCGCTTTACAGTGCGGAAAATATTCAACAACTAGGAGAACTGAACTGGATAACCCTAGTTCCTCGAAGTATTAAAACCGCTAAGATGTTAGCTGAATCAATCGAAGACGAGGTTTTTGTTGAGAGTAAAACTCCAGGTTATCGCATTGCGTCCTGTTGTTGTAATTATGGTGGAATTCATCAACGTTGGTTGATTATTGAAAGTAAGAAGCGTCGCGATAGCGATTTTAAACGGCTCGAAAAGCAACTTATAAAACAACTAAAAATAGCCACCAGTGAATTGAAGTCACTGATGAAGCAGGATTTTGCTTGTGTTGCCGATGCCAAACAAGCTGCGGATAAACTGAGCCGAAGTTGGAAATATCATTGCTTAAAATCAATCGAAATTGAAACGCATCCTCACTACAACAAAGCAGGAAGACCAACTAAAAACCAATCTCCCGAACACTTTGCCTATTGTGTCACTGCTCAAGTTATTCCTCTAGAGTCGGTAATTGAGATTGCCCGAAGGCGAGCTGGGAGATTTATTTTAGCAACTAATATCACTAATGAAGACATTCTTTGCGATGATGAGGTGCTAATTGAATATAAAGGACAGCAAAGTTCTGAGCGAGGCTTCCGCTTTCTCAAAGATCCTTTGTTCTTTACTTCGAGTGTTTTTTTAAACACCCCTCGAAGAGTGGCAGCTCTGGCAATGGTTATGGCTTTATGTTTGCTGGTTTATACTCTCGGTCAACGTCAGTTAAGACAAGCTTTAGCTGATGCAGAAGAAACAATTCCTAATCAACTCAAAAAGCCAACTTCTACTCCGACTTTAAGATGGGTTTTCCAATGTTTTCAAGCAGTTCATCTGATTTGTCTCGATCGCCAGCAACAAATTTCTAATCTTAATGATGCTCGACTGAAGATTTTGCGTTTTCTCGGAAGTCCCTGCCAAAAATATTATTTAATTTGCTAGCCTACCTGCGAAATGTCCGTTAGAAACTACGCGATCGTATTTTAATTTTTGCAATTCAATTGACAAAAGTAAAATGCGATACCCAACACGATGATGAATAAATATTATTGTGGATGCAAGGATTTTTGTAACCTTAACCATGATAAATTTATGGTGAAATATAGTGGTTTGTTAATCCAAAATAATTTATGGACTTGCAAAAATTTGATGATGTATCGCCTGTTTTTGTTGTTGGTCATGCTCGATCAGGAACGACATTACTACAGATGATTTTGAACAATCACTCTAATATAGCTATATATGGCGAAGTTCACTTTTTCAATCCAATTAGCGATTTGAAAAGTTCAGTTCCTAATTTGGATAGCGACGAAAATATAGATGATTTTTTTCAATTACTAACGAAAATAAAAACTGTATATTATCTACCAGATTATGAAGCTCTTTTTGATAAAGTTAAAACTAAACTCAAAAAAGATAAGACTGCCAACTATGAAACCTTTTATAAATATCTACTAGAAGAGTATGGTGAAATAGAGAAAGCTACGCGGTGGGGAGATAAAACCACAATGAACGTTAGATATTTAGAAGAATTATTGCAAATTTTCCCCAAAGCTAAAATAATTCACATAGTTCGCAATCCTAAAGACGTTATCGCTTCCAAGATCAGAGTGCCTTGGTCGCCAAATTCTATTATTATTAATGCTTTTAAATGGAAAATTGATGTTTTATACGGTCGAAAATTTGCAGCCAAGCATAAAAATTCTTATACGGAGATACGCTACGAAGACTTGGTTTCTTCTCCAGAATCAGAGATTAAAAGACTCCTCAATTTTATAGATGAACCTTTTGAAGATGCGATATTTAATTTTTATAAGAAATCGCAAGAGTATGTTGTAGGAGAACCCTGGAAAGAAGGTGTGACAAATCCTATTAATCTCAAATCAGTAGGAAAAGGAGATAAGGAACTTTCTAGAAATCAAATTTCTTTGATCGAACAAATAATTGGTAAGACTTGGTTTGAACGTTTTAATTATCAATTATCTAAATCAAATGCTTCGATAATAATGTTATTGGCAACAGCATTAGAAGACGTAAAAGACTATATAAATTACAAGCGTAATGAGAAAGAAGAAAAAGACGAGTCTGACAGTATTAATCCTAATGGTCGTCAAGTTAGAAAGCTATTTTTTAAAGCAGTTATTGACCGATAATTTACCTTCTTAGAAGCAAGCGCGTTAGCTCTAAATTGTGGAGCTAACGCCAAAATCAAATTTGACTTTTATATAAAACTTTTATATAAAATTAACTGCCGTTTGTTGACCAAAATAATAGTGAAAAAATCATAAGAAACGACTATATGTCTTTTTAATATTACGAGATTTTGTTTTTAGTTCAATAATTGCTGGCAGTTAGAAACTGCTAGTGCTTTTACTCAAAGCAACTATGCCCATTCACAAAAGTAGCTATATGGCAGAATAGATTATTGTTTAAATTGCCAGCCCTTTAGAAGCCAACCATTCAGGATTATAGAGACGAGATTGATATCTTCCCCCTCCATCGCAGAGTACAGTAACAATAGTATGACCAGGACCCATTTGCTGGGCTAATGCGATCGCAGAACCGACGTTAATGCCTACTGAACCACCCATAAATAAGCCTTCTTTGTTGAGTAATTGATAAACGACGCGGACGCATTCTTGGTCGTCAACTTGGATAGCATCGTCTATAGGTGCGCCTTCCATATTACCCGTGATACGGCTGTTACCAATACCTTCAGTAATAGATTTACCTTCGGGTTTAATTTCTCCTGTTTTAATGTAGCTATACAAACCGCTACCCATCGGATCTGCTACAACACAGCGAACATTAGAGTTTTTGTCTTTAAGATACATCGCAACCCCTGCATAAGTACCTCCCGTACCCGTAGCAGCTACCCAGCCGTCAACCTTACCGTCGGTTTGCGCCCAAATTTCCGCCCCCGTAGTTTCGTAGTGGGCGTTACGATTGGCTGGGTTTTCAAACTGATTTGCCCAGATCGCATTGTCCATTTCTGCTGCCACCCGTCCCGACACCTTGACGTAGTTATTAGGATTTTTGTAGGGTACGGCGGGAACAAGACGCACTTCTGCACCAAGTGTTTTTAAGGTATCAATTTTTTCTTGAGACTGAGTTTCGGGAATAATAATCAGGCATTTATAACCTTTAGCATTGCAGATGTGAGCCAAACCAATACCTGTATTACCAGCCGTACCTTCAACTACCGTCCCCCCTGGCTTTAGTAGTCCTTTTCTCTCCGCATCTTCGATAATATAAAGCGCAGCCCGATCTTTTACCGAACCACCAGGATTAAGAAACTCAGCTTTACCAAGTATTTCGCACCCAGTTTCTTCACTAAAGCTATTGAGGCGAATCAAAGGAGTGTTTCCTACCGTAGCAACAAAACCGTTTTTAATATCCATATTTATAAAAGCTTTCTTTACCAACTCTCTAGTCTTTAGATTACCTGAATTTTGGGACTCAAGACTCAGGAGAATTGTCGGTTTACAATAGAGTGATTACCTTATCTAAATAAGCATACAGGGATGTGAGAGCTACGTAACATTTGGGCGGTGGTGCTACCAATTATTAGATGACGAATACGATTGTGACCATAAGCACCCATTAATAGTAAGTCAATGTATTGTTCTTTGATATATTTTTCCATTTCTGGCTCTGTATCTCCTAGTAAAACTTGGCATTTGGGATTGAACCCAGCCATTTTTGCCCGATCATCAGCCTGTTTTAACATCTCTTTAGCTTTTGATTCGCTTTTTGTAGTTACACAAATAATATGTAGCTCTAAGTCTTTAAAGGCGGGTAACTTGGCTAAATAATCTAAAGCTCTTTGACAGCTTTCACCGCCGTCATAAGCCAATAAAACACGATAAACGGGCTGAAATTCTCTGGGAGTAACTAAACAAGGTTTTTTACTAGAGCGTACTATGCGCTCCATATTTGCTCCTAAATGTTCGGTGGCAAAGTCAGCCTGTTCGCCTCTTTTGCCTAAAATAACTAAATCGCTATCTTCTTCTAATTTATGGAATAGATCGACTAAAAAACCAGTTTCATGGGTCAATTTAACTCGATCAATATTGCGATCGCTAAAAAACGCTTTAGCTTCTTGTAAAATTATCTTGGCTCTCTCATGATTTATTTTCGCTCTTGATGCTTCGATGTTTACTAATTCTTTTAATAGCTGTTGATAAGAGTCAATACCGATATTCCCTGAAAAATCAGGATTCTGGACGGCTTTTTCTGCCCGCCTATCAGTTACATAAAGAACTTCAATCGCAAAATCCATTTTTTTAGCCAGCCACGCTGCATATTCGTAGCTTACCTGGGAGTATGCCGAACCATCTGTACAGAGAAGAATCTTTTCCATAAACGATTGAAGAATTAAAAACTATAATTTTTTTGCAGGACGAATAATGCTATTTTACTGTGGAAGGCAGTGAACGTAAGCATAGCCTCTACAGAGGTGCATACTGTTCGCGAATTGATTAGCAAAATTTATCAAGAAGCACGTCAAAAAGTAATGAAATACGTCATGTGGGGGAGCTACTGTGAAAACGCCCTGGAGAAACGCACCCCTTTCCGTCAAGCGCATTTAGATGGTTTGACTAGTCAAAAGGAGCAAGGAATATTAGTTACTCTAGGTCCAACCAAAGATAACACCAAAGTTTTCGGTATTTACGAAGCTGATGACGAAGCCACCGTAAGCAAATTAGTGGAATCAGATCCCTACTGGCAAAATGGTATTTGGACAGAATATGAAGTCAAAGAATGGATTCAAGCTTTTTGAGCTAATATACCCTTTGCTTTGCTTAGAGTAAAGAATTTGGTTGATAAAAACTGTTTACTAAATCGGTAGAGATACGAATAATGTCTGTTAAAGCGATCGAGGTGATTTAACAGACATTATTTTTATGTGTTTTAAGGTGTCTGCTATCTCATAAGATAGTGAAGTGCGATTCGTTGGTAATGCGAAGCTTTAGAAAATAAAGAAGTAGAGGCTTCCAGGTGATGGCGGAGAGAAAACCGCAAGTAACCTGAACTGACAGTTGGATGTGGGTTAAAGTCCCACGCGCGACCTGAACTGGTCGTTTCAGAATAGAGAACCTATTCTCTCAGGAGAATTTCACCTCCTGCCCTTGCGTAAAACAACTTAATCTTAAGTTGGATTCAGAACCAAGTAGGCAACGAACGGGGAATAAGCAGAATCACGAATGTAACCGACTCTGATAGGGTCAAATTGGTGTCGGGGCTAAAGGAAAGGAATGGAAGGATGAACATAGTCTAAGATATCTATTAAATTGCGTCATTTAACAAACAGTCAAATGACTCCTGACAGACTGTAACCAAAACGGTAAGTAGGTAGAATTACACAATGTGGGATTGTGTAATTGTGAAATCAATATTCCTACCGCAAAAGAGATATCCATCCTCTCCCATTTCGATAGAAACTGAAACGATACAACAGGGTAAGTCCTACAAGGTCTGATGACAGTCGAATTATCAGTAGGTCTGAGGTGACAAAGACTTAATCCCTTGAAGGATAAAGGAAGAAAGAAAAAGCGAAAGTCCACCTGTAATGGGTGGAATACGGGTTCAAACTTTGCCCGTGACCGAAAGGAATAGCAGACTTCTTTTGGGTCATATACGAAATAGAAAACGAACCTGAAATCGAACCAAATGAGAAGTTTGATACTCTACGGAGTAAATGGACAGGCGGAACAGCTAGTGGATTGGAGTCAGGTCAACTGGGTCAAAGTCTACAAGCTGATTAGAAATCTTCAACGTCGGATATTTCGTGCTAGAAAACTTGGTCAATGGAAGCAACTTAGAAGGTTGCAGAAATTATTATTAAAAAGCTACGCGAATCTACTAGATTCTGTAAGACGTATTACTCAAGAAAATAAAGGCAAAAATACGCCTGGAGTAGATAGGGAGGTTATAAAAACTCCAGAAGGTCGAGTAAAACTTGTCAATGAGTGGAAAATGCCAAAAGCAAATCCTACCCGACGGGTTCTGATACCCAAATTAAATGGCAAGAAACGTCCTCTTGGAATCCCAACCGTGAAGGATAGAGTCGCACAGAACATAGTCAAAAATTATCTAGAACCAGAATGGGAAGCCATCTTTGAACCAAATTCCTACGGCTTTAGGGTGGGCAGAAGCTGCCACGATGCTATAGAAATGGTATTCAAATTAACCAACAATAGTAGGTCGGGCAAACGCAAATGGATTCTAGACGCTGATATCAAAGGATGCTTTGATAACCTTGCCCACGAATCGATTCTCAAGAGTATCAAATCCACTCCAGGTGAAAATTTGATAGCAGAATGGATGAAAGCTGGGTACGTATATGAAGGGACTCATTACCCTACAAATACTGGCACTCCCCAAGGAGGAATTTGTAGCCCTTTACTATCAAATATCGGGTTACACGGGCTAGAAAACCTAATCAAATCTTTGAATAACAAACTAGGTATAGTCCGCTACGCTGATGACTTCATCTTGACGGCTAAAACGCTCAAAGAAATCGAAGACATCATACCCAGAGTCAAGCAATGGTTATTAGAACGCGGACTCGAACTCAGCACGGAGAAAACCAACATAGTTCATATAGATGAAGGCTTTAACTTTTTAGGATTTAATGTCAGGCAATACAAGAGCAAATTATTGATCAAACCCCAAAAGGAAAAGGTTCTCGCCTTTTGTAAAAGATTAGGGGAAACGATTAAAAAAATGGCTACAGTCAAGCAAGAAGTCCTAATCAGAAAGCTTAATCCTATTCTCCGAGGTTTTGCTAATTATTACCAGGGAGCAATTAGCAAAGAAACCTTCTCATACATATCGTATCGGGTATGGAAATACCTCTGGAATTGGTGCAAGCGTAGGCATCAAAAAAGAAGACTTAAATGGGTTAAAAATAAATATTTCCACGTAATTAACGGTAGAGACTGGACATTTGGCTGTATGACAAAAGATAGAAAAGGACGAAATGTACTTCTATATCTATATAGCATCGATAAAACACCAATTGTCCGACATACAAAAGTCAAAGGGACTAACAGCCCTTTTGATGCTGAATTGGATGACTACTGGGAAAAACGCAATACTAAACAGGGCAAATTACATTGGGCAAAAGGGAGTAAATACGAACAAGTAGCCAAAAATCAAAACTACAAATGTCCAAATTGTGGTCAATTCCTAATTAATGGTGAAGAAATAGAAACCCATCACATAATTCCTGTGAAAGATGGTGGCTCGAACGACATCGAGAATTTAATCCACTTACACGCAGCGTGTCATAAGCAGGAACACAGCAAATCCAAGTTCAAAGCTTGAAGTATGGCTTGAGCCGTGTGATGGGAAAACTGTCAAGCACGGTTCTTAGGGGAGGGGCGAGTCGTGAGGCTCAAACCTTACCCGACTTAATCTACAGCTTGAATCTTGATTTAGCTATCTAATCTATTCTATATATGCAGATAATGTCGTTATTCACATAGAAAGCTTAGAAGGTGTTTGAGAAGTTATTTTTTATACAAGTTAGTTCTCGATTCTGCCCCCCTTGCCCCCCAACATTAGGAGGAATCAGACTTAAAATTCCCCATATTTTCGAGCTTTAGGGGACTTTTAAACGATATTTTATATTTTTAAAACATACTCTTAGTAAAAAAATCATACAAATCTTTTTTGGTAATTGGGTTTGAAAGATTTGCATCTACAGCAATGAAAAATTCAGACCAATAATCAACGATATGAGCAAAATTTTCTTCTGAAAGTTCTGAATACGGTTCATCAGGAAAAGCAATCGTTGCCAACTCATCTTGAATATCTCCATAATCATGACCTTTTCGCTGCCATTCTTCACCATATTCTTCCCAAATTTGAACAAGACCAAGTAGCGCAACTGGATCTCTAGCAATAAAGTCTCTTCCATCTTTTATTGCCCAAAATTCCCCGTAGCATTCATTTTGAAGTGCCGATAATTTTGTAACTCGGTGCTTACGGCGATCGCCTAGCAGTAAAATATCATGCTATGTTTTGACAAATTATGGGTTAAAACGTGGGAAATGCTCACTATTCTCCTGGTGTAATTCCACTAAAATTGGGAACAATAGCCTTATTATCGGTACAGCAACAACACCAATCTTGTGGATAAACTTCTTTTTTTACCCAATTATGAAAGCTAGAATATTGCCATAAATGAGGACAATCAACTAAGCCGTGTTTGACAGGGTTATAGTGAATATAATTTAAGTGATTTTCTAGATTGCGATCGCTACAAATTGTATGTTCCCAAAACCGTCTTTGCCAAACATTATTTTCTCTATGTTTCTGACGATTTGTTGACCATAATGTTTTTAGCTTGTTAGTTAGCGATAGATCGCTGCATAATTAAAAGCAGCCCTTTGAGAGAAACATTAAACCAATTCCAACTCTGGTAAAGCTTTGTGAATTGCGCCTAACCAGTCAATCAGATCTTCTAGTTGTTTCTTAGGTTTCAAAACACCCAAACCCCGCACCACTACCTTTTTCGACGCATAGACAAAACGCGATCGCACGTGCTTAGGGAGGTTCTCTGCCATTAAATTCCAAGCAGGTTCGCCCATCGGAGTTTCTAAGACAATATTTTGCTTTCCTTCTGGTTTAACACGGGAAAAGCCAATTGCTTTGGCTATTTGTTTCAACTCCATCACCTGTATTAGCTGTTGTGTCGCAGCAGGCATTGCACCATAGCGATCTTCCCATTCAGCCGCGATTTGTACTAGCTCTTTTTTAGAAGATGCAGTTGCCACCGCCCGATAAGCATCCATCTTTTGTTCTGGATCGGCAATATATTTCTCAGGAATAAAGGAAGTCAGCTTAAGATCTATTTGCGTATCTTCTACCTTGGGTATTTCTTGTCCTTGAATTTCGTGAATAGCTTCTTGCAGCATTTCCATATAGAGATCGAAGCCAACGTTAGTTATTTGTCCAGATTGTTCTGCACCCAACAGGCTACCAACTCCACGTATTTCCATATCCCGCGTCGCTAGCTGATACCCCGAACCCAACTGGCTAAACTCCTGTAAAGCGCGCAATCTTTTACGGGCTGTATCTGATAAGGTTTGTTTACTGGGATATAGTAACCAGGCGTGGGCTTGAGTACCCGAACGCCCTACTCTACCCCGTAGCTGATACAGTTGAGATAAGCCAAACTTTTGGGAATCTTCGACGACAATAGTGTTGACGCGAGGAATATCTAAACCAGACTCGATAATGGTAGTGCAGACGAGTAAATCTGCTTCCCCATTACTAAAGGTAAGCATGGTTGATTCTAATTCTGATTCTGGCATTTGCCCGTGAGCGATCGCAATTTTGACATTGGGAATCATCTCTCGTATCTTGGCACTCACCTCTTCGATCCCTTCTACTCTAGGGACAACATAAAATATTTGTCCTCCCCGATCTAGTTCATTACGGATCGCATTGCGAATCACTTCGGAGTTATAAGGGGAAAGATGGGTTTTAATTGGGCGACGGGATGGAGGAGGAGTGGTGATTAGACTCATTTCTCTAATACCCGACAAAGACATGTATAAAGTACGAGGAATAGGTGTGGCAGAAAGGGTTAAAACATCAACTAAAGATTTGAAGGCTTTGATCTTTTCTTTTTGATTTACTCCAAAACGCTGTTCTTCATCGACTACCAGCATTCCCAAGTCTTTGAACTTGACATCTTTGTTTAATAGCTGCTGCGTACCCACTACTACATCCAATTCTCCTGTAGCTAGCTTTTGCATAATTTCCTTTCTCTCCGAAGGAGTGCGGAAACGATTTAACAAGCCAACATTGATGGGATAGGGGGCGAATCTTTCCTTGAGGGTATGATAATGCTGCTGAGTTAGGATGGTGGTAGGTGCCAGAAAAGCCACCTGTTTATTGGCAGTCGTAATTACTTTGAAAATAGCTCTAATTGCAACTTCAGTTTTACCAAAGCCAACATCACCACAGACAAGCCGATCCATAGGGCGATCGCTTTCTAAATCTATTTTAATTTCTTGAGTAGCTTTGAGTTGATCTGGGGTAGGCTGATAGGGGAAAGAATCTTCAAGTTCTCTTTGCCAAGGATTATCAGGAGGATAGGCATAACCTTCTAGTTTTGAGCGTTGAGCATAGATTTTTAATAAATCTACCGCCAGTTTTTTAATATTTTTCCTTACTCTAGTCTTAGATTTTGACCAAGACTGAGTTGCCATTTTATTTAGTTCTGGAGGACGCTTTCCTGTTTGGCGAAATCGCGTCAGCATATCCAAACAATCAGCAGGGACTCTTAACGTTCCATCAGCATACTGAACTACTAAATATTCTCGATGAATCAAAGTTTCTAGGTTCAAGAACTTACCCAATCCATGATGTTTATGAACTACATAATCACCAGGACTTAATTTGTTGATATCGACTTTTTTAGAAGCAGCCCGACGACGCTTTCTAATGTATCCAGAAGTAGCTAAAGTTTGCTGCCCAAAGAATTCCTTATCAGTAACAATTACAATGCGATAGGTGGGTAAGATAAAGCCTTCTAATTCTGCCAAACCAGAATATTTTAACGCTACTCCTGTCTGTTGAAGGTGAGACTTTTCAATCGCTCGAAAATCATTGTTGTTGGGAATAAACTGAACTGGACAATCATGTTCTTGTAATAAAGATACAGAACGAGTTGGTTGAGCTGAAACTAACCAAGCTTGATACTTATCTAAAGTCATCCCGCTATATATCTCTCGCTTCCCCCTGAGTATTCCAGCTATCTTGGCAAACTGATGAGGAGTAGTGGGAATAGGACGCGCCTGTAGATTGTGTACGGAAAGGCGATCGCTATTAATAATATCTATACGGGCTTTTTCTTCAGCAATTTCTGATAAATAGATGCAGTTGAATCTGTCGATCGCTCTTAAACAAGATTGAAACTCATCGTGAATTTTTGCTAGTTTATTATCGAAATCAAACCATTGTGATTCAGATAAATCCATCCAGCGATCGCTATGCGCCTGACACTGTTCTATTTCATCAATGGCAATCAAAACATTGTCTGGTAAATAATCAATGATAGATGCTGGTTTATCAAAGGCAATTCCCAGAAACCGCCTCATACCTTCAGGAGTATTTCCTTCTAGCAATTCTTCTAATTCTTTATCAGACAAATAGCTATCAATACTCTTACCATTTTCTAAAATAGTATTAGCAATGATGGTACTAAAAGAGGTGGGCGTCAACAATAACTGCTCTAGTTTCTCTAGAGATCTTTGACTAGCTGGATCTAGCTCTTTTAGCTGTTCCAACTCATCGCCGAACCATTCCAATCTAACGGGTAATTCCGCCGAAACTGGGAATATATCAACAATATCTCCTCTTCTACTCCATTGTCCTTCAATTTCTACCAGAGATACCCGCTCATAGCCCAATCTAGCAAAAGATTCGTCTAACTGCTTTGAGGTCAATTCCATGCCTTTTTGTAGGGTTAGGCAGTAAGATCGAAATACCTCTGGTGGTGGTAAATGAGGCTGTAAAGCCCTTTCGGTAGCGACAATTGCCCTTGGTTTACGGTTGTCTTCTTTTCCTTTCCCCTCTCCATTAACCGATAACTTGTCACCGATAATTGATAATACCTGCATTTGCCCCCAAGTTATCTCGGATTCTGGATCGAAATTGCTGTAGGGAGTTGCTTCGGAGGTAGGATAAAAATGTACAGTCTGCCATCCCATTGCTTCCAATTGAGCAGCCCAGCGTCCAGCCTCCTCTAGAGTGGGACATATTACCAGCAAGTTGTTTTCTTCTGCTTTTGCCAAACTAGAGCTAACAATACCTTTGGGCAGGCGGGGAATACCATTTAACAACAGCGATTTTCCCTGGTGTTGTTTGTTTAGTAGTTCTTTGGTCAAGGGCGAATTTTCAATCGCACGTACTACTGATGCAAAAGCCATAGTTTGAAAAGATGAAGGATAAAGGGTGAGGGATGAAAGAATTTTACCCTTCTAAAAAGATAGCGAAAAACGTGGTGAATTAGTGCAGGTATATTAAATGCAGAGAGAAAAGCGTACCGAAGGCCAGCGTAGCTTATCGCTATCTTTTGAAAAATAGCATTAATAAAAACTGTGATAAATTACGATTCTTGTTCAAAGATGCTGGCAATCATTCAATACAGTTAGGATAAGTAGTGAAGTTTACTCGAACTACTGTTATGGCATCTGACAACAATACTCCTCTAGAACATCAAAATGTTCCCGTTGCACATCAGGGGTTACACAGCTTTTTGTATAGTTCTGATGATGAACATAGTGCTGATGCTACGCCAGGGGCGATTGATTCTGATGGTACAAACGTTACCTCCATATCAGAATGGTCACAGCAAAATTCAAATGTTAAAGTTGCAGGGGTTTATGCTGTAATAGATGGCGATCGCATTTATCAGTATGTTGGCTATTCTAGAGATGTTTTGCGTTCTGTTCAGGGACACATTGCTCAAAATGGCGCAGATGTCTGTAGTTATATCCGAGTAAAAACATTTGGCTTTCCTAAACGTCAGGAAATGGAAGCGTTAAAAAATGAATGGATAGCTGAGTTGGGCTATACACCTGCGGGCAATTCTGAAGGAGGAAATACCTGGGCGCGAACAATTGGGGAAGCTACCAAAGCAAGTATGACGGAAGCAGAAAAGAATGCCTACGAAGAGAAGAAGCTCAAACTACGCAAAGCGATGGCAGATCCTAGTCTGGTAGATGAATTGACTCCCACCAATGCTCAAAGCGAAGCAGAAGTGCAGCGTCGAGAAAAACTAGAGGCGGCAGTGAAAAACGATGACTGGAGTTCGGTAATCGAATCTCAACAATAATCATCGGGTGTTAATTCGGGTTCGTGCCATAAGTTTAGTGATCGATGTTCCAATCTTCTGGTTTTTCTGCTGCTTTAAATTGCTGTTTTCTCTTAGGCTTAGGTTTGGGAGAAGGAACAATTTC
>Ga0115031_1002441_pt1 | contig 13856 bp, 14 predicted proteins | sample Maine_Asex4_meta_FD_87301 | JGI IMG/M metagenome (GOLD analysis project Ga0115031, IMG submission 87301) | Marine algal microbial communities from Maine, USA - Maine_Asex4_metaG | ecosystem: Host-associated > Algae > Red algae > Unclassified | place: Maine, USA | collected 2015-01-05 | reverse complement strand
TCATATTTACGTTAGTACCGCAGGACATGCGGGTCAAGAAATTGACTGTCAAATAGTCGATCTGTCGGGGACATTGTGAGCTAATCATATTGTCTAGATAAGAGGCTTGGGGCAGTAAGGTTTCAGTCGCGAGATTTGGAAGCTCGTTCTAAATCTTTGATTTAGGATGAGAGGATGTCACTTACCCCTCTGTAACAGCTATTGATTTTTTTAAATAGCGGCGGTTAACTCCAGAAGCCACTGTAAAATTTTGGCATTTACCTTGGCTGGATTTTCATCATGGGGACAATGACCAGCATCTTCGATAATTTGGAATTGAACATCAGGATTACTTTGGGCTAAATCTCGATAAATTGTCGCTCCCGCTACGGGTGTCCAGGGATCTTTTTCGCCCCATAAGATTAACAAGGGACGCTGTAGGTTGGTTAATAATTCACTAGGAGAGTTTCCTGCTGGGGCAGTCAAAACCGAAGCAAATACCTTTTGCGCGCCAACGTCACAAGATGGCTGATAGAGCATTTCTACTAGTTCGTCTGTTACCGCATTGCGATCGCGATACACTTGATATAATGTGCGACGAATCTGGCTTTTACGACGGATATTATTAAAGATAAAGTTGCCCGTTACAGGAGAGCTAACCAATTTGGCAAATCCTCCCATCACCAAGCCCAAAATAGGATTAAGATCCCCTGGACGATGATTTAAACCACCTGCACAGTTGATCAATACTCCTCCCGCAGAAATTTCAGGGTGATTTGTTACCAGCATTAAGCTTAGTAGCGCACCAATGGAGTTACCGACAAACACTGTTGGCTCATTAATATGTGCTGTCCAAAAATCTACGATTTGTTCTTGCCATAGTTCTAAGGTGTAGTTTAAAGGTGCTTTATCCGAACCTCCAAAGCCCAATAAATCTAGAGCAAAAACCCGATACCCGCCGTTTGCTAATACAGGAATGTTCTTGCGCCAATGTCCGATAGATGCACCAAAACCATGAATCAACAGTAATGGTTTTCCTTCCCCTGCCACAGTGTAGCGAATTTTATGACCCTGCCAATTCCAGTCTAGCTCCTTTGGCTTATCGCTTTTATCTAACGATGTTGTTACCACAATTTTATGTTATTAATTTTATGTTATTTATAATTTCTAATAATTTTGTATAGATCCTAGCAAAAATAAGAAATTGGACAATCAACTTATCGCTTTCGATAAATAGACGTTTCAAAAGGCTTTAATTTTTGAGGTAAATTCATGACTGCATCTGATTCATAATCGGTGGATAATAGCACCTGCCAATTTGACCATTCAAGGTGTTCATTGACCTGCAATTCTTGTTCATCAGAAAAATTAATCACAACTAGCACCTGTTCGGTTTCACTTTCTCTGACATAAGCTAAATGCTCATAGGGGTAGTGAATTAAAGTTCTCCAGCTACCCTGTTGCAGCACTTTGTTATTTTTGCGAATTTTGATTAAAGCCCTGTAGAAATTGAGAATTGAATTTTTGTCGGCAAATTCCGTGGCTACATTAACCTCTTGATAGTTGTCATTGACGGGCAACCAAGGTTCAACATCTTTACCCAAGCTAAACCCAGCGTGGGGAGAATTGTCCCACTGCATAGGTGTACGGTATCCGTCTCTAGAAGCTGATTCTCCTTCATGAGCAATACTAACGCGATCGCGCATTTTTTCAAAGAGAATGCGATCGTAGTCAACCATGCCAATTTCCTGCCCATAATATAATACAGGAGTACCTTTGACGGTCAACAAGATAGTGGCAGCAGCTTTAGCAATACCTACGGGATTATCACACAAGCTACAGTCAACCCAACGGGATAAATGACGAGAAATATCGTGGTTATCTAGGAAGTAAACTGACCAAGCACCATCAAGAGTCATTAACTCTTTTTTGATTATTTCTTTCTGAAGATGACCTGGATACCAGGGACTAAAAGGAAAGTCAAAAGTAAATGGTAAATGTAGTTCGTCATTATTTACCCCCCGAAAAATAACTGATTCATACAGTCCACTATTAATAAAAGTTTCTCCAATCAAAACGCAATCATCGTATTCATCAATGATGTCTCTAATTTCTTTGATTATTTGATGATTTTCAGGTAGATCTTTATCGTATAGATGATGCTGACTGTTGAACTCTTCAGGATTGTCTGGATCTTTTATAGGATTATCTCGATAGTCTTTATCCTTGCTATAGACACTTGAGGCATCTAATCTAAAACCATCGATTCCTTTATCTAGCCAAAAACGAATCATTTTGTAAATCGACTGTTTGACTTGGGGATTTCGCCAATTTAAGTCTGGCTGCCGTTTATCAAAGGTATGGTAGTAGTATTGTTGTCTGGTTTCACAATAAGTCCAAGCCGTACCTCCATAATAAGATAGCCAATTATTAGGGACATTACCCCCATGACTTGGATCTTGCCAGTGATACCAGTCGCTTTTAGGATTATCTTTACCAGAGCAAGATTCAGTAAACCAAGGATGCTCATCAGAAGTATGGTTGATGACTAAATCCAGGATAATTTTAATGTTTCTTTGGTGTGCTTCGGTTACTAAAGTCTCAAAATCGTCAAAATTACCAAATACAGAATCAATTTCACAATAGTCGCTGACATCGTAACCATTGTCGTACATGGGAGATTTATTGATGGGAGACAGCCAAATAGCGTCAATATGGAGCGACTCTTCACTATTTAAATCACAATCGTTGAGATAGTCTAGCTTTTGAATAATTCCTTGAATATCTCCACTACCATCACTGTTGGCATCAGCAAAGGTACGGGGGAAAATCTGATAAATAACGCCGTTTTTCCACCATGTTTGGGACTCTTCAGGTTTGCTTTGGGTCATGTTGATTGGAATCTATAGATATCGGTGCTAAGAGCAGACTAACTTTGATTTTTTGATGTTTCTTTTGTTGGTAATTATTTTACCTTGTTTATCCTTTTACACCGCTACCAACGTCGGTAGGTACAATATATCGCTGGAGGAGCAAGAATAATAGCAAAACAGGTGCAATAGAAATAACTGAACCTGCTGCGACTAGTCTCCAGTCCAAAGAAAAAGAACCTGCTAAATTAGCAACTGCAATGGGTAAGGTGTAGTAATCGGGGTCATCTAAAATAATTAAAGGCCAAAGAAAATCACTCCAAGAGCCAATAAAGACAAAAATAGCCAGGGTAAATAAGGCTGGACGAATGGCGGGAATCATGATGTTCCACCAAATACCGAGTTCCGAACAACCATCGATCCGCGCAGCCTCTTCTAGTTCTAGAGGTACGGCTTTTAAAGCTTGTCTTAAAAGAAAGATTCCAAAAGCCGAAGCCAAATTGGGCAAAATTATTCCTAAGTAACTATTTCTCAATCCTAAATTGACTGCCAGGATATATAGAGGAATCATCACGATTTGAAAAGGAATCATAATCGTCGCCAAAACCAGTGCAAAGATAAATTCCCTTCCTTTAAAATTGAGACGTGCCAGAGGATAAGCAGCTAGGGAACAAAACAATAGGTTGACGCTGACGGTAAGAATAGCCACGATCGCACTATTGTATAGATACAGTCCAAATGGTTCGGTATCCCAGACGGTGACAAAGTTATTAAACGTAGGCTGGTCGGGAAATATCTGAGGAGGAAAGGCAAATATATTCTCTGTTGGCGATTTAAAAGAAGTCCCAATCAACCACAGCAAGGGAAACAGCATCAAAAAAGCGATCGCACTTAGAATTAGATACGTGACTATTTTTTTTACTAACTGTTCATTTCTGCTCATGAGTTAAGGTTTTAACCGAGAGATGTTTATAAGTAAATATATTTCTCTATATCAAAATATTTTATAACTCATCATTGTTTTTGTAATGCCATAGATAGAGGTATTAGAGAACTAAAGATGCGAAATTAGTTAAATATGCAAATACTATGATTACAGCCGAGTAAATGCCAATTCCCATTCCTCAACGTCCTAGCGGATATAGATTAGGTAGCAGTGATGCACCTGTACAAATAGAAATGTTTTTCGATCTCGAATGTCCCTTTTCTAAGAAAGGTTGGCAGACGATTTTAAAAGTAGTAGAGGCTTATACCCTCGAACAGATATATTTAATTTTGCAGCCGATGACTTTGGGTAATCATCGTCAGAGTTGGGATGCTACTAAAGCTGCGATCGCAATTGCAGGACAAGATACCAACAAGTTTGTTAATTTTGTTAATTATCTTTTTGAGCATCAAGAAGAATTTGCCAATGAAGCATCCAAAGACACAACTCAAACTCAATGGCATCAAACACTGGCTCAATATGCAGTGGATGCAACCGAATGGACAGACGAAAATAAGTTTATTGAGCTTTTAAACAGCAAGGAGATATACAGCCAGGCGAGAATCCCCGCCCGTTTCGCAGCGATGAAGGGAGTCTGGTCAGCTCCTACCTATTTTATTAATGGCGCAGAAGCCACAGATTTATCATCTCAGTCTAGTTTGTCAAATTGGCAGGCCAAGATTGATTCTCTTTTATAAATTGAAATCTTATTTTCTAGTTTCAATCCACTCTTTCATACCTTCTCTTTTGAGGATGGCGCGATCGCTTTTTGGGGCTACCTTGGTTTTGTCCCAGTGAGTGTATTCCTCATCCATGTAAACAACCGCCGCATGATTGACAAGCGATCGCAATTGTGACCCTTTTCCTGTCTTATCAATCTCTTGCACGCAGGGAATATTTTTAGCAGTCAGGGTTTTTGCCAGTTCTCTAAATGCACCCAAGGCAAAGTAAAATAGTCTGTCTGAAGCATAAGCGACGGTTTCATCTAGCTCACTATAGACTATTAGACTAAGATTTAATTCTGCTGCACATACTCGCGCAGCATCAAGTACGGAGTTGTCTTCTCCGCGCAAGGCTCGATTTAATATCGCTAAGACATAAGTACCGTCGGCAAAAACTGGTTTTTCATTTAGCAATTGTCTTCCAGAAATGAAGTGAAACTGCGGTTCAGTTTAAAGCGAAAATTTAATTGAAACTCAACTTGATAGTTATGATGAATATAGCTCGGCAAGAGCGCGTTGATTATTGGCCGATCTCTTGGAAATGTATTCAAATGGTTTCTAAAAAGAAGAAAAATAAAGAACTAAAGGGTAAGGAATTAGTCAAAGAAGTATGTCGCCGTATCAGGGTAGCGCGTAGTTATTGGGATGCCCATAATAATGCTGCTTGTCGAGGAGAAAGAGAAAAGGCATTGGTACTTTATGAGACTTTGACTCCTGAAGAAAAAGAGCAAATTCCAGAACAGCTAAAAGTTTGGTTACGCTATCGTAGTGAGAAATATTTTGGTGAAGATAAGCCAAATGGGATGGCGACAAAACGCTTTTTACGCAAAAACAAAAGAAAAAATTCAGCTAATTAAATAGACTCTATCGCACTTACCATAATGACAATTGACCTTCACTAACGCTGCTATACTTACTCCGATGTAAGCTCAAATGACAAGCAGAGCAAACAGACATCAAATTAGATAGTCGATTGTCGCATTGGTCATGATTGCGATGGTGTACCTGTAAGGTATCTGCTTCTGCTTAACCCCAACTCACGTTATTTAGGGGGCGTTCAAGTAACTATTGATACTTCTTAGAGGTTGTCTAAGAAGATTTCATTTCCTGATACTGTTGGTCTTTGACAGCTAAATATTTCTCTATAGTGCTGGCGGCACCTACCGCCTGTTCGTATTCTTCTCCCCCCTCAGTTTCCAATCTCTGTCGTACCTTTTTTCTGAGATCCGAAACAGCTTTGCCATTAACCTTTCTAGTCTGTTTGTAATCCAATATTGGTTGGGGATAGGTGCTGGTGGCGGTATATTCCCCCGACAGTAATTCTTTGAGGCTATACTGCTTTAACTCTGGCAGCCAATGACGAACAAACTGAAGATAAGGATCTTTCTCTTCTAAGTTTTTAGTTGGGTTGTAAATCCTAAAGGTTTTAGACATCGGGTTGGTAACCCCAGCCTGTGCTTGCCACTGCCAATGATTGATCGCAATATTACCGTCTACCAATCTGCTCATAAAATACTGCGCCCCATGATGCCATGACACACCACAGTTGATACACAGAAAAGTAACGCACATCGCCCGCATCCGAAAATTCATCCAGCCAATTGAATTTAGCTGACGCATACTCGCATCCACCATTGGAAAACCAGTTTTGCCACCGCACCAAGCCTGAAAGAGTTCTTGTTTTTCTCCTGTTAAGGCTTCAGGGGAATACCACTCGTCAAATTCAGGATAGCGATTTTTGAACGCCAATTCGGGATGGAAATAGTGTCGTTGGCTAAATTTATCGTGCCAGCGGAGGCGATCGCGAAAGCTTTTAAGAGAAAATTGAAGCTTAGACTGGGAAATACTTTGTTCTATCTCAATTACGTCTTGATAGATGACGCGAGAGGAAACAGTACCAAAATCTAAATGTGCCGATAAATGGGAAGTCGATCCCTGCTGCGCCATCCAAGGGCGAGACATTTTCCAGTGGTAGCCCTGATAGCGATGAGAGACAAAAGATTTTAAAGTACCTACTGCGTTGTCTTCTCCTCCTTGATAAAGATAGCTTTGTGCTGAAAGAAAACGACTGTATTTTTGCTTTAACTCCGCAATAGTTAACTGGGGAAGATCTAAGTTCAATTCGGGAGTATTAATCCGAGTTGGAGCGGGATAGATAGCCTGCTTTTGATAATGGTGGTAATCTCGCCATAAAGAATCGTAATCCTCTTTATCTTGCAGAAAATGATTGAGTCCAATATGTACTGCTAAATTATTTTGCTCATAAAAATCTAAGATAGCGCGATCACGTTCCATGCCATACTCCACCTGAATATCCCGATTGAAATAAAGCTTTGGCTGCTGATTTAGCTGTAAAAGCGATCTCGTAATTGCTTGAATAGTCGCTACAGATTCACCCTCAAACAAATAGAGTCGGCTACCGCATTTTCTGAGGTTACTATCTAAATTTTCTAATGACTCAAATAAAAATTTAACTCTGGGTGCTGCTATTTCTGGCTGCTGGTAAAACCAAGGATCGACGATAAAGCAGGGCAGAACTTCTTGACTGTGACTGGCTACACTAAATATTTCATTGTCTTTCAGTCGTAAATCGCGACGAAACCAAACTATCTGCATACTGCTTTTAAAAGTCCCAACAAGCAATATAGTAATTCTGAATTAATGCAGTCCCAATCTGTACATCGACTGATTTTGCTGATGGTCTTTGAAATCTTCTTAATAATCTATAATTAGTAATTCATTTAAAGAAACCTATGAAGAAAAAGGCATCAAGCTAATTTATGGTGATGCTAAATTTACAGGAGAAAATACCGTTAAGGTAAAAGACCAAGAAATCACCGCAGATAAGATTTTAATTGCTGTAGGAGGACATCCCCTTAAACCTGATTTTCCTGGTGGCGATTTGGCTATTACCTCTCGGGGAATGTTTCAGCTAGATAAGATTCCTCAATCCTCTAAGTTCGGAGACTTCACCGCCTGATAAAGCAATTTTATTCAGAAATATTTCTTTACATTATATTCCTCTTGATGACCGCGAATACCTTCAGGGGCAAAAGCATTAGTACAACCGCCAATTTCTTCTAAGGCTAGTCTTTTGGCATTGCTGGTCTTCATATTTAGTATACGATCAATAAATTTGTAATAAAAGCTCACAAAACTTTATCTATCAAGAGCATATTTGCACAAGAATTGCACAAACACTTTGGTTCAATAAATTTAATCCAAATGTCGCTGAATCTCTTAACTTCTTTAATTCAATTTATTAAAGTTCTACTGAAGTTAAGAATTTAGTTTTTCGTGTAATTTTCATTTGGTGCAAAATTTAAGAATTAGGGAAAATATTGATGTTTGACGCATTTACCAGAGTCATTTCTCAAGCTGATGCTAGAGGAGATTATCTTAATCAAGGTCAGTTTGAAGCTCTTAAAAATATGGTGGCGGAAAGTAACAAACGTATGGATGTGGTGAATCGCATCACTAGTAAATCTTCAGCTATTGTAGCTAATGCAGCTCGCGTTTTGTTTGCCGAACAGCCTCAGTTAATTGCCCCTGGTGGTAACGCTTATACCAACCGTCGTATGGCAGCTTGTTTGCGCGACATGGAAATTATTTTACGCTACGTCACTTATGCCACTTTTTCTGGCGATGGCAGTGTTTTAGAAGATCGCTGCTTGAATGGTTTGAGAGAAACTTACGTAGCCTTAGGCGTTCCTGGTCCTTCTATTGCTGAAGCTGTCAATAAAATGAAAGCTGCCGCGATCGCTATTGCCAATGACAAAAATGGAGTAACTTCTGGAGATTGCAGTTCTCTAATGTCAGAAGTATCTAGCTATTTTGATCGTGCAGCAGCAGCAGTCGGCTAGTTTCTTTCAAGTAGTAAGTAATAAGTAACGAGTAACAAGTTATTACTAGTTTGCTTTTACCCAGATTCATCTTTTAGCTAAAACCATAGTAAAAATTCAAAACAAGAGGTATTTTAATCATGAAAACTCCTATCACTGAAGCGGTATCTGCTGCTGATTCACAAGGTCGTTTCTTAAGCAGTAGTGAAATTCAAACTGCATTTGGTCGTTTTCGCCAAGCTAATGCCAGTTTGGAAGCTGCTCAAGGATTAACCAATCAAGCAGACAAATTAGTTAATGGTGCTGCTCAAGCTGTATATACTAAGTTTCCCTATACTACCCAAATGCAGGGACCAAACTACGCTTCTTCTCCTGAAGGAAAAGCCAAGTGCGCTCGCGACATTGGCTACTATTTGCGCATGATCACTTATTGTCTAGTTGCTGGTGGGACTGGTCCTATGGATGATTATTTAATTGCAGGAGTTGCCGAAATCAACACCACATTTGAATTGTCTCCTAGCTGGTATGTTGAGGCTCTTAAATATATCCAAGACAATCACGGTTTAAGTGGCGATCCTGCTGTGGAAGCTAACTCATATATTGAGTATGCGATCAACGCTCTTAGCTAGAGTTTGGCTTCTGGCTCGAAATTGTAGATGACTATTAAGGGCTATTTAGCCAATTTTTGATTGATGGTTGTCTGTAATTTCGAGCAGTTTTTCAAGAAAATAAGGAGTATTACCAGTGGCAATTACAGCAGCATCTCGCTTAGGCATTTCTGCCTTTAATGAGACTAATACGATAGAATTGCGTCCTAATTGGGATAAAGAAGATGCCAAAGTAGCGATTGCAGGCGTATATCGACACGTTTTAGGCAACGATCATCTAATGAAGTCAGAACGTCTGACTAGTGCAGAGTCTTTATTAGCAGATGGTTCAATCTCAGTCCGTGAGTTTGTTAGAACCGTAGCTAAATCTGAAATTTACAAGGAAAAATTCTTTTATAACAACTATCATCCTCGTACTATCGAGTTGAATTTTAAACATTTACTTGGTCGTGCGCCCTATGATGAGACAGAAATTGTTGAACATCTAGATATATACCAAAATCAAGGTTTTGAAGCAGACATTGATTCCTATATCGATTCTGAGGAATACATTCAAAGCTTTGGCGACAATATTGTGCCTTGTTATCGAGGTTTTTCTACCCAAGCAGGACAAAAAACCGTTGGGTTTACCAGAATGTTTCAACTCTATCAGGGTTATGCCAATAGCGATCGCGCCCAGGGAAACACAGGCAGCCCTCGCTTAACCTACGATTTAGCTCGAAATACGGTAACTCCCGTACGCAGTCCTGGGGGCAATGGGTCCCTCTCTGGTACAACTACTACTGAACGAGGTGGTTTATATCGAGTACGAGTAACCAAAGGAGGCATCGGACGCGCTCCCCAAGTAAGGCGGAGTATGCAGGAATATGTCGTCCCTTATGAAAGACTTTCCGCAACTATGCAAAAGCTCAATAAGCAAGGTAGTCGCATTCTCAGTATTACTAATGCTTAATTTTAAGCTACTCGGTATCTATAAATATCTAGGAGAATAATATAAGTGGCAATTACAACAGCAGCCTCTCGGTTAGGAGTTTCTGCTTTTAGCGATCGCGCACCTTTAGAATTACGTCTTAACTGGACTCAAGATGATGCTCAGGCGATAATTAACGCCGTTTATCGTCATGTTTTGGGCAACGACTATATTATGCAGTCTGAGCGTTTAACTGCTACAGAATCTTTACTGTGTAATGGTTCGCTGACGGTGCGAGAATTTGTGCGAGCGGTAGCTAAATCAGAGCTTTATAAGACTAAATTTCTGTATGACAATTTTCAAACTAGAGTGATTGAGTTAAACCTCAAGCATTTGCTAGGGCGAGCAGCCTATGATGAATCAGAGGTAATTTACCATCTAGATCTTTATCAGAATCAAGGTTACGAGGCAGATATCGATTCTTATATCGACTCCCCAGAATATGAAGCCAACTTTGGTGACTATATAGTCCCCTATTACATTGGTTTTGCGACTCAACCTGCGCAAAAAGTCGTGGGCTTTACCCGTATCTTTCAGCTGTATCGAGGCTATGCCAATAGCGATCGCTCTCAGGTAGGGGGAAAAACATCTCGCTTGGCTAAGGATCTCGCCCTCGATCGTCCTTCTGCGGTAGTAGCCCCTTCAGGAGGAGGTACAGGCTGGGGGTATCAAGAATCTAGTCAAGGGAATGCTCCCAAGAAAGCATTTAGAACTGCTAATCAGGATAATCGCATTTATCGGGTTGAAATATCGACAATGAATTTGCCCAGATATCCCAAGGTGCGTCGGGTTAATCGAGCCATTTTAGTACCCTACGATAAGCTGACTCCTACGTTGAAAAAGATTAACAAAATGGGTGGAAAAGTTGCCAGCGTCACTTTAGCTTAAGGAGATTTAGACAAAATGTTAGGAAAATCAGCAATTAGCGGGCGATCTAGTTCGCTATCAGGCGATCGCTTTTTTGTTTATGAAGTTACGGGATTAAAACAAAATCAAGCCAACGATAGCAATGATTATGCTTTTCGTAGCAGTAGCAATACTTTTGTCTCTGTTCCTTATAATCGCATGAACGAAGAAATGCAGCGTATTGGCAAAATGGGCGGAAGTATTGTTAATATTCAATCTTTATCAGCTTTTAAACAAGAGAAGCAGAACAATAGTACGGAAGAAACTAAAAGCCTTAAGAAAAAGAAAACTGCGAGAGAAGATTGAAATTAAAAATTAACTTTGAGCGATCTTCTCAATTCAAAATTTTCATTTGAGTTATTTGTAGGAGCTTTGTTGATTAAGCTTCTACAAATAAACCGTGATGCCCGATCTTTATTTTTTTATCCTTGTTTAACATCTTAAAATATTTCTCTAAATATTGAAGTCTTCGAGTTAATTTTGATGTCTCATTTTATTTAATAAACTTTAATTCAGTTAAACTTAGTTAACAAAAATAGTTATAAATTTAATCATAGCGGGAATTAAAAAAACGACTACCAAGAAATCACTTTTTAAAGCAGTATACGAACATTCCTTAGAAGCGATCGCGATCACCGATAGAAAAGGTCGCATCTTGGAGGTGAATTCTGCTGCTTGCAATCTGTTTGGTGCAGCAAAAAAAAAGCTGGTTGGCAAATCAATCGATACTTTTCTGGTGTTACCTCTAAATAGAAAACATAACCAAGAGAAAACCGAAATTAAAATTAAACAACACCAGGGCAAAGTTAAAACCGTTGAATATAGCCTAGTTAAAGATCTGCTGCCCAAACACAATTTATTCGTTTTTAGAGATATTTCCACTCTTCAACGCCAAGCAATAGTAGAATTAGACCTTCATCACCAAAGAGTAGAACTATTTGCCGAAGTTACTCTTAAAATTCGTCAATCTCTACAAATACATGAAATTCTCCAAACTGCCGTAACCGAAGTACAAAGGATTTTACAGGCTGATCGCGTACTGATTTATCAGGTGTTTGGAAACGGTACGGGAATGCCGATTAAAGAGGCTGTGTTAACAGGCTTTAAACCGATCTTGGGTGTGAAATTTCCCGAAGAAGTCTTTCCCGCAGATTATCGCCAGCTATATACCAAAGGAAGAGTAAGAGCGATTCCTAATGTTCATGCACCAGATGCAGAATTAGCCGAATGTCTGATTGAATTCATGAACGAATGGCAAATAAAAAGTAAGCTGGTTGTCCCAATTCTCCAAAATGCAAAGTCTGAACCTAGAGGGGAACATCTTTGGGGTTTACTAATTTCCCATCAGTGTCAGGCACCACGAGAGTGGACGGAATTTGAGCAGGAATTAATGCAGCAGTTAGCCGATCAAATTGGCATTGCTTTATTTCAAGGGGAATTACTAGAAAATTTGGAAAGTATTGTCGCCGAACGTACCGCTAAATTAAGACAGGAAATCAATGTCCGCACTAAGGCAGAAATAGCACTGCGTCATAGTGAAGAACAACTGCGCTTAATTGCCAATGGTTTACCCGTATTAATCGCTTATGTAGACAAAAAGCAGCATTATCAATTTAATAATCAGGCTTATCAAACCTGGCTGGGACTGTCGCCTCAAGAGATTTGCGATCGCCATCTTTCTCAAGTTCATGGCGAGGAGGAATACCAACAAATCAGTCAATATGTGGCAACAGCACTTAAGGGGGAAACAGTTACCTACGAACGGGACTTAGTGTTACAAGATGGATGCGTTCATTCCCTGAGCGTCACCTATATTCCTCATATTCAAACACAGAAGACAGTTCAAGGGTTTTTTGCCTTGACTAGCGACATTAGTGATCGCAAAGCCATTGAACGAATGAAAGATGAATTTATTTCCGTTGTTAGTCACGAACTCCGTACTCCTCTAACCTCGATTCACAGTTCTCTCAAAATTTTAGCCACGGGAAAACTAGGGAGTCTTTACCCTCAAGGAGAACGAATGCTTAATATTGCTGATGAACAAACGGAGAGACTGGTACATCTGGTTAACAACGTCCTCGATCTACAAAGGATTCAATCAGGCAAAATCATCATGAACAAACAAGCCTGCAAAGCTGACGACTTGATGCAAGAGGCAGTTCAAATGATGAAAACTCTCGCTCAAGAACAGAAAATAAAATTGTCATACCAATCTACTCCCCTAATCGTTTGGGCAGATCGGGATTACATCATGCAAACTCTGACTAATCTAGTCAGCAATGCGATTAAGTTTTCTCCTGATAACAGTACCGTCATTCTTTCTGCTGCCATAGAAACCAAGAATATCAGTGAACATCAGTCCATCTCCTACGTTACTTTTGCGGTTCAAGATCGGGGACAGGGTATTCCCCAGGATCGCTTAGAGACAATATTTGAACGTTTTCAACAGGTAGACTCTTCCGACTCTCGCAAGAAAGGTGGAACTGGTTTGGGTTTGGCTATTTGTCGTCAGATTGTTGAAGGACATGGCGGTCAAATTTGGGCGGAAAGTTGTTTAAATCGGGGCAGCACCTTTTATTTCACTTTACCTGAGTTGATTCAATTAGAGAGCGATCGCCATGACTAAAAAAAATATTTTGCTAATTGACGATGAAGAAACGATTCAAGAGGTAGTTCAGGTAGGAATTCAAATTGAGGCTGGCTGGCAAGTTGCGCTCGCATCCTCTGGTTCAGAAGGGATTAATTTAGCCCAAGATCAACAGCCTGACGTAATTCTTCTTGATGTCATGATGCCTGAAATGGATGGTATTGACACTTTGTTTCAGTTGAAAAAAAATGACAAAACTACTGCTATTCCCGTGATTTTTTTGACGGCTAAAGCTCAAGCGGAGGAAAAAACCCAGTTTCAAACTTTAGGGGTTGTAGATGTAATTACTAAACCATTTAATTCGATGACCCTTGCAAGTCAAATAGC
>Ga0115031_1002439_pt1 | contig 13858 bp, 14 predicted proteins | sample Maine_Asex4_meta_FD_87301 | JGI IMG/M metagenome (GOLD analysis project Ga0115031, IMG submission 87301) | Marine algal microbial communities from Maine, USA - Maine_Asex4_metaG | ecosystem: Host-associated > Algae > Red algae > Unclassified | place: Maine, USA | collected 2015-01-05 | reverse complement strand
GGGCAGGCAACTGATTGATGCACCGGGAGAGTGCCGTAGCAATCACGTCGTGTTGCAGGGGTTGGCACGTCGTCTCGGACTTGAACATCAAGGTTTTGACCTGTCTGCCCGGGAGATCATTGAAACCATGCTCTCGTCATCGAATCTGCCAGATTTTGATACGCTGGTGGAGAGTGGCGGCGTTGACTGCAAGCCAGATTCTTTTCAAGAGGCCAACTTTCACAATGGCTTCCAGACGCCGGATAAACGTTTTCATTTCGCACCGGACTGGACGACTGTGGGTAGTCATGTTGAAGGCCTGCCTGAGTTTCCTGATCACTGGGCGGTGATTGATGCCGCTTCCAAAACTTGCCCGCTCAGACTGGTGACTGCCCCCGCCAGGCAGTTCCTGAATACGAGTTTTTCCGAGACCGCGTCAAGTCGTCGCATGGAAAAGCAACCTCTGGCCCTGATTCATGTTGATGACATTAAACGGTACGCTTTACACGACGGTGAACCGGTGACATTGGGTAATGAGCTTGGTGAGGTTACGTTGTTGGTCAAACAGTTTGATGGCGTACAACCCGGAACGGTAGTGGTTGAGAGCCTGTGGCCAAACAAGGATTTTATAGGCGGGCTGGGTATTAATACGCTGGTGAGTAGTGAGCCCGGTAAACCGGCTGGCGGTGCGGTGTACCATGATACTGCGGTGTGGGTTAAAGCGGCTGTGTGATCGTGCTCTGCAACTACAAAGCAGTCATCGGGTCTGTATGGCCTGCATCATCACGTGACACCAAGATTACGACATTATTCAGACGCCTGCCAGCACGGGTCGTATGTGGATTTGCACTGTTGTTACTCAGTGTGAGCTTGCCGGCCGCTGAGCCTGTATCACAATCGCGTATGAGTGGTGTTGCGATTGGCGGGCATGATACGGTCGCCTACCATCAATTGCAACGCACTCCTCAGGAGGCGGCCGTTGAAGGTGTGAAAAGCTACACCGTAGAATACAAAGGTGCCAAGTGGCGCTTTCTGTCTAAACAGAGCAGTGAGCTGTTTGCAGCTGACCCTGAACGATACTCCCCTACGTACAACGGCCACTGTGCTAATGCACTCAGCCTCGGAGAGGGGCTTGTAAGAACTGATGGTACCCACTGGGAGATCTTTGGAAACAGCCTGTATCTATTCTACGCAGCACGCGGACGCGATCGTTGGACGGATGGAAACTGGCAGACGTATAAACAGGATGCCGATGACGCCTGGGCAGTTCTCTCAGCAGACTAGTATCCGACGGTTCTTCAATTCGTCTGTGCTAGACGATTACGTCATTACAAGGCATACAGGGGCAGGCAAATCAATCAATAGTTGAGCATTTTGTATAGGTAGTGATGCGAGGTGACGTTTTGTTGGCGAACCTTCGATATAGTGCACAAGTTTCGGCTCGCTTTTCTGCGATACACTTCACAAAGTGTGTCGTATTGTTAAAAGGAGTCGGTCTGTTGTCTGTATTTTCAAAGAGTCGCCGTATAAGAAGAAGGGTCATTTTCAGATGGGCTCTTGTTGTCTTGCCAGTGGCGTTTCTCATCTCGCAGGTCAGGCCTGTTGAAGGAATCAGCACCGGTTTACTCATTGGCGGAATCGTTATTTTATTGCTACTGCCGTTTCTTCTGATTCACGCCTGGATGGGGCTGCGTAAGAACCGGCGCAAGGTCAGGAGTTTGTCCTCCACTGCATATTCCTCTGCAATTTCCGACAACGAGGGTGACAGAACAGAAATTGCTTCGGTTGATCGAGTAGACACTGCGCGAGAAAAGGCTAGTGTGCCGTCTAACGGGGTTGAGCGAGCTGAATCCGATGATCGGGCTGTCATAAGCGACGCTGCAATGGACTCCGATGCAGTGTCTGGTACGGTTGTTAATGCGCCGATGGATAATCGTTGTCATGATGTGGACGCCGTAGTCAATATTGATGACTGGGAGTCTGAGGTCGTGGACCTGGATGGAACGCTCATTACCCCTGAGGATATTCAAGACCAGTTGGATCAGGTGGGTGACGTGGTGCAAACACATGACCTGGACGAGGAAGATATGCATCAACAAGACGATGCAAGGATTCTACGAGAGCGGCAGCAACGGGACCAACTGGCGGATGCGGGTACAAGTCTCATTACTGCGACCAGTCATGCCGACATTGCCGATCTGTCTGAGCTGACTCACCAGGAGGTCACACAATTAGTCAGCATCCTTAAAAAGGATAAGCTGCGTTTACACCGACTGGTCTTGGCGCAAAAGGCTGCAATAGATTCAGAGCGCCGGGCACATGATCGAAGCCGAACGGTTGCGCGGGACGCGATCAAGATTATGCGTCATTCGCGTGAAAGTCAGAAGCAGGCGGAGAAACTGGCGCGAAGAGAGCGCACCCAGCGAAAGCGGCTTGAGCTGGAATACAAGAAAGTGTCGACAGCACTGGACAATGCCAGATCAATCATTGAGACACGAAAAAACGAGACAGCCTGAGTCAATTAGTGAATGCCGCACGATGGCGGCATTCACTCGCTAGTCATTTTGCCGTTTCGCGATGATTATTGTCAGTTGCATCGACTCGGGGTGTAGTAGTTCGTTATACGATTCTGGTGGTTTTTTAATCGAACTATGCGTATAAACAGCAGAACAAACAAGGCCGCTATTGATGTACTACCGCCAAACAGTCCGTCGCTTGAAACTACCTTGGCAGTCACTGCACTCTGCTCGTTAGCTGCATTATTCGCCGGAGTTGTATCATTGCTCTGAACCACACCAATCGGCGTCGAACTGCCTATAATGCTGTCAGTCAGTTCATCAGATACACGTTCTGTTTCGTTTAGATCATCATCGGACTGGCTGGTATCAGCAACTGCAGTGCTCTGTTGTACCGGCGGCTCGTAGCTCGATGTGCCGTCAGTCAACGCCGCACCGAAACCTTCGGGTACGAAATCGGGTTCGCTGGTTATAATGAATTTGTCGATTGCCAGGCCGTCTTCACGCATCCAGAAATTGATTATGTTTACGCCGGGATCCACAATATTCAGCGATGCCACAGGATTGCCTGGGTGGTTGAAGTGCACCCTATAACCGAGCATGGGTGTCTCTTCGATCGACTCAGCCAAATCACCTTGATCTGGCGTGGTTATCATTGCATCACTAGGGTAGACAGTTGTGCAATGGGAGCGCCACCGCCGGCGACAATCAGATGTCCGTCCAGTATCCGTGCAACAGGAGCAACAAGCTTGTCTTTAAGCGTCTTGAAGGTGCTTCCAGCTATCGGTACGGGGGTTGTATTGCCACACCTTGTCTTTGGCATTTTCACCACCAACCGTGTAGATATCGCCTTTGTAGACGAACGTGCCTGGCTCGGAATGTGAGTTCTTGTTGGGCATATCAGCCTTTCTCGACCAGCTGTTGTTGTTCGGGTCAAACGCATGCACCAGAGGCGTGTCCTGCGTGTTCTTGCCCGGGCAATTGTCGTGTCCATATTGTCCTCCCATGGCGTAGATGATGCCATCTACTACCGCTGTGGAAAAATGGTTGCGAGGACTCGGCATGCCGGCCTTTGCCGTGATGTCCTTCCAGCCCGAAGCAGGTGATCTCAGATCATGTACAAGGTGTCTGCCTACATCGCAGTTTGCAGCAGCATCTATCCCGCCGAACCAGTGCACTTTGTTATTAACCAGGGCAGCACCACCAGCAGCTCCGGGTGTTGGCAGGTCGGGTCCACGAAGCTGTAGGTTATGGAGGTAGAGCCCTGTGAGACTGCACCTAGTGGCATAAGCAGTATCAGTGCTAACCACCCGGGAGCCACGACGATGCCAATGAGTCCTGCAGCTGTCAGTAATTAAACAAGGACGAACGCGCGTCTTACCCCCAATCTGTTCCGCCAGATAGCCGCATCGGGCTTTACCAAAAACGCCGCCTATCAATACAAGGGTGGTAGCAAGCGTTGCCACGACGACAGGAAGCTCGTTCGACAGCATGAGGAAAGCGACGAACAGTAATAAACCGACTTGAACTACGTTGTCCAGAGATACAATAACAAGAAGAATAGTGAAATGAGGCACATTCACGACTCCCCAGCCGCGCAGGCCTGGCTGCTTGTTTTCACGACGGGATGCAATTGTCTGGCCTGTGGCGGTGAACAGCAATTTGCCTTTATCACCAGAGGAATTGTAAAGACCGAGGGCACCTCGTCCCTGTACCGAGCTTACTGTCAATCTAATGATTAGCGTGCGGTTACCCTCAACGTTCAAAACGGGCATGTATTGCTTCAGGAGGTGTCGGTAAGGCGAGACTGGCAGTGACAATAAACAGCGACATGGTCAGGGCAATTTGCAAGTCGGGTATCCAGGAGTAGTCTCCAATACCCTGACTGGATGGGGCACGACATGATCAACTTTTTCCGTCTGCTGATTGTTCAACAGGGCCACCGTGCTTCGTCCAGTCCGAAAAGCCTTCTTTCAGGTGTGCGGCTTCGAAGCCCATATCCTGAAGCGTGGCAACGGTCAGCGCTGAGCGCCAGCCAGAAGCACAGTAAAATATGAATTTTCTCTTTTCACCAAAAATTCTTTTGTAATAAGGACTGTCCGGGTCGACCCAGAATTCAATCATGCCGCGAGGTGCATGCAGGCTTCCTGGAATGAAGCCGCTGCGTTGGCGTTCACGGATATCCCTGATGTCCACGATTAAAATATCGGGGTCATCAAGTTGATCGATAAGAACCTGAGTATTGATTTCTTCGACGCGGTTACGGGCAGCGGCTACCATATCGGCCGCGCTGATCTTGAGTGACATGGTCGATTACTTCACGCTTTGATAGACATTTCACAGTAACGGGCATTGGACTATGTTGCAACAGTCACGCAATGAACAGGTGAAAAAATGCCGGTTATCGGAAATTTTCAATGTTCTGGTGTAAACAGATCACTGCGGATGCAAAGAGGGTGTACGGTACATACGCTTTTGATCACGAACTCATCGCGACAATCATGAACACCATCACTCGGCCCACGAAAAATTTTGATACAGTTCGATTCCGAATGGCGTTGCGCATGTGCCTTCAGATATATGAGCACACACCGCGCGTGCCAATGCCAGATCATGTGAATTAATCGAGTTCTAAAATGACGTTGCTTCCAGTTTTTCTATTGCCGATACTGGCACTGGCAATGATTGTATTCTTGCCACTGTTCAAATCAGATGACATGCGCTCGACAAGCTTACGAAGTCGACGCTATAGGAGAACCCTGCTGGGTCGACTGGCGGTTGCTGTATTGTTGCTCGCAACACTCGTCACGGTGATCTTGCCAATAGAGGGTTTGAACAGCCTGGTGCAGGGTATTCTGCTGGTTCTTGCCATAATGATACCTGCTTATATTCTGAGCAAAGTCATGGCAAGAGTGCAGCGCAACAAGCCGAAAGGCACTGTCGAGACAGTGGAACCGGACAAGCAAGAAGCCTCGTCAGTACCTCACGAAACAGACCCTGCGGCCGAACCTCCTACTTTGCGTGCCCGACGAACGCGCAACACTGCGTCTGAAAACAGCACGGATACCCTGTCACTACATCAGCGAGTAGCGCCACAACGCTCTGAGAGTGCAGACACTCTCCTCGCTGATACAAAGCGGGAACCAAAAGCCCCGACAGTAGGCGATAAAGCGGCCGTGGGCGATTCTGCCGACGAACGTGCCAAAGCGGCAGCGCGCGATATTGCGGACATACGCGCCAAAGCGGCAGCGCGCGATACTGCCAACAAACGCGCCAAAGCGGCAATGCGTGATACTGCCGACGAAAGCGCTAATGCGGCAGAGCGTGATACTGCCGACGAAAGCGCCAATGCGGCAGAGCGCAATACTGCCGACGTACGCGCCAAATCGGCAGCGCGCGATACTGCCAACAAACGCGCCAAAGCGGTGGTGCGCGACAATGCAGACAAAAGCTTCAGAGAAGACACACCGGCTGTAGTGCAGGAGCAACTTGATCGAGTCGCGGATCTGGTACAGACCCATGATCTGGGTGAGTCGCAGTTTTCCGAAAATGATGAAAAAGATTCGTGGCAGAGCGTCAGGAAAAACCAGGATCGGCAATCAGCACTCAGTTCACAGAGTGTGACAGCTGACGTTGCTGGTACCGATCTGGCCGTGATGACTACGTCTCAGATGACCGACATGGTTATCGATCTGAGAAAAACCAAGACCCGACTTCAGAAGCTGGTCATTGCCCAGCAATCCGCCATCGATTCTGAACGCAAGGCGCATGAACAGAGCCGCCTGGTGGCTCGTGATGCTATCAAGATCATGCGCGACTCTCGTCAGGCCCAGAAACTTGCAGAAAAACTTGCGCGTCGAGAGCGAACAGAAAGACAGCGAATCGAGATGCAGTACAACGAGGTGACAGGCGCTCTCGATAATGCGCTATCGATTATTGCAAAGAGAAAGCTGCAGGAACAACCAGACGCCGCATCAGGCAGCTCTTGAAAGCAACTCGAGAGACAGCGACAGACTTGATGCTATCCTTGCACAGGATTCTCATAAAACAACCCTGTAGCGCATGTCCTTGCTCTTATTTGCAGAACAGATACTGAACGGACTGCAATTTGGAATAATGCTTTTTCTCATGGCTGCGGGCCTGACACTGATTTTTGGTGTTATGGGGCTGATTAATCTTGCCCACGGATCCCTGTACATGACAGGAGCCTTTGCGGCGGCTACGGTCGCCAGTATCACAGGCTCATTTACACTAGCCCTTGTTGCTGCGTTGATTGCAGCCGCAGCGGCCGGCGCGCTGGTTGAGGTTATCGTTATCCGTCGCCTTTACAAGGCGGATCATCTTGATCAGGTGCTCGCCACGTTTGCACTTATACTCGTGTTCTCGGAAGGCACCCGCTGGCTATTTGGCTCGTTTCCCTTGTACCTCAATGTTCCGGAAGCATTGTCCGGGTCTGTAACGTTGCCAGGTGGGATTCGATACTCCCTCTATCGGTTGGCGCTGATAGGAATCGGGTTGTTGGTTGCACTGGGACTATACGTGCTGATCGCGCATACGCGTCTGGGTATGCAAGTGAGAGCGGGTCAAAGTGATCGGGAAATGATAGCGGCGCTGGGCGTTGATATCTCGACGTTGTACACCATCGTGTTTGCGCTGGGCGCGGCGTTGGCAGGTCTGGCCGGCGCGCTGGTCGGTGCCATTCAATCGGTGCAGGTCGGCATGGGCGAACCTGTGCTCATTCTGGCATTTGTCGTCATCGTCATTGGTGGTATCGGTTCTATCAAGGGTGCCTTTGTGGGTGCATTACTTGTCGGTCTCACGGATACTCTCGGGGGCCTGTTGTTGCCTGGGTTTTTTGGCTGGTTCATGGAGCCTGCCAGTGCAGTCTCAGCCGGTAGTGTTCTGGCATCCATGTCTATCTATATCCTGATGGCTATTGTCTTGATGGTCAAACCTTGTGGGTTGTTCGGGGTACGTCATTGAACCGGGAGACCCTGCTTAATCTGCTGTTGCTCTGCGTGCTGCTCGCAGTGCCTGTCTGGGCACATGCTGCAGAAGAACCCTTCATCATTACGCTGGTAACCCGTGCATTGATTTTTGCAATAGCCGGAATTGGGCTTAATATGGCTCTGGGGCAGGGGGGGCTGGTCAGCCTGGGTCATGCGATGTTCTTTGGCCTGGGTGGCTACTCAATGGGCATTCTTGCCAGTCATGCGCAAACCTATACACCCCTGTTCGAATGGCCGATACTGCTGGAAGGCAGCAACTCTATGCCGGTTATCTGGATCACGGCAATAGCAGTTGCAGGTCTTGCGGCACTGATTACGGGCCAATTGAGTTTACGCACATCGGGTGTGTATTTTATCATGATCACGCTGGCATTCGGCCAGATGTTCTACTATTTTGCGGTGAGCTGGCCCGCCTATGGGGGTGATGATGGTTTGTCTATCTATGTGCGTAATGAGTTCCCCGGCCTGAACACACTTGATCCTATCCAGTTCTTTGTCATTGTGTTTGCACTGTTGATAGCCGTGTTGATGCTGGCTGCCGCCGTGGCACGTTCTCCTTTCGGCCTGGCACTGAATGCGGCACGACAGTCACCGGCGCGAGTGGAGGCTGTGGGGATCAGCCCCTATAGACTCAGGCTGTTAGTCTATGTGTTGTCGGGCATGATCACGGGCCTGGCCGGTGCCTTGTTTGCTGACCTGAACCGATTCGTCAGCCCCAGCATGTTCAGCTGGCAAACCAGTGGTGAGATCATGATGTTTGTCATTCTCGGTGGCGTGGCAAGACTGTGTGGCCCGGTGGTCGGTGCTACGGTGTTCATTGCACTGGAACATTTCCTGGGTGGCTTGAGTGACTACTGGCAAATCTATCTGGGTGTTCTATTGCTGGTCATTGTGCTGTTTGCTCGAGGTGGTCTGGTGGGTCTGGTGGCGGGCAAGCAGCAAGCCCATGATTGAGCCGGTACTGTCCGTACAGCAAATCAACAAGCATTTTGGCGCGCTTCAGGTGAGCAAGGATGTCTCTCTAGATCTACTGCCGGGTGAGATACACGCGCTGATTGGTCCGAATGGTGCTGGAAAATCAACATTGATTCAACAGATTGCCGGTGAATTAAAACCTGATAGTGGTCGCATCATGCTGGCGGGGCATGATGTCACTCAGCTGGGAACTGCGGTACGATCCAGACGGGGACTGGCCCGTACCTTTCAGATATCAGCACTTGCTATGGAGGACACGGTCCTGCAAAACGCATTGCTGGGTGCGCTGGGTGCCAGTGCTCACCCGTATCGTTTATGGGGTTCGGCCATGAAAAGGTCCGAGCTTCGCACAGTAGCAGAGCAGGCACTGGATCGAGTAGGGCTTGCTGATCAGGCACATACGGTAACGGCTCAGCTATCCCATGGTCAGCGACGGCAACTGGAAATTGCGGTTGCACTGACGTTGAGCCCCAAGGCATTTATCATGGACGAGCCAATGGCCGGGCTGGGTACCCAAGGCTCAAGTACACTGACCGGGCTTCTTGGCACGCTGCGCGAACAGGCTCCCATACTGATGGTTGAACATGATATGGAGGCTGTGTTCGCTCTGGCTGATCGCATCAGTGTGTTGGTATACGGTCAACTGCTGGCAACTGGCACGGTTGCACAGATACGCAGTAACCAAGCGGTTCAGCAAGCGTACCTGGGTACGGATACATGAGCTTGCTGACGTTGCAAAACGTTGCTGCCTGGTACGGCGCAACTCAGGCACTGTTCGATGTCTCGCTTAAGGTCAATGCTGGCGAGGTCGTTGCGCTTATGGGGCGCAACGGCATGGGCAAGACCACTACCGTTAAAACCATTTGCAAGATGCTACCGCAAGCCTCCGGTGAGCTGCATTTTGACGGTCATAATCTGAAGAAGGTAATGTCCCACCAGGTTGCACAATGGGGCGTGGGCCTGGTGCCAGAAGGCCGGCGATGTTTTCCCAATCTTAGCGTTCATGAAAACCTGATGGTTGCTGCACGTCCGGGCACGTGGGATATTGCTGCCGTTAACCGGTTGTTTCCGCGCATGCAAGAGCGTCATAAACAGTCCGCAGCACTACTCTCTGGCGGTGAACAACAGATGCTGGCCATTGGGCGTGCGCTGATGACCAACCCCCGATTACTGATACTCGACGAAGCCACGGAAGGGCTTGCACCGATAGTACGACGAGAAATCTGGGAGGCTATTTCGGTACTCAAGGGTGATACCGGACTTGCAATACTGGTGGTCGATAAATCTATTGAGGAGCTATCGCGTGTCGCTGATCGCATGGTGATACTGGAGCGTGGTTGCAGCGTATGGTCAGGTGCGGCAGAGGCACTGTCCGACGATATTGTCAGTCAGTATCTGGGTGTTTGACAGTCGACACCTGGTTTTTGACAGTCGACACCTGGTTGTAGAGCCGTGAAAGGCATCAGAGGAGAATCGCTGATTGTCATGGCAGCCTTGATCTGGGGTATTGCCTTCTATTTCCAAAAAACAGCCATGGCGCATGTCGGGCCTTTGTTGTTTATTGGATTACGTGGCACTGTTGCGGCTATCGTATTGCTGCCGTTTGCCTTGATGGAGCAGCGCCGGTCGGAAACATCATTGATCAGACTGGCACCTATAGGTTGTCTGGGAGGGGGTGTGTTCTTTCTGGCAGGGAGCATACAGCAGATCGGTATCGTTACTGCAACGGTCACGAACACCGGTTTTCTGACAGCCCTCTATGTGGTGGCTACTCCGCTGCTTTACTGGTTGATCAACCGCAAGTCCCCTTCAGCCATAACCTGGTTGTCCGCCTGCCTTGCATTTGTCGGGGTATGGGCATTGGGTGGTGGCTCACTGGAGGGTTTTTCAGCGGGCGATAAGTGGGTAGCTGTATCCTCTGTTTTCTGGGCACTACTGATCATGACCTCTGCGGAAGCGTCGAAGTGGTCAAGACCACTGACATATACGTGTATTCAGTTTGCGGTTGTTGCGTGTCTGGGTGTGAGTTCTGCACTCCTGTTTGAGCCTGTCGTTTCTGACTCGATCATCAAAGCCGCCGAATCCATACTCTATGTAGGCATTCTGTCGAGTGCATTTACGTTTGCTGTCATGGCTATTGCGCTGAAGACGGTTTCCGCCCCACGGGCGTCCATACTACTAACGCTGGAGACGCTGTTTGCGGCGGGCGCTGGTTACGTGCTGCTAGGTGAGCGTCTGACAGTACTGGGTTGGGTAGGTGCGTGCCTGATTATCGGTGCGGTACTGGTGCTGCGCCTGGGTCGTGAGTAACGTTCACGACGACGCCTGCACGTCATGCCTGATGTGCAGGTGTCGTTAGCCACCCAGACCGACATCGGCCTTGGCAAAGAATTCCCCGCTCCCGAAGTTACCGGATTTCAGGGCGATGGTGAGCGCTTGCCCGCTGACTCGCAAAGCAGGTACGCCGGGGTCGATCATGGGACCTATTTCCAGCGCTGTCAGGTCCAGTGCCTGAACAATCGCCCCTGAGGTTTCACCACCGGCACAGATCAGTCGGCTTACGCCCTTGCTGATCGCAAGCTGAGCCACTGCTCCAAAAAACTGCTCTATGGTATGAGCGGTATGATCAACACCGTATCGGCTCTGCAGCGACTTGACGTTGTCTGCCGAATCAGAGGTGGATACCAGTGGCAGTGATGTCTGATTCAGAGCCCAGTCGACAACATCAGCCGGTTTACTATGCCCGCTTAACAGTTCATCGATAGCAATAGCCTTGTGGGCACCTCCAGACATTATGTGCTGTTGAATCTGCGCAAGAGTAGTGACGGAGCAGGAGCCAGATAATGCTAGTGCCTGTCCAGTTTCACCCTGCCATTGAGCTACATCCGCCGTCTGTTTACCGAACAGCGCTGGCAAACCAATAGCAATACCTGACCCACCTGTGAGCAGACCAAAGCCTCTTGATGCTTTAGCCAGTAAGATCAGATCCTCGTCGGCAACAGCATCACACACCACATATTGACGCCCTGCTGACGCCTCGTTAACGAGTTGCTGACGCGCCTCGCCGGCACGCAGAGTACTCAACGGAAGATGCCCGATGGGTCGGGTTGTCTGGAGAGCCAGCCAACGGCGGAGATCGGAGTCAGTCATAGGTGTTATGGGATGATCACGCAAGCTGCTATCTGACAATAGTGTGTCGAACACAAATAGATGCCCCTGATACAGCGTTCTACCCGTAGCCGGAAATGCCGGGCATACGACAACAGGATCAGTACACTTCATCGCCTCAGTCAAGGCATCAATGACTGGGCCAATGTTGCCTTGCGGTGTTGAGTCAAACGTTGAACAGTACTTGAAGATGATCAGTTCGCAGCCTTGTGCCTGTAACCAGTGCAGCGCCTCAAGCGACTGATCTACCGCTTCCTGTACCGGGCATGAGCGAGATTTTAACGAGATGACGCCAGCTTCCACGCTACCGTCACACGGCACGTCTGGTGTACGCACATACTGAGTGGTTTGCATGCCGCCTTGAGCCAGCGTTAGCGCAATGTCAGAAGAGCCAGTAAAGTCATCACCAATAACACCGATTTTCATGCATCTTCTCCTTGGGCTATAGATGACTGGTTAAGCACGTCTGATTCGACTGTCCTGGCCAGTGTGTCCAATACCGCTACCGTATCGTCCCAGCCCAGACAGGCATCAGTGACGCTTTGCCCGTAGGTCAGGTCGGCTGTTGAGCTGGCGTCCTGTTTACCGGCAACCAGATGACTTTCGATCATGAGGCCACCGATCTTGTGAGATTCGTGGCCAAGACGATCGGCAATGGATTGTGCAACCAGGGGCTGCCTGTTGTGGTCCTTGCCACTGTTGGCATGGCTGCAGTCGATAATCAGGCGGCGATTGATGCCACGATCCATCTGCTGTTGCCAGGCGGATTGAACGCTGTGACTGTCATAATTGGGTTTGGCGCCACCCCTGAGAATCAGGTGCGCATCTTCGTTACCTGTTGTTCTGAACAGGGCGAGCTTGCCCGCCTCGGTAGGGCTCAGAAAAGCGTGGGCATGCCCTGCAGCCTGTACCGCGTCGATGGCTATGGATACGTCACCGCTAGTGGCGTTCTTGAAGCCCACCGGGCAGGATAAACCCGAGGCTATCTCACGGTGTACCTGGCTTTCGGTGGTTCGCGCGCCAATAGCGCCCCAGCTCACGGTATCGGCGTAGTACTGTCCGGTGGCAGCGTCAAGAAATTCACAGCCCGCTGGCATGCCCATGGCGGCAAGCTCAAGTAACAGTTTTCTTGCTGTATGGAGGCCCTCGTCTATCCTGAAACTCTGGTCCCGGTGCGGATCGTTGATCAACCCTTTCCAGCCAACAATGGTTCGGGGTTTTTCGAAATACACGCGCATGACGATTTCCAGCGACGCTTGATGTTGCTGGCGAAGCTTCGTCAGCTTTTGAGCGTATTCCATGGCGGACGCTGGATCGTGTATGGAACAAGGCCCCAGAACTACGAGTAGCCGGCGATCCTTACCGTGGATGATGTCGGCAATACGCTTGCGTGTAGTGACTATTGATTGCGCATAGGCATCATTCAGCGGCAACTCGCTGGCAAGTTCAGCCGGAGTACGCATTGGCACGATGGATTCGATGCGCACATTGGATGTAGAGCTAGTCATGAGTTGACGGTGTTGGCCTTCGAGTCAGATGTGTCATGGAGAAAATCTGCCGATTGGCGAATCTTGCAACCAGCGATACATCATATAACACTGACGCCCTTACACTGACACAAGCTTTTACTGAAATGGCCAGGGTTGAGAGCGGGCGCAGCCTGGCGAATGTCGTCGGGAAGACAGCTGAACAAGCGTTTCCAGGGGACATAGGACGGGTGGCCAGCGCTCACCACGTGGAAGCCTGGAGACCCAGACAACGGATCATGCCTTTTGCCGATGAGCTGGTTTACCTGCGTATTACTCTGGCTCCGCAATTCAATGAACTCGGCGACGTGGTACGAAAAATCACCGCGTGCAGGTTGTGTTGCGAAACTTGACTGACAATGCCTTGAAGAACGCCCGTCGAGAGCCTTCAAGAGTCTGGATTGGTATCGACAGCTATTGATCAGATAAAGTAGACATCAAGGTCGTAGAGTCGGGCGATGGTTTCAGTCAATCTGAGGAAGAGCTGTTTGAACACAAAGCCGATAGTCACGTCAATGGTTTTGGCTTGCCGAATATCAATCGGCTCTTGATGCAAAGTAGCGGCAGTATGAGTTGCGCGAACTCGCCTGAAGAGGGCATTGGTGCCGTGGTGAGGGTTTCACTACCGGGTCGAGTACACGCTGATACCCAAGGAAATTACCCAGGGAAATTACCCAGGGAAATT
>Ga0115031_1002436_pt1 | contig 13864 bp, 20 predicted proteins | sample Maine_Asex4_meta_FD_87301 | JGI IMG/M metagenome (GOLD analysis project Ga0115031, IMG submission 87301) | Marine algal microbial communities from Maine, USA - Maine_Asex4_metaG | ecosystem: Host-associated > Algae > Red algae > Unclassified | place: Maine, USA | collected 2015-01-05 | reverse complement strand
GTGGTTCTTTCCTCTTTCCCCCTCCTAGTAACCCCTCCCCCCCCCCCCCCCCCCCCTCCGCTCTCTTGTCCCCCCCCCCCCCCCTCCCCCCCCACGCCGCCCCCGTGTGCCCCTCGCCTTGGTTGTGCCCGCTGCCTCAATTCTTCTGCGCCGTCACTGCATTGCTCCGCGGTGCTCGGTATGTACTGCACCCCTCTCTTCCGCCCCGCACACCCTTACCCCACCTCATGAAGACGACAACGGCGCGGCGATTGCCCGAGCGCCCATAGAAAACTGACTGCAGGCGACGATGCACGGGCAAGATGTGATCCGGGGCTCAGTCAATATCTGCAGCTCATCCTGGATTGCCAGCCACCTCTCTCAGAGAGGCTGAAGAAGCCAGATTTGGGACGCGTCCCACCCATCTCACAGAATCCATCGAGGCAGAAACGGTGACGGGTCGCCAATTCGACGTTAGTGGCCTCTCTGAGAGGGAAACTTCTCTAGACCACTCGTAAGTTGACACGTCGCAGCTTGGATTTTCCTACGTCCGATGTAAAGCTCAGAGGTGTAAGAGCCGGTTTAAATCGGCGTGTCAGGGTAACAGGGACATCGGATATGGCAGGGGGCAAGGTTTTTTCCCAGTGGATTCCCCAACCCCTCTACTACCTCGTCTAAACTTTTCGCGTTGGAGGGAGTTATCTGTTTGGCGCATTCGGGGCGGCTACTTTGGCCGCCGGCGCTCGGGTTGGAGAAGAGTTTATTGAAAGCGGGAACGGCCCTCCCCGTCGGCGTTTGATAAACCGACCAGTGCTTTGGACTGCGATTCCCCCATGGGCTTTGCCGTGATCCTCACCCCCGTTCAGAAGGCCTGGGCTGTCGTTTGCTTTCCGAGGCGCTTCCTTCGACGGACAGGGCTTATCAAGAGGTCTCATCGACTGAACGGCGAACAAACGTGGTGGTGCCAGGAACCGCTACTGTGACATACACGTTCTTGTGCAGGCAGGATTCCGAGTTTTTTGCTTTGTTATATGTTGCCTTATCCTTGCAACTCGTCGTTCATCTGGTCTATTGCGGCGAGCGCGCGGCCCGACCGTGTCGTGTGAGATTAACGACTGATGCCGGGTCAAGGGGGATCGATGCGGTGAACACGAGTGCTGCCTGCTCGGAGGGAAAGAGCGGACGTGGCGGCCGGCCTCGCGCACAACGAGAAGCTTTAGACGACGCGCCGCGCTCTCTTGATCCTTCCCCACCTGGCCAGCACGTCCGACGTCTTTCGCACACATTTCTCACGCTAGCTCGGGGTGGACGACGTCTGGGGGTCTCGTGTTCCCGGGCTGATGTTATTGGGGTGCGACCCAATGCCGAAGCTGCCTTCTTCGGGGGGCGGTCATACGGCGGGTCCTACCCCGTTCCTCTTCGAAGTCACCAGGGCATCTGTGAGCTGTGTCCGATAGTAGAAGTTGGGCTTCGTGTTTTGGTGCTCGCCCCTTGCCGTGGCCCTGGGTTCGTGGCATTTCGCGGTTCGTGGTGGCATGTTCCCCGACGCCGGACAGTTATCGGACGTTTAGTTTGGCAACGGGATTGCGGCGGCCGCGAAGAAATAGACCTCCACCGCATCCGCAGCGGCGGCGGCGGCAACCGTCGGCGCCGACGGGGGTACCGGCGGCGCCGGCGCCGACTCTCGCTCTTCCCCGCCCCCCTAACTGCTCCCAGGCGTTTAAGGCGGTGGACGGTCGCCCCGACGAAGACGGCTACGGGACGCCCGCCGCGCTGCTTCTTACATCGACGACGAAACGAGGATGATGACGGGGACGAAACTGACGCTGAGTGGGTGCCTACCGACGACTCCGCGGTCGAAGACTCCTCCACTCACCGCTTTGACGCCGCTGCCGGCCGCTCTTGTCTACCGGGGGGCAACCCACTCACGCAATTCAATGGCACTAGGAAATGACCCGCTCTTCATCGCCTCGTCCCGATCAGGGGCTCGCGCTTCCTCAAGTCTCGCCCCGAAGAGTTTGGCATCAGCCGTCCGCGCCCGACTCTAATGCACAAGCACTCGCGGTGTGCGGACGCGTGTGCCTTGTCGCCAACTTCTATTTTTGAGGAGGCCCGCACAACCTGAGACCAGTACGCGTCGACGGAGCAGCTGCCTCACTTGCTTTAAGGCGCCGAGATGTACCGCCTCGACGGGCAGCTGTCATCCCGGCAGCTGTCAAAAGAGGTTATATCCACCAACACTGCTCTATACATTCTTTTCGTCAACCTCGCCATCCGCTACAAGGTTATGCATTTCCGGTGCATAAGCCCTACGTTGTCGGCCAACCTCCAGAGCTACGTGTTGCACTCAAAAACCAAGACGGAGTGTATTGCCCGACGACAGACTTGTTTGCGTTGAATTACCATATGCGATGCGCCGTTGCCGTCTCCCGGCAGCATTTCAAGAACGTTCAGGCCAGGCTCCATCACCGTCGCCGCGTCCTACCCACCTGTCTCGCTATCCTCAGCACTACTCTGTCTGGCGCTGCCCGCCGCCGCCCGGCGCGCCTCCGCGCGCATCAAACGGGCCAGATTGGCCACCGCCTTGCACGGGCGGCGGCGGCGGCCGCCGCGGCGGAGGTGGCCGCCCCGGTCCGCCCGGAAGTGGCGTCGGGGACCACGGAAGAGTCCACGGCGGGGGGGGCGGTCGGAGCAGCGCCGAGGAGAGGGGTGAAAGGTGCGGGGGCGTCACCGGTCGGGCATGTCACGGAAGAGGCGGCGGAGCTCCCGGCGGCGGCTCCGGCAGTGGCTACGGCAGCGGCGGCAGACGCTCAGGCGGTGGTGACACCACCGCCACCTCCGAGTTCTCATATGCTTCGCACAAGGCGGCTTGCCGCGCCCCTTTTTACCAGTCGAAAGATGTCTCGGGCCGGACCTAGCTCTCCGGGTGGGCGGCCATGCCGTCAGGCACGCAAGCACCGACGACGACCCTAACAGTTGACGCAGCAGATCGTAGCGTCGCGAGTGGTGGTAGAGGCTGCCACAACGCCTATTTCCGAGCATACAAGACTCGTGCGCGCCTCTCTGACCAGCTGAAAAGCGCTTTAAGCCTATTTCTAATCGCTCCGTGTGCTGCGCTTTTGATATAGCGTGCTGTAGAGGCAGTATCCCGCTCCCCACCTCGCGGCGGCCTACTCCCAGATTTCCTGCCCGCGTACGGCGAAGTGGGTCACATTCCGGTCGACTTCTGCGAATTTAAAGGCTTTGTGACGGTGCTTTCGCCGACTGAGGCCGCGACGGCGACGGATGTGGCGTCGGAGCTCCTCATGGACCGCCTCGTCGTGGACCTGTTGCGAATAACGCCGTCATGCAGGACGAAAAGCTCCAATACGACTCTGTGCCGCGCTGAGCGGCCCCAAAGGCACAGGGGGACCACCTGGTGAGTTGGAACATCTCTCACGCTTTCATCCACGTGCTGCTGTGACTTGCGGGCCAGCAGATGTTGGCAATCCGGGTGGGTCGCCGCGTTGGACTTCCGCTCGTCCTCCTGAGTTTCATGAAGCATTCTTCGAACGTCTTCACCAATGGGATGCGCCACGAAGATGTGGCTTTCCGTGGACTTCACTGGGTATTGTTCTCGACACTCGGAGGAAGCCGATATTCTTTCCGCGATGGAGGCAGGCCGCAGTCTTGGCCGACGTGCACGCGCTGTCTCCAGCGGCGTCGGGAAGCGCCCTCTACCAGTCGTTCAAGTCGCTACAGCGCTTGACGTGCTAGACCGTGTCATGCGTGTTGGCGATTCAGGCCGCCCACCTGTAGCAAAGCCGCCTGGACGCGATTCGGGGCGGGCGGTCGAGGCACCGGTACGTGAAACAATGTGTGGGGAACATGTTTGCCAACTCTCGCTTTCCGCAGATTCCTCACGTCTTGCAGAAGCTCGCCGAAAAAGAAAGCACTGGCACCATGAGTCCCCGTGCTTGGCAAGCTCAAGCTTGGCGGCCGGCGGCGATGACGAGCATCGACAAGTCTCTCAATCTTCCTTGTTCCTCAGGGCTGTTTGAGCCCTGTCGCGTGCAGCGCCTAAAATCAACCCCTCACTGGCGGGCGGCCGTGTTGCGCGTCATGCCCGGCGTCAGGTGTTCACCACCACTAGTTCTCGAGACGAAAAGCTGAAAGTCCAGGACCGCGCCGCACCCGACAGAGGCCCTGCCACCTCTGCCATCCACCGATTGCGGAATTTGCGTTTGCGTATCGTCACGGCGGCAACTTGCGGGTGGGCGTGGCAGCTGTCTATGTGGCTCATCTTGGCAGGGAGCTGCCGCCTGCTGCCCGCGACGACCAATACGGTCGGCCCGTACGTCGCCTGCTCCTAAATGCGAGGTACCATCCAGCTCACGTGTGCCCGCACCTACCTCTCTCCTATCCGCAAGTGTGACCTCGCCGCGGACCACCCTAACCCGTGCGCGTGAGACATGGTCACCGAGGCGATGGAATTCCTCACCAACGCGTGGTCTGATACAAACGGCTCCAAGCCCATGAGTATCTTACTCCCATCGGTGACGTGGCGGCTGGATTTGTTGGTGGCCACGTCCGTCGATCCTGATGTCCGAAGCAGCCTCATGGCCGTGTCGTCCCACTCTTTCATGGGCCGTCGAGCCAAATACGCGCTTAATCTCACGGCGGCGGACCTGTCCTTTCCAGCGGGGTCTACGTTTCTTTTTGAATTTCCCGCACCAAAACTGAGTCACGAAAGCCTGGTGGTGAGCGGGGGCCGCACACCTATCACGCCTTCAGATTCTCTACCGCGGCCGACCTGCCGGTGCTTCTTCTTCAGAAAGCCATCGCCACTCACCTCTTCCAATCCTTACCAGCTCACCCGCTCGTCCACCCGGGTGCCTTTCACCCGGGCTGCGTCCTACCTTCCTGGAACGCGCCAGGTTGCGGATACTCCACGTCACCGCACCCCGTCGGCACGGTTTATGCCCGCCACTCCAACCGCAGCGGCGGGCGAACGGCCATATGGACGATGGTTCTTGGTCTCGACGCCAGTGCTCGATGGGAAAGAATGGCCATCAAGACGCTGACCTTAGGCTACAATGATGCCCTGGCCCCAGTTACACTCGAGGCACACGTTTGTTATGGGCGTCTGCTGCTCCGCCAGCTGAAACTCCTGGCGTGAGGCGATCTTTTCCAACTTTTGGCATACTGCGGCGCTTGCATGGTGTTTGGTATGCTTCGTAATGTTTTGCATGATCCATGTAACAAGTTCTTCATCTGTTCAAATGCGACGAGCATGTTGCCCAACCGTGTCGTGTTAAGTGCACAACAGGTTTCGAGATCCGGGAAGCGACGCTGATCAAACGAGTGCTGCCTGAAGGGAAAAACCTAGCAGACGTAGCGGCCAGCCTCGTGCGCAGCAAGCCGCCCTTGACGACCCGCCGCGCTCTTTCTGTTTACACCCCGCCTGTCTGGAACGTATGTCGGCTCTCGCACACCCCGACGTCCCTGCCCAAGCATCTTGCGTGCTATCTCCGTCGTCTTTTGTCGGTGGGCTGGACGGGTCGTACGAGCTCATACACTTGGCGAGTTCTATATTCTCACCCTTGTTTGCACTTTCACAAACCAAACCAACAAAAAAACGACAATGGCTAACAGCTGCACTTGCTTCGTGTTTGATAGCTGTTTTCATCATCTCAGCGATGCCCGGGGCCCGCTTTGGAGCAGCGTCACACACCAAGTCATGTGGTTGACCGATCCACGCGTCGTGGCCATCAAGGCAATAACGGCTGAGTTCCCCGACTGCACTCCCGTGACTGGACCATTTTATTCCCGAAGCATATGCTCAGTCATTTTATTGGCGAAGAATATGCTCAGAAATTTGTCCTAGGTCCGCGGATCCAATTTCCTGGCTCGAAAAAGGAAGTCCTTTATGGGGGGTTCGTTAGTGGCCAACGAGCCGGAACACGTTGACCTTTAGTTGCTGGGGCGGAGCCGCAGTGTCGCCGACGCTCCCGAAACGGGCGCCACCAAGACGGTTGGGGCGGCACAGACCTCCGAGCCACCGTCCGCGCCGCAGTCCGCGGCGGCGCCGCACGTCGTGACCTCCGCCGCCACGGCCACCGCCGCCGCATCAATGCGTGCGGTGGTTCTGATCACCTGTCTGTGCCCGTGAACTCCACGTGGCGCTCGGTGAAGTCCCCGTTTCCACAGTGATTTCCACGTGGCATAACTTTAAGCCAAGTCCAGTTGCGCTGGTTGAGATCAATGCCCAACATTGCTTTCCAGGTGACAATTATCACTCCAGGCAACTCTACGAAGCACACAACATGCTCGAAAACCTTATATGTATGGGTGATACTGCGGAAACTAAACAAAAAACAACGCAAGCAAACAAGAACGCATGTGGGAGACAAGCGATGCATCACCCGGGCAGAAGCGATGGGTGGCTGGTTGGGCTTCTCCAGTATGCTCTGCCCCCAAGGGAACACCATTGCAGCCGCGTACACAACGAAGCATGCACAGGCTTCCTGTTCCTTCCGTTGGATACTGAGCATTCTTGCTATGCTATCGAGGTCCAGGCACGACGTGAAGGGTTGGGTACGTTTGAGGGAGGTCACTTTGTCTCTTTGCAACTCATTTAAAGCTCCGATCAACTCTTTGACCATGCATGATCGCTGCCCTCTCGTCGGTTTTTGGTGAACATGAAAGGACGCTCCACGTGCATGCATCTGTTTTAGCAAGGAGGCCAATTTTTTTTCCATGAAACCTCTCAGCAAAGACTTTGAGATTCGTGTAGTTCTACTCGACTTGTTCGTATGTGCTCGCACGTGTGCACGTACTGTAAGATCCAGTTCACGGCCAATCGGATGGCGATGATTCACTTCACGTGGAAAGAGTGTGCATTACGGCGGCGGCTGCGGTCGTTCACGAGGGCGCCGCCGGCGGCTGCCAGTCGGCACCGCAGCTGCACGTTCCAGCGCCTTCGGCGAAGGGCGCCACAGATACGCATTCGTCGATTCCGAGTGGGGAGAGCCGTGAAGGGGAGGCGGCCGCCCGCTGAGAGGCGGTGGAGGCGTATCGGTCGCTTTACTCATCGCATGGTTCAACCGAGCGGCTGCCGCGTCTGGCAGTTCCCGGGCTGCGGCTCTCTGTCCGTCGTCCACGTCAGAATGCCTGTGATGGGCGTTCCGCTTCCGCATTGCCACTCACTGTACCGCCTGTGGCGCACGGCACGCCGCATGGGGCGCCTCTGGCGGCGGTGGGTGCGCACTGGTGGTGCGCAAGACCGCCACCAGTGTGTGTGTGCGGCGCTCGACAGATGCGTAGGAAGACGGCGCCGCCGCCATCACAATGGCGGATATAGTTACTTGCGGGGCCATGAGCCCACCTATCGGTGTGAGGGTCTGGCAAATTTAGCTTCCTTATACGTAGCGTCGGCATCAGAATATTTCACTTTTTGCCAAAGCATCGGAAGACATTATGGGCGACGAAACCGGGCTACGAGCACCGCGTCCGGCCTTTGCCTATGGAAAAGTCAACATCACAGCCTCCCCCACATATGACCAATAACCTCATACAGAGAGCTCTCTGCGTGTGTATGTTTGATGCTTTGATGTCAGCGCACACCAGCGTGGCGGTTGCTCGCTCTCGATGCCAGGAATACCATGGTACCCCCTTGTTGCGCCCACGCACAGTCGCACCCCTCTCAAAGTGGCACAGATCCCGAAATTTCAGAGTCGCGGGCCGCGACCCGTGATCCATACAAAAATCTCCACATCCTTACAATATTGCTGCATCGCTAAATGCAAAAAGAGTCACATTACAATGCGATCTTGTTATAACAGACAGCTGGCTGATCCAGCTCAATATGATTATAACGTGGCCTACAAGGATGGGAATGGAACACTCGCGACCCATATTCACTTGTGAGGGAATCTCTTGTTATGACGCCACACTGAAACTGGGAGTACGTAAGGATGGGTGGCGAGTCATGTCAAATACAGGCCGACTAATCGTGCCACATTTACGGAGCGAACTCCGACGGTTGTACGTCTCGCGTTGGGAGCGCCATAAGAAAACTTGTGGGGTGTTGCTGTCTGGGCGTCTTGGCCCTTGATGGATACAATCGTACATGTGTTACAACTATTGCTAACCTCCAAAAAATGGTGGTTGCAGAAAAAAGGGAGGCAGAGCCGACGGCCCCGCGCAGAAATGAAGTCGGATTGGCTGTTCAACAAGCCATGATCGTACTATTGGCTGAGAGTTGCCGCCAGTAATCTTGCAAGCCAATCAGCGTAACTGACAGCAGTCATGCAGAGCCATTGCAACCCACATTGAGATTTTCTAAGATTTTTGGGCAGCTTGCTTGGGTCAGAAGAGGGCATGGAGAGGGTTGTGGGCAGGACTTGTAATTTCTCATGAGATCAACAAATTTCTTCAGATTTCTTGAGATTCTGATGTGCGTTTTCAGTGGGCAGAGCTGCAAGAGGAGACTGTTAAGGAACTCGCATGATTTCTAGCCTTTTCATTGGTCCCCGTTTTCTATTGAATGATTGCAGGCACTGTGGAACCGCCATGTTTTGGAGGTCAGCAATACGTTCGAGTAATCTATCGATTAAACTAATAATTCCCGTTTCGTAAGTAAGCGGTCATCAAATGGCCGTTTCGGTGCGTGGATGTCGTCAACTGCCTGGGGAGTGCTGGCACTGTTGCGATGGAGGCGAGGGAGGACGCTCCCCGTACAATAAACGAATGTAGTCATTTTGGTGGGCGCCAGACCGATTCATCGGTAAGTTACCTATACATGAAGTCGACTTCATATTGTGTATGCATTTTTTTCTGCCATCCATCGTCGAGAGAGGGATCCACGTTACTGCGGCGGTGCTGGAGCTGTGACCCGGCAAATTTCAAAGTGCTCTCAGTCTCCTATGAAGCGAGGTTACTGGGCCATGTTTGACCCCTCTCCTCCACAAAGTTCTTCCGGTTCAGTACAATCGTCATTTTTGCGTTATAGAAGGCAGTATGGCCACAGTACAGCTCTGACAAAGATCTATGAAGTCTCTGAAAGCCGTGTGCACAATGTGCCACCCCCCCACAGCACCGTCTGGAAGCTCTCCGAACACCCCACCGCAGTTGCTTGGGGACCTATGTTCTGCCCCCCGGAGCGATATTGGTGAGCGCCTCTGGGCTCGATTCGTAGTCACGTAGCGGTCTGATACGTGATGCATGCTGGTGACCAGTCGTACGTGGCCAATGTGGCGCTTCGTCATCACACGCAAGCTAAGTACGTGCGAGAGTATTGAAGCGACTTTTTATGATCCTCTAGCGCCTCCGGGACTGGAGTCTTACATCCTTTTCTTAGCTCTTCTCGCCCCCCTCCCCCTCCCTTCACCACCCGCCCCATACAGCGCCCTGCAATACATAAAAAATAGAACATAGGGAGATAAACTCATGCAACACCCCCCCCTGAGTGTCCGCGTCCGCGCCTTCCCCCCAGAGCTGTCGGTGACGAATGGGCAGTCGGGGAAGCTGGGCCGTGGATGCCAAAGGGGAAGCATGGAAATGCAGAGGCAGTAGCGGGGATTTCGTTAGTATGGGAAGAAGGGGCACGAGGGGCGAAAGGGACAGAAAACAAATAGAGCCCACAGGGGCAAAGTCGATAAATCGGGCGAATGGTACAGCAGGAGCAAGACGGCAGCAGGGATAGTACGGATTGCCTACACATCAAGACAGGACACAAGTCAATCACCTCCAGGACGCGCGTAAGAACTGACGACAAAGTCCTACACCACGCGACAATTCATTTGTCCCCTTCCCCCACACGTCTTCTTTCCAGCGGACGTACATGGATACTCTTCCTGGGAGGACGACGAGGACAGCGAGAACGGGGGGAAGCGTAGCTACCGGGGACTCATGTGGGGGACTTGGAATCCTTGGCGGCGGCGTAAGAGGCGCTCTCATCCTTCGCTTCGCCCTTCGCGTCCCCCGTGTGGCGGTCGGGGGTCTTACAATTGAAAAGGGGGGTGGCCCCTCAGCTGTGGACAGCACACCCCCGGGGGCCGTCCCAACATATTCCGATCCGGGTCAGCAAGGGAATGATCTGTCCAGATCTCGGGGAGATCGGATTCGATGGGGGGCGGGGCTTTTCCCCAGTGGTTTTCCCAACCCCCCTACTACTTGTTTAAACTTTTCGCTTTGGAGGGATTTATCTGTTTGGCGCATTAGGGGTGGCTACGTTGGCCACCGGCGTTCGGGTTGGGGAGGGGTTTATTGACAGCAGGGACGCCGTCCCTGTCGCCGTTTGATAAAACCAACTGTGCTTTGGACTACGATTCCCGCCTGGGCTTTGCCGTGATCCTTTCCTCCCGTTGGGGGGAAGCTGGGCTGTGGGTCGACTTCCGGGGCAGTTCCTTCGACGGACCGAGCTGATCAAGATGTCACTTAGGCCAGACGACGAACCAACGTGGTGGTGCTTAGAACGGCCACAATTTCTGGTGGAGCAGCAGGGGATTCCGGCTGTTGTCAGGCCCGTACCGGGTAGCCGGTTCCCCGATCGTATGTTGGTTTGTGAGTTCAAGGCGACGTAGATCTCCGCGTCGGTCTCTCGTCGATTACCACCCAGCCAATAATGAGGCATCGCCGCCCGACATCCCCAAGTCGGACGCGATCGCTAGCGGTAAGCCGGCGGGTACATCCGCGGTGATCCCAGCGGTCGCTGCAACCAAGGGATTCGCGGCTGGATCAGGGAATCCCTTCACTCCGCCTCGGCCATTGGCGGACCTCGTGGGCGAAACGTTACGGCGGGTCCCACCGGGGGCCGATGCCTTTCTCCCTCGACGACACGACGAACGGACGAAACTGGTGGATCAAGATCGTGATCCGGCGACTCCTCTGGCGATGGCCGATCTGGACACGGCGCTGTCGACGTTCCGCGAGTTGTTATTGGCCGACGTTTCTCGGGTCATCGCGGCGAGCCCCGCGTATCGGTCAACCAACTCCACTCCCCGTGGAAGGGGGATGACACGGCTTCGTATGACACGGTCGCGGTGCTGCTGTCGGGTACCCCGGGGTTACGCACGGCCGGAGGAGCGCCCTACGATCGGCGGGAGGCCCCGACGGATCCCCCGCTGTGCTAAATGTGTTGGACGCGCGGACACCGGGTCCCTGATTGCAAGACTCTGACGGACAAACAGCAGGACCTCGTGAAAGCCGCGCGGAGCACCTTCCATCGACAGAGGAACGCGGGGGCGGGCGCCGTCGCTGATCGCACCTCCCTCGTGGCCCTGGTATGGGACGACCTGTTGGGCAGCGCGGAGTCAACGAGGACGGGAAAGGGGGACGCCCCGCCCGTGGCCACCCCGGCCAAGGGGCGCCGCGGGGCGGGAAACGCCTCGGGAGGGTGGCATCGCCATCCCCCTCCATTTCCCCTGTCCGCCCCAGCTCCCCGGTCGCCCCCCGCCACGTCACGTTTGCCTCCCCGGGGGTAACCGCGACGTGGCCTATCCCGGCCCGCTGTTCCTGCCGTCGTGGGCGATAACGCCCGCGGTTCAAGGGGACGCTGTTGCTACTACGGAAAGAGAATTTTGAGTCTAGCGCGTCGTACCAGTTGGCGCCGTGGCAGACCCCCGTCCCCACGAGGGCGGTGGTCGAAACTGGCGCCGGGCCAAGTGTGATCCGCTCGGATGTGTTGCCCGAAGGGTGGGCGGAGTTTGCATCGCGGGCGCCGCCCCGGACCCAAGTGAGTGACGCCCCGGGGGAGCTGCTCAAGGTGAACGCGGAGATGTCGCTGTCGATCTACGTCGGGTAGGCCGCTATGGAGTATGAGTTCCTTGTTGTCAAGGTGCTGTCGGTTCCGCTCATCCTTGGGTGGGACTTCCAGCGCAACTACGTGAACACCATCTCCCCCAAGACGCAGACGATAAAGTGAGACGACGGCACGTCCACGGTGGCGATGCGGAGCTGGACGGGGAACACGCCAGCCGCGCCCCCACGCCGAGGAAGCAAGCCGAAGGCCCAAGCCGGAACTAGTCGGCTAACGTTGGCCTACAACAGTCGACCGCAGCAGAGCACCGGGGTGGCGCCCCTCGAGTTCGTCACCCCCGAGCGTGTACGGAGTCTCTCCGTGGAGCGCCTGGTCGGCTCTTCGGCACCCGAGAAGACGGACAGTAGCCCACGAGCTGTCCGCAAGGGCATCCCAGCGCGGCTGCGGAACCTGATCCACAAGGTGCGGAAGTCCCTCATGCTGGCCCTGAGGCGGTACAAGAGGAACAACGACGCCCGCGTACGACCTGTGAACGAGGACGTGCACGCGGGGGACTGGGTGTTCGTCGATGGCCACGCGCGGACCAAGTATAAGCTCGGAACCCGCGCGGCCGGGCCGTACGAGGTGTTATTCCGCGGAGAGGGCACGTTTTCGCTGGACATCGAAGGGTACCCTGAGACGGTAAGCAGTGACCACTTGACGGCGGCGCCGGGCCCGCCGGGGGATCCGCAGACGCTCCTGCAGAACCTCGGGGTGCCCCAAGACATTGTGGTTCCCGAGGGGCATCAACACATGGGCAAAGAGTTCGTCTGGGAGGCCTTCGTGAACCACGAAGTCGCTGACGATGGTACGCTACGCCAGTGGACCCACTGGTGTGGGTGCAACCCCGAAGAGGACACCCTCGAGTTGGCCAGTCGATTCGACAGACGTAAGGTGCACCAGTATATTCGGCGTGTGGGCCTACGAGTCGAAGAAGCCGGAACGGTTGTTGACTTCCTCGCCTAAGACAACTCCCACGCGGAACACGTGGTTTTCAAGTTCCGAATGGTGGCCGATTTTCGTTTACCGCACGTGTCCCGGTCGGAGCCACGTGGACGTGGTGGTGACGATCACTGTCGTGCGGCGGGATCGTGTCCCTTCTCGTGGCTGTGTCGTCCAGTCAAATTGATCGGTCATCGTGGAAGTGTCCGGAGGGGGCGGATAGGGCCGGCTGGCCCGTGCGGATCTGTCAGGAGGCGGATCGCAAGGTGGGATCGGGATTCGATTCGGGGTACAAATGGCGCTGTCGTGAGGCGTATGCAAATGACCTACGCGGGGTATACTGGTCATGGACGTGCCGACTGGCACCGTCGACGCAACGACACCTTCTAGACTCTAATCTACTACAACCCCGTGGGTCAGTCCCCTCTCTCCCGTGGTGTTTCATCCTCCCCTTGTTCAGCGGCGCCTCAGGGCAAGGCCACTCGATACGGAGGATGGCCCACGGGGTATGCCGCCCCGCGTGGAGGTCGTCCGTCGTGTCCGCGGGGACCCACGGGAGCTCCGCCATGCTGCCGTATGGGACCTCCACCCCGTAGCACCACGCGAAAGTCGACAGGTTCAAGCGCGAGCTGGTCGCCGTTGCACAACTTAGGTACTCCGCTCGATGACGGGCTACGAGGTGGCCTGTGAGCCCGCCCCGGTGGTGGTTGCGGGCGGTCGTCGACTGGACCATCGTGGTGTCTTCCTTGTCGGACGCCCCGATGAACGGGGGAGACGTGTAGATGTAGGTGAAGGTTGGCACCAACGGCGAGTCCCCGGGGGCGTCGTCCATGAAACCGACGTAAAAACGACGGTACCTCGCAGCGCAACTACGCCGCACCACGGTGATTGACGAGGCTCGGTCGTCGAGGGACGGTACGAGGGCGTGTGGCTTGGCGGCAGTCTGCTTGGCGAACGGGTTGGAGGGGCGCACCGAGTCGATGCCCCGGAATGTCGCATGGGCCAGCGTGTCCGCTACGCCTGAACGGGCTTCCTCGCGCTCCCCCGCCGGTGCCCACGTCTACTGGTCAGATCACACGGGTAGGGGGCCCACGGCGGTGGAGGACGCCATCTCCTCTTCTTGTCGGCCATCGCGGAGGACGACGCAGACGCGGACACCTTGTT
>Ga0115031_1002431_pt1 | contig 13871 bp, 12 predicted proteins | sample Maine_Asex4_meta_FD_87301 | JGI IMG/M metagenome (GOLD analysis project Ga0115031, IMG submission 87301) | Marine algal microbial communities from Maine, USA - Maine_Asex4_metaG | ecosystem: Host-associated > Algae > Red algae > Unclassified | place: Maine, USA | collected 2015-01-05 | reverse complement strand
GATGATGGCGGTGGATTGAACCTGACAAAGATCAGAAACCTTGCCATTGAGCGCGGAATGATCAAAGAAGACCAAGAGCTCTCCAACGAAGAGTTGCGATCACTCATCTTCCTCCCCGGTTTCAGTACCGCCGATAAACTTACCGACGTTTCCGGCCGTGGTGTGGGAATGGACGTCGTTCGTGAGGCCGTCCAACGGCTCAAGGGATCAATCTCTGTCGACAGTGAACTTGGCCAAGGATCCACCTTTACCGTTCACCTTCCGACAACGCTGGCGGTATCGCGTGCACTGCTGATTGAATCCAACGGCCTCACCTTTGCGATCCCTATGCAGGCTGTTCAACAAATTCTGCGTCTGGACCCGGCCAATGTCAGCCGAGTCGGAAATCAGCCGATTATTAACTTAGGGGATAGAACGGTGCAGATCAAAGAGCTATCACACCACCTTCAGCTTCGGTCCGAAGACAAGACTGCCTTTGACGAAGCGAAGCCACTGTTGCTGATTCGAACGGGTGACGACGAGATGGCGATCACCGTCGATCACGTTGACGGTGGTCAGGACATCGTGGTGAAGACTCTCGGAGATCACTTGGCCAGCGTTCCTGGTCTGATCGGTGCAACGGTTGCTGGTGATGGTACTGTCATTCCCATTCTCGACCCGGCGGATCTTGTGGGACAAGAAATTGCTAACCGTGCAGCAACGTCATTCGCCAACAGCAGCGAAATCGCCACCGTCGACCGTCGTCGAACGGCCATGGTCATCGACGATTCAATTTCGGTGCGCCGCGTCACCACCAACCTTCTGCGTTCCTCGGGCTGGGATGTACTCTCGGGTAAAGATGGCGTCGACGCGTTGGAGGTTTTGGCAAACGCCGAAACTCCTCCGGAAGTGTTTCTGTGTGATATGGAGATGCCCCGCATGGACGGCATCGAACTTATCGGACGGCTCCGCAACCAAGAAGAGTTCAGAAACACACCTATCGTGATGGTGACGTCGCGTGCTGGAGAGAAGCATCGAAAGATGGCTGCTGATGCGGGTGCTGATGAACACGTCGTCAAACCCTTTAACGACGACAAGCTGATCAGCCTGATCACTCGCATGGTCAACGACGCCCGTGAATCGGCTCAGGCTTAGGCCGCTCTTTGGGCAATCCTAGGCCAGCCCAAAACAGCCAACTGGATTTAAAACGTTAACGCAAAAGAAGCTCTTCAATGACAACAAACACGATTACGAGTACAAATCTGCTGGCCTCCACGGCCGACGCCACTGTCGTCAATTCGGCGCAGCGGCAAGTTGTAACTTGCGTGACCGGTGGCTACCGATTCGCAATACCGACGACTCATCTTTCTGGTGTTTACCAAGTCGCGCGGCAACAGCTTGGTAAGGACATGGAAGTGCTTTCCACTCCTGAGGGTAATTTGCCAGTGGCGTCTCTCTCGACGCTGTTATCGCTTCACCTTGGTTTGAACCTGACTCCCTCTGACGAAGAACGCGCGTTGGTTGCGATCCGCTTGGGTGATAAAGCTGCTACGATTCGCGTCGGCCAAGTATCTCGACCGATAGATGTGTCTCTTAATCACTGGCACCAGCTCCCTAACGTGGCCCAACCTCGAGGCAAAGAACGCCTGTTCTCTTCGGTAGCCAACATTGCACCAGAAAGCGAAGATCCTAACGAGGCGCTTACGCTGGTGGTGGATCCACTCAAAGCCCTTCGATTCGTAGATCGGCAACCCATTTCAGCGTCAGCTGCTGCGGCTGCAACATCCCCCGATGCAACAAATCCGGTATCGCCGTTAACGCCTTCGCGTCGAGGAAGCGATCACCTGATCTCGTTCGTCCCAGAAGACGTGCCAAGACAAAATCTGAATTTCGTGTTCTGCCTTCCACTGGCGTCTGTTGCCGCCGTCGTTACATCTCACGTCCTGCTTAGATCGCCTTTTGAAAACGATGTCTTCAGTGGTTATATCCTCTGGCGAAAAATGCCCGTTCCAATCATCAAGCTTGGATCGGCTTTTGGAATGGACAGCCGCGAAGGGGAACAACGCCAGAACAGACGTGGTCGTCGTTTGTTAATCGCCCGTGCTAGTGGACATCGATATATTGGTTTCTACACGCAGACACAAATGCACTCGATGAAGCTCCCAACCTCCAGCGCGACCAAGTTTGAAGAACTTGACGGCAGTCCACACTTGGGTGCGTTCAAAACAGACGTTGGGGTAATGGTCATCCCTGATCTCAATCGTTTGCTGGATGATTAACATTCAGTCACGAAGTTTCCAAAGTCGTATTTCACGGAGAGGCCGTGAATGTTTAAAACTTCATCAGCCGCCACCCGATAGCGTCCGGTTTCACCCCCGCGTAAGACCGGACGCTAACGCGTGGCGGCTGATTGGTTCTGCGAACCGTCGTCATAGAATCACAGCCTCGGAGTGACGTCCGACTATTTGCAACTCCGCCTTGTCGACGGTAGTGCAGTCCTTGCAGAAGGATCCCTATGACTGGAAATTGCAGGGGTAAAGATGGGTTACTGGTCGCCAAAGAAGTGCTGATTTGGATCGTCCAACCCATACAGAACATCCCAAACCATGTCCGAGCCTAGATCTTAAAGTGCAATCAGTGTTGGATCGCTGAGATGTTGGATCTCGATCGCGATCAGTGACTCAAGCACAAACCGCATCGTCGGACGCTTGGCAGCATTCCTATCCAGCATCTTTCTAACCAAACGATACAAGGAGGGCGGGCATGAGGGCTGCTTGATCATTAGGTCGACAAACATGGATTTAGTGGCTGCTTCTGCGATGTCTTTTACCGACTGCCCATCATACGGAGCCCTGCGACTAAGCGATTTGTAGATCAAAGCTCCCAACGAGTAAACGTCGCTGGCAGTGTCAGCACGGTAGTTCGTCTGGAAACACTCTGGAGCCGTATACATCGCCAATTGCACTTGATCGTGAGGCATCCACGCCAATTCGCCCACCGGATGCGACTGCGACCAACCGATCGTCGTCACCCGTCCTGTCCGGCCTAATAACACATGTGATGGATCAATTCCCAAATGAACCCGACCCTTCTCATGCCCTGCGTGAATCGCTTCAGCGACTTGGCGAGCGACCCAAACCAGTCGGTTGAGCGTGGTTTGCTTCGCGGCTGATTGGAAACGATCAAAACTACTTCCCGGCATCCAAGGCTGAACCAAGAAAAAGGGAGCTCTGTCTAATTCTGCATCCAACAGGCGTATAACATTGTTGTGAACGATTTGTTCGGTCGCAATGGCTTCGCGCCCCAATCGGTCAAGCGCATGTTGCAGCTGATTCGTCCGAAGATGAGGATTGACCATCTTAACAACATAATCATAAGGCGACTCTGCCCCGAGAGACTTCGGTTTTGCGCGATAGATGTTGTACCAACGCCCGGCGGTCACAGGCTTTCCAAGTTTCCAATACGAAACAATACGTTCATCGGAAACAGGAGTAATATCAGACTTGAGGTGCATTTCTAGTTCGCCGAGATCATATTGTTTTTGGCTGCGGTCGTCGGTCTTGTTTTTGGAAGCTTAACCGGCAACTCGGATGGAGTACTTTTTGTATCGTCGATGAGAGAGGCTTCGATAAACCTGCGTGAAATTGTTCCGGTCGCGACGAATCGTCTTACGAGCAACGATTGTTAGCATTCGTCCCATTCAAGCAGTCATCCGTAAGCCGCATCGCTAAGCTTAAGATCAAACGTTTGGGCAGTAACGAAAGAAGCGTTTTTTGGCTTCAGCTTTTTCGACGGCCACTCTAAATTTTTTCAAAAATCACTTAATCATCGTGAACAATTAACGGAATCGTCGCGTAATCGGTCGCGGACATTCGCTGCCGCTCCATTGATTAGAGAGTCTTCGTGATCTTAGAAAAAACAATCACAAATCATTTGACAAATCGTATTCTTACGACCGCATCAATAAGCACTTTAGCAAATCGCACTTTAGCACTTTGTACGTTGATGCTGTTAGCGTGCGGCGCTGGGTGTGCTTCTTCGGGAACACTTCAACCGCACCAGGCGTTTCGGCAAGCAACGACGCCTTACCAAGGTTACTACCAGGGCGCGCCACCCGCGTACGGAACATCAGGCAATTTCAACGCGGGTTCTGCAAGCGACTACTCAGAATATGGCGGATACAACAACAGCCTCCCAGGCTATGGCCAACCCAACCCTGTCGCCGGAGGTTATGAAGCTTACGGCAATCCTTTTGCCAGCTCCTACGGAAATTCGACTGCGGGACAGGCTCCGGTCCAAGGCCAAGGTGGATACGGTCAGTATTCATATCCGGCCAACGCTGGTTACAACTATCAACCCGCCTACAGCGGCGGATTCACCAGCGGATCCTGCTGAGGATCGTAAGCAACGGCACCGTGTGTGCCCGACAATACAAACCCGACGCGCCAGCGAGTGAGTATCCGCGCGGCGGAAATAGGTCAACCGCCGGTGCGTTTTATAGTCGCGCTCTATTGTTTCCAGTCCAAAGATTCGGGCAACGTCTTAAACCAGTACGGATCACTCTCATAGCCGCATTGAAGCAATTGTTCTCCTGCAATTCGGTGGAAGATCCGCCCATCGCGAATCGTAAAATGACGCTTCCAATCCCCCGCAACGCCCATTCTGGCTTTCGCGGTCGGCGACTGCGCATCCCCCGCCTTTCGACCCGTCATTTTCTCAAAACGCGTCGCTTGATCCGCCTCCGCCGCCGCACCATCATCGTCAGCACCTACTGCCAGAAAAATATCTTTCAGCGCAGCCCCAAGATCTTGCTTCATCGCTTCGTAGGTCACTCTCACATCAGCGGGCCGAGAGTCAAACGGAAACAGTGTCTCTTTCCAGTTCTCCGCCCACTTTTCAATGAGGGCATCGTCAAAGAACCGGCTCAGCGTCGCCAAGTTCTTCTCAACAACAAACCGATGACGCGGCGTCTCCAGCGCGTCTTTGAGGATCCAGTCATACGCACCACTGGTCAGAACATCACGCCCGTCACGCACTAACTGTATAATTTTTGATCGAGGAAACATCGACCGAATCTTCTTCACAACCATCGCGGCCGTCCCTGGATAGGGCGTGATCTTGTCCATGACGATCCTTTTCCCCGTACGCCGAGTGGCGAAACTGACAATAAAATTTACGAACGACCGCTGAAATGCTTCCACAAATTCTGGCTTGTCTAAATCCATTGCTCCATGGAAATAGTGTTGCGAAAACGCGCGGGCGTATTTGTCAAACGTAATGCGCGGCATTGACGTGCCATCGTTGTTCTTCCACACCTCGCAGAAATCACCAAACAAACGGTGTTCGGTCGCAAAAATTTCCGGATGATGATTCAAGGCAGTCGTCAGCCATGTGGAACCGCTGCGGGGAGCGCTGATGATAAAGTGAATGTTCGGCGGCTGAGCCATCGATGAACCTAATAAAGATGTTGAAAGAATGACACCGTAGCCAACGCAACCAATGAGTCATTTAATTTTCCACTGATGACTCATTTTCACAATACCATTGATGCCGTGCCCCAACGAACAAGTTGGCGGGCCAACGATGCGAAAATTCCCAACCCCGGAGACGCGATGATGAAAGTCAGTTGAAACCGGACCATACAACGACAAATTAAAATGGTACGCCCCCAACAACAGCGGAACCTTTTCAAATCTCAGCGTGACCGTTACCGTCACATGCCCAGCGACATCAAACTCAACGTTCTGACTGGCTGTGGACATCGAAGCAATCCTGCCATGCACGGGTGACCACAAAGCGGCCACTAAATTTAGTTGCTTTGCCGGACGATCCGAGCTGACCTCCACTTTGACAACAACGTCTTGGCCCGTCTCGAATTCCTTATTCGCATTGCCATTGAGGTCAACAACCTCCACCGCAGCAAGCGCGACGCCAGTGGTGGATGGTTGTGCCTTTGATTTACCTTTGTTGCCGACTCGATCCGATGCTCCCATCGTTTCTTCGTAAACAACGCACCCGGTTTCCAAGTCTCCATCGTGAATGATCGACCCACGATCAAACACCACCGAACGCGTGGCGACTCGATTGAGCATCCCAACCGCATGGGTCACCAAAATAATGCAAACGCCTTCTTCGACCAGCTTTCGCAGATGAGCAAAACACTTCATTCGAAAACCAACGTCGCCGACCGCAAGCACTTCATCAATTAAAAGTAGCTTGGGACGCAGGTTGGCTCCGATCGAAAATCCAAGACGCATCTTCATGCCGGTGCTGTAAGTCATGATCGGCGAATCGATCACGTGTCCCAATTCGGCGAACTCGACAACCGCTTCAAACTGCGCGTCGATTTCCGATTTACTAATCCCTAAAATCGAGCCATTGATATAAATGTTCTCGCGTCCCGAAAGCACCGGGTTGAAACCCGTCCCCAATTCAATCATCGCTCCGACGCTGCCACGGATCGTTATCGTCCCCGAATCTGGTTTGATCAAACCATTGATCAACTTCAACATCGAACTCTTGCCCGCTCCGTTTGGCCCCAGCATCCCCACGCATTCGCCTGATCGGACTTGAAAATGAGCGTCTTTTACCGCGCAGAACTCGCCGGGACGCAAATCAGACTGTGTTCGATCACGGCCGTTGCCAAAAACCTCTCTACCAAGATCCCGCATGCCATAGCGCATGGAACGTTTAAGATTGCGGCAATAGATTTTCCAAACGTGATCGACATCCAAAATTAATTCATCATCGTTGCTGGTCGCGGAATGAATCATGTGCTCATCCTTTCCACCAACACAGGTATGGAGATTCTGAAAACGACGAGACCTAACAAAAACAAGGGAACCGACATCAACCCGACCAAAACCGCCGGTAATAGAAAACTGCTGCCACCGACCAGTATCAGATCACGGCTGAACAACAATAAAGGGCTGGCAGGATTGAGCCAAACCAACAGACTGCCCGGAAGGGTCTCTGGCGCCACATAAATAATGGGGGTGATGATCATCCAAAATGGAATCGCCAACTGAAGAAACCTTCCAACATCCTGATACAGCGAGCCGATCGGCATCAACAACAGACCGATCCCGGACGCCCAAACCACCATTAAAGCGATGGTCAACGGAGCCAACAGCATCGCCCACGAAAGACTAACTCCGAACCAAACAAAGGCGGGTATTAGCAATAACATTCGAATCGCAAGATCGAAAAACACTTCTCCCAAGCCCAATATGACTAACGCTTCGCGCGAGAAACGCAGCTTGCTGATCATGCCTTTGTTTTGATTAAGAACCTTCAGCGGCATCATCACAGCATCTGCGAACGATTGCCAAAGAATCATTCCCGTTAAAATGTAAAGTGTCGCGTTCACGGTCATTTCGCCGGTGTCGAAAACGCCTTGCTGTCTCAAGAAAATCCAGACCGCAGTATTGGCGATCGGCGGTAAGAAAGCCCAGAACAGCCCTAGGAATGTTTGGCGATACATTCCTCGCACGTTTCGCAAAAACAAACGCCACGCCAAGTCACGTCCGCTCCAAGCGTCCGCGGCAATATCGCCCAGCAGCTTGATCGGGTTGCGCACGTCTGATTCAGCAGAGTAACGAGTTATTTTATTAATTGAGATATTTGAGTTCACGTATTTTTGTTTTTTACGAAGCCCCACTTGGCCATAGTAGCCTTTCGTGGAGCGAAAGGCTGCGATCATGCCATCCCTGCCTTAATCAGATCATGCAAATGTACCAATCCGCAGATGCCGCCATCAGCATCAACCACCGGCAGCGTTGTAATCTGCCGATCTTCCATCAACCGTATCGCCTCAGCAGCCAATCTGTTCTTCTCGATCGTCGCTGGCGAGTGAGATATTACTTTTCCAATTCCGCCCGCCATCATTTCACTAATCGAACCAGAGGCGACCGACAAATGTCGCCGCAAGTCGCCATCGGTAACAATACCGACCAAACGCCTATTGTCATCGGTCAACAGCAGGCAGCCCATTTTCTTCGCGCTGATCATCTTAAGCGCGTCGCCAAAGCACACATCGTCGGTGGCTTCAGGGATTTCGTCGCCAGTGTGCATCACGTCGTCAACTTTCATCAGCAACTTCTTTCCAAGTGTTCCACCCGGATGAAAAATGGCAAACTGCTCCGGTGTAAATCCCCGCGCCTTCATTAACGCAATCGAAAGTGCATCGGCCATCGCCATGGTCACCGCCGTACTGCACGTCGGAGCCAGCGAATACTCATCCGCTTCACGCGTAACGCAACAATCAAGCACAACATCGCTGTGCGCGGCTAGGTTCGAATTCAGACCACCTGTCAAAGCAATGACGGGTACGTTGACGCGTTGAGCAAATTCAACAATTTTGAGAACTTCCTTCGTTTCCCCACTATTGGACATCACAACCAAAACATCATCGGTCGTCACGATCCCAAGATCACCGTGAATGGCTTCGGTGGGATGAAGATAAATCGCAGGGGCTCCAGTACTGCAAAACGTGGCCGCAGCTTTGCGAGCGACAAACCCCATTTTACCCATCCCTGTCAAAAGAAGACGGCCTCGACATTGGACAATCTTCTCTAACGCCAGCTCACATGACGCGTTGCCAACAATACGACTGGCGACTTCAGCAATCTGAGCCGACTCGAGCTTCATCACTGCCACCATGAGCTGGGACGTGCTTTGTTTGTCTGTGTTGGCAGAGGTTGATTTCATGCCACCCATTATAGCTGCCCGCAGATTTTCAAATGAGGCCAAACGCAACAAAAAAACACGGCCAGCTTTTTGGTGCTGACCGTGTTGAGTGCGTACTCCGAATAACTTGCGATAAACGCTCAGTTAAAACGACGGTACGCGAATCTATTTTAGTAGTTTACAGCGAAATCAAAAACCGGGGAGCTGATGTTGGGTCGCTGAGCGTACCCCACTTATCGCCCAACTCTGCGACGGCGTCGAACAAAATTAGCCAAGGGCCTACAACCGGACCAACATGCAATATCCGACTGGAAGCTGTCTCGCACATCACGAGCATAAATCATGTCAAAAACAGAAAGTCCCAACCTCGACTAACCAGATCACTCAGACGCGAGAGAGAACAGGAACACCACGTCGTCCACAGAGCAACATTCGCAGCTCACTTAGCCGCGACACCCTCTTTTAGATAGAACAGCGCGCCGCAGCCTTGGCAGAACAAGATTTGACTCATCAGCAGCGTTGCCTTCATCTGAGCCGTCAAAGTAACCTGGCAATTACCACAGGTAACCGCATCCGTTTCGGATAATACATCTTCTCCCTTAGCATCAGCGCGACGGCGATAGTCGGTCTTCACGTCCATCGGTAACTTTTTCTCATTTTCGGCAAGCTCGCCCGCGATCCGCGCCCGCTCCGCTTGAAGCGCTTTCATTTCGCCGGTCACCCTATCGATGATCTTCTTTTTCTCGACTTTTGACTTTTCAAGGTTTTCCGTCGAAGCAACCACTTCCCCGTCGATGGTGTCCTGCCGTTCTAGCATCTCAAAGATTTCATCCGCCAAGACACTGCTGGCCTGCTCATCAGCCGCGATACGGTCTTTGAGCAATTGAAATTCTTTATTTGACGCCGCCGTATTGAGCTTCGTATTCATGTCCGCGACTTTGGCGTCACGTTCATTCATGGTCATCTGTTTACGATCGGTGGCCAATCGGTTCTGCTTTTGCCGTTCTTTGGTGTCATTCAATTCGGCCTGAAACGAAGCTTCGTTTTGCGTCGCTATCTTGACCTGTATCGGTCCTTTGCGAAGCCGTTCATCAATGTCTGCTAACTGACGATGCATTCGGTGCAGCGTACGCAACAAGCCAAAATCAACACTCATAACGATTCTCAAAAAGGTAGTCAAAGATTATCAGTGTGTATGGTAACACCTTCTCCTCGCAAAAAAAGATCCCGCATAGCAGACTGCAGCCTATTCCACGTCGAGAACACCCAGAAATCTTCCCGTGTGAGACTCCGCGACTTGAGCCACGTCCGTTGGAGTTCCTACCGCCACCACATCGCCGCCGCCTTCCCCGCCCTCGGGGCCCAGATCAATGATCCAATCGGCAGCATTCACGACGTCCAAGTTATGTTCGATTACGACCACCGAATTTCCGGCATCCACAATTCGGTTCAACACGCTCAACAAATCAGCGATATCCGCAAAGTGAAGACCCGTCGTCGGTTCGTCCAGCACATACAGCGTGTTTCCTTCCTTGGGATTGGCTAATTGATTGGCCAGCTTAATCCGCTGGGCTTCGCCACCGGACAGCGTCGTCGCTGGTTGCCCCAGCTGAACGTACCCCAAACCTACGTCGGTCAAACACTGCAGCGTCCGGCTGATTCGGATAAAGCCCTCAAACTGCTTAAGTGCCTGAGCCACGGTCATCTGAAGTACATCGGAGATCGAGAATTCGCCAAATTTGGCTTGCAGCGTGCTAGGATTGTAACGTCGCCCATCACACACTTCGCACTTTACAAACACGTCCGGCAGAAACTTCAAACGCACTTTTTCAAATCCCTGGCCCGAACAATTTTCGCAGGCGCCCGTTTTTGAATTAAAACTGAATCGCGAAACGGTATAGCCGCGCTGTTTCGCGACTTTCGTCGAAGCAAAAATCTTGCGAAACTGCTCGAGTAAATCTGTATAAGTCGCCAAGCAACTCCTTGGCGAACGACCGATAGGTCTTTGATCGACACATACCAAAGATTCAATTTTCTCCAGTCCCGATATTGAATCGTGCTTCTCCGGCGGCAACGAAACCAAATCCAAATGCCGCCGCACCGCAGGCACCAACGTCTGATTGATCAACGTACTCTTCCCGCTGCCGCTGACCCCCGTCACGCAGACCAAAACGTCCAACGGAATCTGCACGTCGACCGATTTTAAGTTAAATCCCGACGCTCCTTTGATCTCAACCGTGCGATCAGAATCAATTCGGCGGCGGTCGGACTTTGGCGCGACGGTGCACTGCCCCAATAGATATTGCCGAGTCACACTTTCCTCACACGAGAGCAAATTCTCCGGCGTTCCCTGTCCCACAACCGTGCCGCCCTCATTACCCGCGCCCGGTCCAACGTCGATCACATAATCGGCCGCGCGAATGATGCTCTCATCGTGTTCGACCACGACCATCGAATTGCCAGCCGCCTTCAATCTCATGATCGACTCAATCAGCCGATCGTTATCGCGCTGGTGCAACCCAATCGAAGGCTCATCCAAGATATAGCAAACGTTGGTCAACCCTGTGCCGATCGAAGTCCCCAACCGGACGCGCTGGTGTTCGCCCCCAGAAAGCGTGTCGGCAGACCGACCAAGGGTTAAATAGGCCACGCCAACTTCGACCAAAAATTTCAGCCGCGTGACAATCGCCTCCAACAGGGGTTGGGCAATGACCTTACGTTGATCATCAAAATGGATTGACTTGAAAAAATCCAGCGCTTCATCCAGCGGCAACGCAACGATCTCTGCAATGTTGCGACGTCCCAAGAAGACAGCATTGGCTCGCCCATTGAGCCGACTGGTTCCACAATCGACACACGGCAATCGCGTTTCCATATCGATCAATTGATCACACCACTGATCATCCTCGGAGAGGGCCAGTTCTTTCTCCAACACCAACATCAAACCGGGTGCGGCACGATCGTGCTGATAGAGAAACTGCCCCCAAACGTCTTCCTCCATCTGATTCAACGGTTCGTCAGCGCTGAAACCAATCGCATCCAAAACCGGCACAAGTTCGGCAAGCTTCTTTTGATAGCCGGCTTTGCTCAAGTGGTTCCATACCGTGATGGCGCGATCGACGATTGAAAGGCTACGATCGGCGACCACTTGGGCTGGATCAAAATGCATCGCAAACCCAAGTCCATTACAGCTTTCGCACGCACCGAAAGGGCTGTTGAAGCTGAACGTGCGCGGTGCAACCTCGGCGTAGTGAATATCGCAAACGGGACATGCATAGATCGTACTGTACAGACGCTCCGACCATTGGGTCGTATCGGTCTTGGACGCCGCATCAATTTTGTCGGGCTCGATCCAACTTACGATCACCGTCCCACCGCTTAATTGAACCGAAAGCTCGATCGCCTTGGTCAACCGGTCTTCGATACCCTGTTTCACGATGATGCGATCGGTGACCGCTTCGATCGTATGTGGCACTTCCCCCGCCAACGGCGGCACGCGGTCGATGTCCAAAACGTCGCCGTCAATTCTCACCCGCACCAAACGTTCACGACGTATCTTTTTTAGCGCTTCTTCATGCTGACCTTTGCGTCTGTCAACGATCGGAGAAAGCAACATCAATCGCGATCCCTCAGGCAGTTGCAAAATAGCATCGCAAATTTCGGCTGCCGTTTGTTGGGCGATGGGTTGCCCGCACCCAAAGCACTTAACATCGCCCACCTTCGCCATCAACAATCGCAAGTAATCATAGATCTCACTGATCGTACCAACGGTCGAACGGGGGTTCACGCTGCCGGGATTTTGATCCAAGCAAAGTGTGGGAGGCAGCCCCAAAATGGAATCAACGTCGGGGCGCGGGAGCTGGTTGAAATATTGGCGAGTCGAAAGAGATTGACTTTCGAAGAACTGCCTCTGCCCTTCGGCGAACAGGGTATCAAACGCCAGCGAGCTTTTCCCGCTACCACTGCGACCGGTGATGACGACCAGAGAGTCACGCGGAATATCGACGTCAATGTTTCTCAGGTTGTTCGTCCGCGCCCCTTTCACCGAGATTACATTGCGTAGCTCAACGGCGTCAGTTCTGTCGATTGGCTCAGGAGTAGACATAGAGATGGTTGTAATTCGTTGAGCCTAATAGTGTAGAATGGCGAGCTGTGAATTTAGCGGTCCATACGATTTGTGACAACATTGCAGAACATGAACCTTCGCTTGTTTAGCTCAACCCACGCGATCGACCTATTGCTTTTGCTGGCATGCATCGTCGGTTTCTTTTTGTTGATCTCTTAACAGTCGCATTTGTCCCAGCAGCAGCTTCTTTATAAAGGAATTTCGTCCCGCTATCGTGTTATGGATGTCGGCGACGAAACAGATTTTGTCGTTAAGTATGTCCCCTCCAATTCGCCTCATGGAATTTCCTGGCGAGTCTTTTGTCCCGCAAATCTAAAGGTGCAACTGGAAGCTTGGAGTGGGGCGGCCAATTGTTCATCGGGAGCTAACGCCTTGTTTAACAATTCAAGTTCGCAAGAAATTTATCATTCGGTTAGCTTTGAATTCTTAAAGGAGTACTGTCAGGCGAATGTCAGCGGAATGGGAGGCAGTACGACTCATAAGTTTGGGAATGTTCATTTGGGCCTCTTTTTGGAAGCGCATTGGACGGAACTGAAGTTCGAGTTTTTGGGTTCCGACGGGCCGGTCTGGCTTAGTTCCGAGCAAACTGTGCCTCTGTTTAAAATGCAAATCCCCGACAGCCTGCGGAATACATTCGAACGTGAGGTTGAAGAAGTCTTCCGTGAAGATTTCCGAGAAAACTCCTTGTTTCAGATCTGGTTTGGAACGCCGGCCGCATTTGCTGGTCAGAATGGCGGAACGAATCCATGAAGCAACAGAAGAATCTTGCGGCCAACGCTGCCAGTGCTTTCCGACTACAGTTTAGGATTTCAACAATACTTTTACTAATTGCAGCGGTAACGATTTGGGTTTGTGTTGGGAAGCCTGATGGTTGGTGGAAGTTTAGATGGGTATCGCAAAAAATTAAACAACGAAAGCAACTACCAATCGATCAGGCTTTGGAAATCACGACAAAGCAGTTTATGGTTAGAAAAACCACTGCACCAAGAAGCTGGTCCCCTTCAAAGATTCCCAGCGCCGGGATTAAGGTGTCGATCCGTCAGAAAGGCTCCTACGGCAAGATCGAGTAAATCAACGG
>Ga0115031_1002428_pt1 | contig 13877 bp, 9 predicted proteins | sample Maine_Asex4_meta_FD_87301 | JGI IMG/M metagenome (GOLD analysis project Ga0115031, IMG submission 87301) | Marine algal microbial communities from Maine, USA - Maine_Asex4_metaG | ecosystem: Host-associated > Algae > Red algae > Unclassified | place: Maine, USA | collected 2015-01-05 | reverse complement strand
TCGCGGTGGTCTGAATGTCTATCCGCGTGAAGTAGAGGAAGTAATCATCAAGCACGAAGCCGTTTCGCTCGTAGCGGTGATAGGCATTCCCGACGACCAATTTGGCGAAGAAATACAAGCCTGCGTCGTCCTCAATGAAGGAGCTTCCCTCTCCGAAGCCGACCTCATGGCTTGGACAAAAGAACGCATCGCCGCCTACAAATATCCGCGCAAAATAGAGTTTCTAAACGCGCTGCCGATGAGTGCTACGGGGAAAATTTTGAAGAAGGAATTGCGGGTGAAATGACAAACCTCTCAATCCATGCCCTCTTGCTAAAGAAATGTTAAAAAGTATCATGTTTTGTGTTAAGGGAAAAGGTTTTTGGTGTGCAAATGAAAATAAGGTATAACTTTGAAAAAACATTTATAAAATGAAAAAAGCGTTACCTGTTTATATCTTATTTTCAATGCTTTGCGTAAATTTAATTTATGCTCAAAATGTTGAAGATAGCCCTTTTAGAACAAACTCTATTCACATTCATGCTGGCGCAGCCAATGTGTTGATGAAAGACAGAAGTTTCTCCCCGCTCAATTTTTACGGGACTACTTCTGCCTTTACACTGGGCTATCAAAAGCAAAAAAAAGAATATCTGTTAGTCTTTGACCTCCATGCAAAATATGGAACATTGGCTTACGACAAAAAATTTTCAACTGATATTTACGATGTGAAATTAAGTGGCGGCTATGGTAGAAAACTGCCTTATAAACATCAGTCGCTTCAAGGCTTTGTCGGGGCTAAAGTACATGGCGCATTAAGATTGTTGGATTATAGCGGATTCGATAATACAAGCTGGACTTCCTCCATTGGTCTTGATGTTTTTTATACGGGGGCATACACTTTGAATGACAAACATGCCTTACGAGTGGACTTTTCTTATCCCATTATCGCTTATGCGGTGCGACCACCTTACGCAGGGTTTGATGCTTATGTAAGCGACCTTGCCGAAGAGGGTAAAATTGCAACAGTTCTTTTTAGCAAAGGTATTTTGACGAGCGGTGTTAAATTGATTAACCCGGTTTTGACACTCGGATATGTCTATACTTTGTCGGAGAGAATGGATATTTCTGCCCATTATTCATTCGATTATCTGCATTATCATCCTTCCAATTATATCAGAAATTCAAAAGTCATTAATGCCTTTAATAACACTTTTCTTGTTGGTATAAATTTTAAATTTTAAAAATGAAACAACTAAAATATATCGCTTTATCAACCCTTTTTTTAGTTGCTATTACAAGCTGCAAAAAAGAAAATATTGACTACACCAATGAAGCATTATTTAATTTGATGTGGACGGATTTTGATGAAAATTATGCAGGCTTTGAAGCGCGTAATGTTGATTGGGATTCGGTGTATCAGGTGTATCATCCGCAAGCTCAAAACTCGGCGACAGAGGATGATTTATGGCGAATTTTTACAGAATCATTGGATGTATTGTACGATGCTCACGTCTATCTTGACCGACCTGAAGAGGATGGTTTTGAGTCTGGTTCACTGTATGCCGACCCGAATATTCAGTTTGAATTTGACGGCGAATTGGTCAAGACATATTTAGAACCCGACGCTCAATCGGTCTCTACTACAAATGATTATGCTTTTTATGGTAAAATTCAAAATGAAAATATTGGTTACATTAATATTCACAATTTTGGCAGTGATTACGAGGGCTGGGAAGAAGATTTTGACCAAGCCGTAGAGGATCTTCTAAATACTAACGGAATCATCATTGATGTTAGAAATAATCCCGGAGGAACAGACCAAATTTCAAGTAGAATTGCCGGAGTATTTGCCGAAACCACTGAACTTGCTTATCTGAAAAAAACCAAAAACGGTCCGGGAAAAAATGACTTTGACGAACCCAAATCCTATTACACCGAGCCACAAGGCGCATTTCAGTACACAAAACCTGTCATTGTTTTGATCAATAGCTATAGTACGAGTGCCGCAGAGGTTTTTGGTTTATACATGCAAACTCAAAATCATATTACCTTTGTAGGTATTCCAACTGCTACGGCTTTTTCTGACGTTTCTTTTGTCAGATTTCTACCCAACGGCTGGGGGTACACTCTTTCGCACCAACTCTATTACTACCTTGATGGCACAAGCCCCGAAGGTATCGGCATATTACCCGATATTGAATTGAGAAACGACCCCGACGATGTAGCCGCCGGAGTAGATGAAGTCTTGGAAAAAGGGATTGAACTGTTGCAGTAAGGGAAGGCGTGCTGACAGATTCTTGTTAGCGTGTTTTTCGTTCTGTACCGACTGTTTTAACTGCCGCCGCACATTTCACCCCTTGAATTTTAACGAAAAATTATCTATATTTGTCCTAATGGAAAAAAGTAAATCAAATACAGGTAAAAAAATATCTAATAGTTCTAAGAAGTCTAACCCAAAGACATCTTGGAAAAGTACATCAAATAATACAGGTAAAAAAATATCTAATAAATCAAAGCAGTCTAATCCTAATACATCTTCCAATTCTCACATGTCTATGATTAAAAAAGTCTATGGAGCTGATTACGGTAAAAAAGGTGTCGAAATGAATGGTTTTTTTCGAGAAAACGGGTATTATGCGATAGCAGAATTTTTAGAAAATGGAAAATAATAAACTCCAAATTGAAGTATCCGATTTAGATGTTTTTGTACAAAGATTTCATTTCATCAAAAACGAAATACTAAAAAGCAACCTTGCTATATCAATGCAGTACATCGCTTTTCTTGTAAAAACTGAAGCTGAATTTGAAACAACTGGTGCTGTTGAATATTCTATTTTCAAAAACATTATACAATACACAGCGTCAGTTATCGAAGGAGTCCTTCATTATGGATTAGAAATTGCCCTCGCCAAAGGTATAGTGGAAGAACATAGAATTATGCCAAAGGCAGAGTCCTTTCCTGAACGCAAACTACTTCACCAGATTGATAAATTAACAAAGATTGAAGGTGTAAAGTGCGTTAAAAAACATGAAAAATTCAAGAAAAATACACAATTTAAAACTGTTTGTGATGCCTACAAAAAGGGAAAACTTATTGACAATGAACTGATAAAAAACATCAATGACTTACGAGATAAGCGCAATAAGATTCATTTGGCAGGATTAACTAAAGTCGAAAATTACTACACCAAAAACGATATTAATGAGGCGTTTGAAGTAGCAAATAAAGTTATTAAAGAAGTAGAAGAAATTGTATTAAATAAAGTATGAGTATGCAATATTTAAATATTATCATTAGCATTATTATAATTCACGATTACGACAATCTGTGAACCGCTAATGTATTTACAATAAATAAAAACGCGCTAACAGATTGAATCTGTTAGCGCGTTTTGCATTTCCGTACCGACGGTTTTGACCGTCAATGAAAATATAAAATCTGCACCGTTATCGGTACATTTTTGTATCTTTGTGTTTCAAATAAAAACAAATCCAGAACACTGTCACCATGCAAGAAAAAAAACTGATACAAGCATTAGGTTTCGCGCCTAAAGAGAATGTTATCGGCATATTTCAAAAGAAATATGGTGACTATGCCGTGGAGGTAAATCTTGAAAAAAAACAATTCAACTTTGGCAATAAAATAAAAGCAGAAAGCAAAACGACACTCAATTTTTCACAAGCTGAAAACTGGGTCGTGCTGGAATGTGTAGATAGATTGCTCGAAAAAGGCTATAAACCAGAAAACATTACTTTAGAAAAAACATGGAAAACAGGACATGGAACAAGCGGGCGTTTGGATGTTTTGGTGACACGCGATGATGGTACAGCGTATTTGATGCTTGAATGTAAAACGTGGGGCAAGGAATACGAAAAAGAATTGAAAAATATCCATAAAAACGGCGGACAGTTATTTACCTATTTTCAACAAGACAAAGCAGCGGATGTACTGATGTTGTACGCTTCTCAGCTTAATGAAAATAATATCGAATACCGCAATGACATCATCAAAGTAGAGGAAGATTATAGACAGACCGCCAATGTAAAAGACCTATATGAACGTTGGAATAAAAGCCCCAAGACCAATGGTATTTTTGATACATGGGTCGCTCCTTATCAATTCAAAAGTAAAGCCCTCACCAAGCAAGATTTACAGATATTAAAACAAGAAGACAGCAGCCATATTTTTAATCGTTTTCTCGAAATTCTTCGACACAATGTCGTATCGGATAAACCCAATGCCTTCAATAAGATATTTACTTTATTTTTATGTAAAATCGTTGATGAATATTCTAAAAGCGATAACGAAGAACTCGAATTTCAATGGCTTGAAGGTATAGACGACCACATTTCTTTTCAAAAACGTCTGACGGATTTGTATGGTAAGGGAATGCGCGAATTATTGGAAAAAAACGTTACCGATGTTAGTGATGATGAGTTGGATAAGCGATTTCAGCAAGTTGACGAACAATATCAGCGCGAATTTAAACGTATTTTGACCGAAATTCGCTTGAAGAAAAACAATGAATTTGCCATAAAAGAAGTCTATGATGATGATTCGTTTATAGAAAATGGTAAAGTCGTCAAGGAGGTAGTAGAGTTATTGCAAAACTATAAAATTCGTTATAATTATCGTCAGCAGTTCCTTAGTGATTTTTTTGAATCGCTCCTGACCACGAGCTTAAAACAGGAATCCGGGCAGTTTTTTACTCCGGTTCCAATAACAAGATTTATACTGCGTAGCCTACCTATTTTGGAAATTACGCAACAAAAAATCAAAGCAGGTAACAAAGGAGACCTCCTACCCAAGATTATTGATTATGCGGCAGGAAGCGGGCATTTTCTGACCGAATCTATGGAGGTTATCCAAAAATATTTGGATGAAATAAATCCACAAAACTACCCGCCGGCCACCCAAAAACAGCTCACAGGGTTCAAGAATGTACAATTTGACTGGGCAGGAGATTACGTTTACGGTATCGAAAAAGACTATCGCTTAGTCAAGACAGCCAAAGTCAGTTGCTACCTACACGGAGACGGACTTGCGACCATCATTCATGGCGATGGATTAGGCGATTTTAGTACCGAGAAAGGCTATAAAGAACTGTTACGAAAAACGGATAAAACCTATCCGCAGGATAATAAGCAATTTGACATTATTATCTCTAATCCGCCCTATTCCGTTGAAGCGTTTAAAGGGCAAATGGATGGAAATACAGCGCACAAAGCCTTTGGTTTGTACACCCGATTGACCGACCAAAGTAGCGAAATTGAGTGTCTTTTTGTCGAACGTACCAAACAACTACTGCGAGACGGTGGTGTAGCGGGTGTCATTCTGCCTAATACTATTTTGAGCCGTGATGGTATCTATATTCAAACCCGCGAAATCATCTTAAAGTATTTTGACATCGTGGCTATCACAGAGTTGGGTTCTAAGACTTTCATGGCAACCAATGCCAATACGGTCACGCTATTTTTACGTCGGAGAAATAACGCAGATTCCGTTAATGTTACTAAAGCTGTCAAACGCCTGTTTACGAATATGCAGGATGTCACCATCAACGGTATAGAACAACCTTTGCACAAATATCTCGCGCATGTATGGGAGGATATCACGCCTGACGATTACAAGACTTTACTCCAAAAAACACCCAACGACAATATCTGTCAACATGAGATTTATCAGGCTTACAAAAAGAAAATAAAAGTCAAAAAAGGACAAGATAAGTGGCTGAATATCTTAAACTTGGAACAGGAAAAATTAATATATTTCATCCTTGCTCATCCACAAAAAGTAGTATTACTAAAAACGGGAAGAAAAAACGAGGAAAAACAATTTTTGGGCTATGAATTTAGTCAAGGACGACGCACAGTAGGCATTCATCCCATCCAACGAGGTAAATCCATAGATGAATGTACTCAACTGTATGATGCCAATAAATTTGAAAATTCTGACAAGGCAAGTTACTTCATTTATAATGCTTTCAGGGGCAATCTTGACCTTGATATTCCAGAACACTTCCGCGAGAACATTCAATACCAAAACCTTGTGGACATGATGACCTTTGACCGCACCGATTTTAATAAAAATATTTCGCTAACCGCTAAAAAAAAAGTGACGTTTAAAACCAAGTGGGAAGAAGCAATATTAGATAATCTCGTCTCATTTCAAAGTGGGTTGTGGACAGGGAAAAAAGGAGATTTAACAAGTATTAAAGTATTAAGAAATACGAACTTCAAACTCAATAACGGAAAACTATCTTACGATGATGTAGCCGAAATAGAGGTGGAGACTAAACAACTTGAAACTAGAAAATTACAATTCGGAGATATTATTTTAGAAAGATCGGGCGGAAGCGATACGCAGGCAATCGGAAGGGTTGTTTTATTCGATAAAAAAGATAAAGAGGTCTATTCGTATTCAAATTTTTGTTCGAGAATCAGCGTCAACGATTCATCGGTTTTACATCCCGTTTATTTATGGCTCATCTTGAATAAATTTTATAATGACGGAGGAACGGAATCATTGCAAAATGGAGTACGATTACTCAATATTGACCTCACCGGATATAAAAGAATCAAAATTCCTCTGCCGCCTGTCGATGTTCAAGAAAAAATAGTAGAAAAAATAGGGCTTTTAGAGCAAGAAGAACAAGAAGCAACAAACAAAATTCAAGCGTTAAAAAAACATATACTTAATTTTATCGATATTCAAAATTCTGAAAAAAAAGAATTGAAATACTATCTGGAAACTATAAATCCAAATAAAAAAGCAAGCATTCAGAACCTCGCACCAAACACCGAAGTTTCTTTTTTGGCAATGGCAGACATCAGCAATGAAGGTGAAATTACAACAATTCAATCACGAACATTAAAGAACGTAAAAACGGGTTATACATTTTTTCAAAATGATGATGTACTTTTTGCCAAAATCACCCCTTGTACCGAAAACGGTAAAGGTGCATTAGTAAAAGGGCTAAAAAATAATATTGGCTTTGGCAGTACAGAATTTTTTGTTTTACGAGCAAATAAAAAACACATACATCCCAAATTGCTTTTCTACATCTCACAATCTAAAGATTTCAGAATTAAAGCGGAAAAAAATATGACCGGAACTTCGGGGCATCGAAGAGTTCCCAAGCCATTTGTCGAATCTTACGAAGTCTTTTTACCCAATATTACCGACCAACAAAAAATCGTCAATCAAATAGAAGTTACCGAACAACAAATCGCTGATTTACAGCTAAATATAAATGAAATTCCACGAAAGAAAGAAAATATTTTGAAGGAATATCTATAATAAAAAACAACGACAATACCACTACACGACAACACGATTTTAATGAAAAAATATACCGAATACAAGGGGCTAAACCTCCCCGAAATAGACAAAGAAATATTAGCGTTTTGGGAAGAAAACAAAGTCTTTGACCAAAGCATGGACAATCGCAAAGACAAGGAAACCTACGTCTTCTACGAAGGACCACCTTCGGCGAATGGCAAGCCCGGCATCCACCACGTCATGGCGCGGACGGTCAAGGATTTGTTCTGCCGTTACCATACCATGAAGGGGAAATTGGTCGAGCGAAAAGGCGGTTGGGATACGCACGGATTGCCCATTGAATTGAATGTCGAAAAAGAACTCGGCATCACAAAAGAGGACATTGGTACAAAGATTTCGGTAGATGAATACAATGCCAAATGCCGCGAAACCGTCATGCGCTACAAAGATATGTGGGACGACATCACGCGCAAAATGGGCTATTGGGTCGATTTGGATAATCCGTATATTACTTTTGAAAATGACTATATCGAGTCCGTTTGGAGTTTGTTGAAAAAACTCTACGACAAGGACTACCTATATAAAGGTTATACGATTCAGCCCTACTCTCCGGCGGCGGGGACGGGTTTGAGTTCGCACGAACTCAATCAACCGGGCTGTTACCGCGATGTGACAGATACGAGTGCTGTCGCGCAATTTCGCGTAGTACGCAGCAAAAAATCGGCGTTTTTATTTGATGCGGACGACGAAGATGTGTGTTTTATCGCTTGGACGACCACCCCGTGGACGCTGCCCTCGAATACCGCATTGACCGTAGGAAAGAAAATTGATTATGTCAAAATTCGCACGTATAATCCGTACACAGGTGCGCCCGTGAGCGTTATTTTGGCAAAAGATTTAATCAAAAAATGGTTTAAAGAAGGCGCGGACGAATTGGATTTTGAAGCCTACAAACAAGGCGATAAAAAAATCCCTTACCGCATCGCAGGCGAATTTAAAGGCGAGGAATTGCTCGACATCCACTACGAACAACTCCTGCCCTACGCCCAACCCGAAGACGGCGATGCCTTCCGCGTTTTGCATGGCAATTTTGTGACCACAAGCGACGGTACGGGCATTGTACACACTGCGCCCAGCTTTGGTGCGGACGATATGTTTGTTGGAAAACAAAACGGTATTGGTTCGTTGACTTTGGTGGATAAACAAGGCAAATTCAAGGATAATGTCGGTGAATTTTCGGGGCGTTATGTCAAAAATTATAAGAACGAACCTAAAGAAACTTACCGCAGCGTAGATATTGACATTTCTATAAAATTAAAAACTGAAAATAAGGCGTTCAACGTACAAAAATACGCCCACAACTATCCGCATTGCTGGCGGACGGATAAGCCGATTTTGTACTACCCTTTGGATAGTTGGTTTGTACAGACCACGAAGGCGAAAGACCGCATGGTCGAACTCAACAAAACGATAAATTGGAAGCCTGCCGCAACGGGCGAAAAACGCTTTGGCAACTGGCTCGAAAATCTCCAAGATTGGAACTTATCGCGCTCGCGTTTTTGGGGGATTCCTTTGCCGATTTGGCGCACGGCGGACGGTTCGGAAGAAAAATGTATCGGCTCTATCGCCGACCTTCGCGCCGAAGTCGAGAAGTCTATCGCAGCCGGACACGCCACCGAACAACTCGCCGAAGACTTTGATTTACACCGACCTTATATAGATGATGTTGTGCTAACATCTTCAAAAGGCGAACCGATGAAACGCGAGTTGGACTTGATAGATGTCTGGTTTGATTCCGGTTCAATGCCTTATGCACAATGGCATTATCCGTTTGAAAATGAAGAGAAATTTAAGGCAAATTATCCGGCAGATTTTATCTCCGAAGGCGTTGACCAAACACGCGGTTGGTTCTTTACTTTACACGCGATTGCGGTGATGTGTTTTGATAGTGTGGCGTACAAAAATGTCGTCTCCACGGGCTTGCTACTCGCCAAAGACGGCGTGAAAATGTCGAAGCGATTGGGCAATGTCATCGAACCCTTTGGAGCGATTGCGGAGAATGGCGCAGACCCGATTCGTTGGTATATGATGTCGAATGCCGCCCCGTGGGACAACCTAAAATTTGACATGGCAGGCGTGGACGAGGTGCGTCGTAAATTTTTCGGAACGCTGTATAATACCTATTCGTTTTACACGCTGTACGCGAATGTCGATTCATTTTATAATGATGCACCGCAAGTTCCCGTAGCCGACCGCCCGGAGATTGACCGTTGGGTGATGTCGCAACTCAATACGCTCATTCAAGAAGTCGATGCCGACTATGCCGACTACGAACCTTCGCGTGCCACACGTAAGGTGATGGCGTTTGTAGATGAACATTTGAGCAATTGGTATGTGCGTTTGTGTCGCCGCCGTTTTTGGAAGGGCGAAAAAAATACCGACAAAATCGCTGCCTATCAGACGCTCTACGATTGTCTGATTACGGTGTCGAAATTGATGGCGCCCGTCGCGCCGTTTTTTTCGGAGTTTTTATATAAAAATCTGAACGATACGACGCAAAACGAAGCCTTTACTTCCGTCCACCTCACCGATTTTCCGACTGTAAATGCCGCGATTATCGACAAGGATTTGGAGCAACGCATGAGTTACGCTCAACGTATTTCTTCCCTTGTTTTATCGCTTCGCAAACGCGAAAAAATCCGTGTGCGCCAGCCGTTAACGAAGATTTTATTGCCTGTTTTGGACGATAATTTCCGTGTACAAGTGGAAGGCGTAAAGGATTTGATTCTGTCGGAAGTCAATGTAAAAGAAATCGAATATATCACCGATACATCGGGTATTATCACGAAAAAAATCAAGCCGAATTTCAAAACACTCGGTCGCAAACTCGGTAAAAATATGAAATCTGCCGCCGCTGCGGTCGCGCAATTTAACCAAGACGACATCGCCAATATCGAAAAAACAGGCACTTACGACCTCGTCGTAGATGGCGCAACCGTAGCCCTCACGCTCGAAGATTTTATCATCACTTCGGACGACATCGAAGGCTGGCTCGTAGCGAATGACGGCGCACTCACGGTCGCACTCGACGTGACCCTCACCGACGACCTAAAGGCGGAAGGTATCGCCCGCGAGTTGGTGAATCGTATTCAGAATATTCGTAAAAATAATGACTTCAATATCACCGACCGCATCAATGTAACGCTGCAAAAGCATGAGGCAATTCTTCCGGCTGTGGCGCAGTTTGGCGCGTATATTCAGGAGGAAGTGTTGGCTAATTCACTGGAACTTGCCGACTCGGTTGACGGGGAGGAGGTGGAGCTTTTGGATGGGGTTGTTGTGGGGGTTTTGGTGGAGAGTTAAAAAAAATGACATAAAAATTGACCATTTTTATGAAAAAAAACGTTTAATATGAATATATTTGTATCAAACTGATAATCAATCTACCAAAATTGTGATTACCCAATTAGAAATAGCATTAAAAGAAGCTAACGAGCAATCTGTCAGCTTAGCATCAATGTCTCCTGATGCTTTAGAATCATTTATGATAGTAATGTCATCTTTGAAGTCTATCGCTATTTCAATTGTTAAAGAAAGTGAATTAACTTTTTCAATAACCGAAGGGTCTGCCGCTTGTGCAGTCGAAGCACCAACTCACTCAATTCAATCTATACATAAAGAAATAGACCTCGCTATTACAGGTGAGAGTGATAATGAAGATGTCACCATTAACCTTAGGAAGATTCAAAAACAGATTAAGCGAAAAGATGTTGATTATAGGTTTGTCTATAAAAATGAAAAAAATACAATTGATATTCATACACCTTTAAGTAATGCAAAAAAAATCTCACTTAGGAGAAATCGACTGCCTTATGTTTATAAATTAAAGATTGTCGGTGGATTTTTGAATGAGATTGGGGGCAAAAACCCTAATTATCATTTTGATTATGGAGGTGGTGAAAAAATAACTATTGAGTGTACAAAGGAGAACGCACAATCCATTAATCGTTTTTTGTATAAAAAAATGGAATCTCTTCTTTTGTGTAAGGAATGGGAGGAATCAAATAAAAAAAATGAATATACTCATGTAGCGGTTATTGAAGATGATTTAATCATTCATTTTAGGGCATACCTTGACGATTATAATAAAGAAAATGAATTAGTCAAAAAACTTACATTGACATATAATTTTGTTGATAAAATATTTGAGGAACAATCTAATAAAGAAAACAAGGTATTAAATTTTTTATTAATTGCCTTTAATAATAAAAACTTTCATTTAAGTGAATTAAAAACACTACTGGTAATATCAAAGCCATTTAAAGAACATGAAACCATAAAGGAAGTGAGAGCGGCTCTGTTAGAAACCTACCAAAAGAAGAAAATTAATGCTTGATTTGTTGCATATTGTAAAATCACACGAAGACTCTGGTAGTACTACAGATTTTGTTGCACTTGGCTATCTACATGATGAACAAGACCCACACACTGCGTTCATCATTCAACACAAAGAATATTTAACTGAATTTCATTATGATGGTGGAAGTGTGGTTTACACGACCTTGTTTGATAGTTATTTCCATAAGAATACGCTTACTATTCATCCTGACGAAGTTCCGGCTTTTATTGTTTATTGCAAACAGATTAAACAAAAAGCAAAGCCAATTTATGGCTTTTTCTATTCGGGAGAATTTTATGATGAAGAGGGTAACTATCTGATGAATAAAGACTTGGGGGAGCGAATGACCTGTGTTGGTTTCTGTTTGAATGTATTAAAAGGGTTTCTTGAAGAAGATTATATAGACTATACCGATTGGGGAAGTGAAACGCATACTAAACCTGATTATCTGAAATCGTACTGTAAACGATACAATCTTGATATTGAGAAAGTTAAAGCATCTCACCGTAGGATTACTCCGCTCGAATATTTGACTTCAGGATTATTCAGCAACTTGCCTATTAGGAAATCTCAAATTGATAGTTGGAAAGATGATGTCAGAGAATATTTAGTAAAAAGGCTGTAGCGTGTTTTGTCTTTGATGAAGTAGTCTAATTTTTAAATTCATGGGTACATTCTACAAAAGCAACAACAAATTTGAAGAAACCATTGCCTTACGCGATGTCACCCCCGCCGACATCGTCCGTCTCTTAGACACACAATCCTATTTCGATTTATTAAATATCCCCTATCCCACGACTCAAGAAGGCGTAATTGAACGCTTTTTATCCGAAGGATTAATAACAAAAAACAAAGGCACGCACCACATCACCAATCTCGGTGCGCTACTATTTGCAAAAGACCTCAACAAATTTGATAACCTGAAAAGAAAAGCGGTAAGAGTCATTATATATGAAAGTAAAAGTAAATTAAAAACTATCCGGGAACAAATCGGTATCAAAGGCTATGCGGTAGGCTTTACAGGTTTAGTCAATTGGATAAACAGCCAACTTCCTGCCAACGAAGTCATCGGTGAAGCCTTGCGAAAAGAAGTCAGAATGTACCCCGAAATTGCCGTCCGTGAATTGACTGCCAATGCCATTATACATCAAAATTTTGCGGTAAAAGGTTTTCCGACGGTCGAAATTTTCAGTGACCGTATCGAAATCTCTAATCCGGGAACGCCCTTAATTCACCCCGAAAGATTCATTGACGAATACCAATCAAGAAACGAAAAAGTTGCCGATTTGATGAGACGATTGGGAATTTGCGAAGAAAAGGGCAGTGGAATTGACAAGGTGATTTGGAGCAATGAGGAATTTAGACTTCCACCACCCTCATTCGAGATAAAACAAATACGCACCGTTGTAACCATGTATGCTCAAAAAGATTTTTCCGATATGACCAAAGAGGAAAAAATAAGAGCCTGTTATCAGCATTGCTGTTTGAAATATGCTATGAATGAACGCATGACCAACGAAACTGTACGAGAGCGATTTGGTATGACAAAAGACGATTCTTCCAAAGCATCTGCCATTATCAGCGCCACACGAAAGGTAGGTTTGATTAAGCGCAACGGGTATAATAGCCAATCAAGAAAAGGGGCGAGGTATGTTCCGATTTGGGCTTGATTATAGTGATGGCTATTTGATGGTTTCAATAATTTATCCTATATACTTTTCTCCCCAAAAACCACTATCTTATAAAAAAATCACGACGATGACATTAGAAGCAAGGAAAAAGAACAAGTCGAAGAATATACATTTATTTTGTTCCTGATACTTAGCTAAATTATTTATATTTTCTCCCCAAAAATCCCCTATCTTTGCCGCTTCATTCAAACTCGCAAAAGCCCCTCGACAAGCACCACAATATGAAAAAAATACTCACCAATGCATTCAAATTCCTCCTTTTTTTCGGGGTAGGTTTTGGGATATTATATTACGTATATCAGGGGCAGCAAACGGCTTTTCAGGCGCAGTGCGATTTGGATTTTGTGAAGGAATGTATCGCGCAAGGCAAAACTGAAGCGGTATGTAACGCCCAGCCCAAGCCCGAATGCAGCCTTGCCGGAAAGGTAGCCGACGACTTCCGAACCGTCAAATTGTTTTGGATTTTCATTGTGGTCTTAGCGTTTTTGGTGAGTAATGTGAGTCGTGCTTTGCGCTGGCAGATGCT
>Ga0115031_1002424_pt1 | contig 13890 bp, 15 predicted proteins | sample Maine_Asex4_meta_FD_87301 | JGI IMG/M metagenome (GOLD analysis project Ga0115031, IMG submission 87301) | Marine algal microbial communities from Maine, USA - Maine_Asex4_metaG | ecosystem: Host-associated > Algae > Red algae > Unclassified | place: Maine, USA | collected 2015-01-05 | reverse complement strand
GTGCCTGCACGGTGAACTCGATTGGTTCCCACCACATGTTCGCCATCACGTAGCGCCCGTCGACGTGCCAGGCGATCGAACGAGAATGGTCCGCTACGTCGGGCGGTCCCTCGGCACCGAACCACTCGACGTCACTCCCCCACGTCGTGGGCTGCGCGAGCACTGGCTTCGATGCACGGAACGCGACAAGACGACCGACGAATGCTTCGAATGCTGCGAAGTCATCTCGTCGGTCCCAGTCGATCCACGACGTGGCGTTGTCCTGGTTGTATGGATTGTTGTTGCCGCCCTGCGTGCGACCGAACTCGTCGCCGATGACGAACATCGGCGTGCCGTGACTCAACAAGAGAAGTGCCATAGCGTTGCGGAGTTGGCGACGGCGGAGTAGTTCCACCTCGGCGGGAACATTGCCGCCGTCGCCCTCCCAACCGCAGTTCCACGACCGGTTGTCATCGGTCCCGTCGGTGCCGTTCCATCCGTTGGCGTCGTTGTGCTTGCGGTCATACGCGACGAGGTCGTACATCGTGAAGCCATCGTGCGCGGTCAGGAAGTTGACGGATTGCCATGGTTCGTCGAACAGGTCCGGGCTGCCTTGGACGCGCTGCATCACGGCGGGCACGAGGCCGCTCTCACCGCGAAGGAAGCCGCGCATGTCGTCGCGAAACCTGCCGTTCCACTGCGACCATCGGCGGTCTGGGAAGCTCCGGCCGAGCAGGTAGCGGGCCAAGTCCCATGGCTCGGCGATCAGGCGAACGTTGCGCTCGACTCCCCAGTCACCAATGGACTGCACGAAGGCGGGCTCGCGAGCGAGAACTGCAGCGAGGTCGAAGCGAAACCCGTCGATGCCGAGGTCGGCGAGCCTGTCGAGCCCAGCCATGACGAGCCGTTGCGCCGGCGCCGACGTCGCGTCGATGATGTTGCCGCAACCCGCATCGTTCACGTATCGGCCCTGTGCGTCATGTGCGTAGTAGTCGTCATCGGCCAACCCCCGAAGGTTGAACGTCGGTCCGTGCTCGTCTTCCTCGGTGGTGTGGTTGACGACGACGTCGACCCAGACCTCCATGTCGAGTTCGTGTGCTGCGGCGACCAGGTCGACCACGTCGGTGGCGGTGCCGTACCCCTGGTGCACAGCACCGAAGACGAGCGGCATGTAGCCCCAGTAGTTGCCCTCAGCCGGGTCGAACTGATGAAGGGGAAGGAGTTCGAGCACCGACACCCCGAGCGCCGAGAGGCGCGGCAGTTCATCGACGAGCGCGCTGAGATCGCCGGCGTCGTCGCGGTTGCGCAATTTCGTCATCCCGCGGGCATGCCCCTCGCCGACGATCAGCGGTCGGCTCGTCCATTGCGACGACTGCGCTGCTGGCCACGGGACCGCTTCGGCCCAGGCGTTGGGAGCATCGCGTTCATGATCATCGGCGAACCAGACCTGCGTCGCCAGCGGATCGACCAGGCCGGGCCCACCGTCGACGTGCAATTGGTACCGCGCTCCATCGGGTACCGAACCCAGCCATTCACCGTCAGCACTGTCGGCTGAACGACGAAGAGAGCCTCGCTCGCCGTCGGCGACCTGCACTTCCACGACCGACGCCAACGGCGCCCAGACACGCACTTCGAACATGGCTCAGTCTGCCCGCTCCGAGCACCGACCAGTCACCGAGCCACGCGCCTCCGACACACCACCCGACTCGAGGACGATCGCTGGTGGCTCGAGACGCTGCGGTATCGTCCACCTCGTGACGCCGACCGACGTGAGTGACGCCCTGTCAGCGCAGGGGTACCTGCCCGACGACGGAATCTCCACAGCGGTCTTCCTCGCCATGACCCTGAGTCGCCCTCTGCTGCTCGAGGGCGAAGCTGGTGTCGGCAAGACCGAACTCGCCAAGAGCCTCGCTGCGGCGACCGGCGGCGAACTGATCCGGCTCCAGTGCTACGAGGGCATCGACGCTGCTCAAGCGGTCTACGACTGGGACTACGCGAAACAGTTGCTGCACCTCCGAGCGGCAGAGGCAACCGGTGAATCGCAGCAGATGACCGCAGACGCACTCGAGTCCGAGCTGTACGGCGAGCGGTTCCTCATCAAGCGTGCACTTTTACGTGCGATCGAACCGACCGAGGGGCCGCCACCGGTCTTGCTGATCGATGAAGTCGACCGAGCCGACGACGAGTTCGAGGCCTACCTCCTCGAAGTGCTGAGCGACTTCCAGGTCACCGTGCCCGAAGTCGGCGTCTTCTCCACAGATCGGCCACCGCTCGTGGTCCTGACATCGAATCGCACGCGCGACGTGCACGATGCGCTCAAGCGGCGCTGCTTGTATCACTGGGTCGAGCACCCCGGCTTCGAACGCGAAGTGGCCATCGTCAAGCTTCGCGTGCCAGCGATCGACGACGCGCTCGCCAAACAGGTCGCTGCCGCAGTCGAAGGGTTGCGCGGGCTCAATCTGTACAAGCCGCCGGGTGTCGCCGAAACGATCGACTGGGCCACCGCACTCGGCCGCCTCGGAGCGAAGTCACTCGATGACGACGTGGTCACCCACACGCTCGGTGCCGTGCTGAAGTACCGCGAGGACCACCAACGCGTCGAACAGCACGGCATTGCCGAGATCGTGGCGCAGGCGATGGAGAAGGGCCTGCTCCACGCCTGATGGGCGAGCAGCCGATGGCCACTGATCGAGCGCCGGCGCCAGAGGCTGCGGCCATCGCCGCCATGCGGGCCAACATGGCCGGTGCGACCGTCGAACTCGCGACCGAGCCCGCCGAGATCGCCGTGGCGTTCACGCGGGTGTTGCGCGGCGCAGGCCTGCGGGTGCCGACGAGCAGTACGCACACCTTCGCCGACGCACTCTGCGCCGTGGGGATCGACGATCGCGGCGGCGCGTACTGGGCCGGGCGCGCCACACTCGTCCGCCGACCCGAGGACATCGCGCTCTTCGACCGGGCCTTCGCCGTGTTCTTCGAACATCGCCGAAGCGCCGGAGCCGACGAAGAACAGGCCGAGCCGGAGACCATCACGATCGCCATTGACAGCGACGACGACGATGATGCCGCGGACGACGGCCCTGACTCAGCAGAAGGTAACGACGACGAAACGATCGAACTGCGCTTCTCCACGACCGAGATCCTGCGCAACAAGGACTTCGCCGACTACTCCCCCGACGAGTTGGTGCTCGCTCAGGAGATGATGTCCGACCTGCGGCTCATCGGGTCACCCCGCCAGTCGCTGCGCTTCGGGCCGACGAAGCGCACGACGAGCCGCCCAGACATCCGCCGGACCGTGCGGGCTTCGATCAAGGCCGGCGGCGAACCGATCGAACGGCACTTCAAGGCACCGACCGAGCGGTTGCGACGCCTGGTGCTCGTCCTCGACGTCAGCGGTTCGATGGAGCCCTACGCCCGAGCGTTGCTGCGATTCGTCCACGCAGCGGTGGCCGGCCGCCAGAAGGTCGAGGCCTTCGCGCTCGGGACGCGCCTCACTCGGATCACGCGCGAGTTGAACAGCCGCGACCCGGACGTCGCGCTCCGCGAAGCTGGCCAACGCGTGCTCGACTGGAGCGGCGGAACCAAGCTCGGCGTCGGGCTCCGCCAGTTCAACGACGAATGGGGTGTACGCGGGTTGGCGCGCAACTCGATCGTCGTCATCCTGTCGGACGGGTGGGATCGCGGAGACCCCGTCGAACTCGCCGAGCAGATGGAACGGTTGCAACGGGTCACCCATCGTCTCGTGTGGGTCAATCCGCTCAAGGTCACACCCGGCTACGCGCCGTTGGCACGGGGAATGGCCGCAGCGCTGCCGTATGTTGACGATTTCGTGGAAGGACACTCGATCGAGGCGATGGAAGAACTCGCTCGGGTGATCAGCAAGTGAGTAACGACATGCGCAACGAGGTAGGGAACCCATCGTGAAAGATCTCCTGGAAGACATCGCCCGCTGGCGAACGGCAGGCGAACGAATTGCTGTCGCCCGCGTCGTCGACGTCGAAGGGTCGGGCCCGCGCGACCCGGGCGCCGCAATGGCCGTCACCGAGTCCGGAGAAGTCGCCGGCAGCGTCAGCGGTGGCTGTGTGGAGGGCGCCGTGGTCGGCCAGGCGCTGTCGATCCTCGACGGCTCGCAGCCAGCTGGCATCACGACGTTCGGATACTCCGACGACGAGGCATTCGCCGTCGGTTTGACGTGCGGGGGCACGATCCACCTGTTCATCGAGGAACTCGACTGGTGACGATCTTCGAACAGTACGAAACACTGTTGCGCGCCGAGTCGCCGGTCGCGCTCGCCACGGTGATCGAGGGGCCGAATGTCGGCGCGAAGTTGTTGGTCGAACCGGCGGGCGACCCCGTTGGATCGCTGGGCCATCCCGAACTCGACAGGGTCGTTGCTCGCGACGCCGTCGCTGAACTCGAAGCAGCCCGCTCGGGTGTTCGCAGCTATGGGCCCGAGGGCCAGATCACTCCAGAGGATCTGGTCGACCAACCGACCGTTCGCATCTTCATCGAGTCACACGCCCCGCCACCGCAGATGTGGATCTTCGGTGCTGTCGACTTCACCGCAGCACTCGCCCGAGTCGCAAAGGTCCTCGGGTACCGGGTGACGGTCTGCGACGCCCGCGAGGTGTTCGCCACCCGTCGCCGCTTCCCGATGGCCGATGAGGTGAAGGTCACCTGGCCCACACCGGTCTTCGACGAACTCGGCAACGAACTCGGCCCACGCGATGCGGTGTGCATCCTCACGCACGACCCGAAGTTCGATGTGCCCGCCGTGCAGGGGGCGCTGGCGACCCGAGTCGGCTACATCGGCGTGATGGGCAGCCGCAAGACGCACGCAAAGCGCATGGAACGCCTGACCGCCGTGGGTGTCACCACGGCCGACGCCGAACGCCTGATGTCACCGATCGGACTCGACCTCGGGGCGCGGACACCCGAGGAGACCGCTGTCAGCATCTGTGCCGAAGTGATCGCACGACGCACCGGTCGCCACGTGCCCAGCCTACGCGACAGCTCTGGCGACATCCACTGACGCGTTCGGCAGACTCGTTTCGGCCGCCGTGGGAGTCTGACCACCTCACCCGAGTGAGGCCGCGACCTGAGCTGACTCGTACTGGACTGGTCAGTCGATCGGGTTGCCGAAGGTGACACTGCCGGCCTTACGTGACGAGATCGTGTCGATCTCGACGGTGCGCCCGGTGTTCACCGAGTGCACCACGGCGTCGTCGACACCGAGGTACATCATCACGTGGCCCGGGTAGTGCACGAGGTCGCCGGCATTGGCTGAGTCACGGTCGACCTTGGTGGCCGACCGGATCTGATCACCGCTGATGCGGTTGAGCTCGACACCGGACTCCTGCCAGGCATACGAGGTCAGGCCCGAGCAGTCGAATGCCTCGTCCTCGACGCTGGCGTTGGTCCGATAGGGAATGCCGACCTGCGTCATTGCGGCGAGGACCGCTCGCTGATGACCGAGGCTTGCATCAGACCAGGCGTCGATCATGGCGAACTCGTTGTACCCGAGTTGACGGGCAGCGAGACGAGCAGTTGCTGTGCGGTGCTTCGCATAGACGAGGAAATCGACGAGACCGTCTGACTCGATGTATTCGTCGTAGGCCTCGACTGCGAGGTCGGCCTCCGCAGTGATGTCGTCAGCCAGAGCGTTGACCGGCAGTTCGGTTCCCTCGGCGGCGGCGGTTCCGGCGAAGGCCAGCGTTGCGACTGCTGCGGCGGTTCCGGCGGCGATTGCACGCACAGCAGAGTGAGGAGAAAAAGGCATGAGGCAAGAAGTCCAAGCAGGGTGTGAGCGCACTCAACCGACTCAGCAGAGGTGGAGGCAGAAGCGGGCTCTCGTGACGAATCAACAACATATCGTCACCTAAACGTCATATTCAACCCGTCTTGACGAACTCTTGTCATGAGACCGTCACGAATGACATAGGCGTGGTTCATGCGACACTGGAGCTGTGCCGGACGAAAGCCCTCTCTCAGCAGGCGCGACGACGCCACGAACAGTCGCTGTTCTTCTCGCCGCAGGCGCCGGATCAAGGTTCTCAGACATCCGTCACAAACTTCTCTCACGCCTCGATGATCAGGGCCCCTGCGTCGGGGCCCGCGCGCTCGGCAGCGCCCTGAACGCGAACATCGGGCCGGTCGTTGTCGTCACGGGCGCTCTCGACGTCGCAGCGTTGCGCGTCGACCGCACATTCGAGCTCCTCCTCGACGACCCGGGTGCTGTCATCCGACACAACCCTTCGTGGGCGGACGGTCAGAGCACCTCGGTGCACGCGGGCGTCGAAGCAGCGAAGGAATTCGGTGCCGACGCCGTCGTCGTCGGGCTGGCCGATCAACCGTTCATCACGCCAGAAGCGTGGCGGACTGTGGCCAACGGGTTGGGCGCCATCACCGTGGCAACGTACGATGGCCGACGCGGCAACCCGGTCAAGCTCCATGCATCTGTGTGGGGGCTTCTCCCGGCGAGCGGTGACGAAGGCGCTCGGGTTCTGATGCGCAGTCGGCCCGATCTCGTCGTTGAAGTACCGTGCTCGGGTTCACCAGCCGACATCGACACAGTGGAGGATCTGCACCAATGGCAGAACAATTGATCAACGAGTTCACCGTGAATCGGCCAATCGACGAAGCGTGGCCGATCATCACCGATGTCGAGCGCATCGCTCCGTGCTTACCGGGGGCGCAGCTCACCGAGATCCGTCAGACCGACGACGGCGAGTTGTACACCGGCAACGTGAAGGTCAAGCTCGGCGCGATCGCCACCGAATTCAAGGGTGACGCCTACTTCGTCGAGCGCGACGACGCCGCCTACACCTGCAAGCTCAACGGCAAGGGGCGCGACACCAAGGGGCGCGGCAACGCCTCTGCCGACATCTCTGCAGCAGCCGAAAGCCTCTCGCCGACCAGCACCAAGGTCATTGTCACGACGGACCTGCACATCACCGGAAAGATCGCCCAGTTCGGCCGCGGCATCCTGGGCGACGTGAGCGCCAAGCTCATCGACCAATTCGCACAGAACCTCAACGAGATGATCGACGCCGACGGCGACATCGCTGCGGACTCTGCGGTTGACGACACCACACCTGCTGCACCACCAGTCGATGCAGCAGCCGCCACGACTGCTACGGACAACGCTGCGGCGGCGACGGACAATGCTGCTGCATCAGCCGCCGAACCGACGGTCCGCAAGATAGACGGTCCCGCTGCCGAAGCCATCGACTTGATGGAGATGGGCGGCTCCTCGATCGTGAAGCGCGCAGCGCCTGCGGTCATCGCCGTTCTCCTCGCGCTGCTGTTCCTACGTCGCCGACGGAGCTGATGGACGACCGGTCCCGCGTCCAGGAACTGATCGGGCGCCCACCGCAGAGTTCGTTCGACGTGGTCGTCCGTGACGCAGTGGGTGACCCCGTCGTACTGCGCAACGCCCCCTTCCTCGACGACGGCACGCCGATGCCGACGCGCTATTACCTCGTCGGCACAGACATCGTTCGCGCGGTGAGCCGGATCGAGGCTGCTGGCGGCGTTCGCTCCGCAGAAGCCGAGATTCTTGACACAGAGATCGAGGCAGCACACTCGTCGTACGCAACCGAGCGCGACGCGGCAATCGACCCCGGGCACACCGGCCCCCGACCCTCCGGAGGTGTCGGCGGAACCCGCCGAGGCGTCAAGTGCCTCCACGCTCACGTGGCACATCTCCTCGCTGGTCACGACGACGCGGTCGGAGAGTGGACGCTCGCTCGTCTGGGCGCCGATCGTTCCGTACTCGACGGCTTGCAGCCACCCCCTCCCGACATCGCCGAGCACATCGGTTCCAGCGGTGAGACAGTCGGATGAACACGGCATCGGTACAGCCAGCGATCAACATCGAGCCCGGCGGCCTCACCATCGACATCGATGACGACCTGGTCGACATCACGATGGCAGGAGGCGGCGCCTGGAACATTCCGCTCGGACCCGTCACGTTGTGCGCTGGCGAACTGACCAACGATCCACCACGCCCGGCCGACCTGACCAATGCCCTCGGCTTCATCCACGACTACTTCGACGACATCGTGGGCGCTGCTCCCACCGTGCTCGCCACACCCTCGGTCGTCATCACGGGTCGGCACGCGAAGGCACTGGCCGAGGTCGAGGTCGGCCACAGCGGACCACCCGCCGACTATCGCCTGAGCCGAGTCGACGCGGACGAGGTGTTCAGGACGCTCGTCGCCGAGACGCGCGTCGAAAGGCTCCACAACCCCGGACTCGACGAATGCGACGTCGACACCGTGATCGGCACGCTCTGCATCGTGCTGTCGGTGATGCGCCGCCTGGACCTCGACGAGGTAGCCCTGCTCGTGAGTACACCGTGATCAGCCGACCCGCACATGGCAGTCAGCGGCATCGATCGCGTCGGCCAGGTAGCTCCGCATGGCGCTGAGGCATCCCTCGCGGTCGAGCGCCCCTTTGCGCCTCTATGGCCGCCGGATCCTGATGCGGCCGCTCGCGGCGTCCGACTTCCGCCCGTGGAGCGAAGTCCGGTCGCGAAACGCCGAATGGCTCACCACCTGGGAGCCGATGCGCCAACCCACCGTGCCCGACCCGACCACAGACCGCTCGGCATTCACCTCGCGGTGTGTGCAACGCGATCGCGATCGCGCCAACGGCGTTGCATATCAGTTCGGCCTCTTCGTCGACCAACACATCGCCGGCGAAGTCAACCTCAACAATGTCGTCCGCGGTGCCATGCAATCGGGGACGATCGGATACTGGATCGATCAACGTCATGCCGGTCAGGCCTACGTCTCAGAGGGTGTCGTTGCCCTGATGCTGTTCGCATTCGAACAACTTGGTCTGCATCGCGTCGAGATCTGCATCGTGCCACGCAACACGAACAGCCGACGCGTCATGGAGAAACTCGACCTCCGCGACGAAGGCATCGCGCTCAGATACCTCGAGATCAACGGAATCTGGGAAGACCACGTCCGCTACGCGATGACCGCCGAAGAATGGCGACTCCGCCGCGACGACCTGGTCGCTGCATGGTTGCAGTGACGTTGCAGTGACCAGGTCGTTCAGCGGCGGATGCCGTCGTTCGGCGCCGCCCGAAACCGTCAGTACGTGACGAGACCGGCGTTGTTGCGAGCCGCGACGAGTGCAGCGGCGCGATCGCGACGCAACTGCGTGCGCCGCTTCCACATCTTGGTCTTCCAGTGGCGCTTGGTCTGAGAGCGCTTGGCGAGCTTGCTCTTCGCGACTTCGGCGTCATGGTGATGCATGGGTTTCCATGCCGCACCGGGCTCGTGTACGTCGGCGGGGTCGACGCCGCTGGAAATGTCCTTCGCAGCTGACTGCAGTTCCACGCGTATTCGATGCCGCTCGGAATGAGCGCGTGCTCGAACCTCTTGCTTTACCTGCATCGGAACGTCGAGGTCCCGGTTGCGTTGGCTCATTGCTACCTCCTGCTTTGCGGCCAATGCCGCGATGGTTTCGGTTGCTTGCACTCACGAAGTTAGCCCACGGCATCGACCCCCGAACAGCGATTTCGTGTAACGATCCTGCGCGATTTCCGGTGAACCCCGGACCACCTACAGTGACGTGAACGACCCGACTCAGCGTTTGGAGATACGAGCTTGGAGTGCGGCGAGCCGCTCGGCGAACCACGGCTGCTTCGTGCTCCACAGTTGTGGTCGCAGCTCGCGCGCGACGGCATCGGGGTGGTTGTCGACGTCGGCCATGTCGAGAATTGTCTGCTTGGCCTCGATCGACAGTTGCCTCGGCGCCGTCGCGGCTTTCGCTGCGAACTCGTGGGCGAACTCGAGGAGGTCGTCGCCCGGCACCGACTTGTAGGCCAATCCGACGCGCTCGGCTTCCTTGCCGTCGAGCACCTGGCCGAAGAGCACTGCGGCCATCGCGGCCTGCGGGCCGGCGATCCGGCGGAACATCCAGGTGTGACCGCCACCGGGGTGGATGCCGAGCTGAAGGAATCGCGTGTCGAGCTTGGCCCGATCGCTCACGATCCGGACGTCACAACCAAGCGCGAGGTTCATCCCCGCGCCGACCGCTGCCCCGTTGACGGCCGCGAGCGTCGGGAGTGGCGAACGAGCAATACGAAGGAACCCTTCATAGATCACGCCGAGGCTCTCACCGGTGGCCTCGGCGAGGTTGCCGAGGTTGGCTCCGGCACAGAATGCCGGTGGCGTTCCGGTGACGACCACGGCCCCGACGTTGTCGTCGGCTTCGAAACGATCCATCGCAGCGAGAATCTCTTCGACCATCGGGTGCGTCATCGTGTTGCGTTCGTCAGGATTGTTGAGCGTCAGCGTGGCGACGCCGTCGGCGATGTCGGTGAGTACGAGGGGCATCGTCCGATCATGCCACCCCGTCGGGCCTTCGCCAGCAATCGTGAGTCGCTCCGGCTGTGCCGAAGTGCATCTAGCCTCGGAGCCATGCTCGACCACGTCTTCACCGATGCGATCAGCGCATTGCGTGATGCGTTCGAGTCGGCGTTCCTCGAGCGACAGGCATTCGAGGAACACTTCCAGTCCGATGTGCTGTCGGGTGATCTGACGTGGGAAACGAGCTACGGCCTCCCAGGCGAGGGCGAGCCGCCTCGTGTCGTCGCCCACATCACCTTCGACTGGCCTGCGTGGAGCCAGGCGGTGTACCGCCAGTGGAGCCTGGAGGAACGGCTCGAACGGCGGCCTGCCATCGAGATCGAGATCGTGCTGCGGGTCCAGCAGTTGGTCCAGCCGCCGACACCTGAACTCATCTACGCCACGGTGCCCGACACGAGTCCACTGGTCGGCGACGGTCGCCTCGAGCGGGCCGGGTTGACTGCCGAGGTCGCCCATCCGGATCCAGCCGACGACCCACCGAACGTCGGCGAGCCGTCTTCAGAACATGCTGTGGAGATCACCTACGAGGGCCTGTACGAACTGGCCGAGGCGACCGTGGCCGATGGGACGAACTCGCTCCTCGACGAACACTTCGGGGTCCTGGGCGGCTGGATTGCCTCGACGCTGGTCAAGCTGGGTGACCTCGGCCTCGAATTCCTCCCCGACACCGACTGAGCCGGCCCGCGCAGGATCCCGCAACTGGGTCCCACAGCTTCGTGACGATGCCGGGCGGCCAGAGCTGCGACACTGCGAACATGGCAGATGAAGTCGTGCTCTACGACGTCGACGAACGGATAGCGACGATCACCCTCAACCGACCCGACGCCCGTAACGCGCTGTCGAGCGATGTCCTGCAGAGTCTGCCCGAACTCCTCAGGCGGGCCGAGGCCGACGATCATGTCGACGTGATCATCCTCACCGGCACGGATCCGGCGTTCTGCGCTGGCCTTGATCTGAAAGAGCTCGGAGCGACCGGCAGCAACCTCGGCTCGACCTCGCCGGGACGCGAGCGTGGCCCGTTTCCTCATCTCACCAAGCCGTTGATCGGTGCCATCAACGGCGTCGCCATCACCGGCGGTTTCGAACTTGCTTTGAACTGCGACTTCCTCATCGCCAGCGAGCACGCCAAATTCGGCGACACGCACAGCCGGGTGGGTGTGATGCCTGGTTGGGGATTGACCGTCCTACTCCCGCAGGCGATCGGTGTGCGGCGAGCGCGTGAGATGAGTTTCACCGGCAACTTCATGGGAGCCGACGAAGCTCTTGCGTTCGGTTTGGTCAACCACGTCGTTGGCCACGCCGAGTTGTCGGGGTTCACCAGACAGATCGCCCTCGACATCATCGGCAATGAGCAGGACGGCGTCCGCCAGATCCGAGCGACCTACGACGCGATCACGACCGACGACGATGCCTGGGAGACCGAGGCTCGCGACGGTCGGGCGTGGCTGCGCTCGAACTTCACTCCCGACAAGGTCGAAGCTCGCCGCCAGAGAATCCAGGCCCGCGGTCAGCAGCAGTAGTCAGGGTCACCTGCGACCGCTTGGGTGTCACACGACGTCGGTCGTCACGCCGAGCTGAGCGGCACGGGCGGCCATGTCGTCCGCCTCTGAACTGGTCGCGCACCGAGCAAGCAGGGCTGGCGAGAAGAGGCGGATCTCGCCGTCCTCCTTGCCGATCGTCAGGCCCTCGACCGTCGGCAGGCCGGCAACGACATCCTCGACGGCTCCCCGGGTCACCTCGCCGGACTCGACGAACAGCAACGCCAGTTCATCGGGTCGGTCGCCTCGCGAGGTCACGTACACGTCGTGCGAACTGCGCACTCCGGGTCGTGCGCCTCGGCTGCTCAGCAACTCTGCGGTTGCTCGGTCGGCAGCGACATCGAGTGGTGTGGCGCCAGCGAAGACGCGTCGCTCCAGGTCCGACACCGCCAGCGCAGCGTCGACCACGACGCCAGCGTCGAGGAGAGCGAGGATCGAGGGTGCCATCCCGAGTCGACTTGCTTCGTGCAGCGCAGTCCAAGCTCCTGACCCGACGATGTCGGGTGTTGCTTGAAAGCTCGGCGAGGCCACGAGCGCAGCAAGAAGTTCAGCATCTCCCGCCACCACACTGAGTTCGGTGTGACGACTCGGCGACGACGTGGACGTCACCTCGTACTCGCTGAACGGCGCCCCATGCGCGAGAAGCATGTCGATCGACTCGCGGAGTCCGGCCATCTCCTCGAGTCGGAATTGATTGTCGACGTCGCTGGACCAGCGGGCGTACGCGCTGAGCACGAATCCCAGTGGCCGCTCCCCGTCGGAAGCCACGCAGTCGAGGCGGGCGCCCCCGTCGAGGAGCACCCGCAAGCTTTCCGCCCGTTTGGTGGCACCGAAGACTGCAGTCCTTCCGTTGTTGCCCACGTGTTCGACGTCGGCGCCCAGAGCGAGCAAGCATCGGAGATAGGGCGCCTCGCCTCCCCACAGAGTCGACCCGGTGAGCGCTGTGTCGTGACGCGCGTCATGGGCGTCGACGTTCGCGCCTGCCGCAACGAGCCGCTCGACAGTCGCCACGCGCGCCGGCAACTTGTCCTTTCGCGACAGGATCTGCACGATCAAGGTTTGGCCGTTGGCGTTGCGGGCATCGGGATCGAGACCTGCGTCGACGAACCCGAGCAGCGCATCACCGTCGGCTTCGTCGACCGCGGACCAGATCAGATCGGCGGTGACTTCATGTTGGCGGAGATCGCCCGCTCCGCTTGCTTCGACCACGGCCTGAAAGGACGGGGTTTCCCAGTGCTCGCCGACGTACCGACCAATGAGCGTTGCCACGCTTGGAGCCAAGTCGTTGAATCGCTCGGTCAGCTTCCGCAGCGGTTTCGCTGGGTCGAACGGCCCCTTTGCAAAGAAGCGCGCTTTGCGGGTTGGGGTAGCGGCCACGTAGTCGAATGCTTCACAGACGGCCTCGGCTGCGTCATGCGCGCCGACGGTGACGAGTGCGTCGTGCAACACGTCGCTGTCGTACGAGTCGTGCAGGTTCCAGATCAGCTGGGCAATACCGCCGTTGCCGATCTCGCCGTTGATGCGGACTGCCCAGTACATCGCGGTTGCCACCGGGCAGTCGACTGACGGCGAGCCCGGCCTGATCGACTCGCTCACCAATTCGAAGATCGGTTGCAGTCCTCGCACGTCGATGACCATCACGAACCGAGTCTTGTCGATGACGGTTCTACGATCATGCAACATCTGGTATTCCTGAGCATTGCGGCAGCCCAATCACCGGGCGGGCGAGTCGGCTGAAGGCTCTGGTTGTCCCATGACTGGGAACGTCGTGAGCCCGACCCGGCGCGTCGTGCGGGCGACGCCAAGGTTCTTCGAAGACCTCGATCGACAACTCCGTGCAGAACGCGGACCGAACGGCGAGCCGTCGACGAACGACTTCCAGGTCTGCGAACTCACGTTCGAGATGTCAGTGCCTGAGGATCCCCGAAGTGAAGCTCGTAGGGATGTCAAGGGGTTCGTGGGGCTTGTTTCGTGACCTGGGGTGATGC
>Ga0115031_1002422_pt1 | contig 13893 bp, 10 predicted proteins | sample Maine_Asex4_meta_FD_87301 | JGI IMG/M metagenome (GOLD analysis project Ga0115031, IMG submission 87301) | Marine algal microbial communities from Maine, USA - Maine_Asex4_metaG | ecosystem: Host-associated > Algae > Red algae > Unclassified | place: Maine, USA | collected 2015-01-05 | reverse complement strand
AGCCTGACCGAGGCGCTGCACGAGGAAATGCGCGGCACCGGTGTGCACGTCACTGCGCTGTGCCCCGGCCTCACCAAAACCGAGTTCCAGGAACGCAGCAACACCACGGACTATGAGACCACCTTCCCCAACTTCGCGTGGACCTCGGCGGAGTCGGTGGCCTCAGCCGGCCTCGAGGGGGTGGCGAAGAACAAGACGATCGTCGTGCCGGGAGCGCTTTACAAGGGTCTGGTCGCCACGAGCGACATCACCCCGCGTGCATTGGCGCGACGTCTGAGCGGCCTCGCGACCTCGATTCGCAACTGAGTCCGGTCAGACGGCGGGGGACGAGCCGAAGCACCGAGGCACCACGATTGCCGGAGCCGGTCAGCCTTCGTAGGCGCCTTGCACATTGACAGTGGCTGCGATGCGGTTCTCGTTCCAGATCGGCGACGTGGCTCCGCCGAGCCCGAGCCAATCGACCAGCGCATCCATGTGATTAACACGCAACCGAGCACAGCCCTTGCTCTGTGGTGATGTCGGCACGTTGTTGGCGCCGTGGATTGCTTGTCCGCCGTCGAAGTAGAGGGGGCGATACATGTTGCCGTTGAGGGGATTGTCAATGGCGACCGGGAAGTCAGTGCTGTCGTGCCATCCGCCATTGGCAACGGCGGGATCGAAGCGGAAGGCATTCGATCGGTCCTGGAGGCGGGTCTCGAAGCCTTCCGAGCCGGTCGAGGTCGGGAAGACAAAGGCGATTTCGTCGCTGCCCGAACCGGCGAACATGATCTGACACGTCTTGTCGATCAGCACCCAGCGAGTCGAGGCAGTGGCCGATGATGCGGGGACGGCGAGTTCGGTCGCAGCGAGAAGCTGCTTTTCCTCTGCGCTGCCAGGTGCCATGTCGGTGGTGTTGGCCGGAAGGCCGAGCGAGAGTCGGACAGCACACAACCGTTGGCGGGTCACGGGCCCGGAGATGCCATCGACGAGCAGCGGCGGCGTGCCGAGGCCGTCGAAGAGTTTGTTGAGCTTCAGCTGCTGCACCTCGATGTTCTGCCTGACGGCAGCGCTGACGACCTCAGCGTCGGGATCGGTGCGTTCTTCGCCGGTGAGGTCGTCCAGCCCGTTGCCGACGCACACGTCGAGTAGCTGCCCGGCCGTCACGGCGGCGGTGGGGAGATTGTTCTCGGTTCGGAGGGTGACGACATTGACCGTTTCGTCGTCGAAGCGGTTGGCGATCAGGCCGAGCGAATCGAATGGTTCGACCTCGACCACGCATGTTGGGTCGAAGACGTCCGGCTCGGGCACCGTCGATGTGGTCGACGGCGTGACCGTCGTCGAGGTCGTCGTCGCGGGAATGCTGGTCGTCGGTGCCGGCTGAGTCGTGGTCGGCTCGGGTGCGACCGTTGGCGCCGGCGCCGGCGCCGGTGTCGTTTTCGGTGTCGATTTCGGTGTCGTTGCTGGCGTCGCCTCGATCGCCGATGCCCGGCCCGGAGCTCTGTCGGTGCTGCCGCTCTCGATCGAGGCGCTGCAGGCACCCGTGAGCAGGACTGCAGACATCGTGATCGCCAGTCGCCTCGCCCGCATCCACCCAATGGTAGTGACCATCTCAGCCCGGTTGTCCGCGCCGACGACGTCTCGGCAGAGAGTTTCTGTCGAGCAACGTCCAGAACTCGACCAAATCCTCGATCGGTACGCCAGTCTCTGTCGTCGGCGACTCGTGCGTCGGCTCGACCTCCTTCCCGTGTTGGTAGGTGTCGGGAATCGACCCGAGAATTCGCCTCACCAATAGTTCGTCTGGCGCGCTCACCTCTGCACCGGCAAGGCGCACGAGACGCATCACCTCGAACGGGTCCAGCACAGAGAGACGGTCCCCGCCCGAGGTCGTCATAGCGACAGCCGATCAGCTCAACCGGACGCTGGACACGACGTTGTTCCAACCCGAGACCATCGAGGTGCCTTGCGCATACGCAGAGGTCGAGCCCGGGTAGCTGCTCCCAGTTCCAAAGTTCCCGGACCTGAACGCTGCCGAGCATGCTCCGACTTTGTAGCTGGAGGTCGAGTTGTCGGCGCCGTAGGAAGCAAGGTTCACCCACGTGCTGCGGGCCGTGATCGAAGTGACGTTGCCGGTATGGCCGGTGCCGGTGTACATCCGCAGACTCGATGAGCAGTTGCTCGCACGTGACGACGGATCGGGTTCGCTGCGGTCCATGTCGGCTTCGGTGCGGTAGCAGCGGTTGCCGGTGTCGGTGATGGCACACGCCACGGCCTTGTCACGGCTGGTTCTCATGTCGATCACCTCGCCGTCGAACGTCGCGTACGATCCGGTCGCAGTTTCCGGCTCGGTGGTTACTCCGACTGGGCCATGGGAAATGCGATCGTGAGGGCGATCGCCGTTCCGGTCGAGATGATCATGTTGCGCATGGATTGGGTCCTTACTTGGGTTGTGGCAACCAGGTAGCTGCCGATGGGTTGAGGATCATCAGATTCCGGGGACGAGGAATACTGTGCGGGCTGCTGAGTCGATACCGGCGGTGATGCAGACGTCGGCCGCAGGGGCGGGGTCTGCGAGCTTGACGGACCAGTCGGTCAGCCCGTTCTCGGCCAGAATCTCCTCGGCAGCTGTTGCGGCCGTTTCGAGTGGCAGGCAAGCGTCTTCGGTCAAGGTGGCTTCGATCTGCTGAACAGCCGATCGGGTTGCGTCGAATTCAGGATCGGCGACGTCGTCGAAGATCGTCAAGCCCACCGTTGCGCAGAGACTTGTCCCGGTTCCTGGCACTACAGCAACGGCACCTGCGTCGTTCACGCAAGCGACGAGTGCCGAAGCCTCGCTGGTTTGGATCGTGGCGAATCCGTTCGACACCCACACTTCCCCGCAGACACCGATGGGATCAGAACCGTCCCATCCGACAGCGACGACTTCAGCGGTAGGAGGTGTGGTCGCCGTGCTCCAGCACCCGATCGTGGTGAGTTCGGCGGGTTGAGTTCGAGTAGCGACGATGGCAGCGACCGTGCCGGCGCTGACTGTGAAGGCCACGACGCTCAAGACAGCGACCCGGCGGCGCCGCGAAGCGTTGCGGGACGATGCGGAGCCGGATGAAAAAATGTCATCGAGGATCGCATCTGCACGAGCATCGGCGCCTGGCTCTAGGTAGGGGTCGTGCGGCTGGGCCGCTGCGAGCAGTTCAATGGCATCGTGTGGTTCCAACACCGTTCGACACCACGCCGCCGTCGTTGCCCTTGTGGAGACTGATCGCCCTCGCCTCAGCCACCATCCCCGCCCTCAACCTGCACAGCAATCTCGATCAACTTGAAGAACCCGCAACTCGACACCACCACCGCCACGAAGAGATCTATCTCGCGATCATCTGCGTCGTCTGTCTGCTGTCGTATCTTCTCGCTGTCGCCTTGTTTGTAGGTGTCGACCTGCTCGCTGTCGCCGGGCGAGGTTGGCTTGCCTGGTACGGCTTCGCACTCGTCTGCGGAAGAATTCTCAGCTGGCAACTCGCATGGGTGCTTCCGGCAATCGTCGGCTGCCTCCTCATCTTCGTGGGAGGCGGGGGCCAGAACGGCTACGCGTGGTGGGAGTTCACGATCCAACCAATCAGCCACGCTCCCACTCTGATCCTCAGCGTCGCTGCCGCAGCAACGGGAATCTTGGCCTTCAGCTACACCCCCTCAATCTTGCGATCAACGGTCAGTTTTGCTCGAAACGGCCGCTGATCGCTGCGATCGCCCGGCGCAAGGTGCCGGGCTACATCAGTCTCAGATGGGGTTCCTCAAACGGACACTCGGTTGAGCTGTCGGAACTGCCCGCCCACCAGGCGCGATACCGTCTCGCATAGCTGGTACGCCAGAATTCTCAGTGAGGGGTGGCTATTCGTTACATTCGAAGCCATGGTCGGCACTCTGATCGGATATGCGAGGTGCTCAATCGATGAGCAGGACCTGACTGCTCAACGCAACGCGCTCGAATCGCTCGGCGTGAAGGAGGACCGGATCTATCTCGATCAGGGTCTCACCGGAACGAACCGTCGGAGGCCGGGACTCGACCAGGCGCTTGCTGCCGTTCGGACGGGTGACACGCTCGTCGTCCCGAAGCTCGACCGGCTCGCTCGCTCAGTCCCCGACGCCAGGGCGATCGGCGACGAACTGGCAGCCAAAGGTGTCGTGTTGTCGCTTGGCGGCCAGGTTCACGACCCGACCGACCCGATGGGTAAAAATGTTCTTCAACATCCTTGCCACCTTCGCCGAGTTCGAAGTCGACCACCTCCGCATGCGCACTCGCGAAGGGATGGCAGTGGCTCGAGCGAAGGGCAAGCTCAAGGGCCGACAACCGAAGCTCTCACCGAAACAGCAACAGGAACTCTGCCGAATGCACGGTCCGGCGACCACAGCATTAGCGACCTCGCCGAAGTATTCGCCGTGTCGAGACCAACCGTCTACCGGGTGCTGCAACGCGCCGCTGCGATTGGTCAGACGGCCGAATCAGCATCCGGGTGATTCCTTATTGGGTCTGGTGACAGCACCGTTACCGGGACCCCAACCTAGGTCAGCTCGGCTGTTGGTCCGGTCGCCGAAGCGGTTGCGGGTCAGGCGCGCAGGGCGACGAGGTATTGGCCGCCACCCTCTTGGATGTCGATGGAGAGTTCGAGGCCTGGGTCGAGGCGACTGATCCGGTCGATGAGCCACGCCGCCGTGACGTCGGCATCGTCGGCCGATGGGGATCGGCAGAAGATCTCCCGGCCCCCTTTCGCTGCAAGACGATCGACTGTCTGGATGATCTCGACCGGGTCGATGACGAACAACTCGGGACTCCATGGGATCACGGCATCGACGTTGCCCTTGCCCGTGTTGCAACCCCGGTGTGCGAGGCGTTCAGCGAGGTCGGCCGAGCCCTTCGACTTGCCCCTGCCCTTCTTCTTGGCCTTGCGGTCGGTCATCCGTGCGTCGACGCTCGGCCCGCGGTCATCGTTGACCGACATCGTGGAGTCGACTCGCTCGTCGCAGACCCAGCACCGCCAGCTGTCCAGTTGTCCGATGTCTTCGACGCGCGTCATCCTCAGACGGTACAAGACGACTCAGCGGAGCGGGGCGAGCGCGCTCCTGCCGCGATACGCAGCGCCTTCGCCGAGGCGGGCTTCGATGCGCAGGAGCTGGTTGTACTTGGCGACACGGTCGGAACGGCATGGCGCACCGGTCTTGATCTGGCCGCAGTTCGTGGCAACGGCGAGGTCGGCGATCGTTGCGTCCTCGGTCTCACCGGAACGGTGGCTCATCACCGAGGTGTAACCGTGGCGCGTGGCGAGTTGCACCGTGTCGAGCGTCTCGGTCAAGGAGCCGATCTGGTTGACCTTGATCAGGATCGAGTTGGCGACGTCGGTGTCGATACCGCGCTGCAGCCGAACCGAGTTGGTGACGAACAGGTCATCGCCCACCAGCTGGGTCTTGTGGCCGACCGACTTGGTCAGCGCAGCCCAGCCGTCCCAGTCGTTTTCGTCCATGGCGTCTTCGAGGGAGACGATCGGGTACTTGTTCACCATCTCGGTCCAGTAGCCCGCCATCTCGTCGGGGGAGAGCACCTTGCCCTCGTGCGTGAGGTGGTAGGCGCCGTCTTCGAAGATCTCCGACACGGCTGGGTCCAGCGCGATGGCGATGTCTTCGCCCGGGATGAAACCAGCCTTTTCGATGGCCTCGAGCAGTGTGGTGATTGCTTCCTCGTTGGACGACAGGTTCGGGGCAAAGCCGCCTTCGTCGCCGACGGCGGTCGACAGACCTCGGTCGTGCAGCACCCCTTTCAGGACGTGGTAGGTCTCGGTACCCCAGCGCAACGCCTCCGAGAAGCTCGGCGCGCCGACTGGCATCACCATGAACTCTTGGAAGTCGATCGAGTTGTCGGCGTGGCTGCCCCCGTTGATGACGTTCATCATCGGCACCGGCAAGACATGGGCGTTCGGCCCGCCGACGTAGGCATAGAGCGGCATGTCGAGTTCGACCGCTGCGGCCTTGGCGACGGCGAGGCTCGTCCCCAAGATGGCGTTGGCGCCGAACCGGGCCTTGTTGTCGGTGCCATCGAGGTCGAGCATGACTTGGTCGACGATGCGCTGGTCGAGGGCGTCGAAGCCGTCGAGCGCGTCAGCGATCTCGGAATTGACGAAACTGACTGCCTTGGAAACGCCCTTGCCCATGTACCGATCGCCACCGTCGCGGAGTTCGACGGCCTCGTGCTCGCCGGTCGAGGCGCCAGACGGCACTGCGGCGCGTCCGACAGCACCCGAGTCGAGTTCGACTTCGACTTCGACCGTGGGGTTGCCCCGCGAGTCGAGGATTTCACGGCCGACGATGTTCTGGATCTCACTCATACTGCCCTGCAGCGTAGAGCGCGTCGCCAGACGGTGCTGACCGTGTGTGGAAGTGTTCGGATCGGCGCGGGGATCAGCCTTCGTCGGCGGACCGATTCACGATTGCTCTTCGTCGCTGGCGCCGTCGTCGCCGACGGCCACGATCTCATCGGGGGCATCGACGAGCACATCGTCGATGTAGGAGTCGAGAGCGATGTTGAGTGAGACGTCGGTGCCACGTTGCTCGGAGAGGAACCATCGGTGTTCGAGGAGTTGGTGGTAGAGCTCGGCGGGCTCGAGCTTCGCAAACATCGACGGCGGCACTCGGGCAATGAGTGGCTCGAATTGCTGGTCGAGCCATCGGACCGCCACGACGTTCTCGGGGAGCGATCGCAGCGCCTGGCCGGTCTCGGCGACTTCGAGGTTGCGGCGGTGTTGCAGCTCGGCGCCGAACGCTCGGATGTCGCCGAGGAGCCGCCGAGCTTGATTCTCGGTGGTCTCGAGGCCAGTCAGGTTCTTGAGACGCTGGCGGTGGTAACCGTGCTCGACCACCCGCGGGATGTAGCGCATGTGGCCTTCGGTCGGATCGCCGACGATGTCCATCTCCTCCACGTCGAAGCCCAGGTCGTGGAGCCGGTTGATCCGTTGCTCGACACGAAACGTCTCGTCGAGGGCGAAGTCCGCCGGGGCGGTCAGCTCGTTCCACAGGTTCTCGTAGCGCTCTTCGAGCAGCGCTGTTGCCTGCCACGGGTCGATGCCAGCAGCGAGGCGTCCGCCCGCCTGCAGGTCGAGCAACCCGCCGGCAAAGTTCTCGGTGGCGATCTGGAGGTCGAAGGTTCGCTGGCCATCACTCAGTCGCTCGTAGTGCTCGCCGGTCTCCATGTCGATGACGTAGGCGGACAGTGCGCCGGCATCGCGACGAAACAGCGTGTTGGACAGCGAGCAGTCTCCCCAGAAGAACCCAGCAAGGTGCAGCCTGACCAGCAGGCCTGCCATGGCGTCGAGGACGCGCTCACCGAGGTAGGGGATCGTCAATCCCCGTCCGGACAGCAGGGTTCGGTACGGGATGGCGTAGTCGAGGTGGCGGGTGACGAGCATGCCGTCGACCTTGTCGGGCTTCCCCGTGAGTGCTGCGACGACTTCGGCGGTGGGCAGCCCGAAGTCATCGAGTTCGCGCAGGAGTCGGTACTCGCGGTCGACCAGATGGTCGGGGAGCTCCTTGATGACGTAGCTGACATTGCCCAACTCGATCAAGCGGACCACGTGACGGTGGAGTCCGAGGACACCATGCATCCGCGGCAGGGTCCAGTCGGTGAGGCGCTCGGTGAATGGCAACGCCCCGATGAGTGGATGTTCCGATGGATTCGCGAGTTGCAGTCGCACGGTCAGTCAGCCTGAGCTTTCACTTGGTTCCACAATGCGTCGAGCGTCGTGAGATCGCTGGCATGGAGGTCGATCGATTGATCCTTGGCCAGGGCTTCGACGCCCTCGAACCGGCGACGGAATTTGTCGCTGGCAGCGCGCAGAGCCAATTCGGCGTCGATCTTCAGGTGGCGCGCGACGTTGACGACCGCGAACAGCAGGTCGCCGAGTTCGTCAGCGGCTGCCACGAGGTCGCTGTCGCCGATGGCCTCGGCGAGTTCGGCGCGCTCCTCGTCGATCTTCGGGAACGCGCCGTCGACGTCGGGCCAGTCGAAGCCGACCTTCGACGCCTTCTTGCCGACCTTTTGTGCATAGGCCAACGACGGAAGCGAACGCGGGATGCCGTCGAAAACCGACGTACGGCCCTTCTCGGCGCGCTTGATGTCATCCCAGTTGGCGAGCACCGTTTTGGTGTCGTCGGCATCTGACATCGCATCACCCGTCGCTCCGAACACATGCGGATGTCGCCGGACCAGTTTGTCGTGGATCCCCTGGGTGACGTCGGCAATCGTGAATCGCCCCTCCTGCTCGGCAATCGTGGCATGGAACTCGATCTGGAACAGGAGGTCACCGAGTTCTTCGATCAGGTCATCGTCGGCGGTGGGATCATCGTCCTCGGTGCGGGTGGGGTCGGTGAGATCCTGGAGTGCGTCGACGACCTCGTAGGTCTCTTCGAGCAGGAACGGGATCAGCGTCTCATGTGTTTGCTCGATGTCCCAGGGGCACTGCTCGCGAAGGGTGCGGGTGAGTTCGTGGAAGCGGACGTATTCCTGACCGACCGGTGCGGCGAGATGAGGGATGTAGATCGAGGTGAGATGGTCGGCTTCGATGGTTCGATCGAGCTGCGCCCAGGTCGTCTCGACGATCGTTTCGTCATCGGTGCCGAGTGCTCGCAGAATCGTGACCGCCTCGTCACCGGATGCTCCTTCGACAGCGAGCTTGATGTCGCTGAGCACCCAATTGGCGTGTGTGTGGGCCACGAGGAGCGGCCCGCGCTCGCCGGCTGCCGCAGTCGCGAAGTCGTGGCCGTCGACCAAGCGCACGCCCGCTTCGACGGGGTCGATGCCGAGACGAGCCCACGCGACGTCGAGAAACGACATCGCCGGGAGCACCTCGAGTTCGATCACGCCACTCGCAGCTTGCTCGCGGAGGTAGCGAACCGTGCGTTCGAGCACCAGCGGTGAGCCCGGGACGGCATAGAGGACCTCACCGTGTTTCTCGGCGGCGGCCACCAACCGGTTGGCGATCGCGACGTACACGTCGTCGAAGCCGTCGGCGGATTCGTACAGATCATCGTGCGTGATGGCGTCGGGAACGAGGTGAGCCGACGGATGGACGGCGGTTCGCAGATGACGGTGCGCAATGCGTCCAATTGCGTCCAGAGTCTCGGTGGTGACGTGCTCGGCACCGCCCGGGCCGAGCCCGACGACGACAACACGCGCGGTGACGCCGGAGGTGGTGGTCATGGTCGCTGCGGTGCCATCGGGGTCGGCCTCAGCCGAGAGGGATGACTGCGCCGATGGACGGATCGAAGTTGCCGATGCGGGGGTCGACGTAGATGTCGGCACCGTCGAGCGCTTCGGCGAGTGCAGATTCGACATCGGGCAACAGCGATGCGCGGTTGATCAGCGCAAAGAATTCGGTGAGGACATCGCTGCTCTCCTCGTCGAGTTCGGCGAAGCCGGGAACTTCTGCGACAGCACGGTCCCGTCCGGCGACGAGGTCGTCGTCCGTGAGGCCGATGCCAGCTTCGTCGAGCCAACTCTCGATGGCGCCCACCAACACCAGGTCGGTGGCGAGGGAGCGAACGGCACCGAGGTCGTTCTCAGGCAGGCCGATCGCTTCGGTGAAGTCAGCCAGGACATCGTGGGTGTACGAGGTGTCGTCGACGCGAACCGCCACGTTGTCGTCAGACAAAGTGGTGCATCCCGCGCCGAGGGAGGCGGCGGCAAGGGGGAGCAGGAACATCGAGAGACGGCGCTTCACCGCCCCGACGATACCCGGCCGGTCACGTTGTGCCAGGCACAACGTGACCGCTTACTCGGCTTCGACGAGGTCGCGGAGGAAGTTGACGAGGAAGGTGGCTGCGTCGGCTTTGGTGCCGTCGGGATTGCGGCGCGGGATCGGCACCACGAGTTGGCCGAGATCCTCTTTGTACTTTGCGCCCTTGGAGAGACGGCGCAGCTTCAGGGTCTCGCTCATCTTCAGCTCGATCGGGCTGAGTTTGGCGTCGGTCGGTGAGATCTGGATGTCGCGCAGCCCGAGGCGGTGGCACTCCGCACGCAGATAGCCCACCTGCAGCAGCGCCTCGGCAGGTTCGGGGAGGGGCCCGTAGCGGTCCTCCCATTCAGTGCGAATGTCGTCGACCTGGGCGTCGGTGGTGACACCGGCAAGGCGACGGTAGGCCTCGAGACGCATCTCCTCTTTCGTGACGTAGTCGGGTGGGAGGAAGGAGTCGGTGGGGACGTCGAGCTTGATCTCCGCCGGCGCGTTCTTCGGAGGCTCGCCCTTCATCTCACTGACGGCCTCGGTGACCATCTGGCAGTAGAGGTCGTAGCCGACGGCTGCGATGTGGCCGGACTGCGATTCGCCCAGCAGGCTGCCGGCGCCGCGAATCTCGAGGTCGCGCATCGCGATCTTGAAACCCGAACCAAGTTCGGTCGATTCACCGATCGTGCGGAGGCGTTCATACGCCTCCTCGGTGAGCACCTTGTCGCGCGGGTGGAACAGGTAGGCGTAGGCGCGTTGGCCGGACCGGCCGACACGCCCTCGGAGTTGATGCATCTGGCCGAGGCCCAGGAGGTCGGAACGTTCGACGACGAGGGTGTTCACCGACGGCATGTCGATGCCGGACTCGATGATCGTCGTACACACGAGCACGTCGTACTGGCCGTCCCAGAAGTCCTGGACGACGGTTTCCAGGGTGGCCTCGTCCATCTGGCCGTGAGCGACCGCGATGCGCGCCTCGGGCACCAACTGGCGCAGCCGAGCAGCCGCGGTGTCGATCGAGCGGACCCGGTTGTGCACCCAGAACACCTGGCCTTCGCGCAGCAGTTCGCGGCGGATTGCTTCGATCGCGACGCGCTCGTCGTACTCGCCGACGAAGGTCAGGATCGGTTGGCGTTCGGCGGGCGGAGTCTGCAGAAGGGAGAGGTCGCGGATGCCGACGAGGCTCATTTCGAGGGTGCGCGGAATCGGTGTGGCCGTGAGTGTGAGGACGTCGACGTTCGTCTTCATCTTCTTCATCTTCTCTTTGTGCTGCACCCCGAAGCGCTGCTCTTCGTCGACGACGAGCAGGCCGAGGTCTCTGAACGTGATGTCGGCCGCGAGCAGGCGGTGGGTTCCGATGATGCAGTCGACCTCGCCTGATCTGACCTCCGCGATGACCTTGTTTGCCTGCTTCGCCGTCAGGAAGCGAGACAGAACCTCGACGCGAATCGGGTACCCGGCGAAGCGGTCGGCGAACGTGTTGCCGTGCTGTGTGGCGAGCAGCGTGGTCGGGGCGAGCACAGCGACTTGCTTGCCGTCCTGGATTGCCTTGAACGCAGCACGAATGGAGATTTCGGTCTTGCCGAAGCCGACGTCGCCGCAGACCAGGCGGTCCATCGGGAACTCGCGTTCCATGTCGCCCTTGATGTCGTCGATCGCCTTGCGCTGGTCTGGCGTCTCGACGAACGGGAAGGCCTCTTCCATCTCGGTCTGCCACGGCGTGTCCTGACCGAATGCGTAGCCGTCGGCGGTCACGCGCTGCTGATAGAGCAGGACGAGTTCCTGCGCGATCTGGCGAACCTCGGACTTGACGCGACTCTTGGCCTTCGCGAAATCGGAGCCGCCGAGCTTGTGGAGGGCAGGGCCTTCTCCGCCCACGTACTGCCGGAGCGAGTCGATCTGATCAGACGGGACGTACAGCTTGTCGCCGCCCTTGTACGCAATGAGAAGGTAGTCTCGTTCGACGCCGCCGATGGCCCGCTTGACCATGCCCTCGTACTTGCCGACGCCGTGCTGGTGATGCACGACGAAACTGTCAGTTTTCAGGTCTTGAAAAGTCGAGACCGAGTCGCGCTTGGGTTGGCGGCGTGCCTTGCGGTGGGCGCGGCGACGCCCGGTCAGGTCGCTCTCGGCGACGATCGAGATCTTTGCGTTCGGCAGCGTGACACCGCGATGAAGCGGAGCGACGACGATGTGGCCGCCAGGGCCGAGTGCCAGGATCTCGTCGGGGTCAGCAGGCGTCCTGCGGACCGGGAAGTCGAGGCCTTGGTCGAGCAGGAGAGAGTGGAGTCGGGCAGCTGAGCCGGTGCCGTCGGCGGCGACCACGACGCGGAAGCCACTGCCGATCAGCTGCGTGAGTCGGTCGGTCAAACCTGACCCGTCGCCGGCCACGGGGCCCCAGCCGGAGGCCTCCACCACCGGTGTGTCCGGTGACTCGGGCGTGGAGTCGAGCGTCCAGAAGGTGGCGGCACCGCTGCCCGCGCCGGCGGCGGTATCTGCGGCGAGCAGCGTTTCGGGATCTGCGTGGAGCCGGGGGAACGACTTGTCCGGATCGCGCGCCCACGAGCCGGCGAGTGTGCGGGCCAAGTCATCCTCTTCGGCGATCAGATCTTTCGCACGGTCGAGCATTCGACGCGGCTCGACGAGAAGCACCTTGGCAGTCGCTGGCAGCACGTCGGTCAGCAGCCGATCTCGTCCACTCTCTGTGGGGTCGATCAGCCACGGCAGCCAACTCTCCATGCCGTCGAAGTGGACTCCTTCCGCCAGGCGCTCCCACTGCTCGCGCCCCCATGGCTCGCTCGCAACGAGCCCCGCAGCGCGTTCGCGGACGTCGTCGGTCGGCATCAGCTCGCGCGCCGGGAAGACCACTGCTTCGTCGAGGTCGTCGGTCGACCGCTGGTCGTTCACCCCGAAGCGCGTCAGCCGGTCGACCTCGTCACCCCACAGGTCAATACGGATCGGTGCGTTTGCCGTCGACGGGTACACGTCGAAGATCGCTCCACGTCGGGCGAACTCGCCGCGATGTTCCACGAGTTCCTCTCGTCGGTAGCCGAACTCGACGAGCTGCGCAGCAAGAGCGTCCGGATCGATCTCGATGCCGGGGCGTACGACGATCGGCTCGACAGAGGTGGCTCCCGGACCGAGTTTCTGGAGGAGCGAGCGCACGCCGGCGACGATGATCTTCGGTGCGCGTTCGCTGTTTCCGAGGCGCCACAGCACTTCGAGACGCTGACCCATCGTTTCGACACTCGGGCTGACCCGCTCGAAGGGAAGTGTCTCCCACCCGGGAAACATGACGACGTCGCCGTCGGGAACGAACTGGGCGATGTCGTCGACGAGTTGCGTGGCCATCGTGCCGGTCGGACAGGCAATGACGAGTGGGCGATTGCTCGACAAGTGGGCAAGCGCAGCGATCGCGATCGGCCGAGCGACTTCGACGACTGCGAGGCGGGCTGCAGGATCGCCCAAGGCACGCGTCAGACCAGGTTCGTCGCGCAGCAGGCCGGGGAGTGCTTCGAGTGGTGCGTGCAGCGACGCGACGCTGCTGTCGTTTGTGGTCTGCACCGTCGTCATTGCTTGACGTTGTATCGCCGCATCGCTGCGTCTGTCCCCTCGGACACGATCATTTCCACGGCATCGGCCGCATGTGCGATCGTGATGTCGAGGACCTCGCGTTCGCGCTTGGGAACCTTCGACAACACATAGTTCTTGCCAGCACCGGACGGCGGTTTGCCCACTCCGATGCGGACTCGCACGAAGTCCTGGCTGTGGAGGTGCTGCTTCATCGAGCGCAACCCGTTGTGCCCGGCCAAGCCGCCGCCGACCTTGACCTTCATCTCGCCGGGCGGAAGATCGAGTTCGTCGTGGACGACGATGATCTGCTCGACGGACGGGATTCGAAACCGACGCACGAGCGCACCGACGGCTTGGCCGGACTCGTTCATGTACGTGATCGGGAATGCGAGCACGACGCGCTCGTCGCCGTCAGGGCCCGCAAGACGCGTTTCCGCTGTCAGGGCGTTGTCGCGACCGCCCTTCAACGATGAACGGGTGCGTTCGGCGAGCACCTTGATCGCATCTTCGCCGACGTTGTGGCGAGTACCGACATACTTGGGTCCAGGATTGCCCAAACCGACGACGAGCCAGTCGAACGGTGCACCTT
>Ga0115031_1002420_pt1 | contig 13908 bp, 13 predicted proteins | sample Maine_Asex4_meta_FD_87301 | JGI IMG/M metagenome (GOLD analysis project Ga0115031, IMG submission 87301) | Marine algal microbial communities from Maine, USA - Maine_Asex4_metaG | ecosystem: Host-associated > Algae > Red algae > Unclassified | place: Maine, USA | collected 2015-01-05 | reverse complement strand
CCCGCCGCACTGCCTGGTCGACGAACCGGTATGGGTGCCCTCGACGGGCGATGAACCGGATACCGTCACCTTCACCACCGACACCTTCGCGATCACCGTGAGCGGCGGCATGGTCAGCATCGACGGCTGGGTCGAACCGGACGTGCTGCTGCCGCTGTGGGCCGACACCGACGGGCTGGCGGACGCGGCCTGGAGCGCCGGGGTGGCGTGGGGCGCCTCGGCCGGGGATTGGCGACGGGCGGCGTGATCGTGCCGGCATCGACAACCGGCAAGGCCGATGGAGCGCGACCCGGCTGCGCCGCCGACGGGTGGATGCCTGTCGGCAGGGTCGATGACGTCTGAACGGCGCCGGCGCCGGCGAGTAGCGTTCGATGGGTCGCTGCCGCCGGAGATTCCAACAGTCCTGGCCGAGCCACGCTTGACAGCTCTCCGGTTGACACCGGGCGGCACGTCCGGTAACGTTACCGGATGTTTCCGGGCGTATCGAAGAGTTCATGAACCCACGAAGGCCGCAACCCGGTGCCAAGCGCGTCACCACGCACCGATCCCGCCAGTCCACCGGCGGATCGCAGCGCGTCGAGCTCACGGTGCCGGCCGAACACGTACCGTTGCTTCGAGCCGTGGCGAAGCTGCTACGCAGTCCCGAGGCCAGCAACGATGACGTGGCCGCGCTGCACGATCTGGTCGGCCCGGAACAGCGGCCCGCTCGCACGGGTGACGAGCTGCTCGCGTTCTTTCGCAGCTCGCCGTTCGTCGGCGAGGACATCGACCTCGTTCGGGATCGCTCCTCCGGTCGACCGATCGATCTGTCCTGATGGGCGTGCTGCTCGACACCAATGTCGTGAGCGAGCTGGTCAGACGCGAACCTGCACCGGTCGTGTTGGCCTGGCTCGGCAACGCGCAGCCCGATTCCTTGTTTCTCGGTGCCCCGACGATCGGCGAACTCGTCCGCGGGGCCGAGACCGCGCCGACCGCGGCACGTCGGCGCGCCCTCGAGCGCTGGGTGCGCGAAGACCTCGCCCAGCAGTTTCACCAGCGAATTCTCGCGTTCGATCGCCACGAGGCGACTGTCTGGGGCCGATTGATGGGCGAGGGCGAGCGTACGGGTCGCGTGCCGCCCGTGATCGGTGCGCAACTGGCGGCTATCGCCTTGGCACACGGCCATGCCGTTGCCACACGCGAGGCCGGATTCGACCGGCTCGGGGTCGAGCGAATCGATCCCTGGTCCGGTACCTGAGTCCACGCCCCGGTTCTGACCTGCCACGAGGTTCGATGCCCACCACACGCGGTGCGATCTCCGATGAAGACCATCGTACGGCGGCGCGATCGGACACGGCGATCGTCGCCATCGAGCGCTACCTCCACCGGCGATGACGTCCTGTCGCACCGTACGCCCCGGAGGTGCGATGATCCGGCTGCCCAGGCGCTGAACGCCTCACCGAGACCGTGTCATGACGACATCCCTGCAACTGGCCTCGATCGGCTACGGCGCCATGGCGCGCAGCCTGCGCGATTCGCTCGCCCGCTCGGACGCGGGCATCGCCTTGCAGGCCTGCCTGCTCTCGCCAACATCGACGGGTGGCGAGGACGACGGGCCGACCCGGTTCACCGATGTCGACGCCCTGATCGCGGCCGGGCCCGAACTGGTGGTGGAATGCGCCACCCACGCGGCGGTCCGTGACACCGTCCCGCAGCTGCTCGGTGCCGGCATCGACGTCATCATCGTCTCCATCGGCGCGCTGGCCGATCCCGCGACCCGTGCGCGGGTGGAGGAGGCGGCTCGCCTCGGCGGTGCGCGTGCCACCGCCGTCGCGGGTGCGGTCGGCGGGCTGGACGCGCTGCGGGCCGCTGCCTGCGCCGGACTGGACGAGGTCGCCTATGTCGGTCGCAAGCCGCCTGGGGCGTGGAAGGGCACCCCGGCCGAGGAGCTGCTCGATCTCGACGGGCTGTGCACCGCCCGCGCGTTCTACCAGGGCAGCGCGGCCGAGGCGGCGCGCGATTACCCCAGGAACGCCAACGTCTGCGCTGCGATCGCCCTGGCCGGTGCGGGATTCGAGGCCACGCGGGTGACGCTTGTGGCCGATCCGGACGTGCGGCAAAACGTCCACGAGATCGTTGCCGTCGGTGCCTTCGGACGCTTCAGCATCACGCTGGAAAACCAGCCCCTGCCACAGAATCCGAAGACCTCCTGGCTGGCGGCACTGAGCGTGGAGCAGGCGGTGCGACGCCATTTCGCCTGCCTGGACGTCTGAGGCCTCGGAACCGTCGAGCGCAGCTGCGGCGGAGGCGCTTGCCGATGGAGGAGAGCGTCCAGAGTCATCGGAGCCGGCGGATGATCTTCCCGACGCCAAGAAGCCGAGACCAGGTGATGGTCCACCGGACCCGATTCGCCACTCGCAAGCAGGCCGGATCGTCGATCTTCGAGTACATCGAAGTCTTCTTCGACCGACAGAGGACGTATTCCAAGCTCGGGCACCAGAGGCCGTGGCAGTGCCGGTTATAAAATACGAGCCGAGTATGATGTTGGTGGACTCGACGTCGGAGGGTAGAGAGGCGAGCAGAACCGAGCACGCGCGCCCTCCGCGACGCCTCGACGTCGAATGGACTGTCGAGCGATCGCTTCGACACCCGTCATTGAGGTACGGTCGTTGTGCGTATGAACGGACGCGTCCGCGGCCGAACCCAAGGGGCTCGCGCGGTGATCGAGATTTCGACGACATCCACGCGAGGAATGCAGATGAGGGTCCATCCGATCGATGCGCTACCGACAGGCCACGCGCGAACGAGCAGATCGATGCCGGGAGGGCGCCCGGGGGATCGGCTCGATGCCGCGCACGAGGCGTGTCGACAGGGGGGCCGCCGGCTCGTGCTCGCCGTGGTGGTGTCGCTGTCGGTGACGTCGGTGTCGTATGCGCAGAGTGCATCGGGCACGGCCCCTGCCGGCGCCCTGGTCGGCTGGGGGGGTGGGGGTGACCGTTCCGGTCAGTTCGCCTCGGACACGCCGCCCGGCACCGACTTCGTGGCCATCGACGCGACCGAAGCTTACTACCTCGCGCTGAGAGCCGACGGCTCCCTGGTCAGTCGGGGGTTTGACAATTATGGTCTGGTGTCGAACACGCCGCCCGGCACCGACTTCGTGGCCATCGCCGCGACCCGGGCCAATAGCCTCGCGCTGAAGGCCGATGGCTCCTTGGTCAGCTGGGGAGGGGACACCTATGGCCAGGTGTCGGACGCGCCGCCCGGCTCCGGTTTCGTGGCCATCGCTGCGAATTCGAATTACAGCCTCGCGCTGAAGGCCGACGGCTCGCTGGTCAGCTGGGGGGAGAGCTATTACATGGGGAACACGACGCCGTCCGGCACCGACTTCGTGGCCATCGCCGTGGGCATCCGTCACGGCATCGCGCTGAAGGCCGACGGCTCCCTGGTCAGCTGGGGGTATGACTATGATGGTGAGGTGACGGACACGCCGTCCGGCACCGACTTCGTGGCCATCGCCGCGGGCTACGATCACAGCGTCGCGCTGAAAGCCGATGGCTCCCTGGTCGAGTGGGGGGAGAACCTTCGTGGCCAGTTCTCGGACACGCCGTCCGGCACCGACTTCGTGGCCATCGACGCGGCCTACTACAACTACATCGCGTTGAGAGCCGACGGCTCGCTGGTCAGCTGGGGGAAGAACGGACGTAGCGAGGTGTCGGGCACGCCGTCCGGCACCGGCTTCGTGGCCGCCGCCGCGAGCCTGTATTTCGGCATCGCCATTAGGGCCGTCGCGCGCGATACCGACCAGGACGGCATCCTCGACGCGGACGACAACTGCCCCGTCGACGTCAACGCGGACCAGGCCGATCGCGATGCGGACGGGATAGGAGACGTGTGCGAAGTGGCTACGGGGCAGCAGATCCTGTGCAACGGGCTTCCGGTCACGGTCGACCTCAACCTCGGTGAAACACCCACGAGCGGGGACGACGTGATCCTCGGTACGCCCGCCGCCGACACGATCAACGCCCTGGGCGGCAACGATACGGTCTGCGGCGAAGGCGGCGCGGACTTCATCACTGCGGGCCACGGGGATGACTGGGTGGCGGGTGGCCCCGGTGACGATGTCATCCGCGGAGGCTTCGGCGACGACGAGCTTCGCGGCCAGGCGGGAGACGACTCGATCATGGGACTCCTGGGCGACGACAGGATCCTGGGCGGATCCGGGGTGGACGACATCGACGGCGGTGCCGGCAACGATATCCTCTTCCCGGGCCCGGGGGCCACGGTGGGAAGCGGGGTCTCGGTGAAGGGCAGCAGCGGTGACGACGTCGTCTACGGGGGGCCGGATGCGGACGACATCCGGGGTAACGACGGTGATGACCGTCTGCATGGAAGGGGCGGTGACGACCGGATCAATGGCGGGTCGGACGAGGACCGGATCAATGGCGGGTCGGGCAAGGACGTGCTTAACGGCGGGATGGGCGATGACGTGGTTGAAGGCGGTGCGGGCGATGACGTGGTCCGGGGCGACCTCGGCGACGATGTGGTGCGAGGAGGCGGGGGCAACGACAAGGTGGAGGGCGGCAGCGGAGACGACGTGCTGGGTGGCGGTGCATCATCCGGTGACGTGTGCAGGGGTCAGGCAGGAATCGATATCGCGACGAACTCGTGCGAACGCACGTTCGGTGTGCCCTGACTTTCCGGACCTGACGTCGGCCTTGGCCACGACGGCCTGCCGCCGGCCCCCCGCCGTTCCTTGTTCACGGCACCATTCCCCGTCACCGTCAGCCCGCCGTCCATGTCCATGTCCGATGCCCCCGCCGTCCAGCCCACCGTATCCGGAGGCGATCCCGCCGCGACGGTGCTCGCCGATCTCGTGCGCGAAACGCTCGTCGAGCGCCGCCGGGCGCGCCGCTGGCGCATCGGTCTGCGCCTGTTCACGCTCGCCTGGCTGACCGCCGCACTCGTCTGGGCGGCGAGCGCGCGCGGACCCGACGAGGGGCGGCGCGACGCCGCGTTGTTCGGCGAGGGTGCCGCGGGCACCGGTCACACCGCGCTGGTGCGTGTGGAGGGCATCATCGCCGCCGATGCGCCGGCCTCGCTCGTGCCGCTGTCCAGGGCGTTGAGAAAGGCGTTCGACGATCCGGACACCCGGGCCGTGGTGCTGGGCGTGAACAGCCCCGGGGGCAGTCCCGTGCAGTCGGCGCTGGTGTACGAAGAGATCGTGCGCCTGCGCGCGTTGCATCCGGACATCCCCGTGCACGCCGTGCTCGGGGACGTCGCGGCGTCCGGCGGCTACTTCGTCGCCAGCGCTGCCGACACGCTGTACGCGAACGCGGCGAGCATCGTCGGCTCCATCGGCGTACGGCTCGACAGCTTCGGTGCCGTCGAGGCGCTCGACCGGCTGGGACTCGAGCGGCGCACGCTCACCTCCGGCAAGCACAAGGCACTGCTCGATCCGTTCTCGCCGCCGGATCCGGTGGCCCGGCAGCGCCTGCAGACCATGATCGACGGCGTGCACGGACAGTTCATCGACGCGGTGAAGGCGGGGCGGGGGGAGCGGCTGGCCGACGATCCGGCCCTGTTCTCGGGCTTGGTGTGGAACGGCGAGGAGGCGCTGGACAACGGTCTGGTGGACGCGCTTGGCGATGTGCCCGGGGTGGCCCGCGATGTCGTGGGAGCGGCGCGGGTGGTGGACTTCACGCACGAGCCGGACGTGCTCGAGCGTCTCGCGTCGCGTCTCGGTGCAAGTGTCGGAACGGCATTCGGCAAGGCGATCGGGACGGTGTGGAGGCTGTCCCCGGGGACAGCCGGCACCCTGCCCGTCGCGGGCGAGCGACAGTAAACCGGGTCAGCGGTGACGCGTCGTGATCGGTTACCGCCCGCGCACGGCACGTTCGGCAACGCCGGGAACGCGTGCGCGGTAGCGGCCGGGATGTCGCCGGCCGGGCAGGGCGGCGTGGCCGGACAGCGCCTGACGTGCGGTGTACGATGCTGAATCTTCTCGATCTGGAACAGGTTCTTGTCCTTTTCAGCATCGAGTCGTCCCGTCGACGGTCACTCCTGAAAAGCTTCACGATGACACCACGCGCCGCTCGTTCCGCACCTCTCGCCCTGCTAGTCGGACTCGCCTGCGCGGCGAGTGCGGTTCCCGCCGCTGCCACGGAGCTGCGCCTGTCGCACCAGTGGAGTTCCGGGGACGTGCGCCACCGCGTCGCGCAGATGGTCGCCGACGAGGTCGCCGCGGCCGACGTGGACCTGGAGATCACGATCTTCCCGTCCAAGGCACTGTTCAAGCCGCGCGAGCAGTACCGCCCGCTGTCGCGCGGACAGCTCGACATGACCGTGCTGCCGCTGTCCTATGCCGGCGGCCAGCAGCCGGCCTACAACCTGACGCTGATGCCGGGGCTGGTGAAGAATCACGATCACGCGGCGCGGCTGAACGAGTCGGCGTTCATGGAAGCCATCGAGGAGAAGATGGCCGAGGACGACATCATGACCCTCGTGCACGGCTATCTGGCGGGCGGCTTCGCCGGCAAGGACAAGTGCATCACCAGCCCCGGGGACGTCGCCGGCCTGCAGACCCGTGCCGCCGGCAGGGCATTCGAGCAGATGCTCGCCGAGGCCGGCGCCTCGATCGCCTCGATGGCCTCGTCGGAGATCTACAACGCGATGCAGACCGGCGTGCTCGATGCGGCCAACACCTCTTCCTCCTCGTTCGAGTCCTACCGGCTCTACGAGCAGGTGAGCTGCTACACCCCGGCCGGCGACGTCGCGCTGTGGTTCATGTATCAACCGCTGCTCATCAACAAGAGCACCTTCGAGGGGCTCGCCGCGGAGCAGCAGGAAGCGCTGCTGGCGGCCTCGAAGAATGCCGAGGCGTTCTACCTCGAGGAGGCCAAGCTGGCCGACGCGAAGTCCGCCGAAAAATTTCGCGAGGCCGGCGTGGAGATCGCGGAGATGAGCCAGGCCGACTTCGACGCGTGGCGCGCGATCGCGCAGGAATCCTCCTACAAGGCCTTCGTGGAGGAGACGCCCGACGGCCAGGCACTGCTGGACATGGCGCTGTCGGTAGACTGAGGCCGCGACGGTGTCCGGGATGTCGGAGCCGGCGCGGGCCTCGGAGCCCATGAAGCCGGCGACGGGGCGGAGGCTTCCCCGCCCGGGCTGGATGCGCGCGGTGGATGCCGTGTCCGGTGTCTGCGGGGCCGTTGCCGCGACGATGATCCTGGTGGCGGTGCTGCTGACCTGCCAGATGATCTGGGTGCGCACCGTCGACAACGCCTCCACGGTGTGGCAGACCGAGACGGTCATCTACCTGATGATCGGCGCGACGCTGATCGGGCTGCCCTACGTGCAGCGGGTGCGCGGCCACGTCAACGTGGACCTGCTGCCACGGCTGCTACCACCGGCGGCGGCGCGCGGGCTCGCGGTGCTGACGCTCGGCACGGCCGTGGTGGTCATGGGCGTCATGGTGTGGCACGGCTTCGAGATGTGGCACGCCGCCTGGGAGCGCGGCTGGCGCTCGGACACCGTCTGGGGCCCGCCGCTGTGGATCCCCTACCTTGCCGTGCCCGTCGGGCTCGGGCTGTACCTGCTGCAGCTGGTGTCGGACCTCGTCGCGGTCGCGACCGGCGTGGACGCGCCGTTCGCCCCGGCGCACGCGCCGGGCGAGCGGGCCGACGCTGCGCTCGGGCTCGAGCGAGCCTCTCCGGGCGGAATCGATTCCCCCGTCCCCGCGCGTCACTGAGCCGCCGACCATGGACCCTCTCGCGCTCGGCGGCATCGTCGCCCTCGCCACCATCCTGGTGCTGTTCTCCGGGGTGTCGGTGGCCACCGGCCTGCTGATCGTCTCGGCGGGCTTCCTGCTGGTGTTCGACGGCGTGCGCTCGCTCGAGCTGATGCCCGAGATCTTCTTCGGCAAGCTGAACAGCTTCGCGTTGCTGTCGATTCCGATGTTCATCATCATGGGGGCCGCGATCAGCTCCACGCGCGCCGGCGCGGACCTCTACGAGGCGCTGGACCGCTGGCTCACGCGCGTGCCGGGTGGTCTGGTCATCTCGAACCTGGGCGCGTGCGCGCTGTTCGCGGCGATGTCGGGATCTTCGCCGGCGACCTGCGCCGCCATCGGCAAGATGGGCATCCCCGAGATGCGCAAGCGTGGCTATCCGGACGGGGTCGCGGCCGGCTCCATCGCCGCCGGCGGCACGCTCGGCATCCTGATCCCGCCCTCGGTCACGATGATCGTGTACGGCATCGCGACCGAGACCTCGATCGGTCGGCTGTTCCTGGCGGGCGTCTTTCCGGGGCTGCTGCTGGTGGGGCTGTTCATGGCCTGGTCGATCTACGCCACGTGGCGCGAGCAGGGCCTGTCCGGGGCGCTCGAATCGCGCAGCTACACCTGGACCGAACGGTTCTCGATCCTGCCGCGCGTGCTGCCGTTCCTGGTGATCATCGTCGGGGTGCTCTACGCGCTCTACGGCGGGGTGGCGACGCCGTCGGAGACCGCGGCGGTCGGGGCGCTGCTGTGCCTGCTGATAGCGATGATCATCTACCGGCTGTGGAGCCCGAAGGCGCTGTGGGCGGTGCTGCGCGACTCGACCCGCGAAAGCGTGATGATCCTGTTCATCATCGCCGCTGCCGGCGTGTTCAGCTACATGCTGTCGAGCCTGCAGATCACCCAGGAGATCGCGAACACGATCGGCACGCTCGACGTGAACCGCTGGGTGCTGATGGGGTTCGTGAACCTGTTCCTGCTGGTGGCGGGGTTCTTCCTGCCACCGGTGGCCGTGATCCTGATGGCCGCACCCATACTGTTGCCCATCATACTGTCGGCAGGGTTCGATCCGTACTGGTTCGCGGTGATCCTGACGATCAACATGGAGATCGGGCTGATCTCCCCGCCCGTGGGCCTGAACCTGTACGTGATCAACGGCATCGCCCCGGACATCGACCTCAAGACCATCCTGGTGGGCTCGCTGCCGTACGTCGCCTGCATGGTGCTCGCCATCGTGCTGCTGTCGTTCTTTCCGGGGCTGGCGACGTGGCTACCGGACGCGGTGATGGGCACGAGACGCTGAGAGAGCCGACCCGGTGAGCCGCACCCGCTTCCTGCAGGACATCCTCGAGTCGGTCTTCACCCGGGAGGCGCGCGAGGTCGAGGGCACCGACCCGTTCGCCGACGGGGCGGACGCACAGCCGCTCGAGGCGCTGTGCGACGCGTTGCTGACCGAGCGCGGCGAGATCTCGGGCAACCGCATCGCCGCGGCCGTGCTGGCACGGCTGGACGGTGCGGACCCCGAGGTGGAGCGCGCGTTCTTCGAGCTCCTGGCGACGCGCTACGATCTGGACGCCGCGGCGGCCGTGGCCGCGGCCGAAGCGTATCGTGACGCCCCCGACGCGCGCCGGCTGGCAGCACTTGTCGGCCACGTGGAGCCGCGCCGCCAGGAATTGCTGCGCCGCCTCAACCGCTATGACGGCGCCACCGGCGAGCTGGTGCGGCTGCGCGCCCGCCTGCACGAGCGGCTGCGCCGGCGGACGCCCGATGCGGCGGCGCTGGAGCGGGTCGATGTCGATTTTCGTCATCTGTTCCGCGCGTGGTTCAACCGCGGTTTCCTGGTGCTGCGCGAGATCGACTGGGCGACGCCTGCGAACGTGCTGGAGAAGATCATCGAGTACGAGGCCGTGCACGCGATCAACAGCTGGGAGGCGTTGCGTGCCCGGCTGGCGCCGCCGGACCGACGCTGCTACGCCTTCTTCCACCCGGCGATGCCGGACGAACCGCTGATCTTCGTGGAGATCGCGCTGGTGCGCGAGATGCCCGCCACGGTGCGCGAGGTGCTGGCCTCGGAGCGCGAGATCCTGCCGGCCGAGCAGGCGCACACCGCGGTGTTCTACTCGATATCGAACTGCCAGCAGGGCCTTGCCGGCATCTCGTTCGGCAACTCGCTGATCAAGCGCGTCGCGGCCGAGCTGCAGGTGGCACTGCCGAACCTGGAGCGGTTCCGCACGTTGTCACCGGTGCCGGGGTTGATGCGCTGGGTGGCGGCCCGTGCGGAAGAATCCCGGCAGGACGGAGCGGTGGCGCCCGGAGAAGCGGTGCCCGGTGCGGCGGCACCCGGTGCGGCGGCACCCGGTGCGGACGCGGTGTCGCCCGAGGCCATCGAGCTCGCCACCGCTCTGGCGAGCGGCACGGCCGAGGCGCCTGACGAGGCCGGCCGCCGGATGCTGGCGCGGCTCGTGGCGCACTACCTCGTCGTCGCCAAGCGTGACGACGGCGCGCCGCTCGACCCGGTGGCGCGCTTCCACCTGGGCAACGGTGCCAGCCTGGACGCGGTGCTGCCGGAAGCCGATGTCTTCACCAGGGGCCGGCACCAGTCGGCGGGGGCGATGGTCAGCTACCTCTACGACCTGCCGCGGGTCACGGTCAATCACGAGTCGTACGCCTCGGGGCGCCAGGTCGCGCTGTCGAGCGAGGTCCGGGCCCTGCTGGCGCCGCCGCGCCGCCTGAAACGGAGAGCCTCATGAGCGATGTCGACGGGGTGAACCCCCTGCACGATGCCATGGTGCGAGGCCGGACAGCCGGCAACGGAACGCTGCTGGAGACCGACGCCGGCGAGCGCATCGACGACGCGCGCTTCGCCGACCTGGCGGCCCGTTTCGCCGCAGCCCTGGTCGCGGCCGGGACGGTGCCGGGCGACCGGATCGCGGTGCAGGTGGCCAAGAGCTGGCAGGCGCTCGCGCTGTACGTCGGCTGCGTGCGGGCGGGCTTGGTGTTCCTGCCGCTGAACCCCGCCTACACCGAGACCGAGCTCGACTACTTCGTCGGCGATGCGGAGCCGTCCGCGCTGATCGTCGACCCGGACAACGAGGCCTCCGGGCAGCGCCTCGCCGATGCCCGGGGGGAGGGCGGACCGCGCGTGCTGACCCTCGACGCCGACGGGAGCGGGTCCCTGGTCGATGCCGCCAGCGAGGCGACGCCCGTCCCGGTCGTGGCGCGCGCACCGGACGATCTGGCGGCGATCCTCTACACCTCGGGCACCACCGGACGCTCCAAGGGCGCGATGCTCACGCAGGCGAACCTGTTGTCCAACGCGCGGACGCTGGTCCAGGCCTGGCGTTTCGAGCCGGGCGACACGTTGCTGCACGCGTTGCCGATCTTCCACACCCACGGCCTGTTCGTCGCCTGTCATGCGGTCCTGCTGTCCGGGGCGCGGATGATCTTCCACGCAGGCTTCGCCGCCGACGCGCTGGTCGCCGCGATGCCGCGCGCGACGGTGCTGATGGGGGTGCCGACCTTCTACACCCGGCTGCTGGCGCATGCCGGCTTCGATGCGGCGCTCGTGCGCGGCATGCGCCTGTTCGTCTCGGGCAGCGCGCCGCTGCTGGCAGACACCCACCGCGAGTTCGAGGCGCGCACCGGGCAGCGCATCCTCGAGCGCTACGGCATGACCGAGACGAACATGAACTGCTCGAACCCTCACGACGGGGAACGTCGAGCGGGTACGGTCGGCCCGGCGCTGGCGGGGATCGAGGTACGCGTGCGCGACGCGGACGCCGGAGATCTGCTCGGTACCGGCGAGGTCGGGGTGCTCGAGGTGCGCGGGCCGAACGTGTTCGCAGGCTACTGGCGCATGCCCGAGAAGACCGCCGAGGAGCTGCGCGAGGACGGTTTCTTCATCACCGGGGACCTGGCCACGATCGATGCCGACGGCTACGTCACGATCGTCGGACGCACCAGGGATCTGGTGATCAGCGGCGGCTACAACGTGTACCCCAAGGAGATCGAGCTGCAACTCGACCAGCTCGATGACGTGGCGGAATCCGCCGTGGTCGGTGCGCCGCACCCGGACCTCGGCGAAGCGGTGGTGGCCTTCGTGGTGCCCCGCGACGGCGCTGCCATCGACGAGGCGGCGGTGCTGGCCGCGCTCGATGTCTCGCTCGCCCGCTACAAGCGACCCAGGCGGGTGCTTGCGCTGGAGGCGCTGCCCCGCAACGCGATGGGCAAGGTGCAGAAGAACGTGCTGCGCGAGCGCGTGGCGGAGCTGTTTCAGGCCGTGCCGTAGGGACGAGACATGTCCAGGATGTGTTCGAGGGCTTCAGCCTGCCCTGGAACGACACGTGCGAAACCCGTTCTTGGCGGCGTACATCGCCTGATCGGCCCGATGCATCACATCGCTCGCCTGGCGATCGTCCTGCGCCAGTACTGCCAGACCGATGGAGGGGGAGACGGTGAGGTGATGCCCGCAGGCCACCATCGGTTCGGCAAGCCGGTCAGCGTGTCCAGGTACGCAAGCCGCTGCAGTCGGTCCCGGTGGACGTCGAGCTCGGCAACCGTCGCCTCCAGCCGGTAGAACGCATCCGAGGTGCGCAGGTAGGTACGGACCCGGTATCCGATCTTCGCGTAGTCGATCGGCTTCGAGATGCAGTCCGTGGCACCTGCGGCGTAGAGTCGATCGACGAGCTCCCGGTCCTCCCGCGGGGACAGTATCAGCACGGCGAGCCAGTCCGCGGACGGGCGCGCCCGGAGCCAGGGGCAGAACTCCAGGCCGTCCGGAAACCGGATGCCGGCATCGAGCAGCACGAGATCGGGCAAGGTGTGCGCCACGCTGGCCAGTGCCTGGTCCGCGCTGGCCGCCTCAAGCACATCGAGATCGTGCTGTGCGAGCGCGTCCCGCAGACGAGCGCGCTCGTCCGCGTCACGGTCGATGATCAGCACGCGTTGCCTGAGAATGACATTCTCCCTGCGAGGACGCGGATGCCGGGCAACCACTCGGGGTAGCGGCCGACTCGTATTGCACTGAAGCGTCAGTTCGCTCGCATTTCCGGCCGCCGACGGCGACACGTACCGGTCCGGCGTTTCGAGCGTACGATCCGCCGCAGGCCGCTTTCCTGCGCGGCCCGGGCAGCCCGATCGGTCAGAACAGACGCATCTGTGGCGTGCTCGCCGCCGGTGTCGGTGCACGAAAGCGCGAGCAATCGAGCGTCACCGGCCGACGCCCGGCAAGGATGCCGGCGCGGCGGCAGGCCAGCTCGAAGCGCTGCCGGATGATCGCGGTCCGGGGTCCGGTGCCGAGCATCCCGGTTCCGGCGCATGCCGTGCGCATGCTCCGCGAGCCTGCCGTCGGCACATCGTTCAGCCCGCGCCCAGCCCCGACGCCTCGCGCGCCAGCGCCGTGATCCCGTCCCAGTCCCCGGCCGACACCATCGCCTTCGGCGCCAGCCAGCTGCCGCCCACGCACAGCACGTTGGGCAGCGCCAGGAACTCGGATGCGGTAGCGGCCGAGATGCCGCCGGTCGGGCAGAACACGGTGTCCACGAACGGCCCGCCCAAGGCCTTCAGCATCGCCACGCCACCGGCCTGCACGGCCGGGAAGAACTTCACCGCTGTGTAGCCGCCATCGCGGGCGCGCATGATGTCGGCCGCGTTGGCGGTGCCCGGCAGCAGCGGCATGCCGAGATCCGCGGCACGCCCGCCCAGCGCCGCGGTGTAGCCCGGACTGACCGCGAAACGGGCACCGGCCTGCTGCGCTCGCGCCAGGTCGTCGCCGTCGAGCGCGGTGCCGACTCCGACGATCGCGCCCTCGACATCGCTCATGGCACGGATCGCCTCCAGGGCGACCGGGGTGCGCAACGTCACCTCCAGCACCCGCACGCCGCCGGCCACCAGCGCCTCGGCCAGCGGCCGGGCGGTGGCGATGTCGTCGACCACGATTACCGGGATCACCGGGCCGGTGCGCATCAGCTCGCGAACGTCCATCACCGTGCTCACACCCTCACCTCGGCCATGACGCCGGCCACCGCACCCGCCGCGGTGGCGGCGTCCGCCTCGCGCGCCTCGGTCTCGCTGACCGCATCCGCGTAGACGCTGATCGCGCCGGTCTCGGCGGTGCCGACGTTGCGGCGGAACACGCCGAACAGTTCGCGCCCCAT
>Ga0115031_1002418_pt1 | contig 13909 bp, 12 predicted proteins | sample Maine_Asex4_meta_FD_87301 | JGI IMG/M metagenome (GOLD analysis project Ga0115031, IMG submission 87301) | Marine algal microbial communities from Maine, USA - Maine_Asex4_metaG | ecosystem: Host-associated > Algae > Red algae > Unclassified | place: Maine, USA | collected 2015-01-05 | reverse complement strand
CAGCGATTTTGACATACGGAGCGAGACTTGATCCGCGAGGCGACAAAAACTATCAAAGAAGGCAATCCTCTGCCCCTAACCGAAATGACCGAAGTGATGGATTCCATCATGGAAGGTCAGTGCAAAGACGCTGAGATAAAAGCGTTTCTCGTTGCGCTGCATGAGAAAGGCGAAACGTCTGACGAACTCGCTGGAGCAGCACTGTCTCTGCGCAAACACATGACGTCTATTCGCTCTCGCCGTGAGAACGTGGTTGATACCTGTGGAACAGGCGGAGGGAAGTCAGGTACCTTCAATATCAGCACTGCCGCCGCGCTGGTCGCGGCATCGGCCGGTGCCTCCGTTGCCAAACATGGTAATCGGCGTTCGACCAGCCTATCGGGATCTGCTGATGTGCTTGAGGAGTTAGGCGTTAATGTTGACTGCAGCGTCGACATTGTCGAACGATGTTTGAATACGCTGGGCATCTGCTTTTGCTACGCCCCACTGTTTCATCCGTCAGTGAAGAACGTTTCTAAGATTCGCAAGAAGCTTGATCATCCGACGCTGTTCAATCTGATCGGTCCTTTGTGCAATCCGGCCAACGCCAAGTTCCAACTACTGGGTGCGGGCTTGGGATCGACTCGGGGTGTTCTGGCCGAAACGCTGGCGAAGCTGGGAACCGAACGTTCGGTCGTCGTCCACTCGCGTGACGGGCTTGGTGAGATTTCCGTTTCTGACGTCACCGATGTATCGGAAGTTTTGGGTACCCAGGTGCGACTGGCCGAATTAGCGCCAGCAGATTTTGGGTTGGAGCAATCCGATATCAAACTGCTAAGGGCGAACAGCCCCAGCGAAAGTGCCGACGTTATTCGCCGCATCATCGACGGCCAACTTGGGCCTCAGCGGGACGTGGTGGTCGCGAACGCGGCCGCGGCGCTGTGGATTTCTGGCATTTGCGATGGTCTTCTGGCAGGTGCTGAGCGGTGTGCGCGGGCGATCGATAATGGCCAAACCAAAGAAATTTTGGCCGAATTGGTCGAGATGTCCAACAAGTAATCCCTAAACGGACCCTCGGCAGACAAAAAACCCCTTTTGAGTTCACCTGACTGTTGTTATTCTATCGCGACGCGAAAGGCGACTTCCAATTGGGTGTTGCCAAACCAACAAGAAATTTTGATTCAACGAGGATATCATGGCCAAACCAAGCCACAAAGTTAAAAAGGCAAACCACGGCAAACGCCCTGCGAACAACCGTGGACGCAAGATCAAGAACAAGAAGATCAAAACTCCGTAACTTATTAGCTCTCCATTGAGAGCCAAGTTGTAGAGACTAATTGATGATATGAAGAAACGGCTTTTCGGCCGTTTTTTTATTGTCGTAACGTGGGCTGCGATCCCAATGGCACTTACTTCAGATGATCCAACGGAACATTCCATCAGCCGCTGGGCGATAGCCCAATGGCACTTACTTTAGACGAAACGTGGGATAATTTTATCAGCCGCCACGCGATAGCGTCCGGTCCTACACGCTAAAAACCGGACGCTATCGCGTGGCGGCTGATGTGCAGATGCGTTGCATCAATCTAATGTAAATGCCATTAGCCGCTACCCTGCACTACCGAAACAGACGCCGATTTTTCAACTCCTGTCAAAAACAAAGAAACCATGGGCCGCCGTTCACTTCCCAAAAAAGACCCCGCGATCAACTATGATCCCTACATCGGCGAAGTCGACGATCTGGTCGCTCCGTTTTGCCCTCAAAGTCTGTTTCAGCAAACGGCTGATTTGGAAATCGAAGTCGGTAGCGGCAAGGGCCATTTTGTATTGACCGAATCGGGGAAGCGCCCTGATCGAAATTATCTTGGCAACGAGATGGCGAAGAAATATTGCCAGCATGCCGCCTATCGATTGGCAAAAAATGAACGGCCCAACGGTTATATGCTCAGCGGCGACGGGCTCAAGCTTTTCCGAGAGTTTTTGCCGGATGAGTGTGCTGTTGCAGTGCACGTCTATTTTCCGGACCCGTGGTGGAAGGCACGCCACCGCAGCCGCCGAGTCATGCAACCCTCTTTTATCGCCGATATACAGCGGGTGTTAGTGCCGGGCGGAATTTTCCATTTTTGGACCGACGTGGGAGAATATTTTGAAGAGACGATGGGGTTGATGGCCGAGCACAGTTGCTTGACCGGTCCTCATGCCGTGGAAGAAACGGCCGCCGAACATGACATGGACTACCGCACGCACTTTGAACGCCGGATGCGAAAGAACGATCACGACGTATACCGCAGCCAGTTCCACAAAGCGTAGGCCGTCGTTGTCTAGAGAACTGTAAAGTTCATTTCAAGGGTAGCGTCACGGCGCAAGCCGTACGGTTTTTACGCACCGGGAGGCTCGCGCCTTACCGCTTAAATCGGACTTTGCAGTCTTTCTACGTGGACGTTGGACTTATTACCAGGAACAAACCAACCATCCACAAAAAAAGGCAGCCCACCAAAAGTGGGCTGCCTTTTTAATATCAACTTGAACGATCGAACGTCCTAAGCAGTGGCTTTGGCTTTTTTGATCGCGGCTTGCAATCGTGACTTACTTCGGCCTGCTTTGTTTTTGTGGATGATGCCCTTCGCGCCGGCGCGGTCAAGCTTGCGAGATGCGTCGCGGTATTCAAGTTCAGCCTTCTCAACATCGCCTGCAGCAAGTGCAGCGTGGACAGACTTGATCTGTGTTTTCATGGCCGTTTTCGTGGCCTTGTTTCGTTCTTGGCGAACTGCGTTTTGGCGAAGTCGTTTACTTGCACTGCGTGTATTTGGCATAATTCTTCGGAAATATATGTAGTTGGTTCTTTTGGTTATTTTTGGACCCGATAATATCTCAACAACCCTCGATCTTGTCCACTGGTATTTTCGGCATTTTCTAGGGTATATGTTCGCATTTATATGCCGATATGGCGTGGAACCCGGGTTGGCCGCCTTGGCGACCCGATTAAGCGCAGTTCCTCCCGACTTTACCGACTAATCTCTACATGAACCTTCCAGATGAAGCAACACACCAGCAATCGCCCTTGAAGGGGCAATCGGTGCTGATTACGCGGGCCGCTCATCAAAGTGCGGCACTGGCGGAACGGATTTCTGCCCGTGGAGTTATCGCCGTGTTTCAACCGGCCATCGAAATCGTCGGTCCTGACAGTTGGACAATGGTCGACAGTCTAATAAAGAATTTGGCCGAGTACGCGCGGCTGGTGTTCGTCAGCACCAACGCAGTGACCTTTTTTCTTGATCGCGTGATACAAAAGCAGCAGATGGAGACGCTAAAGACACTTTCTCCAGAAATCGTCGCGATCGGACCGGCAACGGAGACCGCGCTCAAGTCGTATGGTTTGACCGTTTCGCGCGTCCCCGAGAACTCCAACAGCCAATCCCTAGCCAATCTATTGGTCGAGAATCGCGTGTCTTCCAACACCGCAATTTTTCGCGCCGACCGAGGCAGCGATGTGCTGAGCGATCGGTTGGCTCAGGCTCGTATCGATTTCGAAGAATTGGCCATCTACCGCAGCCAAGACGTGCTGCAACCCGAACCGGCCGTGTTCGATCAAATGGCGGCATCGAAAATTGATTGGACGACGATTACAAGTTCGGCGATTGGAAACTCAATTGCCAATCAGTTTGGCGATGCGTTACGCCGGACGAAGATCGCGACCATCAGCCCGACCACGACCGATGCAATGGAGCGTTTGGGATTCACCGTTGCCGCCGAAGCCAATCAATACGACTTGGACGGCATGATCGCCGCAATGGAATCCTATGAAGAGGCGCGTCAATGAATGCGAAATCTGGAAACCAACCTTGAATGCATCCCCCTTTTTTGATCGGAGCGATTTCTTCGCGCTAATGAATGCATCGGGCCACCTTGCCCTGCAACAATGGTCGGAGCGTTTGCGCGAAATCTGCGATCAACGTTTGGTTTCAAACGACGATGCTTTATTTGGATCATGGAAATCAGTACTCGATCGGTTGCCCGCCCTCAGCGAAGGTACGTTAGATGCCAGTGGTGATGTGATTCGGGTTGCCGGCCAAAGCACATCAACAGGCCCAACCGACGGCCTCCGCGCGGATCTGGTGCAGCTGAATCCATGGCGTATCGGTCCCTACCATTTGTGCGGCGTCGACGTGAATGCTGAATGGCGCTCGAATTTGAAATGGGACAGGATCGCCTCCAAAGTTTATTTCGACGGCGCGAAAGTTTTGGACGTCGGCTGCAACAATGGCTATTTTGGTTTCAAAGCGCTCGGCGCGGGAGCCCAGTGGGTGATGGGCGTTGAACCTTTCTTGCTGTACGTCGTGCAACACGAGATCTTCCGCCGCTATCTGACCAGTCCTGCTGCGATCGGGGTGATGCCAATCAAGGCCGCTGAGATTCCTCCGGGCTTGAGAGTATTCGATGTTGCGCTGTCGATGGGCGTGTTGTACCACCGTAAAAATCCGATTGGACATTTGGAGACATTGCGAGGGTCTTTGCGAAAACGCGGCCAATTGATCCTTGAAACGATGGCAATTGATTCAGATAGCTTGGATGTGATCGTGCCCAAGAATAAATTTGCAAAGATGCGCGGCATTTGGTTCATGCCGACGGTAGGCATGTTAAAACTGTGGTTACAGCGGACGGGGTTTGCGGAGATTGAGATCGTCGACGTTTCGGTAACCGATGCCAACGAACAACGTCAGACGCCGTTTATGCCGTTTGAGTCACTCAGCGATTTCCTTGACCCGGATAATGAGGAGCTCACGATCGAGGGCTATCTGGCTCCGTCCCGGGTGGTGATCTCTGCGGTGCGAGCGTCCTGAAAAGCGAAACTTTCTCGAGGCCGTGTTGTTCAAAACGTTGTTGAAATGGCGGTTTTGTCATCTCACGTCGGCAAAACTTCCGTTTCGCGTGAATAGATGTAGCGATTGACTAATATTAAAGGCGGCCAGAAACGATGGACGATTTTAAGAAGAACAACGGCCTGCCCGGTAATCTCAATCAGCCGACTCCACTTATCAAGAAGCCGAACATGCGACAATTGTCAAATCTGCGGGCGCACCGTTTAGCGCTACGGCCGAACCGATCCGGCATCTCGAAGTCGGCTACGATCGTCTCGTTAATCATCCTGCTGATGGTTGGCATCGGCATTTATTCGTGGCTGAATTCTGGAGATGCTGGCCCCTCGTTCGCCCCCATCACGACTAAAGTGACTCAGGGGGAATTTGTGGCGAAAGTTCTCGATCAAGGCGAAATTGAAAGTAGTGACAACATTGAAATCCGGTGCGAGGTGAAGGCTCGCAATGGCCAGATCAACGTGCTCGAAGCGGCCCCCGAAGGAATCCAAGTCAAACCTGGCGATTTTCTGGTGCAGCTTGATGCCGCGTCTTTCAACAAAGAACTTGAAGCTCAGAACATTTCGATTGCTTCGGCCAAAACAAAAGTGATTAAAGCTGAAACGACTTTAGAAACAGCCAAGGCGACCAAACGTGAATACGAAGAAGGTGTTTTTGTTGAAGCGCTGCAGACGATCGAGAATGAAATCTTCGACGCACAATCTCAGATCTCAACCGCAAAGCAGGAGCTCGAGCAGTCCATCGCGGTCATGGAGCACAGCGAAAAACTTCACAGTCGAGGATTCATCACACAGCGGCAATTAAACGCAGACGAGTTCGCGGTTGAGAAAGCCAAAATCGCGATTAAGAAAGCGGAGAATCTTCTCTCCCTTGCTAAACAGAAAAGAAAGGTGCTGGTCAACGTCACCCAAGAGAAAGAACTGACTCAACTGGACGCGGAGATCCGTGCTTCGAAAGTCGATCTGGATAGCCAGCAACAATCCTTCGAGGTTGAAAAGCAAAAGCTGTTCGACATCAATGAAGCAATAACCAAATGTCGCATCGTCGCGCCGCCGGGAGTGCAAGGGCAATTGGTTTACGCGAAAGAATCACGTGGACGGGGTGATGAATGGGTGCTGGAGGAAGGGGCAAGTGTGCGTGAAAATCAAGTCTTGGTACGCGTGCCTGACCCAAGGAAAATGCAGGTTAAAGCTCTCATTAATGAACAGAGCATCACGCAAATTGAGCCCAACATGCCTGCGGTCGTGCAGGTCGACGCGCTTAACGATATTACCCTCCAAGGGATCGTCGTGAAGGTAAACCAGTATGCCGAATCCAAAGGTTGGTTCGGTTCGAACGTTCGCAAGTACGCCGTTTATATTCGTATTATAGATCCGCCGCTATCTTTAAAACCAGGAATGAACGCTTCGGTTTCAATTCAGTCGCGCTTCCAAAAAGATGCGTTGCTAGCGCCGCTGCAAACGGTCTACAGCGTGCAGGATCGCAGCTTCTGCTTAGTGAGAAGCGGCGACAGTTACGAAACAAGAGAAGTCGTCATCGACGGTGATAATTCCAAAATGGTATTGTTTAAGGATGGCGTCAAGGTCGGCGATGAATTGGTGATGAATCCCGGCTCCTACAAAGAGCGGATGAAACTGCCCGAAGTTTTAGCTGACCAGAGTATTGACCTACCAGACAACGTAACGCTGGTGAAGACAGGTGTAAAAGCTGAAGGCGCTGGCGAAGGCGCTGGTGAAGGCGCTGGTGAAGGCGCTGGTGAAGGTCGCGCCGGAGGAAGCCGATCCGGTGAAAGCGGCGGCGGGCGCCCTGGAAGCGGTGGCGGGTCAGCCAGTGCAATGATCGATGGAATGATGAAGAAATACGATACCAACAGCGACGGCTCGATCGACGCAGCCGAGATGGCCAGCTTAAAGGGCCGGGCGAAGAGCTTGATAGACGGCGCCGACGCTGATTCAGACGGAACCGTTACCAAGGCTGAACTTACGAAAACAGCGACCAAAATGATGTCGAAATGGGGTGGAGGCGGTGGGCCAGGTGGCGGAGGGGGAAGACCCTCCACGTCAGATTCGTCTGGAGGCCAGCCTTGAACGAGCCGACAAAACTGGCGGCCAGTCTCCGCGATCTGCAAAAACACTACGTTTTAAAAAGTGAAACCGTGAAAGCGTTGCGCGGAATATCCTTCGACATTCCCGAAGGTGATTACGTAGCGATTATGGGACCGTCAGGTTCAGGGAAGAGCACGCTGTTGAATCTGTTGGGATGTCTTGATCGTCCCACGCACGGTAGTTACTTTTTGGGCGACCAAGACGTTGCCAAGATGACCGACGACCAGCTTTCTGAGGTTCGCGCGTCACGATTGGGGTTCGTGTTTCAATCCTACAACTTGATCGCGCAACTGAGCGTCGTAGAAAATATCGAGGTCCCGCTGTACTACATGGGGCAATTGAATGCCGAATCTCGTGCCCGGAGTACACGTTTGGCGACGATGGTTGGATTAGGCGAACGGCTGGGCCACAGACCGACACAGTTGTCCGGTGGTCAACAGCAACGGGTGGCCATCGCGCGATCTCTGGTTAACGATCCTTATTTTATTTTGGCAGACGAAGCGACTGGAAACCTTGATTCGGTAACGACCGAAGAAATTCTGGCACTGTTTCAACGTCTTAACGACGAAGGCCGCACCATCATCATGGTCACGCACGAAGATGAGGTGAGCAAACACGCCAAACGTGTAATATGGTTGAAGGATGGCGAACTTCAGTCCGACGAACCTGTTGAAGATAGGGCCGTCTACACCGCAGAGCGGATTCAAGAGATCTCACAGAATGCGGAGGTTAGAACATAGCAGCGTGGGCGACCGTTTTCTCTCGGGTAAACCTGTCACCTTGATGTTCTAAACTGATGAGACTATTTCGAACGTTCAAGCTAGGGCTCAAAAGTCTCCTACTTCACCCGATGCGATCTGCATTGACGGTGCTGGGGATTTTCATCGGTGTCGCGAGTGTGATTTGGCTGCTGGCGATCGGCGAAGGCATCAGTCGTGAAGCTCAACGCCAAATCGAAGACCTAGGGGCTGAGAACATCATTGTGCGATCGGTGAAGCCGCCGGACGGATCGGGTGCTAACGGCGCGGTTGATGACTTCGGCGTACGGCGATCTGAAGCCGAGATGATTTTGGCTACGGTCCCCACGATAGATCGCGTTGTACCCATACGCGAGCTGTATCAGAACTTCATTTACAACGGTAACCCCAATGCCAAACCGGTCGACGGACGGTTGGTGGGATGCACGCCCGAGTATGCCGCGATCACTCGTTTAGAGGTCGCTCGCGGTCACTTTATTACTCACCGGGAAGTCGAAGCGAAACGTTCGGTCTGTGTTATTTCCGCGGTGCTTGCCGATCGTTTGTTTCCATCGGAAGATCCGATCAACAAGCAAATGTATATGCCAGAGAAACAGGAATACTTCAGCATCGTGGGCGTCCTGAAGAAACGTAACGCCACTGCGGCGATCGGCGGTTCATTATCGGCTCAGGATTTCTCGTTGGATGTTTATATTCCGATCAGCACCATGTTTCAGCGGATGGGCGATCGGGAAGTGAAACGCACCGGTGCGTCGTTCTCGATTACCAGTTTCGAACTTTCTCAGATCACCATTCAAGTCAACGGCATTGAGGATGTACCTCGAACTGCTGAACTGATTGAGGCGACGCTGATGGCCGATGACGCCAATCGCCAAGACATCGCAGTGGTGGTTCCTTACGAATTGCTTGAACAAGCGAAGACGACGCGGTTGATGTTTATGATGTTCATGGGGCTGATTGCCGCGATCTCATTGATTGTCGGAGGCATCGGGATTATGAATATCATGTTGGCGACGGTCACCGAAAGAACGCGCGAGATCGGGATCCGCCGCGCGCTTGGTGGAAAGCGTTCGGACATCACCCAACAGTTCTTGGTGGAAACAATCTCGCTCTCGGTCGTCGGTGGATTGACGGGCGTGCTGGGAGGTTTGTTGTGTCCGTTGGTGGTCTATTACACACGTCAAAGTGTTCAGCAATTCGCCCCCGATTTCTATGCGAATCTGCCTGAGGTGGCCAAAGTGATGAGTCCCGAGATCGTGCCGGCGTCGATTCCGATCGCGTTTTTCATCTCGGTGATCGTGGGTGTCATTTTCGGAATTTACCCGGCGATCAGAGCGGCTCAAATGGATCCCATCGACGCGTTAAGACACGAGTAGATAAGTGCTGCGAGAAAATTAGCGTCCGTAAACTTCCGTAAGAATTTCAGGCGTTGCACCGTTTTGTGTACATACGAACGCAGCGACTCTGCAGGCGTTTTCGTTCGCGGTCGAAAGGTCTTTGCCCTGTAAAAGTTCCCACACCAGCGTAGCGGTGAACGAGTCCCCTGCTCCGACGGTATCGACGACCGCAGTGGATACACCGGGAAAGTGATTGACCTCATCGCCACGAATCAACGTCGCGCCTTGCCCACCTTGGGTATACGCAATTAGGTTCAGTTCCAACCGCTGAATCAATTGTTTAAGCTGATCTTTGACGTCGCCGGTGAGTTCAAATTTCTTCGCCAGCACCGGTAGCTCTTCGTCACTTAGCTTAAGTATGTTGGCCAGTTCCAACGACCGTTTGTAGACGGACTCTTCTTCGATTGTCGGCCGCAGGTTGATCTCCAAAACACGACGGCAAGTAGGCTTGGTCGCCGCGATAAACTTTTGGATAGTCTCTCGTGAGACAAGCGAACGCTCCCCCTAAACGCCGCTGGTTAGGGAAGACATCCCACAGAACTTCACCAATGACGGCGACTTGATAAGGCAGTGGCATAGAGCTCTCAGGAATAAGATGTTCATTTTATGCTAACTGATTGCAAGCGCCTTATCACTGCCTTAGGTCAACCGCTTGGTAACATTCCAAAAAAAAGCGGCTGACTGGAAGTCAACCGCCAATACATGCGTTTAAGCGTCAACACTAAACTTGCCGCACGTTCGAATTCATTGCTTCGTAAATTAATACTTCGTTTTAGGTAGCCTTTTTAACGAGGCCGATGATGAAAAGCAGTAGCACGGCACCGATCGTTCCTGAGAGAATTTCATTGACGTACGGGATATCAATCAAGTGCAAAGAACCAAAGAGGAATGAGAACAAAAACGCACCGACGATTCCGATGATGATATTGGGGACCAAACCCATGCTGCGACCTTTAAGGATCTGTCCGGCCAAGAATCCAGCGATCGCACCGATGACTACGGCGACCAAAATTCCAATCCAATTGATACCAGCGGCCTGAGCAAGAAACATGATTTCCATTTTAAAACTCCAAATGTGGGGGATTTGATTCGTACTAAGAAGATTTAGTCTTGGAATCGATGAACGTCAAAGTAACAAATGACTTTGCCTAAAAAAAGGAACTGCTTGCATTCTTCAAAGATCCTTTTGGGAGAAAAGATCTACGCGGCCGATTTGCGCGGAGAAATCTGCGTTTTAATGAAAAAAGTCGGTTTTTCTCAGGAAAAATCATACTTGTCCCGCCGAAGTTGCGAGCAGATTTTAGACTCGACACTCGTCTTGCAAACTCTAAAGATAGGCCGTTTCGGTGCTTCTTGAAGGACAGGCTGACCTTGAGACCTCTACATCTCAATCGTCACTCTGTTGAAAAGCGCCGTCCGCCGAAATTCCAATCTTATTGAGCAGAGGTAACATTTGCGTGCTCACAAAATCATGGTGTTCGTCCAATAGACTTCTGGCGGACTTGGCCGATAGAGATGTTTTCTGTTTTTGCGAAACATGATGGAGTTGTACTTTGCCGTCCTTATCACAACGAAGGTTCAATACGGTTTCTCCGTCCTTCCAGAAAACGAAGATGGAAAAACCCTGTTTAGGGTGCTCGCTGAGCAGATAAAATAAATCCTCAGCCTCATCTTCAAAAAGAAACTTGAAGTACTCGCGCTTCTGCCGCACGTCTTTCCAATTGGTCCGTTCTGGATGAACGAGTAAAGTCATTCGCAGCTGAGATTTGTACATTGTTCGATTTAGTGATTTCGTCTTATTGTCGTTCATTTCAGCAGAGTAGTCATAGGTCTGTGACCTGACTTTTACATCGTCTGCGATACGCTCGAATAAAATTTGCTCGTAGCCCAGCCCAGCAACATTGTGGTCGCCGCCCATCTTCAGCCAGGATTTTGGTAGCCCGGCGTCTTTGAAAGATTGCTTGACTTCCTTCATCAATTCTCCGAGGGATTTATTGTCGAAGGTCTTTTTCCAATGACTGCGGTCGATCACTAAGTTGCCTTGATCGCCGAGCTTGAGCTTCAACAAATCTTTGAGAGGTTGCTGGACTTGTTCCCGCCCGGTCTTTCTCAGTCGTCGACGATTTTTCTTGACCGGTGTTTTACTCTCTTCTTCAGGGGCTTTGGATTCAACTTTGTTTTTGCGGTCAGTTGTTTGTTCGGGCTTCGACTGGTCCCGTTGCAATTGTTGAATAAAGTTCGACCATGCATCAACATCATCACCAAATTTTTGGTTGGTAAATGATTCGAGTTGGTTGATCGTATTCGCAACCGATTGGTTCGATGCCTTAGATGCGATTTGATGGGTCAATAATTTCACCAGGATCCCAGGTGATTTAACAAGCTTCCCATCAACGATTGTATTGATGATCAAAACGGTGGATTCGTCCGCGCTGGACTGAATTGCTTCTATGATTCGTGCTCGCATTTCCAGCGGGAGATTGTCAGAGCAAAGCATTGCCGAAACGGCCACCACGTACTCGTTCAGTTGTTTGGAAAGATTTTTCGCCTCCTCTTTCCGCAACTTGAATGTTTTGGAGGCTAAATTTGGGAAGGCGGCTTCAAAAGTTTTACGATCTTCTTCGGAGAAATTCAGAATAGATTCCACCAGTGTTTCGATGTTGGAGCGTGAAGCAACCTTGGGCACTCCCAAGCCCGCGGCTCGAAAGCGATCGAGCGCATCGGCGAATTCTGATTTTGCGAGCAATTGGTTGATCGTTTGATCAGACAGATAGTCAAAAGAATCACCTTCGATCGCGACCAGAGTCAGTCCGCTATTGGTTTGGCGGATGATATGGATCCGCTCTTGAGCAAGATTTAACGAGATCATCGAGAGACGTTTTTTGGCTTCGTCCAATTCTATGTTGACGCGATTAGAGGCGTCGGTAAGGTCTTTCAGCTTGATGACTTTTATATCCTCCATAATCCTGCCCCACCGGTCTCTGCCAGAGTTGATTATGAATTGTGCGACTCCTGACTCGGTCTGACTAAAGTAGCCATCGCCATTAGTAGAATGGGAGCTAGAGTAAGAATTTTTAACGATGGATTGGCCTAATTCTTCTGCCTCTTCATACTTAGGAAATTCTAAGTCGAAACGCCCATCTTTGACTTCGATTGGTATTTTATCAGCCATTGCCGCGCGGGCTTTGAGCATCGTTTCTGTTGATTCGGCGCTGGAGATGCGTTCACCGAAGCCAAATAATTGGGCGTGGGAGGAGGAGATCAGCGTTGTCGAAAAAGCAAACGCGAGAACAGCCGCGCCCAGTGGAATTTTGATTAACGTTTGTTGCGTTGAATTCATCGGGGTTCCAGGTCGAACTGCGGTAACCGATTTTGGGTTACCCTCTATTGTATGAGGTTTTTCGCGTCGCCACAGGCCATTGAGGCTGTGGCTTACTGAGATGTGCTTTCGTGTTACGATGTCGCGAAATAATGACTCTCCATGAGAAACAGCCCTTTCCCAAGCCGCCGGCGATTACTTGTCTTCTTCTTGCGATTCCAAATTGAATAAATCGTCCGGCGACGGGCCAACACAGTTGTCAAATTTTATTCGATTGGCTGCGTATCAAGTGTTGATGCGAATTGGATGGATGTTCAAAACCGAGAGCATCATTATGCCGGCTTTCATGGATTTGATTGGCGGTTCGGGTTGGCAGCGCGGCTGTCTGCCGATGTTGAATCGCTTGGGACAGTCGATTCCACCGCTGTTGTTTTCGGATCGGATTCGCAATGTTCGTTTGAAAAAGAGAGCGCTGTGTCTGTGCACAGCGATGGCGGGATTTTGCTTTCTTCTTTTAGCCATTTGCTGGTGGGGCTCGGGAGGGGAAAATCGCGTTTGGTGGCCTTGGTTATTCCTGACGGTGTACGCATTGTTCTTCGTTGTCTCTGGCGTCAATCAGTTACTGTTTAATACGCTGATTGGAAAACTGATTGTTGCTGAAAAACGTGGCCGTCTGGCCGCAGCGGGTAGTTTGATTGGCGGAGCGTTATTTACGGTGCTGGCGTTTTTACTGCTGCAGCCTTGGCTGGAGTCAACGCCTCCTCAGTTCGGATTGATCTTCGGATTCTCTGGGTTGGCGATGGTAAGTTCTGTTGGAGTAGCATGGTGGTTTATCGAGGTTGCCGACGAAGAGAAAAGTAATTTGCGCAGTGGCATCGAGATTATCGCCAGCGCGCGCAGCTTGGTAGTTCAGGATCGTAACTTTGGATTTTTGGCGATCGCTGCTGGTATGTTTGGGATGTCGATTACGTTGTCACCTCACTATCAAGCAATCGCGCGAGAGAAATTGGCAACTGGCTATGAAACGCTACTGTATTGGATCGTGGCTCAGCAGGTGGGAGCGGCACTACTGAGTGTACCGGCGGGTTGGTATGCAGATCGTTTTGGCAATCGAAGCATCCTGCGGATTTTGATGGGGCTTTTGTGTTTGGCTCCAACGATGTTGATTTCGCTGCAATGGTTCGATTCACCATTTCAATTCTTTTATCTAGTGATCTTCTTCTTGCTTGGTCTTATGCCAATCACCTTTCGGTTTTTCAATAATTACACGCTGGAAATTACTTCCCCTGAAAAGCATCCTGCCTATCTCAGTACGATTAGTTGCTGCATTGCGTTGCCGGTGATCGTGTCTTCGCTGTTAGTAGGATGGCTGATTGACGTGATCGGGTTGACCGCGGTTTTTGCAACGGTGCTGTCATTGCTGCTGGTGGGATGGGCCGCGACGTTCTTATTAGTAGAGCCACGCGATGCAGATCTT
>Ga0115031_1002416_pt1 | contig 13920 bp, 11 predicted proteins | sample Maine_Asex4_meta_FD_87301 | JGI IMG/M metagenome (GOLD analysis project Ga0115031, IMG submission 87301) | Marine algal microbial communities from Maine, USA - Maine_Asex4_metaG | ecosystem: Host-associated > Algae > Red algae > Unclassified | place: Maine, USA | collected 2015-01-05 | reverse complement strand
TGGCCTGGCTGGCCGAGCACGAACCGGCGGTGTTCGAGCGCATCGCCACGGTGCTGCTGCCCAAGGACCACGTGCGGCTGTGGCTGAGCGGCGAGCTCGCCTCGGAGATGTCGGACGCGTCGGGCACCGGCTGGCTGGACGTGGGGCGCCGTGACTGGTCCGAGGAGCTCGTCCTGGCCAGCGGCCTGTCGATGTCGCAGATGCCGCGGCTGGTGGAGGGCAGCGAGGTGTCGGGGCAGCTGCGCACCGAGCTTGCGCAGCGCTACGGCATGCCCGCCGGCGTGGTGATCGCCGGCGGTGGCGGTGACAACGCCGCCTCGGCCTGCGGCATGGGCACCGTGTCGAGCGGCCAGGCCTTCCTGTCGCTAGGCACCTCGGGGGTGCTGTTCGCCGCCAACGAGCGCTTCATGCCGAACGCGGACAGCGCGGTGCACGCGTTCTGCCACGCCCTGCCCGACACCTGGCACCAGATGGGCGTCATCCTGTCGGCGACCGACTCGCTCAACTGGCTGGCGGGCCTGACCGGGCGCAGCCCCGCCGAGCTTGCCGGACTGGCCGCCGGGCACGACATCGCGCCGCGCCCCGAGCGGTTCATGCCGTACCTGGGCGGCGAACGCACCCCGCACAACGATGCCGCCGCACGCGGCGTGCTGACCGGCCTGTCGCACGCCAGCGACGCCGGCGCGCTGGCCGCCGCCGTCATGCAGGGGGTGGCGTTCGCGTTCGCCGACAACCAGCGTGCGCTGGAACGGGCCGGCACCACGCTGGAACGGGCCTACGCGATCGGTGGCGGTGCGCGCTCCACCTGGTGGCTGCAGACGTTGGCCACGGTGCTGGACATCGAGCTGGACGTGGCGGCCGATGCGGACGTCGGTGCCGGCCTGGGGGCGGCGCGCCTGGCGATCATCGCCGCCGAGAACGCGACCCCCGCAGAGGTATGCCGCGCACCGCAGGTGCTGGAGACGGTGTCGCCGGTGGCGAGCGCCCGGGCCGCGTCGGCCGATGCGCTCGGTGCCTGGCGCGAGACCTGGACCCGGCTGCAGGACCCGGCCGGTGCGTAGCAGCGCACCGCGGGCCTTGCTTCGGGGCAGGTCTCGGGGCAGATCTCGGAGCAGGCCTCAGGGCAGGCCTCGGGGCAGGTGGCGCAGGTCGATCGTGGTCGCGTAGTCGGCCAGTGCCGGCGCGCCGTCCGCGGCGAACACCTCGCCGGCCACACGCATCGCTTCGAGCACCGCACCGTTCTCGCCCAGCAGCCCGGTGCGTTGCTCGTCGGCTGCCGGGAAGCTGAAGTCCTTCAGCTGCGAGAGCACCCCGGCGGCATCCAGACCGGATTCGAAGCCGACCTGGCGGACCTGTTCGGGCGTCGCGCGCCATGCCGCGTTGGCTCGCTCGGTCACCGCGAGGAAGCGCTCGACCAGCTCGGCATCCTCGCGCAGGAACGCCTCGCGTACCGACACCAGATCCACGCTGACGATGCCGAAGGCGCGCTTCTGCGCAACCGTGAGCAGGGGCTCGCCGGCCGAATACATCTTCGCCATCGCCAGGGCGCCGAACCCGCAGGCCATGTCGACCTCGCCATCGACCAGCAGCACGGCCGCATCGCTGGGGATCCGGTCGGTGATCGTCAGCGCGTCCGCCTCCACCTCGAGCGCGCGCAGCATCAGCCTGAAGCTCAGGTCGGCCATCGTCGCCAGCGGTACCGCCACCGAACGCCCCTGGAACGATTCGGGATCGGCGACATCGATGCCGGCACCGTCGCGCACCACGCAATCGTTGGCCGGGTAGCGCACCGCCACCCCGACCGCCGCGAGCGGGCTCCCGGCGTTGACCGCCGACACGAACGGTGCGAGTCCCTGGCTGTAGGCGATGTCGATCCGCTCGCTGGCGAAGGCCTCGCTCATCTGGGTACCGGTGTCGAACGCGATCCAGCGCACCGGTACGCCCAGCGCCCGCTGGTAGGCGCCGTCGGCCTTGGCGACCAGATTGGGCGTCGGCCATTCCTGGAAGAATCCGATGTTCACCACCTCGGCAGCACGTGCACCGGGCAGCCACAGCAGGAGCAACAGCAGCGGGACGACGGTGTGGCAACGCGGCATGATCGGGTCCTGTCCGGGTGGGCATGGGCGGTCGCGGCATCCTACCTGCTGGTCGACCGCCCTTGCCGCCCGACGCAGGCGTTGCGCCCGCCGGGACGGATTCCGGGAACCAGCGCACGTTCGTCACCACCATCCCCGCTATCCTCCGGGTCCGAACCTCGATCGCCAGGAAGCCTGCACGTGCCTCTCGAACGTACCGGACCCCTCACCCGTCGGCTCGTCGCACTGCTGCTGGGCACCGTGCTGGGCGCCTGCCAGACGCCGGGCACGACCTCCGGCGATGCCACGGATCCGGCCGGCGCTCGCGGCCCGGGACGCGACGCGCCGAGCAGCCTGCCGGTCGCCGTCAATCTGGTGTCGACGCTGGTCCAGCTCGACGGCTATTCCCCCTACGACACCACGGTGCAGACCAACCCGCCGCGCAGCGAGTTCGGGCGCCGGCTGATCGAGGCGCTGGAGATCGCCGGGTACGGCATCCAGATGGTGAGCGCGGACCAGGGCAGCAACTACCTGGCCTACCGCACCTCGCTGACGGAGACCGAGACCGGTGAACGCGTGGTGTTCGACCTGCAGCTCGGGTTCGTTTCCCTGAGCCGGGAAATGAGCATCGTCGATGATCTCTACGTGCCCGCCTCGCCGGTCACGGTCCGTGGAGCCGCACCGGTGCCGATCGCGCTGAACGGCTCGGTCTTCGTGGCGGTGCCCGGTCGTCCGCTTACCTACCCGAGCGGTGTGCGATTCATCGACGAGCGTGGCGAGCCGCTGTCGCAGGCGCTGTTCGACTACGCCTACTATCCGACCGGGCAGGCGCGGGGGGACACGCGGGCGGTCGCCCTGGAGCCCACCCGGTTCCTGCGCCAGGCTACCGGACGCCTCTATGATCGCGGTACCGGCGACGCCGGCGCGCTCGTGCTGCGACCCGCGGAGGACTTCACGGCGCACAAGTCGCTGACCATCCGCTTTCCGAGCGTGTCCGACGAACTGCTCGGTCAGGGCAACCGCAACGCGCTCGAAGCCCTGGGCAGGTACTTCGATCCCGCCAACGACCGGCTGACGATACTGTCGTGCACCGCGAAACGTCAGCGTACCGATGCAACCGTGGCCCGCTCCGCCCGGGTGAAATCCGAGCTGCTCACGCTCGGCATGCCCGGTGCCCGGGTGCTGGAGCTCGGGTGCCCGCAGGGCACGTCACGCTCGGTGGCGCGTCAGGGCATCCGCGTCACGATCGAGCGGCTGGACGCCTCGGCCACCGACTGAGCGGCCGCCCGCTCAACCGCGTCGGCGCTTGAGCGTGAGCACCACGCCGCGCTTGGGGAAGATCGTGTGGTAGGTGCTCGCCCAGCAGCCTTCGTCCAGCACCATCTCGGCCGGCACGCCCGCGTACACCAGCGCCTCCTTGATGCGGTTGGCACGCCCGATCGCCAGCACGCCGTTGCCGTTGGCGATGTCGGTGTTGCCATGGCTGCAACCGACCACCGACAGCAGATCGGTCTCGGGGTCGGCGCGGGTGGCGTAATCGATGATCGTCCGCTTCTGCTCACGTCCCAGCAGCATCGAATCGTTGGGAAAGCTCAGGCTGTCCTGCTCGATGTCCTCGTAGTCGACGAAGATCTGTGCGTAGTTCGACTCCAGCCGGCCGTACAGGTTCTGGCGCACCCGCAGATCGAAGGCGTCGACCTCCCCCCCGGCTGCCTGCTCGACGGGCTCGCCCAGACCGGTGGCGATATCGATGATCCGCGGACCCTGCTCGGTACCGAACTCGACGTCGCTGAGCGTGGAGCCCTCCTCCAGCGCGAACAGGTCGTCGTTCAGCTCCACCGCGGAAGGCTTGACGGCACCGCGCACGCGCTGCGCGGAGACCGGCAGCAACCGGTCGCCGATACGCTGGTAGGAGCGCTCCACCGAGACGTCGCCGATGGACACGAGGTAACGGGTCTCGTCGGCCTCCTCCGACACGGTGCGCTGGACCCGATAGCGCAGGTAGTTGGCACCGCGATCGTCGGGTACCGACTGCACACCGTAGCCGACGCCGTGCACCCGACGCACGATCTCCCGGCCGAACGCCGAGCGGGGTCGGGTGAGCTGCACGGTGGTGTTCATCGGGTTCAGCTCGCCGAGCTGGGCGAGCGTGAACACCAGGTTCTGCGCGATCAGATCCAGCTCCTGCTCGTCGGCACCACCCTGCATGACGGTATCGATGTCGCCGTCCCCCTCGCCGGAGAACAGCGCGCAGCCGGAGGACATCAGCAGGGCAAGCGCTGCGAGCGCTGCCAGCGGCCTGCTGGGAGAACGGGTTCGGATCGAGGGTGTCATGGCATCACTGGATCGGTGCGGGCGTGTCGATGGTGATCGACACGCGCAAGGGTGGAAACGGTTCGGGGCGCGCTGCCGTCCCGTCAGTCCACGGAGGACACGACGTCGGGCGCGAAGGCGATGCGGGTGAACGACCGGCCATCCTGCGAGAAGCGCAGCGACTCCTGCTCGATGGCATCGAGCACGATGCCTCCCTCGAGCGTGTCGCCCGGTTCGAACCGGCGCCCGTCGACGGTCATCACGAACGCCTCCGGGTAAACGGCAATCAGGGCGGGCCGCTCACCGAACAGGCTCGCGAGCGGTGGCCCACCGTCCACGACCGACCCGTCCGCCACCGCGGGCATGCCGGGCTCGGTGGACGCGGCGGGCGCGAGGCTGGCAACCGGGGGTTCGCTCGTGACGGCGTCGGGCGCGACCGGCTCGGCCTGCGCCGCTTCGCCCTGCGCCGGCTCCGGCGCGAGCAGCACCGCCACGCCGGACTCCACCACCTCGCCGGGCGCCACCACCTCGGCGGGCCTGGGCAGCAGGAACACGATCCCGACCACGATCGCCACGGCAGCGCACCAGGCGAGCAGCCGTCGCGGCGGCGAAGCGCTCCGGGTCAGGGATTCGGGCAGCGGTTCTTTCGTCACAGGCGTCACAGGCGTCACAGGCGTCACAGGCGTCACAGGCGTCACAGGCGTCACAGGGTATTGAATCCGGGTATCGAGACGAGTCCGTCCAGCAGCTCCTGCCGCCCGTCGAGCGTCGCGGTCGAACCGCTCCGCTCCGGGGCCTGCGGGTCGGCGATCGCCAGCCCGCGCATGGCCAGCAGGGCGCGAAGCCCCCGGGCGGCACGCGTGACGAAGGCGGGATGACCGCTGATCAGCGTGCCGGAGGTGTCGCTCTGGATGCGGTTGGACGGCAGCGGCGAGCCAAGGGCGAGCACCGCGCTGATCGGCAGGATCGCCGCGACGTCGTTGGCGAGCCGTTCGGTGGTGGCGGCACTGCCCGGCAGCACGTCCAGAGTGCCCTCGTGCACGTCGAACAGCAGGGGCTCGACCGTCTGCAGTCCGGTCAGGGCATCCACCAGGCTGCCCCGGATCTCGCCGCTGAACAGGGCTTGCGGTTCGCCTTCGAGCACCACGTCGAGTCCCAGCATGGCACCGATGCTGTCGAGCACCAGTGCCACGGGCGCCCGATCGGTGCGGAACGCGAGTGCCGATTCCGCATCGGCCACCGGATCGGCCACGGAATCGACTGCCGGATCGGGCGCCGGGCCGGCCACCGGATCCGCCGGTGTGGCACCGACGGCGGTGCCGGCGGCACTCCACGTCGCGACGACGAACAGCCCTGCCAGCAACCGTGCCCGTGAGGGCCGCGGCCGTCCCGGGCGGCATCGGGAGACTCCCGCCACGATCCGCGCACCGTCAGCACGTGCAGCGAGCGCTCGCTGGACACTTCTCGGGCTGTATTCCACCGCCTGGATCCCGTTGTCGGTTGCCGGACGACTCATGCGTCATCCGTACGTCACCATGCCACGATCCTAACCCAGTTCACAGATTTTCAGGTACGCCGGCGGCGGTGCCGCACCCCCGCACCGGCTCCGCCGAGCATGAGAAGCAGCGCCATGTCACCCGTGCGCCCGCTGCCACCGGTCGCGCACCCGCTGGTGACGACCGGTGCGGAAGGTGGCGATCGGTCCGCTGCGGCGTCCTCCCCGGCGTCCGCACCGGCCGCCACCGTCTCCGGGGCGGCGGCGGTGCGCATCACCCCCGGCGCTGCCGACGTCTGCCCCGTGGCCTCCGGGCCGGTGAACAGGGCACGGGCACGCTGCCACGCAGCCTCGCCGACCCGCGCGCCGATGCGGCGTCCGGCAAGATCGTCGGCCGGGGGGTGGATGCCGCCCCAGATCCTCGACAGGCCCGACTGGTCGGCGGCATCGCGGTAGGTGGCCCACCGCAACGGCACATCGACGCTCGGACCCCGCTCGAACACCAGGAACTCGTCGGCCCGGGCGGTGAACCCGGCCACGCCACCGGGCCAGAACGGCGAACCGGTCAGTCGCTCCAGCACCACGGCTGCGGCACGCGAGAACGTGGAGTGTCCGGACACGTAGCCTGCGAACGGTGGCGTGACGAAGTTCGGACGCTGGTAGGGCCACCACTCGCGTGCCGGCATCCAGTCCACCCCGGCGACGTCGGTCAGCGGATCGGTGATCGCGGCCGGCCCTCGCCAGCCCATCAGCTTCGTGCTGCCGATCAGCAGACCGCCGGCGCCCGCCAGAGGATCGCCCCGTTCGATCGATTCCAGGTGTCCGGGCACCGACGGCAGACCCTGTCCGGACGGCAGGTCGGCCAGGAACCGGATCGCCGAGACCGGACGCACGTAGTCGTAGGCGCCCTTGGACGACCAGGCGGCGATGGCCGCATCGTGCAACGCACCGCCCAGCGTCAGATAGGCCAGCACGTCGAACGCAAGCGGTTCGAGCGCACGGCCCTCGCCGCCGACCCGCCGCTCCAGGTCGGGGTGGCCCGAGACGTGGTCGTTGTACAGGCTGAACCAGTGACCCGGCGGTGTCTCGCTATCGGGCCCGTCCGCCCAGTACTCGGCGATCACGCGCGAGAAATCGCCCAGCGGCACCCATGTCGATGCGTAGTGACCGATCGGCACGAGCGTGTCACCGAGCGGGTACTGCCCGCCGTCCGGGTCGTAGAACGTCAGCTGTTCGAGCGGATCGACACTCAGGTCATCCAGGCCGACCTCGCCGGAACGCGCGCGCGGCGCGATGTCGATGTAGCGCCCGTGCGCGGGGTCCAGCTGTCCGGACCACAGCGCGACCAGGCCGAACTGGCCGGCGTACGCCTCGGGCGCGTTCTCCCAGGCGGGGGGCGGGCCCGGGTCGTGGTAGACGGGCATCGCGCGTCCGTCGCGCATCACCGTGGAACGGTCGGCGGCACGCATCGCGAACGGACGGACCTGGCCCCAGTCGGCACCGACGAACTCGGTGGAGCGCGAGCGCCTGCCGGCCTGATCGATGAATTCGCCGAGCGTCAGCGGTTGCCAGCGCGAGGGGTGGCGCAGCGTCGGGTTGCCGGGCACGAGCGGGTTCAGCGGTTCGTTCACCGCCACGTAGTCCAGGTTGGTGTAGTTGCTGTCCTCGTTGGCGTTGTCACGCCGTCCCATGCCGATCACGCACGCCGCCACCCGGGCGCCGAGCTGTGCCGCGGGACGACTCTCGCCACGACCGCTCGACAGGCCCTGCGTGGCGGCGAGCGCGTCGAGGTGCTCGCGCACCGCATCGCCGGACGCCAGGTCGCGGTAGCGATAACGCAACAGCCGCCACGCCGCCTGCGCGATGACCCGCTCGCGCTGGCGCGCCGCGTCGGGCACCTCGGGGGCGTCGCGCAGACCCACGAGCGCCCGCTCGCTGGTCTCGTCCAGCGAACAGGCCGAGTGCGCACCGCTTTCCATGAACAGCGGCGTGGCCCACGGCTCGAACAGGGCCCACGCGTCGTACATCGCCCCTGCCAGGTGGTAGAGGTTGCGCGCGTGCACCGGCGGGCGGGCGAAATCGTTGCGCACCGCGAACAGGGCGGCCTCGGCCCAGGCGTGCGCCACGCTCGGGACCGCAGTCGCACCGCGCGCCGCGGGCTCGACCGACAGCGTGGTGCGCGATCGTTCGAGCACGGATTCCTGCGCAAGGCCCGGGCCTGCCGGCGAAGCCAGGCAGGCGATCAGCAGGCCGATCTGTGAACACCTCATGCGGGACGGTCGCGAACGGATGGGAGGAAGGGGTTCCGGCGTGTCAGATGCGCCGGCGCTTGAGCGTCATGACCACGCCGCGCCTGGGAAACTCGGCGTGGTAGCTGTCGGCCCAGCATCCCTCGTCCAGAATCGCCTCGGGCGACAGTCCGGCGTACACCAGCGCCTCCTTGACGCGGTTGGCGCGTCCGAGGGCCAGCAGGCTGTTGCCGTTGTCGATGACGGTCCGGCCGTGGCTGCAGCCCACGATGGAGATCAGATCGGTCTCGGGCCGGAATCGCTGCGCATAGCGTGCCACGACCGCCTTCTGGGCGGCGCCCAGACGCATGGAATCGTTGCCGAAGGTCACATCGACCCGATCCACGTCATCGTAGTCGACGAATACTTCGGCGTAGTTGGAACCGATGCGTCCGTAGAGGTTCCTCTTCACCTGCTCGCCGAAGGTGGCGATCGGTCCGGAAGGGTCGCCGCGTTCGGCCTCGCCACTGGCGACATCGACCACGTGCGGCTCCATGTCGTCGTCGAACACCACGTTGTTCACCAGTCCGCCGTCGTTCTCGAGCCCGAACAGCTCGTCGTCGAGCTCCACCGCCACCACCTCGTCCGCACCGCGGACACGCTGCTCCGAGACCGGTATCAGGCGCCCCTCGAGGCGATCGTAGGCACGCTCCACGGACACGTCGCCGATGGACACCGCGTAGCGCGTCTCGTCGTCCAGCTCCGAGGTGGTGCGCTGGATGCTGTAGCGCAGGTAGTTGCCGCCGCGATCGCCGGCGACACTCTGCACGCCGTAGCCGACCTCGCGCACGCGTTCGATCACGCTCAGCCCGTAGACGGACTCCGCCGCCGACAGCTGGACGGTGGTGTTGAGCGGGTTCAGCTCGTCGAGCTGGGCCAGCGTGGTGACCAGATCGCGTGCGATCAGGCCGAGTTCCGCCACGGAGTCGGCCGGGGCCTTCGATCCCGTCGACACGCACGCCTGCAGCGACAGGGCGACGACGGCGAACAGCAGCATCGGGCGACGGCGGCGCGAGGGGCGGAACGAGAGGTTCATGAGCGGTGACCGTGACGGGGATCGGGGTACGGCGGGGTGTACCGGCGCACGGATCATTCCAGCGTGGCGCGCGGGCGCTTGATGGTCAGCACCACACCGCGGCCGGGGAAGTTCTCCGCCGGCGCACCCGCCCAGCAGCCCTCGTCCAGCACACGCTCGCCCGGAACGCCGGCGACGATCAACGCCTCCTTGACCCGATTGGCCCGACCGGTGGCCAGCACCTCGTTGCCGTTGTCGATTGCCGTCCTGCCGAACGAGCAGCCGAGGATGGAGAACAGGTCGCGTTGCGGATCGACCCGCGCCACCGTCTCCCTGATGAGGCGCTTGTTGTCCACGCCCAGCACCATCGAATCGTCAGGGAACACCAGGATCAGTTCCTCGACATCGGCATGGTCCTCGAACACGCCCGCATAGTTGCTGCGCCCGATCTCGGCCACGTTGCGCGGCGCCGGCGGCGTACCGGACAGGGTCGTGGCGATCGGGCCGGACCCGTCCCCCGCCGTGACGATCACCGGATCGGGCGAATCGGGCGCATCGGTCGCGAACGAGCGGGCCCGTGACCCGTCATCGGTACCGGCGAGGGTCACGCGGCTGGCATCCGCCCCGCGGATGAACAGCGAGCTGGTCGGCACCCATTGACCATCGCTTCGCTGCACGAACCGGCGGCGCAACTGTGCGTTGCCGAACGATACGGTACGGGTGATCTCGCCATCCCCGTCACGCTCGGCCACGTGGCTGACGTTGTCGCGACCGCCGAGGGTGGTGGAGACGCGCAGGCCGTAGCCGCGCGCCGCGAGTTCCTCCTCGAGCACCTGCAGGAAGGGATCGGACACGAGCTCGCGCCGTTCGAACGCGAACGTGGTGTCGAACGGTGCGTAACCGGGCAGCTGCACCAGCGCATCGACGAAGCCCGCCACCGGCGCGCGGTGCGCGGCGTCGGGACCGATCGGCGCGTCCGTGACGAGCGGCACGGGCTCCGGTGCCACGACACGAGGCGGCACCGGCTGCCCGGCCGTCGGCGCCGTGGCGCACGCCCCCAGCAACGTGATACAAGCGATCGCCGCTCCCGTGCGGCAACCGATAGACCTGATACGCCGTGCTTTCATCTCACCTCCCCTGCGACGACCCCCTACGGTACGACAATCGTCAGCATGCCGGCGCCCGATCGGTCACGAATCGGCACAATGACGTCAATTTATCGCCATTCGTGCCGGACTGCAGCATCCGGAGGGCGGTTCCGTGGCATCGGCGAGCCGAGCCCTCGGGACGATGTCCCGCAGCGCAGGACGCACCGACGAGAAAACGGGACGCGCACCGGCACGGACACCGATGTCCGCACGATCCAGGTCCGCAGGTTCGATCGCGTGGCCCCGGACCGACGCACCGGTTCCGGCACCACGCTCGCCGACACCTCGCGCGCAGCGCCTGCCGTGGCGTCGACGAGCGCTCGGCCGCTCGCGGCGCACCAATGGAGCGCTGGCTGATCAGCCACGGGCTTCACTACGACGACATCCGGCAGGCGCCCTGCACCCGCACGAGCTATCGGTTTCCAGGCGACGATTCCCCGGTGCCGATCGATCCGGTCGTGCTACGGCCGGGGGGTCAGGCAGGGAGCGGTCCGCCGCGCTGCCGCGTCCGGCCGGCTGCCCTTCCGGGCGGTGCGAGAAATGGCGTGGAAAGGCACGAGGTGGCGGAGAGGGTGGGATTCGAACCCACGGACCTTTGACAGTCAACGGTTTTCAAGACCGCCGCATTCGACCACTCTGCCACCTCTCCGGACGCGGACAGCATACCGTACGGACTTGAATCAGGCGATTCCGAACCCACCCTTCGGAAACAAAGAGCGATCCTTCGTCACGGCAATTGATCCGACGGCCGCTACGGTCGCTAGAATGAAGCAACAACCCCCTTCTCCCGCGCGAGGCTCGCACGTCATGGACAAACAGATGTACACCCCCGCCACCCCGGCAACGGAAGGTGGTCTCCTGTCGCAGCACAAGGTACTGCGCCAGACCTACACCCTGCTGGCGGCCACCCTGCTGTTCAGCAGCCTGATGGCCGGCGTGTCCATGGCGATGGGCATGACGTCACCGATGGTGTACCTGGTCTTCGTCCTCGGCGGCTTCGGCATCATGATGTTCGTGCTGCCGAGGTTCCAGGACCAGGCGGCCGGCATCGGCATCATCTTCCTGGCCACCGGCATGCTCGGCTTCGGTCTCGGCCCGATCCTGACCCAGTACCTGTCGCTGCCCAACGGTGCCTCGGTGATCATGACCGCCATGGGCGGCACCGGTGCGATCTTCCTGGCGCTGTCCGCCTACGTGCTGACCACGAAGAAGGATTTCAGCTTCATGGGCGGCTTCCTGATGGTCGGCTGCATGGTGGTGATCGGCGCGGTGATCCTGAGCCTGTTCGTGAACATGCCGATGCTGCACGTCGCCCTGTCCGGTGCCATGGTGATGCTGATGAGCGGTTTCATCCTGTTCGACACCAGCCGGATCATCAACGGCGGCGAGACCAACTACATCAATGCCACCGTGTCGCTGTTTCTCAACATATTCATGCTGTTCACGAACCTGCTGCAGCTGCTCGGCATCATGAGCGACGACTGAACCGGCGTGTCCGGGTCCCGCTCGATGCGGACCCGGACGCACGGCTGACAGGAAGGAACGGGTCGCTTCACGCGACCCGTTCCGTTTGCAGGATCGGTAACCCGAACGACGGAGGTCGAACCCACCATGATGCCGATGTGGTTGAGCATCATCCTGGCCCTGCTGCTGGGCTACTGGATGTGGCGGCTGTGGCCGACCGTGAAGGACCAGCTGGAGAACGGACCGCGCGGCAGCCAGAAGGAATGGCTCAACGTCTCGATGCTGATCGGCGGCGTGGTGCTGTTCGTGGCCTTGCTGATGGTCTTCGTGGGCGGCTGAGCGTCCCGGTCAGCTTGCCGGATCGCCCGCGCCCGCCCGCCCGCGCCCGCCCTCCCCACCGAGCTCACCGTGAGTCACGTCGCCCGGACGACTCACCCGCTGCCGGGGTACTCGAACGTCGCCTCGATCGGTGCATGATCGGAGGAGTCGATGTGTTCCAGCGATATGGCCGAGCGCAGTCGCAGGCCGCGGTAGAGCAGGTGGTCCAGATGACGGGCCAGGTGCGCCACGCGAGCCCGTCGGTCCAGGGGCGCTTGCTGCAGACCGGCCTCGCGGGTGACATCGATCAGGCTGCTGCGACGCCGTTCGTTCCAGGTGTTGAAGTCGCCCGCCAGGATCAACGGCCCGCGGTGCACCGCCATCGCGCGCCCGAGCTGCGCCAGGTGCGACAGGTACTTGGGGGCCGCCACGAAGTTGATCGCGTGCATGTTGAGCACCAGCAGCTCGGTACCCTCACCGCTCCCTGCACCGGCATCGGTCCCTGTCCCTGTCCCTGTCCCGGCGATGCGGTAACGGGTGGCCAGCAGGGATTTTCGCGTGTTGCTGAGCGGCTCGGCATGGCGCGACTGCCAGCACGCCACCTCGATCGCCGGACAGACGGCACCGGTCTTGACGCCGTGCTCGCGACCGCTGCGTGGCTCGCGGAAGCTGCGCCCCATGATCCACTGGAAACGGCGGCTGTCGGCGAACAGGCGATCGGACGGCGCGTTCAGCACCGACTCCTGCAGCAGCACCAGGTCCCGGTCGCGCGTCAGCGCCTCGAAGTCCGCCACGAACCCGGTGCGCCTGGCCTTGAGGATGTTCCAGACCAGCACACGCACCACCGGTCCGAGGGACGTCTGCGGCGGGTGTCCGAGCACGGGGAGCGCGTCGGTGACATCGACCCGTTCGGGCAGGAAGCGCTCGATCATCCGCTCGTCAATCGGGTCGTCAGAGGTAGGGCGAGAACAGGCGGAAGAAGTTGTTGCGCAACCGGATCGGCAGCGACGGCCGGACATCGCCCGTCACCTGTCGCGCCCCGCGCAGCCTGGCCGCGATCAGCCGCGACACGCAGGCGTTGAAGGCGACGTCGTAGCACTCCAGGTTGATCTCGAAGTTCAGTTCCAGGCTGCGCGCGTCCCAGTTGCTGGAGCCGATCAGGCACCACAGGTCGTCCACCAGGAACAGCTTGGAGTGGTCGAACGGCGACGGGCTCTCGTGCAGCCGGATACCGTAGTCGAGCAGCTTCCAGTCATTGGCCTGCATGGCCCAGCCGACGAACGGCAGGTTGTTGATGGCCGGCACCACCACGTCGATCCGCACCCCGCGCAGGGCCGCCAGCTGCAGCGCGTTCAGCACCGAACGGTCGGGCAGGAAGTACGGGGTGACGATCCCGATGCGCTGACGGGCGGCGTTGATGACCGCCACCATGGTCATCTGCAACTTGGCGTAGTCCTCGTCGGGACCGTCCAGCAGCACGCGCGCATCGACGCAACCCTCCTCCGCCGGTACCGGCGCAGGCACCGGAGCCGCCGCCAGGCGCTCCTTCGCCGCGAACCGCCAATCGTCCCGGAACGTCCGGTCGATCTGCGCGAGCACCGGGCCGCGTACCGCGAAATGCACATCCCGGGTCGCGTGCCGACCGCCGAGCGCGAGCAGGTTGTGGTCGCGGATGTTGAGTCCGCCGACGAACGCCAGCGTGCCGTCCACCAGCAGGATCTTGCGGTGGTTGCGCAGGTTCAGGAAGCGCGTGCCGGAGGTCGAGAAGGTGGACAGGAAGCGCACCGTGTTCACACCGCGCCGG
>Ga0115031_1002413_pt1 | contig 13927 bp, 13 predicted proteins | sample Maine_Asex4_meta_FD_87301 | JGI IMG/M metagenome (GOLD analysis project Ga0115031, IMG submission 87301) | Marine algal microbial communities from Maine, USA - Maine_Asex4_metaG | ecosystem: Host-associated > Algae > Red algae > Unclassified | place: Maine, USA | collected 2015-01-05 | reverse complement strand
GCGGTTGCCAAGCGTCAGCTCGGCGAGCCACCAGCTCTGAAGTGACCGATGACGGCTAAGTCTGGTGGTCTGAGTCCGAAGTGGTGTCAATTATGTGCTCCGGTAATATTTATGCTCATATTTTTTTGAAAATCGGTTGCCCCGATTTCTCGACTCCTAAATCGATATTCTGTCGATCTTTTTTTTCGGCCCGATTAATCGATTTATACCCGATTCCAATTAATCACTTGCCCATCCCTACTGTCGACGCGGCTGGCAGGCCCATACTGTAACGGTCGCAGGCAGCCGCCTTGCCCGACCGCACGGCGCGGCGTTTGGGTGGGGAGCGCAGGGGACGCTGGTCCTCCTTGTCGAGCGGTGTCTGCTGCACACCACCCAGCCGGCCGCGGCCGGCGTGCGAGCGAGGAACGCGCCGTCTCCTACGGCGCTGGCAAGTCTTTCTGCGGCACATCGTCTGTTGTCAATTTGGGTCTCGCCCTTTTGGTCGACGTCCCGTGCTGCCCTTTATTCTTTTTTGTTTGTTGGCGCCAAGGCCCGACGCAACCGACGACGACCCCCACCGCCGCGGTCTTTGTTTCCCTTCCCCCCCCCGACCCTCCACGGCCGCTGCTGGCCGTCCCGGCCGGCGGTGTGGCGGCGCCATGCCCCCCTGGCGTCTGAGGTGGCCTGCGCTCGCCGCGGCAGCCGCGGCGGCAGCGGCGCTGCTCCCCGCCGTCCGCGGGGCACCCACCTCCCCCCCCTCCCCGACCTTTGGCGACTGGGGCGTGATAACGTACGGCAATCTGCAGCTATCCACGTCGACGCTCGAGGGCCCCGCCCTCGTCCTCGGCTCGGCGGATCTCGTCGACTTTGACATCGGTGGCGGGCGGCCGTGCCACCCCACCGCCCCCGCGCTCGCCGTGGCGGGCGCCGCGCACGGGCGGCACGGGGTGCTCAAGGGGCGCGCCGCCCTCGGGCGGCACTCGGCCCTCGAGCGCACCGTCGGCACGCCGTGCGCCGACGGCGGCGACGCGAGCCGCGGGGTGACCGTCGGCGCGCCCGCCGGCACGGGCGTCGACGGGTGGGCGACGCGGTTGGCCCACATTGGCGCGAGCGCGTCGCTGTGCCGCACCCCCGCCTCGGGGCGGGTGGCGGTGGAGGATTCGGTGCTCAAGCTGTTTCCCGCGCCCGCCTCCGCCGGCGACGCCTGCGTCGACGTGTTTGCGGTCGCCCACCCGCTGCCGCGGACGCTGTCGTCGGTCCAGTACTATGGCACCCGCCGCGTCGTCATCAACTACCACTTCCGGTCCGCCGACTGGGCGGGCGTGGATATGGCCACCCTCAACGCGTCGCGCACGTTGCACTCGTACTGTGGGGGGGGGCGCCTGCGGCTGCGCGACACAGAGGTGAGCGGCTCAGTGCTCGCGCCGGGCCTCCGCGTCGACGCGCGGTCAGCGGAATTCCGCGGGCGGTTGGCTGTGGAGAGCTTGACGGGGCAGGCGGTGGTACGGTACGAGCCGTACGAGGGGGTCGCCTTGGACGGCTTGGCCGCGGAAGTGTGCGCTGTATAGGTGCGCTGGCGGGTGGCGCGAGCTTGAGTGGCCAACATCCAGGGTACAGTGGGCTCTGCAGTTGTCCAGTCGCCTCAAGTTGTCCCTTGTTATTGTGCTTCTCACAAAAACTGGACCTCGGTGCACCAGCTTCCGTTGCAAAATCACTGTTTCATTGGCTCAGGGGGCGGTTCATGATGCTGAAGCGGGTGTTGCGGATCCAGTTTTTGTGAGAAGCACAATAAACGACCTACATCGGTTGCCCAACAATCCTTTCCACAGCCACCCACGCGCATGTACTGATGCACATGCTGCTGTTGCCATGTGAGCTGTGCGACGCGGCAACACAGAGTGTAGCGGTCATGCCTCGATGGAGCGAAGCCGAATGTCGGTCCTCAACGGTGGCGCAACCGACACTTGTAGAAAACTCCCTACGAGCGAGCCCCTACGAGCTGGTCTCAGCGGTGTCCTGTGCCTCGTCATCGCTGCGAGGCTTTGTGGTTCCCTTCAGAAGGCTTGGTGGGCCACCTACAGGTCGGACTGGCTGCTGTTCTCGCACGGGACGAAGCCGGACGGCTGCAGCTTGGGAGGGACTGAAGTCATTGCTGTGTTCCTATTGAGTCTCGCTCGGACTCTGTCAGCAGCTCTGTCGCGCCAGTCTCCACGCACCAGATCATCGCTCCTTGCGGAGCAGTACCCAAACGTTCCATTTCAGCATTGTCATTTACGTGATGGGATCAAGAACCTCTTTTCGCGGTGCGATGAGAGCAGCTCTTGCTCATATCCCAATTTCGTTCCTCGCCAAAATGACAACAGAACAGCTTGACACCTGATCATTGGCTACTTCTCTCCACCCTGAGCATGTCATTGGCGGAGACTCCAATATTGTACACGGGCAGAGAAAACAAAATTGGGATGAGAGCAGCAGCATCCACTTTGGGAACCATTAGTGAAAATAGTGAATGTTTGTGTCCATCCTGTTGCAGAACTTTGCGCACTTGCACACAGAGTTGCCACGGCATTGAATCGGGTATCTGGCGAGAGCCGACAGAACTCGTCAGCCACGTGCCCGAGTCTTCAGAGGCATCTTGCATACACCTTACATCGATCGCAGCGAGCGCACCTGCTGGGAAATGCCTTCCAGCTGGACTGTGAGCAGGGGCTCGACAACGCCCGCGGGACGCGCACCTTGTGCAGCAGCGGCCGCCGACTAGGCCGCAGCGATGCGATTGGGTCAACAGACCTGTCCGTGCGCTGCTCCTCGCCCAACGAGGCCGCTTGGTCCGGCTCGGGTGGCTCCTCGTGCGAGCCGGGAACGCCGAGACGACAGCAAGGATTTACTACAGGGGCACCACCGGGCTTGAACGGGCGGACCTGTGCATCCCACTGGACCCACCTGTGGCGATCAGCCGCCCCCCCGCCCCCCCGACCCCCCTTCCAAGTGGTCGGCAGCCACCCCTTTGCTGCGTTCGTGCAGGCGGCAGAGGTGGTGGGAAGACGCCGCCGCGGATGCTCGGATGCCCCTCAAACGCGCGGCCGCCCAGCGTGCCAGACACCTGCCCGTGGAGAGGGCGTGGCGGCGCTCTTGTCGACGGCGGCGCCCACCAGACGCGCCCGACCACGGGGGGCGGGAGGGTGTGGCAACGCCCGTTCGGCGGGGGGCGCGGCGGACACGGTTGTTCTCGCGGCCGCGCCGCGCTTGTCCGTGGCACAGACGCGGCACCCACGTGTAGCGTTGGCCTTGCACGCGGCGGGTGCAGGTCGGACGTGGCAGCGTGGGCACGTGAGAGCCCCCCCCCCCCTGCGTTTGGCGCGACGGCCGTGGCACCATCCGCCCCACCGTCGCACCCGCTCACGTCCCCAGCCGATGCGCGCGGGTCTGGAGTCCGCTTCCCCCCCCCTTCCCTCCCCCCCCTCCATCGGTGCTCCCTGCTGGCCGCGCTCGTCCCCCGGCGTTTCCCCCACCGTCATACCCACTCCCCTCCACGGCGCACCACACTCTCGTGCGTGGCGTTCCTGCCACGTGCAGTGTATCAACATTACACGAGCCGGCATCCTTGCCCTTCCATCACGCTCGTTTCGTGCACTCCTGTTCCCCCTCCTCCTGCCCACCTCTATCTGGCTGTGCTGCCCCCCCACCACCCCGGTATCCCCACCGCCCCCCCCCTCTATCCCACTCCTCACCCTGTGGCCCGCATTGTGTCCGCAGCGTGGGCACTCATGGGTGGCGCGCCCGGCGACCACCCCGCCGCCCCCAATGACGACCGCGGCCGTATGGCCGCCGCCCATGGTGGCCACCGCTGCGTGGCCGCTGCCATGGACGATCATGGCCATGCGGTCACTACCGCCATTGCCACCGCGTGCGCCGGCAGTGGGGAGAGCAGGAGACGACGGGGTTTGGTGGCGGTGAGGGCGACCGCGCCGCCGCCACGATCCGCCGCCCGCCCGACGGGTCGACGGCGACGGCAGCGGGTGGGTGGCCCCGCCGGGTGGGCCGCGGTCCTCGCCGCCGTCGGCGTGGCCGCCGTGTCGTCGTCTACGACGGGCGTGGCGGGCGCGGTCACTGGGGCGGCCGGCGCCGGTGCTGGACCCGGCGCCCCTCGCCCCACCGGCACCGGCCTGGTGCGGCAGGAGACCAACGGGGCGGTGCCGTCCAACTTTTGCAGCGCCGCCCCCGTGGACCCGACCGCCGCCCAGGCGGTCGCGTCGGCTGAGGCGGTGTGGTCGGCCCAACCCAACCGCACGCTGTGCAACGTGTTGGTTTCGGCGCAAGCCGACGACGGCTTTATCCTGTACGTTGACGGCGTGCGGTTGATGGCCAGCGACGATTGGCAGAAGACAAGGTCGGAAAACTTCCTCGCGGGGCCCGGCTCGGTCGTGAGCGTCACGGCGTGCAATGTGGGCGGGAGCCCCGTTGACGACCAGGCCTATGCCAAGATCGTTGTTTCCTTCCAGGGCCAACGCCAAATTTCGGACGGGGCGTGGAAGGCGACCGACGAGCGTCCGCCGGGCGCGGACGCGTCGGTGTGGACGGCGCCCGACTTTGACGACAGCGGCTGGACGCCAGCGACGCTGCCCGTGCTGATGGGCAAGGTCGCCCCGCTCCTCGGCCCGGCGGGCGCCATGGGCATTTGGGCGGCCACCAAGACGGCCTCCCAGCGCGTGTACCTCCGCTCCCCGCCGCTGCCAGACGACTTTTGTGGGCCCCCAGGGGACCCGCCGCCGCCGTCGCGGCCCGGCGGCAGGAACACGGCCACGCCGGGCGCCGACAATGGCGATGGCGGCTTGCCCGTGTGGGGGATTGTGCTTGCCGCGCTCGCCGTCGTGGCCATTGTCGGCCTTGTGATCATTGGCGCCAGCTACTTGTGGTGCTGGCCGTGGGGGGCAGGCGTGTACCGCGTCGACCAGTGGCACCTGTTCCCGCCCGGCCAAGACGGCGCCGCCGCGTTGAATGAGGAGGAGCAGCGGCGGGTGGCTGCAGCGGGCGTCGGCGGGGTGGTGGCCACCGACTCGTCGGGCGCCGACTCGGAGGCTCGGGGGGCAACTGCTGCCGCACCGCCGGTCGGCGCTGCCACCGCGGTGCTGCCCGTCGCGGACGTGGTGGATGATGAGAGCTTGAGCGACGTGGTTGCTGCCAAGGTGGCCGCCGTTGCCGGCGACAAGATAGTCGGCTATGAGCAGTTCCAGGCGAGCCTCGGCGGCCTCGGCACCGAGTCTTCCCTGTCGTCACCAACCTACTCGGCCGAGGCAGTCGGTGATGGCATTTCACGGCTACCGACAGACGGCTCGAGGGCGCCGTGGTTTACCGCCTAGGACCGGCGCGGGGGGTGGCGCGGCGGCGTGCCAAGGACTGCGTCGTATGTACGCGGCGTGCATGTGCTCGGACGCGTGTTGGTAGCACTGCGTTACTCGGGTCGTGCAGTTTTCTTATTTTCCTCTCGCGTGGTCGACGGTTGGTTGGCTGCGCGCGTGTTTCCTGGCCAGGGCTGTTTCTTTTTCGGCTTGCTGACTACAATGAATTCTTGCTCGCTCGTCGGATTTGAGGACGGCTAGGTACACCAGGGTGCACCGCAGCTTGCTGTGCATTGGCTCGCGTATCGCCGTCGGTGTCGAGTGCATGACTATCCAGATATTGGTACTCCTCGCTACGGCGGTGCCAACGGGGAGCGGCTGTTGTCTGGAACGCGCAGCACTGCGTCGCGTTCTCGCGTGGTGCTTGTTGTCGCCCACCAGAGATGGGGTCCATCCCTGGCGCCAAAGCCGTGAAACTATGGGGTGGGACACGCCGATACGCGCAGAGGAAACAGCACGCGGGGTGCCGGGCGCGAGACGCGCGGGCGCACCGCCACGACGCATGCGGGCGCTGGTGGCTTTGGACGCGCGCAGGACGCCATCCACCGCACTGGGTCCGTCTCCCACCTGCGCAGCGAGTCTTTAACCTCGTACCTTGTGGAACTGAAAAAGCGTGCTGGCAGCCTGCAAGCACGTTTTTTGCACTAGTGCAAAACAGAGCACAAACAGGCAATTGGGCCCTGCATTGTTCAGGAATCGTGTGTTTTTGTTCACGGCTTTCATGTTCAATAGCTCACGATCTGTGCAGTGTTCACATTGCTCTCTGCACGCCCAAAGCATCTTTCACGGGACGGCAGAAGTAGACCCCTGTATAAGGCGGATTTTCCCAGGCTATGTCGATGTGTGCAGGAACTCTGCTGGTATTCCGCTCGATTACAACAGTTCCCGACAGTCTTCGTGTCAGACCAGCATGGCATATCTGTCATTTCAAGCAAGTTATCTGAGGAAACTGCACAGATATCGTCCGGCTCACATTCGTAAAAACGTGGCCAAGCCAAGATGAAGCCCGGGAACACGACGGCGCCACAAGCCGGTACACAATGCCTACGTGAACATGTCAGCTATGGAGAAAAACCGGTGTTCAGCATCTTCATGCGAGAGTGGCGTCCCGGCGACCACTATCGTGTAGCACCGTGCACGCGAAAACCCCTCTCACTATCTGCGCTGCTTACATAACTGCAGCACGACTCATGCGTTTTCTGCACACCATTTGCAGTTCCACAAGGTACCTGGTTTAAGATTCGCTGCGCTGTGGGGCATTGCTCGACTGGCGGCGCCAGCTGCTGGACAGAGAGTCAGACGAAGTCGCCCGCTTGCATCACCAGCGCGGGACACAGCCCGCCACAGACGTGCCGAGCAGGCAGATTCCTAAGCGGTGCTTGCGCTGCGACATTAGAGAGCTTCGGCAGCTCGTTTTTCTGTTAGATCGTCCACTTTTTTGGTTTTCTGCATCTAGAGCAATTTCACAGAAGAATGACCCCCAAAAAGGGGCGTGATGCTGAACCCTCCAGTCGGCGTTGGGCGAAGTAGATAGCGGCATATGTGGCACTTTTTTTTAGAAATCTAATCTTTTCAGGCTTGACGAGTTTGCAAGATGAGACAAACGCCTTCTGCTCTTGACGTCCTGATGGTGCTCCCTGCCATCTTCATGGTTCTCTCCACGTCGCACATGTATCTGTCCAAGAACAAAAAAATCAGGTACGTTCAACCATGTCGGAGAGTCTTGCACGAAATCGTCCGATAATCAGATATTACGGATCCTATTTTCGCGCAGTGCACAAGGGAAGGGCAAGCGAGTCAGTCGATAAAAAGGTGCGACCGTACATCCCAACAAAGGGGTCGGGCGGGGTGCCCACTCAGTGCACACCCGTACGCCCGAGCACCGCCGTGATGCCGGTGATGATCCCCGCGCCTGCCACAGACGCGATCGCCTTGGCCCACCGGTTGCGGGTGTGCTCGATGAACTCCTCGGCAGGCTGCGGATTCGTGCAAGGTAATTATAAGAACGCAGTGCAACAGGGCGCATCAAGTCGTAGCACACCACAGCGTAAGAACACTGCGTTAGTCCCGGGCTACGAGTCGTGGCACACGCCTGCGAGAGTACCCAGTACCAGATCCCCGAACTTCCCAAGGTAGACGTCAACGCAGGATGCACCCGTATCGCCCCATCCAGGCGCACGCCCAACAGTTGAGCCAGGCAACCGAGCGCACGACGGAGACTGACTCGCGTGAAACACGGATCCCGCAACCCACAGACAAACGTACCACTTCAAAAGCGCCGATGTAGATGAATATGCCCGCAGAGAGGGCATAGAGCGCGCCCACTGCCTTGTCGCCAACTCCCCCCGTGATGGCCGCCCCAATGCCTGCCGCGACGGGCGTCACAGCCGCCCAGAGGAAGACAAGCAGCGCCAGCTGCCGTCGCCGCAGGCGCTCCTTCTCATACTTGACGCCGAGGGAAGCAGAGGTAGCCCACTTGTGCGAAGCAACGGCGATGAACGTGTTGAAGGCGGTCGTCCAGGACGTCGCCAGGCCGAGGGCGAGCGACTCAAAGACGACGTGGATGCCCAGTGAGAAAGTGAACAGCAGCGCACGCGTAAAGTTGGGCGACAGGAAACCAACGTTTTGTGCCACCAGCATGTGCTCGTGGGATGACGCGTTCGACCCGTCGGACGCGTTCGAGGCGACCCCATCGGACGCCATCGAGCGGGAGCTCGCGGAGCGCTGCACGAGGCCGCCGGCCACGGCAGCAGAGACGGGCACCGTCACGTCTTGAGGCACGGGCGACGGGCCGCCGTTCAGCGCGCCCTCCTTGCCGACCGCCAACATGTCGTCGTGGTTCGCGGCTTCGGCTGGCGAGGCAGCAGTAAAATCGACCTCCTCTCCACGCTCTGCCTGGGACACGTCGGGCACCCCCTTGGCCGCCGCCTTCTCGTGCGCGACCGTTGACGCGTGGCTGTGGGAGTGGGCAAATTTGCCCAACAGCAGGTGCTCGATGATCAGGATGGCATAAAACGCGCCGACGGCGAGCGCGTAGGCGGTGGGGAAGGGGTGGCCCCCCTCCTCCTCCTCCTCCTCCCCTTCGTGTTCGTGCTCTCCCTCACCTTCCGCGTGTTCCCCCTCGTGTTCCCCCTCGTGCTCCCCCTCGTGTTCCGCTCCGTGGCCGTGGCCCTCGCCCGCCAGGTGTTCGACAGCCTCGGGGAGGACGTGGAGCATGCCCGTGGCGAGGAAGATGCCCCCGCCAAACGCGTTGGCCACATGCAGCGCCCGGTCAGGGTTGCTTAGATAGCGAAGCCCCTGCGGCGCGAAGCCGCCGAGAAGGCCCTCGACAAAGAGGACCGAAATGAAGCCCGCCTTCCAGCGTCCGAGACAAGCTGATGTGCTGCACGGGCCCGACGCCTTAAACGTCGCCGCGCGGGATATCCAGGACGCGGCGACGTCGGCAGCGTCGCCGCCGCCGCCGCCAGCGGCGGCGGTGACGCCGTGCCGAGACGGCTGCGGGGAGCCCCACGCCGACAGCGACAGGCACGAAAAAACGGTTGCGACGGCGAGGCAGGCGGCGGCGGCACGGCGGCAGCAGAGTGGGCCACGGCCGCGGGGCAGCCGGCGGCGGTGGTCGGCGCTGCCGGCCGCCCCCTCCGCCAGGCGTTGTAGCTGCTCCATGGCGCCAGGCAGCCGCTGCTACTGCGCCCCGAGCTGCAGAGCGGGAGCGTGGATGGTCGGCCGCCGGAACCGGGGGGACGCGGGCCGTGGATGCCGCGGGCCAATGGAACAGACGGTGGGGGACGGCGGCGACGACAGCGGTTGAACACGGACAACCACGACGCGGCGGCGGTGGTCGGCCCCCGCGTCTTATGGAGGCGAGACCCGCCGCCCGGCGCCGCGCGATGGCGCGGTGGCACCCGCCGCGGCATTGTTCGGGCGGGGGCTTCGGGGCTGCCTGCAGAGGCACTGCGTACGACTCGCGGATGGAGAACCAGGATGGCGTCAGCACCTGGCGGTATCGGCAATGACCTGATGTAGCCCCCGTCGCCGCGACGACCATGACTCATCGGCAGGCGCGCCGCGACGGCGCTCCTGACCCGCCGGCCGGGGAAAGTGACTCATCAGTTAGGGTATGCCAGCGGGAGCCGGTGGGCTGTCGACGGGGCAGGGCGGCCGCTGATTGGCTTGGCCAAGCTCCACCCTCTTGCGCAAGACGATTGATGCAGGCGGATGTGCACACGCGTCCGCCCGGCGGGCCACATGTGGCCCACCGGGCGGCCACGGCGGCACCAAGAACGCGCGAGAAGAAATGGTCTGCGGATTAAAAGCCTCGAGGGGGATCCCCCGTCACCGGCGATCCTGCAAGCCCCGCCGCCGCCGACGCGCCGTCCCATTGCGCCGCAAAGCTGCTTAAAGCATGGGCACACGCAAGCAGCAAATCGGCACGTTTTGGACTGCAAGAAATTGTTGGCTCCCCCCTCACAGTACCCTGTGGTCCGATTTTCAGTACAAGTAGTTTACAACAGGGTTTTGCTCGGATCGCACTTGTATAACTCATATCACAAGAAGCGTCTCGCAGCGGTGCAGAATGTGAGTGCAAGAGAGCACGTTCTCATGCTGCAGAACTGCGCTTCAGAGTGCGTCAACGACCGCACGTATCGATTCCTGCGAGATTCTTGCAATCAGGGCGCGCTATGCTCTTTGGGTCATGGCTCTGGAGCACTGGATAGCTTACGTATCCAGGCTCTACCCACCAACCATGAAAAAACGAAAACTTGCTGCTGCACATGTTCATGCTACAGCCGTACTCCCAAAAATCCCGCACTCCAACTGTTGCAAAAGAGTTCCCAAGTCGGCCTCTGCGGGGTCGTAGTATCAGGAGCCCTGCGCAGCGAGCGCGAGGGGGCAGTCCTCCGGCCTGCGTCGCCCAAGAGGAATTGCAGTCGCGTCGCGACCAAAACGGGGAGTGCAGCCGAGTTTATGTCGTCGGATCTGCCGACCCAGCGGCGCCACGTCACACCAGCGCGCGCCACCGGGCGCCTCGCGCTCTGCCCGTCTTCTCTCTCTCCGCGCGCGCCGCGGGCCGGCCCGCGGACCGCCGGCGGTCTTCAGGCCGACCGACCGCGCGTGGCGCCCATCAGCCGGTGTGCAGCGACCACCTGCCACGCCGACACGCCCTGCTTAAATACCGCCACGGGGGCGCAGAGCAGGGAGAGCGCCGCCACCGGCCCGCGGGCAGCGTCGGTCACGGATAGGAAGCGCAGCAAGTACAGGGTGAGGAAGAAGAGCTCGTTCAGCAAACACACAACGGTGAGCACCGGGCGCCAGTAGTAAAAGGCAAGGATGCGGCTGGGGGAGGAGGTCTTGTGGGAGGCGGCGCCGGCGCAGAGGCTTCTGCAGGGCGTTGCAGTGGCGGAGAAAAGCCCAGAGCACGAGGAGCACAGATGAGAGATGGACGGGCGGAATGGAACAACAGGACCGCCGAAGTAGAAGGCAGGGAGAGAAGCGAGGCGCACGAGAGGCAAACAGACGGGGGGGGGCGAAAGAGGGGGAGGGCGGAGCAATCTAATAGGCATGACAGGATAAGTCAGAGTTGAAGCCCTCACCCACTGGCCAGCCAGCGGCGTCGATACTGCAGATGCCCACCACCACGCGCCGCCCTATCCTGTGCAGCAAACACTCAAGCGCATTCCGGCGGTCAGCAACATACGCAGCCATTTGCAGCCAGTGGCTGTACCCGTCCAAGACGATCAGGCCGAGGAAGAGCGACGCGTAGACGGGGTAAAAGTGCGAAAGCAACGTCAGCAGAGCGCCGGTGCTCAGCCGGTCGGTGAGCATGTCCAGGGCGGCCCCAAAGTCACTCTCTACGCCGCCGCCACCATCCAGCGTCGCCACAAAATACCAGGGCGGTCAGGGGAGAACCATCGTCCAAAGGCAATGCTCGTCCGATGAAAGTTGTCCCCATACATCCCATACGTCCGACGAGTTCCGCGAATCCAAATGAGCAATTAACGGCACAGAAACACAAGCAGCACATGAACGAAGCAAAAGGGCTCCACGGTATGATGTCAGCGGCAAATCCCTCAAGGCAGCAGCAGCAGCGGATACGGCAGCAGCAGGCCCGCGCTTGAAAATAGCCCGCCTAAAACACACTGTCCAGCACACACAGAGCAGGGGGAACGAAATGCTTCCCAAAGCACAGAGCGGGATGGGGGAAGCTGCAAACGTACGCTGGTTCAGGAAGCGCGCGGCGTAGCCATCCGCGGCGTCCAGGAGGAAACCCACCAGGTATAGGGCGGTAAAGCGGGTGTAGTCCCAGTACTTGGAAAACGCCAGTACCGAGAGCACGACTCGAACATAGCCTGTGAGCAGGCCAAGACCACCAACCAACGACAGCAACAGAACAAGGGCCCCGGAGCAGTTAGCATCTGCAGCCAGAAGAAGCGCCGTCAACACGAATAGAAAAAAATTAAAAGCACTGGTAGGTCAAGCATTGCAGCTCCTTTCGGCTCTCACACTCACCACAAGACGCCCGACCCGTCAGAGCTACAGACGACAGAAGAAAACCTCACCTCGTGAGGTCCAAGCCTACCAATGATGTTGGGGACGTAGAGGAAGACGCTAAGGCGGCGGCCCATGGCGTTGCAAAGGGAGAAACAGGGGGAAGCAGTCCCAGCACCTGCGAAAAATGGTAGCAGAGAGGGGACAGGGAGACACCCGGTGGCCACCGGCGGCCCGGCGGGCTGCGCGCCCAGTGACAGTTCGCTCTGCGCTGTGCGCAACGCGCAAGCGACGTTGCCGGTGGGTTGCCACCTTCTCACAAAGATATGGTTAGACACGTGGTTGATTCGACAGAATCGGGGGTCTGGTGGTACTTTCGCCAACACGATCTGCACCTGCGGATCAATTCTGCGTGCACCACTGCGGACCAATCTGGCAAAGAGATGTAATAAATATGCCGACCAGATCGCGTGCGCAATGAATGGCATACAGACTGCCCTAATGCAAGTCGACCAGGTGTCTCTCGTTCGGCAGTTCGATGGAACCGCCGCCCGCCACCGCCGGTGGACGCGGGATTGCGCAGCCACACCATTGTCACTCTTCGCCCGTCCCCACTGCCCTGATCGCCACCGCCTTCTCCATCCCACCTCTCTTCTGTCACTTGCGTCCACCATGGTCGCCCCCATCGTCATTGCGGTCGGCGTGCCGCTGGCCGTCGGCTTTGCGGCTTCGACCATTTCTGCGCCAGGCATCCTGACGTGGTACCCCAAGATTCGCAAGCCGAGCTGGACCCCCCCGGCGCCCGCTTTCGGTCCGATTTGGTCGACGCTGTACGTTGCCATGGGCGTGGCGAGCCACCGGGTCTACCGGGCGGTCGGCTTCTCTCGCTCCTCCCCCCTGTGGGTCATGTACGGGGTGCAGCTGGCGCTCAACGCGGCGTGGAACCCGCTGCTCTTTGTCGGGCAAAAGTTGGACGTTGCGCTGGTCGAGGTGATTGCCCTTCTCGGCACCGCCACGTTGGCCGCGTTGCGTTTTGGGGCGGTCGACAGGGTCGCCGGTCGCCTGATGATCCCGTATGTGGGGTGGATTGCGTACGCGGCGGCGCTCAACGGGGCGCTGTGGCGGCCCAACCCAGAGTCGGGGCTGATTAAGAAACCCGGGGGGGGGGGGGCGCCTGCCGCGGCCGAGTGAGGGAGCGGGGGAAGGCGTCTGCACCGGCTGGATGGGGGTGGATGCAGGCAGTCGAGGTGTGCTGCTCGGGAACAGACGACGGAGGGACATGTGCGCTGTGATGCGCGTGTGGCAGCAGGGAGGTGCGTGCGGCAGCAGGGAGCGGCGCGTTCGTCGTTTCCGTATTCGGGGGGGATATGGATGAAGGCTGGGTGTTTTTCCTGCATTTTGGTTCTGTCCCGCCGCTGATACTGTTGTGGGACGGTTGAGGTCTCCGACAGTGGAGAAAGCACAGCACCTTGTCGTGCAGTCTCTAGAATGCACATTCATCGATAAGAACTGCAGGAGGGTCTGGGGTGGTTCGAAATTAGCGCGGTGATCGTCAGCTGGAGCGGCACAGCCACGACCAGGATGTGACGCCGGATCATCGAAAGGGCACACCTAAAGGGCCTTTAGTCAAGGGCGGTGTTCTCGTATTCGTCATTACAGTTTTTTGTGAATACATTCAGACAACACGTCTCATTCGGACCGTCCGACCCCTCTCTGCAGCATGCTTCTGAAGGCTTCGGCCTACGAGCTCGACCACCCAGTTTCTCAGTGCAGCACACGTCTTTTTCATTGCTTTTTTCTGCAAACTCTACTCAACTACGTGATGATGTCTAGGACGCCAACAGGACCCCAAAGACCCCTACTTGTTTTCCCACTATGGCCACCTCTCTTTCGCACTTGGGAGGCCTCCCAGAGACACCGTACAGGCCGCTGCGGCCTCAAAAAGAACGTCAGAGAGCATGAGCGAAGTCCCAAAGGATAGGAGAGGTGGCTACATGGTATGTAAGAACTCTATGAATGCCGTACCGGTAGCTCTGGCGGTGGTGTCGGATTGGGAGGGT
>Ga0115031_1002398_pt1 | contig 13958 bp, 6 predicted proteins | sample Maine_Asex4_meta_FD_87301 | JGI IMG/M metagenome (GOLD analysis project Ga0115031, IMG submission 87301) | Marine algal microbial communities from Maine, USA - Maine_Asex4_metaG | ecosystem: Host-associated > Algae > Red algae > Unclassified | place: Maine, USA | collected 2015-01-05 | reverse complement strand
TTCCGCATGCGTAAATTATATCTGTTCCTCTTCCTGGCCGCCGGCCTTTCCTGCGGTCTTTCCGCTCAGGAACGGGTAACCATCAAGGGTTACGTCAAAGACGCCGGCAATGGTGAGACCCTGATCGGGGCCACCGTCTTTTTGCAGGGAACCAACAAGGGCACGGCTACCAACGAATACGGCTTTTACTCGCTGACCGTCGACCCCGGTACGTACACCGTCGTGGCCGGGTACCTGGGGTTCGAGGACGCTCGTAAAGAACTGGAACTGATCGGCGGCGTCACGCTGGATTTCGAGCTCGACGAATCCGGCACCCTGCTTAACGAGGTCGTTGTGGTAGCCGAGGAGGAGGATCAGAACGTGCGCGAGGTGCAGATGTCGGTCGAGAACCTGAACATGAGTACCATCGAACGGCTGCCCGCCCTGCTCGGCGAGGTGGACGTGCTGCGGAGCATCCAACTGCTACCCGGTGTTAGTTCAGTAGGGGAGGGCGCGGCCGGCTTCAACGTTCGCGGCGGTTCGATCGACCAGAACCTCGTTATCCTGGACGAAGCACCGGTTTTCAACTCCAGCCACCTCTTCGGCTTTTTCTCCGTCTTCAACCCGGACGCGGTGAAAGGCGTCAAGCTCTATAAAGGCGGTATTCCGGCGCGCTACGGTGGCCGCCTGTCGTCCATTCTGGACGTGCGCATGAAGGAGGGCAACAATAAGCAACTCGAGGTGCAGGGCGGCATCGGCACCATTTTCAGTCGCCTCAGCGTGGAGGCCCCGATCGTAAAAGACAAATCCTCCTTCCTGCTCGCCGGCCGCCGCTCTTACATCGACGTGCTGGCGGCCCCTTTTCTGGGAGACGACATCTCGGGCACGAAGCTCAATTTCTACGACCTGACGCTGAAGACCAACTACAAGATCAGCGATAAAGACCAGGTTTTTCTTAGCGGCTATTTCGGCCGCGACGTCTTCGCGCCGGGTGATCAGGCGGGCTTCAGCTGGGGCAATACCACGGGTACGCTGCGCTGGAACCACCTGTTCAACGACCGGCTGTTCAGCAATCTGACCTTCTACTACTCCGACTACGATTACGCCATCAACTTCGGCGACGACCCCGAGGAGGACGCCTTCGACTGGGACGCGAGCATCGTGAATTTCAGCGCCAAACCGGAGTTCAGCTACTTCATCACGCCCGACAACGTGCTGCGTTTCGGCGGTCAGGCGATCTATTACCGCTTCGAACCGGCCAACGCGATCGCGGTGAGCGACGGTACGGAGATCGACATCAGCATCAACAACCAGTGGGCGCTGGAAAGCAGTGCGTTCATCGAAAACGAGTTGGGTTTGTTTGACGGTAAGGTGAAGCTGAACTACGGCCTGCGCCTGAGCCACTTCGCCTACCTCGGCGGGCGGCCCGTCTATGAATTCGGCGAGGCGGTTGCCCCGGGTTTCGCCCGCCCGCTCACCGGTGTCACCCAAACCGAAAAGGGAGAAACGATCGAGGACTGGTTCAACCTCGAGCCGCGCGCCTCCGTCCAGTATCAACTCAACGGCAGCAGTTCGCTCAAGGCCAGTTACCAACGTACGGCGCAGTACATCCACCTGCTGAGCAACACCACGGCTTCCATTCCGCTCGACATCTGGACGCCGAGCACCAACAACATCGACCCGCAACTGGCCGATCAGGTCGCCGTCGGTTACTTCCGCAACTTCAAGGACAACACCTACGAGGGCAGCTTCGAAACCTACTACAAAAGCTTTAACCAATTGCTCGATTACGTCGACGGGGCCGACCTCGTGCTCAACGAACTGGTGGAAGGGCAGACGCTGGTGGGGGAGGGCCGCGCTTACGGTGCCGAGTTCCAGGTCAAGAAGGTCAAAGGCCGCTTCAACGGCTGGATCAGCTATACGCTGGCGAAGACCGAACGCCTCACGCCCGGCGTTAACAACGACGAATATTACCCCAGCCGCTTCGACCAGACGCACAACTTCAACCTTACCGGCTTCTACGACCTGAGCGAGCGGGCAACGCTGAGCGCGACCTTTGTCTACAACACCGGTACGCCGGTGACGCTGGCCAGTTCCGGCTATTACCAGCTCGGTTACTACGTGCCGAACAACGAAGGGGGTGGGCGTAACAACTTCCGTATTCCAGACTACCACCGCCTCGATGTATCGGTCACGCTCGACCCCAAAAAGACAAGCACGAAACGCTGGAAGGGCCAGTGGGTCTTCGGCGTGTATAACCTCTACGGGCGGCGTAATGCCTTCACGGTTTCGGGCACCCAAAGCGAGGGGCGGCCCGTCATCGGTCAGCCGATCATGACGGAAGCTAATCAGTTGAGCGTGGTGGGCAGCATTATCCCGAGTATCAGCTATAATTTCAAGTTCAAGTAAGGGGATAATGGCTTAAAGGAAGAAGGCATAAATCAAATTATCCCTTTACCGGGGCGGGGTCGCGGGTACAAACCACTGTGTCAAGGGGGTGGAGTACGCCTAATCCGCCGTTAAGACAACCTCCCACCGTTAAATGCGTACTAACAGCATAGATCCACAAAACCATCCACCCATGCAAAAGCTTATTCTTCTTTTCTCCCTCGCCTTGTTCGTGACTTTCACCAGCTGCGCGAAGAAAACTACCGCCGCCGCCACGGCCGGGGGTACCGACTGGGCCGGCCTCGCCGCTAGCTATAAACAAAATCCGGACGCTTTGCGCGCCTACGTCGAGGGTTGCGAAGCGACCGACGCCCAACTCATGACCGCTCGCCGCGATATGGATGCGTTGCGCAACCAGACCGGTACGGCCAGTCAGGATGTGACCGCCCTGCGCAACAACCTCACCAACGCCCAGATGGAAAACGACCAGCTGCGCCGGCAGGTCACCCAAATGCAGGCCGCCGCCGCTTCCGGTGCTTCCAACGACCGGCTGGATACGGACCAGCAAACGATCGTCGCCGGTGTCATTTTTCAGGTGCAACTCGGCGCCTACGCCCAGAACACCGTCGACCCCAATCTATCTTCCGGAGATGCGTTGGAGTTGCAGAACCAGAACGGCGTACAGAAAGTCGTCGTCAGCCAGTTCCGGACCTACGCCAACGCCGCTAAACTGCGCGACCGCCTCAAGCAAATGGGCGTGAAGGACGCTTTCGTAGTCGCTAAAAACAACGGCGTAAGGGTCACCGTGCCGGAGGCGTTGCGGATGACGGGACAGAATTAGTTCGTTAGAAGTTAGTTCGTTAGTATGTCAAAATTTGATTGAATACTAACGAACTAACTTCTAACGATCTAAAAATCCCGCTCCCCCCGCAAAATCGCCAGATTGTAATTGTAGATGAACTTCGCCGTATCCGCGTAGAGGCTCTCGTATAAGTCGAGGGCGATCCGGCGGGCCTCCTCATCGATGCCGCCGCTGATGCGAAAACGGGTAAGATAGGCTTCGGCGCGCTGTTCATCTTTGATCTCCGGGTCTTTCAGGACATCTTCGATGATATCCATCGCGTCGTCAATGTTGATGGGGTCGTAACTGGCCAGGGCGCGGGCGTGGAGTAATTTTACGCTAATGAGCAAGTCCGGATTGTTGATCTCCTCGGCAATGGCCAGGGCTTCGGTTTCGGCGGCGCGCAGCGCGTCGAGTTGCCCGTCAGCTAACAGTACACGGCCTTTCTCTTCGAGGCTGGAACCAAGCACCAGGCGGTTATTAGTGTTGCGGGCGATCTCGATGGCCTGATCGTAATACATGATCGAAATATCGTGCTGGCCCTGGATATAGTAAATGTCGCCAAGGGTGTTGACGGCTTTCGCTACCCCCTTTCGGTAACCGAGCTCGCGACTAATGCTGAGACTGCGGTCGAGGTGCTGGATGGCCTTTGTAAAGTTACCCATCACGCTGTTGATGTCGCCCACCAGTCCCTCCACTACGGCAATGCCCTGCCGGTCACCGAGCTCCTGACAAATGACGAGGTCTTTGGTAAAGTGCTGGATGGCTAACTCGTAATTCCCTTCTCGCTCGAAAACGCTGCCGAGACTGCCCAGGCCGATGGCTTGTAGCCGCTTGTTGCCTAACTGCTTCGCCAGTTCCAGGCCGGCGTAATGATGCACCTTGGCCTGTTCGTAATCCCCGCTCTCGAAGTAGATGATGCCGAGGTTGGTATGTAAACTAGCCAGCCCCATATTGTCCTGGTTCTCCTCGTGCCGCGGGATCTGGTCGCGGACGACGCGGATGGCCTCGGGGTAATCGCCCATATTCATGTGGGTCAGCCCGAGGTGGCTGATCGTTTCCGCCGCGCTGCTGGTACCCGCCGCGTTGAAACCGCCCGAAAGCGACTTGCGGTAGTAGGTCATCGCATCCTGGTAATGGGCCGTACGGAAATACAGGTTGCCCATATTACTGTGCGTTTTGGCGATGCCGAAAATATCGTCTACCGACTCGAACAGGCTGGCCGCGACGCGAAGGTAGTCCATCGCTTTTTCGTAGTCGCCCTTCAGCGTTTGCAGGCGGCCAAGATGGTTGTTTGTCCGGCCCAGCAGCACGATGTCGCGGCTGGCTTTAGCAAGGTGCTGGGCTTCCTCGTAGGCGGTTTGCGCTTCATCCCACCGGCCGACAATCTCCAGCACCTTAGCGCGGTTGATGTGCGTATTGACGGTGATCTCCTGATCGTCGACATGAACGAATTTTTCGATCAGCCGTTCGTAGAGGTCCAGCGATTGCTGGTTCTGGAAGTTGGCGCGGGCGAAGTTAGCCGCCTTGCCGAGGTATTCGATGGTTTCTTCTTTCGCCCCCGCCTGCTCGTAATGGAACGCCAGGTCGACGTAACGCTCTTCGATACTGTCGCCGTAGAGCTTTTCGATGGCGTGAGCGATCTGCAGGTGCAGTTGCTGCAGCCGCGTGGTGAGTTGCATGCTGTAAACCGCCTCCCGTAGCAGACTGTGGCGGAAGATGTAGCGCAGCTCGTTCATCGCGCTCCATATCTGGCCCTTTTCCGCTACGTCGATCTGCTCGCGCAGCATCGTCATCACTTCTTCGTTGGTTTCGAGGCCGGTTTCTTCGCGGAGCACTTCGGAGAGCACGGGGATGTCGAACTCCCGACCGATTACGGCGGCCGCTTTTACCGTTTCGCGCACCATATCCGACAGGCGGTCGATGCGGCTGGTGAGGATGGAGGTGATGCTGGTGGACAGCTTGATGCTCTCGTCGCTGAGGTTGAGAACGCCGTCTTTGCCGGCGATGAGCAATTCATTTTCGCGGAAGTATTCCAGGATCTGCTCAAGGTAAAACGGGTTGCTGTTGGTGGCGCGTAGCAGCGTCGTCATGCAGTCATCGCCGATCGGCGCGCCGAGGGTTACTTCGGCCATCCTTCGCACGGCATCCCGCGTGAGCGCCCCAATCTCTACCCGGGTCGTTTGCAGCCCCAACCTCGCGCGCTGCCGGTCAGTGATGATGCGGGTGTAAGTACCATCGTCTTCCGCCCGCGAGGTGGCGATGATGAGGAGGGGCAGATCGATCGTATGGCGAATGAGCTCACGGGTGACCGCTACGCTGTCGTCGTCGATCCAATGGATGTCTTCGAGTTCGAGTACGGTGGGCTGGATCATCGCCTCGGCCACCAACACGTTAACGATGGCGGCGATGGTATTCTGGTAACGGCCCTGGGCATCGAGCTGAGTCCACAGCGACCGCTCGGACGCGATGCCGAGCTGAGCGGCGAGGACGGATTCCGTCCGTTCCAGCTCCCCGATCACGGTTTCGATGCGCGCGCCGGGCGGCAGTTTGCGGAGGCCCTGCTTGAGTTGCAGCATCCGGAACTGGAACCGGCGCTGGTTTTGCGCCACGCCGAGGTCGAGGCTCTGGCGGAACATCCGTAGCAGCAGGTAATGAAAGGGGTTGAAAGGCTTACGCAGGATTTGGTCCGAGCTCGCCAGCAACCAGTTGACGGGCGCGCGTTGGTTCATCTGCCGCCGTACCTCATGGGTCAGGCGGCTTTTGCCGATGCCCGCCTCACCGAGCACATAGGCCAGGCCCGCGCTGTGGCCGTCGAAGACCGGAGAGGCAAAGTCGAGTAACTCCTTAACTTCCTTTTCGCGGCCGACGAGTTCACCGCCGTAGTTCGGCTTACCCAGGGTCTGCTTGCGGCCGTTAAGCTCGAAGGTGGTTACCGGTTTCTTGATGCCTTTGTAATGGATGTCGCCTTTGAGCTGGAAGCGGAAGTAAGGTGCTTTCGCCAGCTCCTCGTCCACCAAAATATCGTGCCAGTCGGCCGAGCTCATGATGCGGGCCGCGAGGTTGACCTGGTTGCCCACGCAGGCGTACTGCGCGCGCTCTTTACCACCCACGATGCCGGTAAAGGCCGTGCCGACGGTCAAACCCATGCGGTAGCGGAAGCCCGACTGCCGCTCTTCGCGCAACGCGTCGAGCTCCGCCTTGATGGTCAGGCAAAACTCGAGGGCGCGCACCGCATTGTTTTCGTAAGATACCGGCGCGCCGAAGAAGATCACCATCAGCGAGCCCTTATCGCCAAAATCGATTTCTTTGAAGTAGCCACCGAAGTCGTTGACCTGATTAAGCACTGCGGTCGCGAACTCGTTCAACTCTTCGTGGGTCTGTACCGCGTCAAAAGCCAGGAAGGTGGAAACGACGGAGCGGAACTCGCCGGTTTGGTCATAGCGGACCACTTCGGGCGGAAGAAAAGTGTTGGCAATGTCAGCGTCAATTTCCGGAAGTTCAAGCTGTGGATAACTGACGTCCGTAATCTTACCCGATATTTCCCCGACGACGAGGTAAGTACCCTGCGCCAGTTCTTCGGCGACGATGGAGTGGTCTTCCAGTAAGCCGTTCATCACCTCGTCGATGACGACCTGGTGCTCACCCGCCTGCATTTGACAGGAGGCCGCCTGGTCAATGGCCTTGCCGCGAAAGTAAAACCCCCGGAGTTCTTCACCGATGATGCCGTACTCCACCGCACCGGCGGCCAGGCCCGCCTTGACGCCGATCTTGTATTTGTCGCCAAACTGGTTATCGCGTTGCCGGAAGATGTTCCGCGTCAGGTCCGCCGTATGTAGCAGATGCAGGGCGTGCAGCCGGTCGAGGTTGCCGGGAAAGACGGCCGTAAAAGCATCGCCGGCAAAATAGGGAATGAAGCCGCCGCGCCGGTAAACCAGGGCAACGAGTGGCTCGAATATTTCATTCAGGATGAGCGAAAGCCGTTCGGCACCGACGATCCCCTCTTTCATCAGCGACTCGGTCAGCGGCGTGAAGCCCGACAAGTCGATGTTCATCGTAAAAGCATTTAACTCGCCGGATAGCTCGTCGGCCAGCAAACGCTGTTGAATAAAGGGAGGGATGAGTGGCTGCAAGAGAAGAAAGGGAAGATGGGTTACGGCTAAAGATACGACCGGAGAGGGGGAGATGGATGTACCGGCGGGAAAATGACACGGCCACCCGTAATCAAACGGACGGCCGGGCCAGGGGAAGAATTTTTCGGTGCGGCTAAGTGCAAATATCCGCCGCTAAAAGGTTTGAACGAAAAGTGAATTTCAATGCAATCCGTAAAGGATCCGAAGTCAGGTACTTCCAGTTTAAAAATTCCTTACACCATCGAAAAGGGAGGAGGACAAACTGAGTCCGCCGCCAATGGCGCAGGCTAGTAAAAAAGCGTACAACAAAGTCATTGTAGATAAATTAGAAAGTGATGAAAATTGTGACGATGTCGCTCATGGAATTGAACGTAAATAACCTGTTTGTCCGGCATAAAACCAAACAAAGCAGGAAAAAATACGAAGCGGTAATCGCAACTTAACTTTCACCACCCGAAAAGGGCGTTTAGTTGGCTCCTAAAGCGGCAATCAGGTGCTCGTTTTCATCAGAAATTTCTTTTGGCCGCTCGGCGGGGTGCCAGCGGTAAACGCGCACGACGGCGTGCCGGGCCCGGGCGGGCAAAGAGTGCAGACCCACTTGCCGTTCGGAAGTGATCTCCAGCACCGGGTGGTGCCAATCGTCGGCCACGTAAACAAAGTAAGACCGCCCCCCGGTCAGCTTAGCGGCATGGGACAGGTCAAGCAACATCATCGAATCGGGCAGTACCTGATGCAGCAATACGACACCGTTGCTCTCGGTAGCGGAAGGGTGGGTCAGGACGGCGGTCGTGTCAACGTGGTGAAGGGTTTCCCCTTCCAGTTCCCGCAAATGAATATCGTGCGAATTGTTGTCTTGCGCGTGCATCGCCCGCTCGTTCACCAGTTCCGCTTTAGCTACTTGTTGCTGCCGAAAGAGATAGCCGGACAGGCCGAGCAACAGCAAAACTACCGCGCCCATTACGTATCGCCAGATGGACAGCGTGTGGTTGCGCTCCATCATCGCCATGATCATTTCGTGGTCTAGGTCTTCAAACTCCTCGACGGAGCGGTGCGCCCGCCCGTCGAGCGGCGCATTCAGCCCCTGCCGGCTGACGTAACCGTCGAACTCCTCCCGCAGTTTTTCGTACTCGGCCCGTGCTTCGGGGTCCGCTTCCAGCACGCTTTCCACCAATTCAGCTTCCTTCCGGCTGGTAAGGCCGAGCACGTACTGCTCCAGTAATCCACTATTTTTAAGTTCTTCGCGGGACATTGACGGTAACTGAGGATGATTCAGGTACCGGCCTAACGGTAGTTCGCGGCTTGGTGTTCAAGAAGAATAGTAATGTAGTCGTGTAGTCGGGTAGTAATGCAGTGCCGCCGCGCATGATAGACGTGACAAACGTTACGGTTGCGCACCTCCCGACGTCCGCCTCGTCTCCAACGGCGGTACTACACGACTGCATTACTACTTCCCGTCGTAGGCCCATTTCAAGTAAAGCGCACCCCACGTAAAGCCGCCGCCGAAGGCGGTCAGGACCAGGTTATCCCCCTTCTTGAGTTGGGGTTCATAATCCCACAGGCACAGCGGCAACGTACCCGCCGTCGTGTTGCCGTATTTGTGGATATTGACCATGACCTTCTCCAGCGGAAAATCGGTCATCTTGCTGACGGTCTGGATGATGCGAATGTTAGCCTGGTGCGGCACCAGCCAGTCGAGGGTGTCGGCGTTGAGGTCGTTACGGGCCATGACTTCTTTCACCACGTTGCTCATGCCGGAAACGGCGGCCTTGAAGACCGGGCGGCCGTTCTGGCGGACGAAGTGCTCACGGGCCATCACGCTGTCGACCGTAGCGGGTTTTCGGGAGCCGCCGGCGACGAGGTAGAGGTATTTTTCGCCGCTACCGTCGCCGTAATGCTCATAGTCGATGACGCCGACGCCTTCCTCCTCGGTGGGTTCGAGCAGCACCGCGCCCGCGCCGTCGCCGAAGATCACGCAGGTGGTACGATCGGTGTAGTCGATGATGGACGACATCTTGTCGGCCCCGACCACGATGACCTTCTTGTGGGGGCCGCTTTCTATCATTTTCGCCCCCACGCTCAGAGCGTACAGAAAGCCGCTGCAGGCCGCGTTGAGGTCAAAGCCGAAAGCGTTCTTCATACCCGTCTTGTAGGTAGCCGTGTTGGCCGTATCGGGGAAGATGGAATCGCCCGTAACGGTGGCGCAGATGACGAGGTCGATATCCAGCGGGTCGGTACCGGTCTTTTCGAGCAACCCCCTGAGCACTTCGACGACCATGACGGAGGTACCTTGCTCTTCGCCCTTCAGGATGTGGCGGGTCTTGATGCCGGTGCGGCTGGTGATCCACTCGTCGTTGGTATCGACGATGGTGGCCAGCTCGTCATTGGTCAGCACGTAGTCGGGCAGGTAGCCGTGAACGCCGGTGATGGCTGCGCGAATTTTGGACATAAAATAGCTTTCGGTTAGGAGCCGCAAGATACGCCGACCTTATGCCTCCGGGCGCATGATGGCGGACCGCTGAAAGTAGGTTGAATTTGGTTAGACATCGTAAATAAGCGGTGTGTTTTGGGCGGGGCGCGCGGGTGCGATGGGAGTAGCGATAACGTCGGTAAACCCCGCACCCATAGTCCTTTCCCCCTTCCCATGCACCCGCGTCCTCCGCCCAAAGATAAATACCCTTAGCCATCGGTCAATTCGCGGCGGATTCAAGACGCCCCGCCGGCGGCAACCGTAGTTGAACACCCAAATCGTCCGTTTACTCCGCCGGTTCGAAGTCGCCGAAATCACTCAGCGAGACCAGCCCTAAAAAGGTCAGCAGGCCGTTGAAAGCGAGAATCAGAAAGCCGAACTGAAAGCCGCCCATCAGCTCCGCCGAATAGGCGTCCACCACCATGGAAACGATCGGCGCGCCCAGGCAAACCAGCAACAACGTCGGTATCTTTTGCCCCCCCAGGTAAGTGATCTCCCGTACCCGTAAACGCGTGAAAAGGCCAAAGGCGAACAGCCCCAGCAGCGGCCCGTAGGTGTAACCCGCCGCCTTGAACAGGCTATTGATCACCGCCCGGTCACCGATGCTCCGGAAGGCCACGATCACCACGAACAGCAGCAGCGAAAAGGCGATGTGTACGTACAGCCGCCGCCGTTTATCCGCCGCGCGTCTGGTGAGCCGCGCGTCTTCCGCCTCCTCTTCGCTCTCGTCTTCCACCGCCTCGCGCGGGTCGTTCATGCCCATGAAGTCGACGCAAAAGGAAGTCGTCAGGGCCGTCAGCGCGCTGTCCGCGCTGCTGTACGCCGCGGCGATCAGGCCGAGGATGAACACGATGCCCGCCCCCGCCGGCAAGTGCCGCAGCGCAACCGTCGGGTACAACTGATCCGACGCTTCGGGAATCTGCAAGCCCACGCTCGTGGCGTAGATGTAAAGCAGCGCGCCGAGGGCCAAAAAGAGCAGATTGGCGAAGATCAGCACGAAGCTGAAGGCCGCCATATTTTTCTGCGCGTCGCGGTAGTTGGGCATGCTGAGGTTCTTCTGCATCATGTCCTGGTCCAGTCCCGTCATCACGATCGTGATCAGCGCGCCGCTGAAGAACTGCTTGAAGAAGTTGTTGGGGTCCGTCCAGCCCCCCTCGAAGAAAAAGAACTGCCCGTAGTCGCTGTTCCGGATCAGGTCCACCATCCCGCCCAGGTCCGTTTCCAGCGCCCGGCCGATGTAGTACACCGTCAGCCCCGCCGCCAGCAGCATGCAAACGGTCTGCAGCGTATCGGTATAAACGATGGTCTTGATGCCACCCTTAAAGGTGTACAGCCAGATCAGCACGATGGTGATCGCCACCGTTGCCGCAAAGGGCACGTCGAGCGGCCCGGTCACGAACTCCTGCAGCACGATGGCCACCAAAAATAGTCGGAAAGCCGCCCCGATCGTTCGCGACAGCAGGAAGTAAAACGCGCCGACCTTATAAGCGTGCGGCCCGATGCGGGTCTTGAGGTACTCGTAAATGCTCGTCAGCCCCAGCCGGTAGTAGAGCGGCAGCAGCACCACGGCGATGAAGAGGTAGCCCAGCAGATAACCGAGCACCACCTGCATGTAGCTGAAGGCCTGGTTGGCCCCGCCGGCGCCCACCGCGCCCGGCACGCTGATGAAGGTGACGCCCGAGAGGCTGGCCCCGATCATACCCAGCGCCACCAGCGGCCACGGCGACTTGCGCCCGGCCAGGAAGAAATCGTCGTTCTCGCTCGCCCCCCGGCTGGTGAACCAGGATATGGCGATCAGCACGGCGAAATAGGCGGTGATGATGCCGAGAATGGCGGTGGGGGAGAGGGATGCGTTCATGGGCGAGTGGGGCGCAATATAGAACGCGTTGCGGGAACGTGGTATTTGATTGGGTGGAGGGCCTCCAGGCCCGACCGTATTTATTCGGGCCTGGAGGCCCTCCACCCAATAGCGCATAACCTTTCCCGCTCACCCCGCGTTCCCCGCCAATAGACCAATAGACCAATAGACCAACAGACCAACAGACCAACAGACCAACAGACCAATAGTCCAACAGACCAACCATGCGCCTAGACCACATCGGCATCGCCGTCGCCGACCTTCCCGCCGCCGAAGACCTCATCGCCCGCCTCCTCGGCCGGACGCACTACAAGCGGGAGACGGTGGCGAGTCAGCACGTCACCACCAGCTTCTTCACCGCGGGCAACCACGATGCGAAGCTGGAACTCGTGGCCGCGGAAGGCGAACAAGGCCCGATCCATAAATACGTCGAAAAGCGCGGGCCGGGGCTGCACCACCTCGCCTTCGAGGTCGACGACATCCGGGCGGAGATGCGCCGGCTGGCCGCCGACGGCTTCGAGCTGCTGCAAGACGAGCCGACCAAAGGGGCGGACAACAAGCTCGTCTGTTTTCTGCACCCTAGGAGCACCAACGGCGTGCTGGTGGAAATTTGCCAAAGCGTGAAAGACGACCTCGAAGACTTCTGGGCCACCCGCTACGTCGAGGGGCGGACGGGCTGGGACCTCGGTTATCCTTCCCCGCCGATCAAAGAATACCTCGATCAGCTGACGGATAAAAGCCTCCGCATCCTCATTCCCGGCGCGGGGAACGCCTACGAGGCGGAGTACGCCTGGGAAAAGGGGTTCACCAACGTACACGTACTCGACGTGGCGGAAGCACCGCTGCGGGCCTTCAAGCAGCGGGTGCCCGACTTCCCGGCCGGCCAGTTGATCAAAGGTGATTTCTTCGCGCACGAGGGTCGGTACGATCTGATCCTGGAACAGACCTTTTTCTGCTCCTTCCCACCGCTGCCGGAGACGCGCCGGGCCTACGCGAAACAAATGGCTAGCCTGCTGCGGCCCGGCGGCAAGCTCGTCGGCCTCTGGTTCGACGTGCCGCTGACGGGAGATATGGAAAAGCGGCCGTTCGGGGGCTCGAAGGAAGAATACCTGGGTTACTTCCGGCCGTACTTCCAGGTGAAGACGCTGGAACGGGCGCATAATTCGATCAAGCCGCGGGCGGGGAATGAACTGTTTGGAATACTGCAACGCTAAGGTCGAGGCGCTGCGCGCCGAGCAACTCGGCGCGCAGCGCCTCGACCTTAGCTTCCATCCACCACCAACCATCCGCCAGCCTTGCTCCACGAAAAACGCCTCCTCTTCCTCCTGGCCGCCGTCCAGTTCTGCCACATCATCGACTTCATGATCATCATGCCGCTGGGCAAGACGATCATGGCGGAGTTCGCCATTTCGCCGGGGCAGTTCGCGTGGGTGGTTTCGGCGTACGCGGGGGCGGCGCTGACGGGCAACCTGATCAGCACGGCCTTCATCGATCGCTTTGACCGGCGGTCGGCCCTGCTGTTTTTATTCTGCGGCTTTACGGTGGGGACGCTGGCCTGCGCCTTTGCGCCGACGTATCTGACGCTGCTGCTGTTCCGATCGGCGACGGGCATTTTCGGCGGGACGCTGGGGGCGCTGGTGCTGGCCATCGTGGGCGACGTGATCCCGCTGGCGCGGCGGGGCGCGGCGATGGGGTGGGTAATGACGGCCTTCTCGGCGGCCAGTATCGTGGGCGTGCCTTCGGGCATCTGGATCGCGGCGGAGTACGGTTGGCACGCGCCCTTCATCGTCACGGCGGCCATCTCGGCGGGCTTCGTGACGCTGGCATATTTCGTGGTGCCTTCGCTGAAAGGACATTTGGCGGGGACGCGGGAGCAAGTCAAAGGGCAAGGTGCCCTGGTGGCCGCCCTGGACGAAGTACCGTTGCCGCCAGGCCGGCAGGCGCTCGTCCAGCCGAGCGGCCCGCGCAAGGTCATCGACCCCTTCGCCAAAATCTTCGCCGACCGCAACCAGCGGGCGGCGCTGCTTTTCACGATGGCGCTGATGCTGGGGCACTTCACGATCATCCCGTTCATCGCGCCGTACATGCAGCTCAACATCGGCTTCGAGGACAAGCAGGTGAGCCTGATCTACTTCATCGGCGGGCTGCTGACGGTGGTCTTGCTGCCCTTCTTCGGTAAGCTCTCCGACCGCTACGGGCGGATGCGGATCTTCGCCACCGCCTCGGCCTTCGCCCTGGTGAGCATCTACGCCCTGACGAACCTGGATACCGATTCGATCTACGTGGCGCTGC
>Ga0115031_1002397_pt1 | contig 13959 bp, 17 predicted proteins | sample Maine_Asex4_meta_FD_87301 | JGI IMG/M metagenome (GOLD analysis project Ga0115031, IMG submission 87301) | Marine algal microbial communities from Maine, USA - Maine_Asex4_metaG | ecosystem: Host-associated > Algae > Red algae > Unclassified | place: Maine, USA | collected 2015-01-05 | reverse complement strand
GGGATCTTGTGGGAGCCGGTGGCATTACATGCCAGGACGAGGGTCACGCGATCTTTGGCCTTCATTGCCTTAGAGCCACGCGCCCGCCTTTGCCTACCCGCCGCAATGTATGACCGGTTCGGAAGACACCGGTATTGCAAACCAGTTTCATCCATGTTGTAGATGTGTTCTGGGTCATAGGTCTCCAGATCTGCCCGTATTTCGGCCACCCGCCGCTCTCATAGGCGTACAGCCTCGGACGCCGAGCCCGCCCGGCCCCACAACTTGACGCTCTTGAGTCGGTGGCGGGAGGCCCATCGTTGGATGAACCCAGGGGATCCAAAAAACTCCTCCACGCTGAGGTCTGTGGCGATCTCCCTCGTCCTTGCTTCGAGCACCGCCATCGTCATTGGTAGGTCCGCCCCGCCCATGGTCTCGATACCATCAAACCAGGTCTTGAGGGCGGCATCAATGTCCTCAAACGTCGACCGACGGGTACGCGTGGAGTTCACCGGCTCGCCGTCGCGTGCACGTTTCAAAAGCTGGGCACGCTCTGATGGATTACACGTGCGTCTTGCGGCCGAAAGGGAGATGTCCTTGGGGAAGGCTGCCCGCAGCAACCGCCACGTGTAGGCGCCGGTGTCGTACATGCGGACGAGGTATATCTTGTCGCCCAGGGTCAGGGTGACCTTCGGTTTTCGAGACGCCGAGGGGGGTGAGGATTCACCACTGACACCAGGTGTCGGTGGCTTCTGTGTGGTCGCAGCCGGTTGACCCACCGGTTGTCGAGTTCGTCGTGGGTTTGTCCGGGGAGGCGCCGACGAGTTAAAATGCACCGCCGTGGCGGCAGCAGCTGCCGCTGATGCGATACTGACCGCATGCAGCGTCTCGCTAGATGGGCCATCGAGTACCTCTTGCACCGCCGCCTCTGCCGCCGCGGCAGTGAGAGCCCGCGCCTCGCGCGGCACTCGAGGAGCCATCAGAGGCAAGGAGGTGTGCAGTTGCCACCGCACACCGAGTGTCTGGTCAGGAAAAGTAGTGGGTGCCAGAGGATGGCGGGGGGACAGGGGGGGTCGGGGGGGAGACAGCTGTGACGACGATGATCGTGACGACGGTGGGTGCGGGGCAAAATCACCGTCGTTGTCCGCCGTCGGCGGCTGTGTTTTTCGCTTGTCTGTCGACAATCGCTAAATCACGATCGAGCGAGAAATCTAGTAGACCCTGTTCGCCAACTGAATGACATGTAAGTGCATTCTAACTGTAGGTATGCAAATAGGAGCAAGAAGACACAAGTACAATCACAGTGTCAGAAAACAGCTCGTGATTTGGTCGCACAATGCCTCCTCCTCGAGTTCCCGCCAGTTCTTGACGCAGCAATAGCGCCAGAAGCAACCATCACGGTGAGCAGCAGCCAACAGTTTCTTGGCCTCAGACCTCACTCGGAGTTCCATTCAGGATAGGCTCTCCGTTGCCGTATATGCCGAGGTGACTCATGGACGTCGTAGTAGCCGTGTTTTACCAGCCCTAGAAGGGATAGAAAAGCGAACCCATGCTTCAGTCATATGTGGGCACGTTGTGCTGTCGCGGTCTGTTTGAGGTGGCGTCCCGTCAGAGAGGCGATACGTCACAGAGGACAGGGCTTTGACAGGATCTTTACCAGTCCCTTGCATGTGAAGGACACCGCCCGTGTTGACGCGGGGATCTCTTGCAACTTGCGGACTCAGCCACAACCGGAACGCGCCCTCAGGCCCGTGCTGGGCTGACGGCGACTCCTGTCGGTCGGCTCCGGATGCACTCCGCTTCAGCTCGGTGCACGGGACGTATTAATTTCTAGTTCAGTTGTGCTCTCAATTCTTCCACTCCCCAGATCCGTAAGAGCTTGGGCGCAGAAGTGGCGCACCAATTTTATTTTTCTCGATTGCATCCACACGCCAGTCGCACGGATCTTGGTCTTTGCAGTATCTCGGTACCGAGTGAGCGACTTGATATGATCGTGTGCTAACAACTGAGTTCAATAGCTCAATGAACTTTCTGCTCAAACCTCGTTGCGACCCTACTCGCTTGCTCGATGAGGCCCCGTTGTCCCTCGTTGCCTTTCTCATTCTCCATCTCACACCATGCTGTTGTGCTTCACATAGCGGCGCTCTTCGTGACGGGCCTAAAGCATCTAAGAACAGTGTGAAAAACGCGAGAACGTACCCACAGAAAAGCAAAATACGGAGTTTGACGAGAAAAGCTCTCACAAGGTTGTTCAGGGGGGGGGGGTTCGCTAGCTTGACAGGTTTCTCGTTGCCGAATCGAGAAAAAAGAGCCCCACTGCGCAGTGAGCGTGAGCCAAAAGGAGGCGGCGACACAGATTGGCCCTATTGCAGGTGGAAGCAGTGCTGGCGTCGCATCCCATGTCGTATCGAGAAGCAGACCGGCAAAAACTAAAAGGCCTACCCTTGTGGGAACGGCGATGGCTGTAAGGACGAGAATCAGTGGCCGGTTGTCAGCCGGATGAAGGATCCCACGGAGATCCCACGAACGATCCGGCAAAAACTCCCTAATGCCAGAAAACATGAAGGAAACAGCTGCATGCGATACACTCTCTTGGCCTCTGCCACTCTGCGTCAAAGATGCTTTGCAGCATCACGGAGCGTCGGCTCGCCTGGCCTCCGCCGGCCTCCCCGCCGCCCGCAGTCCCACCCATCTCACCGAGCACAAAGCCAGAGCAGATGGTCATCAAATCATTCTCGGTCATGGCCGCGGGAGCGTCCTCGTCGCCGGTGCGACCCTACGGAAAAAGCCGGAGTCAAAAACCGGCGTACTCCTATCGAGAACTACGCCGGTTTCCTATAGTTTGGGACGCACCTCAGGGCTCTTCAGGCGACTAAAGTATTCCGGGAAAAGACAGCATCAGTGAGATAATGACAGGCCTCTGAGACCTCCCCACGGCAAAAAGCCGGCATACCTGGGCTCATGAGGACCGCAGAAACGAGGGACTGCGGCAGAGCTCTGTCACTCTCATCCATTCATTTCATGATCGACCAATAGGGATGGAGAGCGTCGTTGCATCAAAACCACAGGCTGGTGCACGGCCCTGGACAGGATCTCAAATTGTACCGATCAATCCGTGAATATTCCATGTAATCATTTCCCAAATACGGCGTTCATGGTTTAGCATGTAAGATGTTACATTAGTATGTAAGATGTTATGGTGCGTGTCTCCAATATGAGACATGGCGGTTTTTTCTTCATTTCTCGGCCCACTTGCCTTCTGCAACGGTCCGATAATGTAATGTGACCCACTCGATCCCACTGTGCTTCCAGAACAGCCCCTGACAGTGTTAGCAGAGGCGGCACATTCTGACGTGTCATGGGGGAAAGTGTCAATCATTGCAACTTTGACAGGGGACGATCACGCGGCCCAATCAAATGCACAGATACTAGAGCCGGCATGTGCTGACAATTTGTGCACGATGAAAAGGGCACCACCTTACCAATAAAAACATGAAAATGACCCCCATGTAGCCCCCTGTGAGGAAAACACGATTTGGGACACCCCTCATCGAATCTCCAGTTAGCACAAGAGCTTGAGCGTTGCAAACCTTTAACCCCAAGAACCTGAAACAGACTGGCTCCAAGATTGGGGCTATCTGAGAGGTCCACAGAACAGGGCCCACAGGCGGGTATTAAGGAGTTGTCAGCCAAGCACGCGTCGGGCGAGGCTCTTTCCATGGAGGCAAGTCGAGATTTTTCTCGTACCCCACGCCGCCTGCCCCCGTGCAGTGATGTGGCAGTCCTTCCGAAAACGCGCCTGTCTCATTTTTGGGACACGCACCATACATGCAGAAGGTTGTTACATTAAAGAGATAGCTCGCTAATGTTTAATGACACAACGTTAACACTACAATAGTGGTCGTACACAACGTTAACACAACACTAGTGGTGGTATGGTACGCAAGAGGTCACAGACAAGAAAGAAAGGCCCTCCCGCCGTCGTCCTCGTCCTCGGCGCCGTCGCTGTCGGAGCCGCGACCGGTGGCCGCATCCTGGTCGTCATCGGCGGGTGTGTAGTGCCGCTCCGGCGTCGCCACCTTGGTCGCCTTGGGGGTCTTGTACGTGGCCGGGGACGCGGCCAACAGTTCCGCCACCTTGTCCTTCACCTTGCGCGCCTCGGTCTCATTGCGATGCCGGACGGCGCGTGCGAGCAGTGCACACGCCGCCCAGCTCCGCTGAGTGCGGCTCTGCGTCGGGCATGCCGCCTCGACGTCGGCAGCGGCCTTGGCGACGTCGCCCGAGCTCTGCCGACAGAACGAGCGGCCGATGAAGAAGTAGTCGATGACGGCCTTCCGCACGACGGCGAGGATGAGCTTCTTGTCCTTGGTGTTGACGCCGCAGAGACCGCCCTTGGCGACGTTGATGCCCTTGAGGCTTGTCTTGCGGGGACGGCAGATGTCGCGTGTAGTGCCGATGGGAAGCGGGACATCGTCGATGCCGCCGATGGCGCCACCGCTCCAGCTGCGGGAAACGACCTTGACGTCGTTGGCGGCTAAGCGTCGGAGGGTGGGGCCCGCCTTGAAAGCGCTGTCCCGGCTGATGACATATTGAGCCGCTGCACGTGCGAGGACGACAGCCTCCATAGAGGCCAGCTGCTCGAGCTGCATGAGCGTTGGGCGGTCGGCGTCGTCGGTGGTTGTCGTCGGCGTGGTAGCGGCCGCGCGGCTTGCGGCGGGAAGGCCGGCTGCAGGAGAATGATCAGCGCGGGCACTTCGGAAGTCTGCCGTCGTGAGCGCGGGCCCGCGTGTGGCGACGTGGAGCCAGCGCGGTGGAGCCCCGGTCGGTTGGCCTTCGGGGGTGCCACCGCCGCCGCGACGAGCGAGGTAAAGCGAGCGGCAGGCAGCGGGCAACTTGTCGAGCCAGTCCACCGACAGTGTCTTGACTGCCGGCGGCGTCATATGCGCGTTGGTGGGAGGGGAGTGGGGTGCGGCAGTGGGGAGGGGAGGCGTGGAAAAATGTGTACGGGAGACGTGGGGGTAGTCGTGACAGGGGCGTGATAGCCGGAGCGGTTTTGCCGTTTGGGCGTCGTCGTCTCCAGATAATGCTGAGCGACAGTCCTCGGGGCCGGCCTAGGGGGCACCCCTGTGTGCAGGGGCCCCCCGTCGTCACTGCCCCCGTTGAACCATCTCGTTGCAGCCCAAGCAGGAAGTGGTCGATGAGTCCGTAATGCAGGACGCTCATCCTGCCTCTCACCACCGCCGGCTGTGCGTACACGCACAGTGCTCCGAACGCGTACAAATCTGTTACGTCGTTGGACTGTACTGCTGTCAGACTCCAACATTGTGGAGCCAGCTACGGCCTCCGAGGGGAGGACCGCACGAAATTACTTCTTACTGAAGATCTGGGAAGGTAGAGCGCCTTGCCGGTTGCGCTCCAACACCTTGAGCAGGCTCTGCAGCTCATGGCCAGCCAGCAACTCTGGCCTCTTGCGCGGTGACATCAACGTCATCTGCCGGTCCTCCTTGGACGGACAGGCAAAGGAACTGCGCGAGTACTCCGGCTGCGCGCAGGGGTCTCGCCCGCTGACGTCTGTCCACAGCTCGCGGTGGAAGGAAGACGCGTGCGAGGCAATCAACTCTGCCCTGTACTTTTGCGACACCGCATTCATCAGCGCCGCGTGCGGGCTGGACCGAGAGCGCATCAGCGCAGGAAGCGTGCCGATGTAGCGCTCCATGGGAAACTTGCAGTAACTCCATACGGGCCCGCACGCTTCTATGTTGTACGGGATGTCCAGGAGAGCCACAACTGTGGAGAGGCACAGCGTGATGTTCTTGATATCACCTCCGTAGGCTTTCTTGTAGAAGAGGCCGCAAAGGTTTTGCAGCTCCGTCTTGAGGGTCGCCACATCGCTCACTGGGAGGTCGTCCGGCACGAAGATCAGGCGGCATGCGCGCACGGGGCACATAAACATGTTGTACGACTCTGATGGAATGCGCCCAGCTAGAGCAGCAGGGCCTGTGCTCAGCACAAAAGACATCCACGCAACCGCCTTGTACGACTTGTAGTGAGTCTGGACATTTCGCAGCCCACGGGCTTGAAACAGGGGCACTGTCGCTCGGGCCACCGCAATCTCGGCACCGACGAGCTCTGCGACGCTATTTGTCATAGCTCATTTGTGTGGAGCCTGGTTGGAGTCTTTCCACACCCCTGAAAACAGACGCCACAGGTTGGATACGTTGTTCTGTAGCACTAGGTGCATGACGTCGTACGGCGCGGAAGACGGCCCAATGTCCCGTATGTACCTCATGTGGGGATAGGGTGCCCTGTCCACCGGGCTGGGACACGTCATGAAGAAGTAGCCTTTGTACCCGCTGACCTGCATCAATCGCTCTACACAAATCTTGGACCGGGTCTGCAATCGGGCCGCTTCAATGATGTTGACAGCTTCGGTTCTCGAGGAAGCTGTCCTTCGGTTCTTGTTGTAGTACTTCTTTTCGAACAGCTTGGCAGGCGACGCAGGTCTGTCCGACGGGTCCTTGTCTGGAAAGTCATGGTGGTTGGAGCCCTCCACCCAGACACCATGGAAGTCCTGAAAGCGACTTGGCTGTCGACCATTACTGCCCTTTATGCCAGTCACCTTGTTGCCACCAGGCATTTCCGACGTCAATTGAAGCAGGTGGACTCGAACCTCTTGTATCCCATCCACTCCTGCGACCTTGTCCCCGAGCATCCCGCGCGCCAGCAGGTTGAGCTCTTCCATGATAGGATGGAAAAAGGGCTCTAGATCCTCTGGCTATTAAGGATCCGGCGTGACCGTTACTAGCAGCTGCGAAGCAATATTGAACCGCGTCGAGGTGGGCATACTCATGATAGTGAGCATGATAGGCCATCATTGATAGCCGCTCTGCTTCCAGGCTACGTATCCGTCAGCCCTCAAGCTCACGAAGATGCCCATAGGCGACTTGATGATGCCCTTCTTGACCAGATCACGGTAGATTTCGCTGTGGTAGAAGCTCCTTGAACACTGTTCGCGCCGTCTCGGCATGAGCAAGCGCGTCCTCGTTCAATTTGATCATATTGGGTCCCATTTCCGGGTCCGCGAGCATCATGGCCATCCATGGCGATATCTTGCAGTAACGCGTTGTCTTGCCTGGTTGCCCTTGGGAGTTGTACCGCTCTACCTGGCCAAAGGGACAAGTAGTAGCCTGCACGTGTTTAGCCGTGTACTCCTTCCAGCCGTTCCAGCAGCAATGCACGATCTTCTCCTCAAGACGCACCGCGTTGTTGACAAACTTGTCTGGCTTGTAAGGTGTCCTGTTCTTGAGCCCGCTGTGAGTCCTCTGCTTCAGCAGGGTGACCAGCGCCTCTCGAGGTAGGTTTTACTCTTACGCGCAGTTGAACGGCACAAAGTCTTAGACCATGTACGAAAATGCCTGTGGCGACAAGGCCACCCCGTTTGTGACAATGTCAGCCGGCGTTGACTGCCCAACGCGCTCATTGTCGGGAGCCCCGTGCTGCGCGTCATCCGAGGCTGATCCGCCTGCTGAAGAAGAAGCCCCAGGTCTTCAGCGTTCTCGCCTTCTTCATTGTCGTCGCCGCCATCAGAAAGCGCGAGGTTCTGCAACACGTCCAGGGGTAGATCTTCCTCCTCCAGCGGCTCGCCATCATCACTGCTGTCGGGCTTGACACTGCTGTCGCCATCTCCGCCACTGTCTAACCCGTGTCCGTGGACGGCCCATGCACCGACGGAGCCACCGCCAGTATGATCGAGCACCCCGCCATCCGTCCCCTCGTCTTGTTCATCTCCGCCGGTGGCATGAGCGCCGTCGCCGACCTCCTCCATCTCCACGCTACCGTCATGACCAGGGCCCAGCGCTCTTGGTTCTTTGTCCGCAGCTGCGTCATCGGTTCGGCGTCTCTTGGCTCGGCTCAGGGCCGTATTGCTACCATCATGACGGCAAAAAGTTGCCCTGCACACGTACCTATCGCCAGATGGGTGACGGGAGCATATCGCGCATGGACACTCGAACAAGACCCCCATGATGGCCGTGAAGTGCCTTTTCGTACAATGTAGCGCGCATCCGCGCCTATCCGCCTAAAGATGGAATGGACGTGTGATGTGCTGACAATGGCCCGTTGGGAACTGACGAAGTCAAAGAATTGCGCTTCGGGCCGAGTGATCTTTACAAATCGCATCTAATCCGGTTCGCTGTCAGCATAGTGATACGTCAATGAGAAGATTACTGTCAGCACGACAGTTGATCCCCAACGTCCTGTCCAGGGACGCCGGCGCCGGCCGTGGCGCATCGGGCGACCTCCTCGTTCAGGAGGCGCGTAGCTCGCCGCCGGCGCCCCCTCCATCACTGCCGTCGGCCTGGTCGTTACCGGCGCACGATGCGTCGAATTCAGCGTCCTCATTGGCGCCCGTGTCGAGGATCCCCTCTGCATCCTCCCTGGCTGATAACAGCAGGTGGCCGTTGCTATGCCTATCCCGCACAGATGGCGCTCGCGCTTCATGGCGTCCAGCACCTAGAATGTGGGCACACGACGGAAAAATGGTCCCCACGCCGTATAGCATCGAGCACCTTGTTTGTGGACGCTCGAAAGAGCAGTAAGACACCGCGCCTTGAAAAAGTAACGAAGGTGGCACGGAAGTGCACCGAACATTATTTGGTGGACTGACGCCCTAATAGCGCATTTGAAATGATGAATTTTTTCGCCAAGCATGTCCCAATCACGCCCCTAAAATTATGGGCGTGCAGGGCGTGACACGCCCAAAACACGTAAAATTGCTCGCCCCAGGCGTGCAATTTAGCACGCTCCGGGCTTGTTGCACAACGCCTGTTTCTTGCGCACGGTGCCTAGTAACAGGACAGCTTTCCGGTGCCGTGAGGGCCGATGGATCTGTCTTCTGCACGAAGAGCCGAGTCTCCCTTCGTGCCACAAAGGGTGCCCAGCATTCTAGAAAGACTGTACCCAGATTCGCCAACGTGCTAGGTCAAGATATAATTCAATACGTACGCAAAAATGTACGCTTGTCCTTTGCTGGCTGGAAAGTACGCTCGAGCCTGATCTCTCGTGCTCGACATACGGGGACGCTGCTATGGATCATACCGAATACGCAGCCACTTTTATGAAATGGGAACGCTTGAAGACGTCTGAAGGAAATGCACTTTCTCTCGGCCGGCTACGAGCATCACCTGCTACCCTCCACCACCGCACATGTTTACCAACGACCACAAACGTCGTCCGGAGATCTCCGCAGCATCGATGACACGCAGTGAGTTCCCTAGCCACGTCTAGTTCCCGCCTGCAGCGTCACCAGCGCGCCCTGCAACTCACAAAAGGGCATTCAGCACAACGGTGGGATGCAGGGAAAAACGTTTATCGCTCAAGTCTATTGTCGTACCCGCATGAAAGTGTGTCATATAAAAGCCGATGGAGTAGGCTCCAGGATGCGCGAATGCTGAGCTCCAACGCTTTCTCTAGTGCCGAGTTCTGTGCGCGCCAATATGAGTCGCGCTAATGCGCCTTAGTGCGTGGAATGGACCTTTAGTTAAGGTGGCTCTTCTGGGCCTGAGCAAAGCTGCAACATGGTAAAACATCAGTGGCCAAGATCCATGCGGGACGCGTCCCAATTTCATTGGCCTTAACGGCGCCTGTGAGAGGGGTAGCTGACCGCAAAGGATGAGCCGTGTACTGAGCCGTGATCCGTCAGATCACGTCATGCCCGCCTTTTCAATCCGCAAATTTCTGGTCGCCTGCAGGCGTTCTAGCGGCGCGCGCGCCGTCGCGATCGCCCAGTGGTTTTCCTCTTACTTTGGATGGGAGATATATGGCGTACGACGTCGGAGACCGACTGTACGTGCGGCCGCTTTATGATGAAAACAGACGAAATAAAGCAGCCAACATGGAGAGGACCAGGGGGGTGGGGGGAGCAGCCGCGAGCTGCAGAGCGGCACAGAGGCACTTACCTTTCCTGTAACACACCTGCGTATTCCCCCCCCTTTTTCTGCGCTCTTTCATGTGAATGTCAACTCAGGGCAAGCACCGTAGACGTTGCGCAGGCCTTCAGTGGCACGATATGGTTGTATGTTTGGGTCGATTGCGCGCGCCTTCTCTTCAAGCCTACGCCGGGGATGGCTGATTGGCGGGAGTCGGCCTGGATTTGCCCTCGGGGCTTTTTCCCTGACCTGATTGCGCGCCCTCAATTCGTGACGTGCAAGCGTGGGGCGGCGGCTTTGGGATGCGACCCCACAGGCACCCCGTGTGGTCTTTGCGACACGTGTTGCTCTACCGCTCGGTCGTCTACGCCCCAGCCCCTCCCCCCCTGCAATCTTGGGCTACCCCATCCCCCGCGTTCCGCTCACCCGCGCCGGCTGCTCCTTCTAGGGCCATCAGCACCTCCCCCCCGCCCCGCTGTTCCTCAGGGCGGCGTGCACGGTTTCGCAGTGTCGGTCGGCTCGCAGGCGGGCAACACGGTGGTCGCCAGGAGCTGGCAAGACTCCACCTCCTCGGGGACAGTTGACCGCGTAACCGGGGAGCTAGGGGCTGTGGCTTGTTCGGCGCTGCTCTGGGAGCGACAGTGTCTCATTTCCCATATGCATCTGGTCGCAAGTGCAAAGCCGCAGCAATCCCCAGTCGACCCCCGCCGACTGCTGGTGTTGACCTCTAGTGGTGATGGCAGTCGACCACAACCGTTGTTGGCGACTGCGCCGCCAGAAATTCCCAGTCGTTGTGCATTTCCGAATGGCTTTAGGGCCGGAAAGGATGACGGAAACAAGGACAAGTCGACACTGGAAGCCATTGCAAGTGTAATTTTATTGCGTGGCGACCGCCCGGAGATCCGACTGGAGCGTAAAAAGGGACGGGCGCTTGTCTATCTACGGCAGCGGTCAGTGATGAAGGCGGAGGTTAAAAACAGTCAGACCAAAAAGCGCCGCGCAGCTGCACTTCGGTTGCAGGTGGGCGCGCAGGAGGTCGGGGTGGCGAGGACATGGCGCAGACGTCCACGTCTATCGCGCGATGCTGTAGATATTTCTGTCAAAGAGCAGGTAGGCCTTCTAGCGGCTCTGTCTATGGGCCACGTCGGGTTCAACTGTTGCAGGCTGGCGCTCGGAGGTGCCACCAGCGGCCTCTGCAACCTGCCAGTTCTGCGTGCATGGCGGTGGGAGCTCTCAGCGCCGCCCGGCAAGCAGGTGGCTGTGACGGGCTCTAGCGCCTACCTCGCCTCGCTATCCGCGGCTGTCCAGGAGCGCGTGTCCTGTCTGTGTGACAGTCATATGTTTTTGGAGAGGCCGGTGACCGACCCGGCGGTGTGCGACAACACAGCGGCCGCTGAGCAAGGCCCTACCGGTGTTGCCGTCTCCCTCCGAGGCTCCCCACCCACGTCGGAGCCGGACGTGCGCATTGTCCTCGGTTTGGACAAGAACGGCGATCCGGGGGCGGAAAAAATTGGTGGCATCAAATATCAATCAGGCACTCCAAACTAGCCCTGCCAACACCATTCTGCTCGGCGTTCTGCCCCCGTGACGTCGAAAATTATGAAGAGTTGGCTGCAATGCTGGCGACGCAGCTGCTCCAGATAGACGCCCTCCTGCGCGACGGCGTCATGGTGCGTGGCACCTATCGTCTGGTGCGCCTGATGCTGGGTTGCGATATTGCTGCATGATGCTGTCTGCTTGGCCATAAGGATGCCACCGCTACGCTGCCCTGTATGGCATGCAAGCTCACCCGGTGCCCAAGTGACCAGCAGGCACTACTCAACACTAGTTACAGGACGCCGCAAGACGAGTCTGGCAGCGGAAACCTGCGAGAGCGCACCCACTTCGCTGACCGCATGGCGGTTGGAGACGCGACGAGGATGGTGGGCAAGCCCGGCACGCATGCGCGTATTTGCGCGGTGGCGCGATGTCACTTATTCGGGATTGACCCCCGACAAATTGTATCAGTTCCTTTGCACACAACTCAATGAGTTCGCCACTGTCTTCTCCGACTTGCTGTTGAGATGATGATGGAGCATCGGAGCGCGACTGAGGGCGCTGCCGCTGGGTGGCAAGCGGGGAATGAATTTGCGCTCGAGCTCGTGGGGGTGCTACACGAGAAGGTGCGTGTGCGGCCTACCTCCTTTCATTGTGGACTGTTTATCGGTTGCGACTGCCACACCATCGGCGACCAAAGCTCGATCCTGTGGGCCGCGCCCGTCGGAAAGGTCTCACTGGCGCACCTCGCTGCCTTTGAGGAGGCCTGCTCCCTGTGGGACAGGGTCCAGAAGACGTTGAACCGCGCGATTATCGCTTCTGCGGAGAACGTTCTGTCGTCTCGCGCGGATGAGCCGGCCAAGGTGACCCCGTCGAAGGGGAGCTTCGGTTGGTTTTCGATATCCCCGAATCTCCACATTTTGATGTTCAACGCTCCAGACTTTCTAAAGATATGTAGCGGCGTTGGAATTTATGGAGAACAGGGACTGGAGACAAGGCATGGGCGGTACGGCGAAAACGCCGTCAAGTTTCTTGGCGCAACGGAGCTGGAGCGGGCGGAGGAATTCATGAGGGTGATGGCTCTGGCACTCGCGGCGCTCGTGGACGTCCTCCCGCGCTACGTAGCCAATCGAAGATCGGCTGCGGCCGGGGCCCGCAAGGCAATCGAAGGCGACCGACAAACTGCGGCTGGAGAACAAGCCATCGTCGCCAGTGCGCGCCACCGAGAGTGCGAAGGCGGTCAAGAAGCGGAAGCAGTGGGCAGCGGGTATTACTGATGATGCTGCCAAGAATGTCGGAGGACATCTCGCACGCACTGGTAGGCAAAGTGTATGATTACAGCATAGAACATGTAGTTTTGTACAAGAAAGCGCATACACAGGCGGCACCTCGACCATCAGTTCCGTGCGGTAGCTTATTTGTGTGCCAGATTGACTTCGGAGCCGTGTGTGCAAGGTTCCAGGTTAGCCACACCAGCCGCCCGTCGGCGCCACGGAGATGCCGCTGCGTGGTCTATACCCGAGGATGGGGTGCCGACGGCGTGCAGCGGCCCAGTTTACGACAACGTTGGCCATGAAAGCGGCAGCGGACGCGCCTCGGGCGGCATGGAGGGGCCGGCATCTGTCCGCCACACCCTGATGCCGCCGCAGCTGTGCAACACTATCCCTACGGCTGCGGTGCACTAGCGGCTTTTTCGAGAGCTCCTCGCCGGCTTCCGGCACGGACAGAATTTCTGACCCCCGCCCCCTAGAAGACTTTTGGCCGTCTCCCTACAGCGAGGCGGCAGCTTCGCCGCCGCCCCGTTGGTGAATCCCGCCCAGCGGCGGCGCGGCAGTATGATGTCTCCATTCGTCGGCCCGCTGGGGCCGTCGAAGCTCCTACAGAAAGCGACGTAGTCCAGCTCACAATCGACCAGTTTCCGCGGGGATCCTACCCGCGTCGTTGCTGCACCTCATCCTGCGTGCCCTACCTGCGCACAAGTCTTTTCGCCCGCTGAGCGTCTTCTTTCTAGTTCCCTCCGGCGTTTTACTCATTGTCGACGTCGCTCTCGCGCGGTACTGTACACACTTGCGTTGACCACGAGGTGCCGCAGGTACCGTCGCGTGAGCGACGCCAGGGGCCGGACGGGGCGAGTCAATGGGAGGTGAGAGACGGTGCATGAGTCGGACCGTGTCTGTACATAGTAGGGTGAGGACCGCATACTCTGTGCACGTCCTTATGCTGGAAACTAGCTGATGTTTACACGTGTCTTTGTGCCGAGAAATGTGACGTGCTGTGTCACCCTCCCCATCTTGCAACACCTGCGAGCCTGCTCCGGCTTGTCTCTTAATTGTATTCTTGTAGTTATCACTTCAAACACCACCCTTATAGTTCTCCCCCTCCCTCCCCGCCCCCCTCAGAGCGTCTCCACCAATGGAGCCAAAAGCCAAAGCCAAACGTCACGAGTGCCCAACGTGTGGCCCTATCACTGGCTCTCCAAACGTCGATCCAAAACAAAGAAGGTCACGTCTCAATCTTG
>Ga0115031_1002395_pt1 | contig 13960 bp, 5 predicted proteins | sample Maine_Asex4_meta_FD_87301 | JGI IMG/M metagenome (GOLD analysis project Ga0115031, IMG submission 87301) | Marine algal microbial communities from Maine, USA - Maine_Asex4_metaG | ecosystem: Host-associated > Algae > Red algae > Unclassified | place: Maine, USA | collected 2015-01-05 | reverse complement strand
TCCACGAGCAGGGGCTCTTCCCAAACTAACTGGTCTTTCCACTGTCGCTGAGCAGAAAGCATTAAGGAAAAACAGCAGAAGAACAGAAGAAAGGTAAACTGGCGCATAGAAATGTAATCAGGGGGTATCCGTAAGATACAGAGGGCAGGGTAAAACGTTGTTCGGACCAGCTTAATTTTTGGCCGAAGCGGCCGGGCTGTCGGTTTCACGACGTGCTGCCAGCAATTTAACGTCTCAAATTTGCGGAACGCTCAATGTGGCACTAGCTTTAGGCGTTTAGAAAGAGCTTTCTATTAATCCCAGAACTCCGTCGATGTCGTACCGCTACCCTTTAACGCTTCTTTTCCTTGCCCTGTTGCTGCCGCTCGGCGCGCAAGACGCCGTGTTCTCGCAGTTCTACGCCGCGCCCCTGCGGCTGAACCCAGGATTGGCCGGGATCGGTACTGCGCCCCGGATTGCCTTGAACTACCGCGCCCAGCATACGAGCTACCCCAGTGCCTTTACCACCATTGCAGCGAGTTACGAACAGCCGATTGAAGGTACGCCTTCGAGCTTTGGTCTGCGGATGCTGAGCGACAAGCAACTTGAAGGCGCTTATAAAAATACTGAGGTCGCATTGGTGTACAGCTACGACGTGCGGGTGAACGACGAGCTGGGCGCCCGGCTCGGCCTGGCCCTTGGTGTACTGAGTACTGCGCTGGATTTTAATAGCCTGACCTTTGGCGATGTGCTTGACCCTCTGACCGGGGCTGACGGGGCAACGATGGAAGCACTCGCCGGTGCCAGTAAAACATCGGCTGACTTTGGCGCGGGCATCGTTATGTACGGCAAGAATTACTACGGAGGTATCAGCTTTGAGCACATGAACCGACCAGACGAGAGCCTGATCGAGATTAACGACAACCTCTACTCCGGGCGGCCACAATTACTGAAAGTGACGGGCGGAGCACAGATCAACGTAAAGCGATTCCGCAACAGACATAGACCGAGCTACATCACTCCCAATTTTCTGTACGCCGTACAAGCACAATTACGACAGTTGAACCTCGGAGCTTATATGGGCTATGGCCCGGTTGCACTGGGGGCCTGGTACCGGCACGCGTTTGAAAACGCAGATGGCTTCATCGCCGCCGTTAGCTTCCGGCAGGATGTGCTGAAAGTGGGCTTTAGCTACGATGCTACGGTCTCTGACTTACGGAATGTACCTGGCGGACTGGGATCTACTTTCGAAGTGAGTCTGATCATCGATTTCGCTGGTAGCAAAGAGCTGCAAAGGAAACGAAAGGCAGACCGATATAATGATTGCTTTGGGATGTTTAGGTAGAATGTTTCCTCAAAAAGGATGAAAGCAGAAGGTTTAAAAAAATAAATCATACATAAAATTATGTGTTTGCCACAAATGTAGACGGTAATATATTGCTCACTTTTTTGATTAAACTATTGTGATTTTTACAGTTTTCCACACGAAAATCATCAAATAGGTAACACTGTTGATAACTTTTTTCATCCATTCTTTCCGTGCGGTTGGGCAATATGATACATTCGCGGTAGTGAACGGATTGGATTAAGCCCTTGAGGTTCATGGGATAAGACAACGGCTAGCCTTGAGAGACATACCTACACATTTTTAGATTTGCTATGAAGTTTTGAGCCGTTGTGATTTTTTGACTAAGAAATAATTTATGAGACGCGAAAAATTCGTCTTTAATCAGCAATCCTTGCAGTACGACCGTGTGGTAGAACCACTGCGGTATACCATTCTCCGAATATTTGGTTTTTGTTGTGCTGCCATGGTTTCCGCTGTATTAATGCTTTTAGTTGTTCACCGCTATTTCCCCAGCCCGAGCGAACAACTATTGATGCAGGAGAATGACATTCTCCGTAGCCAGATTTCCAGTACGAATGATGAGCTGGAAACGCTTGCTTCCGTACTAGACAATATTCAGGAACGTGATGCCGGTGCCTACCGGATCATGTTTGGTATGCAGCCCATTGACGAGGATGTATGGCAGGGTGGCCGCGGTGGCCATGACGCCTACGAAAACCTGCGGTCGTTGCCCAACAGCGGCGAGCACATGGCTTCTCTCCGACAAAAAGTTGATCGTTTCCGTCACCAACTTGATCTTCAGAGCCGGTCGCTTGATGAGATCACCGGGATGGCAAAAGACAAAGAGAAGATGCTGGCCTCTATTCCCAGCATTAAGCCCATCCGTAGTGATCGTTACAGCCGTAAGATCGAGAACCTATCTGGTTTCGGTTACCGGATTCACCCCATTCTGAAGGTGAACAAGATGCACTATGGCATTGACTTCAACTGTGCCGCCGGCACGCCCATTCAGGCTTCCGGTAACGGAACGGTGAAGTGGGCAGGAAAGCGCGGCCATTACGGCAATTGCGTGATCATCGACCACGGCTACGGTTACGAGAGCCTGTACGGCCACATGAGCGAAATTGACCCGGCCGTAAAGCGGGGTAAAGAAATTAAGCGCGGGGTTACCATCGGGAAAGTAGGCAGCACCGGACTCAGTACGGGAGATCACCTGCACTACGAAATCCATAAGGATGGCGTTCGCATCGATCCCATCCAGTACTGTTATGACGGGCTGAGCACGGAGGAGTATGCTGCTTTGGTGCAGGCTTCCCAACAGTCTAACATGAGTTTTGACTCTCACTAAGATCATTTGAGACTACGATAAAAACACACTCAAAACATTCGGGAACGGCTTCGCTACGGCGGAGCCGTTCTTTTTTTGGTTGGATATTGCTTGCTTACCTTCCGTATACAAAACTGAAACTCCCGCCATGCGCCACGTTTTCACCCTGCTCTTATTTATCCTCCTTTGCACCTGCGCGCCGCCGCCCACGGAACCTGCTGTAGATACTCCTAAGGCCGATCTGCACGAATGGCCCGCGAACCAGGCGCGAAAATTTATCCTTGACTCCGACACCGCCAATGAAATCGATGACCTCTTCGCCATCGCCTACCTCCTGGCCGAAGACGACCCCACCATCGAATGGCTTGGCCTCAGTTCCGCCCAGTGGTACCACGTCTGGAGTGGAGACAGCACCGTTTACCAAAGCCAGCAACTCAACGAGGACATGCTGCGTATTGCGGACCGGATGGACCTGCCGCACCCCCTCGGTGCCGACATCATCATGGGTAAGCCCTGGGGCGATTATGACGCCCGCGACAGCCCCGCCGCCCGGTTCATCGTCGAGCAAGCCATGGCCCTGCCCCCCGGCGAAAAACTCGCCGTCATGTGCATCGGTGCCTCCACTAACCTGGCCTCCGCCATTGCCCTCAAACCGGAGATTGCCGACCGTTTGGTGGCCTACTCCCTGGGCTATCGCTACGACTTTGACGGGCAGTTCTGGAACAAGGATGAATTCAATATCCGCCGTGACCTCAATGCCGCTAATTACCTCCTCAACGCCCAAGGCCTGGAGCTACACGTGATGCCCATCTCCGTTGCCATTCAGTACACCTGGGGGATGGATACCACCTTTGACCACCTCGCCAACGCAGGTGAAATGGGTACTTACCTCCGCCGTCGCTGGGAAACCAACGCCACCGACCAACCCAAACGAACCATGTGGGACGTTGCTCTCCTGCAAGCTTTTCTCAAACCGGAACAAGCACCGGAAATCAGTGTCCTCACCCCGCCGGAAAATACCCAGCGGGCGGTCTGGATGTACACCGATATTGATGAGGTGGCGATGGAGCGCGACTTTTGGGGGCGGGTAGGGGAGTAGCGATAAGCCGTCGGCCCGATTCCCGAGGAAGGAGGGTCGGTCCGCCAGCTGGGTGAAAAGTTCACGTACCCACAGCCAGCCGACGGCCTCCGCTCCGCTTAGAGCCGGCAGACGGCTGCGTGGACAGGCCAAGAACTATTCTCCGGCACTTCCAACCTGCTGAAGCAGTAACAATAAAAAACTAAAGCCTCATGAAAATCCTCGCCGTCTGCCTCGGAAACATCTGCCGCTCCCCTCTGGCTGAAGGTCTGTTGCGCCCTGTAATCAGTCTTTTGTAGTGGACGAAAGGTTTAAAGCAATGGGCTTTCTCAGAGGATGCTACAAAATTACTATCTTTATACCGTCTTATGTTCTCATGAAATTTCCTTGTTATCCCAAAACGATCTTCAATCAAGCCAGTATTCTGGCTAATCCTCTCATTTGTAGTAAGCGGTAGCTTACTTGCCCAAGCGGAAATTTGCGATAACGGTATTGATGATGACGGAGATGGCCTCATCGATTGCTTTGATCCGGACTGCTCCGGTGTAGCGGGTTGCGAAGATTTTTTCTTCGGGCAGCCAGAGCCCGATTGTGGTTTTACGCCGCCGGAGTTAGAGGAGATTGAACTCAATCTTCTTTACCAAACGGACGAGACAATGTATCCCATTGATCAGCGGGCGGGCGTCGTGGTCGGTGATATGAATGGCGACGGGGTGCCGGACCTGGTGAGCCGGGATAACAGCCCCGCCCGAATCCAAATATTCAGCGGAGACGACGGGCGCATCCTCCAGAGTATCGTTACCCCAAGAACGCACCCCTTCGGCCAAATTGCCATCGCCGATGTGGATGAAGATGGCCTGGGAGACGCCTTCCAGATTGAATACACCGGCGTACTGGCCCGTTACGAGTTTGGCAACCCAAACCCGGTTTGGACCACAGCAACGAACATTGGCGATGACAATCTCGTCTCCACACCCCAGATCGCCGATATTAATCAGGACGGTATTCCGGAGATATACGTTGGTGACCGCATCTTCAACGCCATTACGGGTGAACGCTACGTGGACGGAGATGCCAGCGTAAACGTTGGTGGCTACGCCACGGGAGGCAATTCTGATCGCTTCCCGATTTACTTCGATCTCTACCAGCCGGGGGACCCCCGGCCCGACGGAACCGGCAACTTCGGCCCCGAAGCCGCCGGCATGGAATACATCGCTGGTAACCAGGTCTGGACCGTCGACTTTAACCCCGCCGGAGGAATGGACAACGGCAGCTACCAACTTGCTGCCCAGTACAACGGCCCCGCCAACCTGCGCGACGGCCTCACTTCCATCGCCGACATCAACGGCGACGGACGGATGGACATTGCCGTCATGGACGCAGGGGATGTGTACGCCTGGGACCCCTACACAAACGAAATTATTGGTGCCGGCTACCAAGTCCCAAATACAGTCGCCGGCGGCCGGATCAACATCGGTGACTTCGACGGAGATGGAGACGTGGAGCTGGGCTTCGCTGGCCGCAACATCTACACCGTCCGTAATTATATCGACAACGACGGAGACGCTGACCCCAATAATGGAGCCTGGGTAACGCTGTGGCAGAAGACCGGCCTTGACGACGGTTCCCAACGAACGGGCTCCACGCTCTTCGACTTTGACGGTAACGGTACGGTGGAAGTGGTGTACTCCGAAGAAGAAAATCTCTTCATTTACGACGGACCGACGGGGATGGAACTTTTCCGTATTCAGAGTCGCGCCGGTACTCGCACAGAATACCCCATCGTGGCCGACGTCAACGGAGACGGAACGGCCGAAATAATCGTTACGGCTCAGGCACTCAACGGACCTCAATTTTCCGGAACGGGCTGGATCAGCGTCTACGAAAGCGCCAACCAGCCCTGGGTACCCGCCCGCCAGGTCTGGAACCAGCACGGCTACAATGTGACTAACATAAATGATGACCTTACGGTGCCGCAATTTCAGCAGAACAACCTGAACCCCGCCCTCGGGCAGCGGTACAACAACTTCCTGGTGCAGACCTCGGTGGGCGGCGGCCCGGAGGCCGTCATTTTGTATCCCGCACCGGATGCGATCATCATGGTGGAGATCGGGCCGGACGGCCTGCCCGTGATTGATTTTTCTGGCTGCCCGGACGAAATCGTGGCGACGCTCGTAATCGAAAACGCTGGCTCGGCTCCGCTACCGGCCTCTACGCCAATCTCTTACTACATCGATGATCCGCGCGTGGCGATGGCGACCTTGATCCAGACCACTTCTTTGCCCGTGCAGGTAAATGCTGGAGGGCAGACGACAGTCCAGGTTACGATCCCCGTCAGCTCCGTGCCAGCTGGCGCTTTCATTTACCTGAGCGTGAATGATCCGGGCTTCGCCATGGCGGACCTGCCATTTATGGACAGCGATTTCCCGCTAACCGGCACCCCTGAATGTGATTACACAAACAACGTCAACTTCCTCGGTAATGCCCGCTGTGGAGAGATATGTGGTGACGGCATGGACAACGACGGAGACGGATTCATCGATGAACCTAACCTTACCCAGTTTGAAGACACCGGCTGCCCGGGAGACGTGCTGCAGGCCATCACGGCGGACGTGCCCAACGGCACCTGGAGCGTCGTAGGCGGCAGTGCCATCGGTACTACCGTAGACCAAAACGGGGTGGTGACCCTTGGCAATAACTTTACCGGTGCACCGATCACGGAAACGATTCGCTACGACGATGGAATTTGTGTTGGTGACGTGATGGTGACTACCGTGGACGACCTAGCTCCGGACCTGATCTGCCCGGGCAACGCCATCGTTCCCGTTGATGTCAATTGTAGTCTGACACTTGCCGATTATACGGGCAATGCACAAACGAGAGATAACTGTACGGCAACCACCATGATTACCATTACCCAGACGCCGATGCCCGGCAGCAGCCTGAACCTGGGTGCCAATACCGTTACCATCACGGCTACGGATCAAAGCGGTAATGAGACAAACTGTACGTTTACGGTGACGGGAGACGATCGAATTGCACCTACCCTTTCCTGCCCCGCAGATGCAGAGGTTGTGGTGGACCAAAACTGTCAGTACCAGATTCCGGACCTGACGGGTGATGCTACCGTGATGGATAATTGCTCGATGGGAGCTGGCATTACTTTGGCGCAAACGCCGGTGCAGGGAGAGGTAAGAAGCAATGATGGAACCAACGTATTGATAACCATCAGCGCTACTGACGAAGCCGGTAACGTAAGCAACTGTACCTACACCCTTACACTGGACGACGAAACTCCGCCGACCATTAACTGTCCGGCGACCCAAATGAGGGATGTCTCTTCCAGCGACTGTTCCCTGGTCGTGCCCGATTTTACCGGTCAGGCCAGCGTGCAGGACAATTGTTCTGCTGGCAACCAGATTACGGTGACGCAGAGCCCGGCGGCCGGTAGCCTGATCACCTCCGCGACCACTACTCAGATTACCCTGACGGCTACCGATCTGGACGGCAACAGCAGCAGCTGTGTCTTCGACCTGGTGACCGTAGACGCTACTCCGCCCATGATCAGCTGTCCGGCACCCATCACGGTAGACGCCGATGCCATCAACTGCGCCGGAACGGTAACCGACGTTACGGGTCTGGCCTCCGCCACGGACAACTGTGGCGCTGCGGGCCTGACCATAACGCAATCTCCCGCCGCAGGAACGACCTTCACGGCTTCTACCCAAAATGTGGTCGTTACGGTTACGGATGCTGCTGGCAACAGCAGCCAGTGTACCGTCACGTTCACCAAAGAAGACGTCACCCCACCGGTGCTTACCTGCCCCGCGCCGCAAACTTTGGTGGTAGACGCAAACAACTGTCTGGCGATTCTGCCGGACTATACTTCGGGAGTTGCGTCCGACGCCTGTGGCGGCGTCTCCGTCGTCCAGACCCCCGGCCCGGGAACCAATGTTTCCAATGATCTGACGGTGACGATTACGGCTACCGATGATGCCGGCCTGCAAGCCAGCTGTACGATTGACATCACCGTGGTGGACCAAACCCCGCCGGTGATCACCTGCCCGGCTACGCAGACCATTGCCGTAGACGGCACCTGTGAAGTGCCGCTACCGGATTACACCGGCCAGGCCAGTGTGTCAGACAACTGTGATCCCCGCAAAGGACCGGTAACCGTAGTGCAGTCCCCCGCCGCCGGCACTATGTACGACATCAACGACAGCCCGGTAACCGTCACCCTGACGGCCACCGACGTGAGCGGAAACACGGCAGATTGTACCTTTCAGGTGGAATTCATGGATAACCAGCCGCCGACGATCAGCTGTCCGGTAAGCCCTCAGTTGGAATTGCTCGACGGAGACTGTAACGCCAGCCTGCCCGACTTCCGCCCGCAGGTGATGGTGAGCAGCACCTGTACGATGAGCGGCTTTACGCTGACGCAGGTGCCCGCGCCGGGAACGGTCATTAGCGGCGAGCAAATCACCTCCGTCACCATCACCGCCGACGACGGACAGGGCAACAGCGTGAGCTGTTCCTTTGATTACCAGACGGTGGATGATACGGACCCAATTATCGAGTGCCCTGCTGATCAAACCGAGTCTTTGGATGGAGACTGTGAATTCGTCGTTCCGGATTATACCGGCATGGCGACGATCACGGATAATTGTTCCTCCATTGCACCTGCGGCCGCGCCAAATCTTACCATTACGCAAGATCCGGTGGCGGGTAGCACCGTGACCGGAGACGGAACCGTTACCCCGATCACCATCACCGCCACCGACGCTGCGGGCAATACCATCAGCTGTACGTTTAACCTGACAACGGAGGACACGACGGACCCGGTGCCCACCTGCCCGGCGGACCAGAATGAGACGTTGATCGCCGACTGTACTTTCACCATCGGCGATTATACTGCGCTGGTAACGGCTACCGATAATTGCTCAGTGGCAGGCGACTTTATGGTGGCCCAGTCGCCACTGGCTGGCACCGTTACGCTGACCGGTCCGGGTTCGGCCACCGTGATGATGACCGTCACCGACGCGGCTGGCAACACGGCTGATTGCTCATTCGACGTGATGGTGACTGACGCTACGCCCCCGACCATCAGCTGTCCGCCCAACCCGACCATTGAGGTCGACGAAAACTGTATGGCCGTCGTGCCTGACCTCACGGTAGCCGCCACAACGACGGATAATTGCTCCGGCCAGAGCACGGTGACCGTAAGCCAGGACATTGCGGCAGGAACCTCGCTCACCGGAGACGGGACCACCCAAAATGTCGTGCTAACCGCCACCGACGGAGCGGGCCTGACGGCAAACTGCACGGTGACGATTACGCTGGACGACGTGACGCCGCCCAGCGTAGTTTGCCCCGCCGCCCAGGACGTGAATCTGGACGCTACCGGATGCCAGGTGATGCTGCCTGATTTTACCGGCCAGCTCACTCTCGACGATAATTGTACGTCCCCGCTCAGTCTTACGGTGCAGCAGATGCCCGCTGCGGGTACGATCGTCTCCGGAGCCAATACCGTAGTCTCCGTTGTTTTTGACGTCAACGACAATAATGGCAACTCCGCCAGCTGTAATTTTGACATTACCCTTCGGGACGTAACCGACCCGGTGCCTGCCTGCCCGACCCCCGCGACGCTCTCGCTCGATGCCGACTGCTCCGTGCTGCTACCGGATTATACCGGAATGACCACCACCATTGACGATTGTGCGATGAGCGGACAGATCACCTACCTGCAGAGCCCCGCCGGAGGCACCCTGCTCAATTTTGATGGCCAGCAGCTGATGGTTACCATCACCGCCGATGATGGCAACGGAAATACGGGTAGCTGCACCTTTACGGTAACGGCTGAAGATATGGAGGATCCCATGATCATCTGCCCGGCGGCCCGGGACGAGGAAGTGAGTGCTAACTGTGACTTCACGCTGCCGGATTATACCGGTGAGGCGGCCGTGATGGACAATTGCTCGGATGGCCCGGCCATTACCATCACCCAGAGTCCGGCCGTAGGAACGGTCATTCCCGAAGCCCAGCTCAACCTGCCGCAGACGATTACCCTGACGGCCACCGATGCGGCTGGCAACAGCCAGAGCTGTACTTTCGAGATCACACCCGTTGATAAAACAGACCCAACGATCGTCTGCCCCGCTGCGCAAACGATCCTGCTGAACGCCGCGAATTGTGATGCGACGCTGGGAGATTATACCACTCTGGGAACACTCCTTGACAATTGTTCGGACCCAACGGCGATCACGGTGACCCAGGACATCGCTCCGGGAACGGTTTTCAACGGCCTGGTGCCTCCGGGTATTACCGTCACCCTGACGGCAGAGGATGAATCGGGAAACACGGCAGACTGCTCCTTTGCCGTCTTCATTGAAGACGAGATTGACCCGACGGTAGATTGCTCAGCGGCCAACCAGATCATTGCGCTGGACGAGAACTGTAACGGTGAGATGCCCGATCTGATTCCCGACCTGATCACGGACGATAATTGCTCCGCGAACGTACTGACCATTATTCAGGAGCCGGCGGCTGGCTCCCAGTTTGGCGGAGATGGTACGATGGTGGACGTGACATTTACGGTAACCGACGCCAGCGGCAATGAGGTGACCTGTATGGCGACGGTAACTTTTGAAGATCAGGCACCGCCGAATCCGGTGGATTGTCCGGTCGACCAGGAACTGAACGTGGATGATGTTTGCCCGGTGCCACTCCCGGATTATACCGACGGAGCGACCGTGCTGGACAATTGTCGGGCGCAGGCGGACATCGTAGTCACCCAGGACCCACTTCCCGGGACGATGGTGATGACGGCCGGAACGGTTGTTACCATTACCCTTACCGCCGATGACGGGAACGGGAATACGGTGGAGTGTATGTTTGACGTGACCCTGGTGGACGAAAATGCGCTGGACATTGCCTGCCCCGGCGGACGAATCGTTATCGCCACTAGTGATAACTGTGATGGGGAACTGGAAAACTACATTGCCCAGGTGACCGCCGTAAACCAGTGTATGGTGCCTGCCGCCGGGGTGACCTTTACGCAAAGCCCGGTAGCCGGAACGATGCTAACCCTTGCCGATCTGGACGTTCCACAAACGGTTACCATTTTAGCGGAAGACCTGAACGGAAACCTATCCAGTTGTGATTTTGCGGTGACGCTGGTGGATACTTTGCCGCCGGTAATGATTTGCCCGATGGACATTGACACGGTCGTCCGGGCAGCCTGTGACTTCACCTTCCCGGATTACCGCGGCCTGGCGGACATAACGGACAACTGCGCTGATCTGGCGGACCTGGTGGTGACCCAAAGCCCGCCGCCAGGTAGCAGCCTGACCGGTCCGGACTTTACCCAGACCGTTACGATAACGGCAACGGACCCGAGCGGAAACCGCAGCCAGTGTACGTTCGACCTGACCATCTCCGATGATATTGCTCCGCTGCTCACCTGCCCGGAGCCGGATACGCTGCTCACGAATGGCGACTGTGAGGTCACGATTGGGGATTATCGGGGCGCTGCCCTGGCTACCGATAATTGTACGGCTCAGGATGATATTGTGCTGACACAAGACCCCGCGCCCGGGACGGTTATCAGCGGGCACTTAACGACAGAAACCATCACCATCACCGCCACGGATGGCAGTGGAAACGCCAGCAGTTGCACTTTCACCGTGACGGCGAAAGACGAGACCCCACCGATGATCAATTGTCCGGGCGATCAGGTGCTCCGGCCCGATGGTGATTGTAATGCGCGCTTACCGGATTACACCATGGACGCAGTGGCGACCGATAATTGTACGGATCCTTTTGGTGCCGGAGGCACGAGCATCACGCAGCGGCCGGCGGCCGGGACGGTGCTGAATGGGCAGGGCGATGCCCTGGACGTTACCCTGCTGGCCGATGATGGCAACGGCAATCTGGACAGTTGCACCTTCCGGGTAACACTGGAAGATAATGTGCCGCCAACGATAGCATGTCCGGACGTCCGCCCCGTGCTGCTCGACGAGAACTGTGAATACGACCTGGAAGACCTGCGGACGGAAGTAACCGTTATGGATAATTGCACGGCCACGGGTGACATCATTGTGACCCAGAATATTGGCATCGGACAGACCTTTGAGGTGGATGGAACTGAAATCCTGATCACCCTCACGGCGGACGACGGCAATGGAAACACGACCCAGTGTGTAGCCCGGCTCATCCTGGAGGACGGCACCAATCCGACCATCGAATGCCCCGAAGATCAGGAGATCTTTGTTGACGCTGGTTGCGGTGCTTTAGTGCCGGATTACCGGGATGCAGTGGTGGCCGATAACTGTACGGATCCCGCCTTCATCACCGTGACCCAGTCACCAATGCCGGGCACCCTGTTTACCGGGGAGAACACGGTGGAAGAAATAACCCTGACGGCAGAAGATGAAAACGGAAACTCCATCAGCTGCTCCTTCAATCTGACGCTGGTGGATAATACGCCGCCGACGATCAGTTGCCCGCCTACCCAGGATATTATGGTTGGGGTGGATTGCCAGTTTACCCTTCCGGATTACCGGGGCCTGGCGACGACGGCGGATAACTGTGGTGATGCCACTCTGATGATCACCCAGTCTCCCTCTCCCGACACCATCATCAATGACCTCAACACTACCATCGTGGTCACGCTGACGGTTATGGACGTGAGTGGCAACAGTACCTCTTGCGACTTCTTCGTGCAGACGGTTAGCGATAGCCCGCCGCCAGCGAGTAATACCGTCATCCTGGCGGTCATTAATCCGCCAGCGGGTAGCGGGACGGTTGATCTGGACGATGCTTTTGACAACGGAGCAATCTCCAACCTCAGCGGTGTTGACCTCGATCTGATGTTCAACCCTGGCTTCGCTCCCTTCCTGGTTACTTACTACCTCTCAGTGGCGGATGCCGACGCGGAGACCGGCGCGATTCCCTCCGCCGATTACAACACCACCACTAGCGGAGAGATGGTCATCGCCCGGATCGAAGACCCGACAACGGGCTGCTTCGTACTCAGTCAAATCCTGCTCTCTCCCCGAAACCCCGGCATCAGCAATGCTACGGACTCCGTAGTCTGTAATCGCCCCGGTACCGTACTGAAGATTGACGGTTTGCCCGTGCCCGGCGGCATGGGGACGACCATCGTGCAGCAGCAGTGGCGATTGATTTCTGCTGGCACTACGGGCATCACCGCCGCCAACCTGATGAACGATGATCAGCAAATTGTGATGATCCCTACGGTCGGGCTTCAGTCCGGAACTTTCACGATTGAATACCAGTTCTTTGAGGATTATGGGAGTGGGGCGGTGGTGAGCTCTGCACCGCAAATTATTGAGGTGGAGCTGAATAATGTGGGGGGCGGGGTGTTCTTTTGGGATGGGAATTGATGATGGTTGTCGCTTAATTTCTGGCACATCAGTCTACGGCTGATATGGTTTTTAAAATTCCATTTCCACCTCGTTTTTTTGACCCCGGATGGGGTCTAACATCCTTATCCCCGGGTGCAAACCCGGGGTAAGGAGGGGCTTTTACCGCCCATTACGGCGCCCAGCGCCGTACTACTTAAAACAGCCGCATCCTACCCCGGGTAAGGTCGCTTTGCTCCCTCACCCGGGGTTAAGGATGTTCGATCCCTACGGGATCTATAGTTTTATATCTATACAGGTAGATCCTACCTTAGCCCACCCTAAGGGCCCACTCAATGACAATCAAATCCAAACTCCCCCAAACCACCACCACCATCTTCAGCCAGATGTCCCAGCTCGCCGCAGAGCACGACGCCATCAACCTCTCCCAGGGCTTTCCCGATTTTCCGGTGGACCAGCGGCTGAAGGACCTGATCAACCACTACGTGCAGGCGGATTTTAACCAGTACGCGCCGATGATTGGGGTGGGGGAGTTGCGGGAGGCCATCGCCAAAAAGAAGTTGGGCCTCTACGGTTGCCAGTTGGATGCGGACGCGGAGATCACGATTACCAACGGAGCAACGGAAGCGATCTTCAGCGCCATCACCGCCCTGGTGCGGGCGGGAGACGAAGTGATCGTCTTCGAACCCGCCTACGACAGCTACGTGCCGGCCATTGAGGTTAATGGCGGAGTGGCGGTGCCCCTGCGGCTTAGGAGTCTGGATTACCGGATTGACTGGGAGGAAGTCAAGGACAAGATCAGCCCCAAAACGCGGATGATCATGATCAATACGCCGCACAATCCT
>Ga0115031_1002388_pt1 | contig 13973 bp, 10 predicted proteins | sample Maine_Asex4_meta_FD_87301 | JGI IMG/M metagenome (GOLD analysis project Ga0115031, IMG submission 87301) | Marine algal microbial communities from Maine, USA - Maine_Asex4_metaG | ecosystem: Host-associated > Algae > Red algae > Unclassified | place: Maine, USA | collected 2015-01-05 | reverse complement strand
GCACTTTCAAAAAACGTTTATCCCGCACCCGCGCCCGCGCCCCCGAAAAAATTGTCGCCCGCGATAAAACATCAACGCGATCACCGAACTTTAGCAGGGCAAAATCCTTACTCCATTTACATGGACCCCACCACAAAAATTAATATTCCCGAATCTTCCCGTGAACGCATCGTGATCATCGGTGGTGGTTTCGGTGGCTTGCAAATGGCCCGCAAACTGAGCCGCAACGACTACCAGGTCGTACTCATCGATAAAAACAATTACCACCAGTTCCAACCCCTGTTCTACCAGGTCGCCATGGCGGGGCTGGAACCGAGCAGCATCGTCTTCCCTTTCCGAAAGCTGTTTCAGGGAAAAAAGAACTTTTACATCCGCGTTACCGAAGTGACCAGCGTAGACCCCACCGCGAAAAGGTTGCAAACCCCCCTCGGTTTTTGTAATTTCGATCATCTCATTGTCGCCACCGGGGCCGACACCAATTTTTTCGGCAACGAAAACATTGCCCGAAATGCGCTGCCGATGAAGTCGGTCGCCGAAGCCCTCTACCTGCGCAACAACATCCTGGACGATTACGAAGACGCCCTGACCACCCCCGGCTATGAACCCCGTCAGGAACTGGTCGACATCGTCATCGTCGGCGGCGGACCCACCGGCGTGGAGCTGGCCGGCTCCCTGGCCGAGATGAAGAAACACGTACTGCCCAAAGACTATCCCGAGCTGAACATCGAGGAAGAAGTTGACATCTACCTCATCCAGTCCGGTGGCGAACTGCTGAAGGGGTTTACCGCCGAAAGCAGCGCAAAGGCCCTCAAGTACCTCACCGATATGGGCGTGAAGGTGCTGCTGCAAAGCCGGGTGACGGACTTCGACGGCAAAGTCGTGCACCTGAAGGACGGCCGCACCATCTCCACCCAAAAGGTGATCTGGGCGGCGGGCATCAAGGGGGTACCGGTGGAAGGCCTGCCGGAAAGCGCCATCACCTACGGCAACCGCCTGGCCGTTGACCGTTATCACCGCGTAAAGGACACCAGCGATATATATGCCCTTGGCGACGTCGCCTACATGGAAGAACCCGGTTGGGAAAAAGGACACCCGCAGGTGGCCCAGGTAGCCATACAGAGTGGCGGCAACCTTGCTAAAAATTTCAGTAACCGCCTGCGCAATAAAGATATGGTCCCTTTCGCCTACAACGATAAGGGCAGCATGGCCACGGTCGGCCGCGCCCGGGCGGTCGTTGATTTCCCCCGCCCGAAGTTCTCCCTGGGTGGTATCCTGGCCTGGCTGCTGTGGCTGCTGGTGCACCTCTTCGCCATTCTCGGCACCCGCAACAAGATCTTCGTGTTCCTTAACTGGGTGACGAATTACATCAACTACAATCAGAGCTTGCGGCTGATCATTAAGCCGAAGGTGAAGTAAGGGCGGTTTTTACCGTTTGCCGGTTAGCAGGCGGGCCGGTCGACTACGGAAGACCGACGAAAAAAGCCGCCCTGCAAGGAAGCAGAAGCGGCTTTTAAACGTGATCCCTCTGGGTTTCGAACCCAGGACCCTCTCATTAAAAGTGAGATGCTCTAACCAGCTGAGCTAAAGGATCAAAAATACTTTATTTCTAAAGCGACGCAAAGGTAAGCAGAGGCGTTTAACATTTGCAAGGGAGTAACAAAGTATTTTACGAAATGGTTGCATTCTTCGGGCGTCAGTTGCCAGTTATCCGTTGTCAGGCGCGCCAACCGATAATCGACAATTCAATGCGTTCTGCCGGTAACGGCCAACCGCTCCTCTACTCTTCCTCAAACGGCAACAACAACTGTACCCCGCCGCCGCCCTCCCGCTCCAGGTTCGAAACCGCCAGGCCCAGCAACCGGACTACGGGAACCTCTTCGATGTTTTCATCGAGTAACTGGTAGGCGGTGTGGCGCAGGGCGGAGAGGCTGCGAATTTCCCCGGCAAAGCTGCGCGAACGGGTATGGGTCACGAATTCGGGCGACTTCATCTTCAACGTCACCGTACGGCCGTAGTTGTTCTTTTCCTTCAGGTAACGGAACACCTTTTCGGCCAGGAAAGCGAGTTTTTCACGCATGGCGTGGCGGGTGTCCAGGTTTTCGCTGAAGGTGCGTTCGGCGCCGACACTTTTGCGAATGCGGTTGGGGTTCACGCGCCGGTCGTCGAGGGCGTGGACGATGCGGTAGAGGCGGCGGCCCATTTTACCAAAACGGGTGGCCATTTCCAGTTCGGTGAGGGGCAGCAGGTTGGCACCGGTCAGGAATCCCATTTTCTCCAGCCGCGCGGCGGTTTTTTTACCGACGCCGTGAAAGTCCTTCACCGGCAGCGCGGCGAGAAAAGCGGGAGCATCTTCCTGCGTGATCACCTTCAGGCCGTCGGGCTTGTTGATGTCGGAGGCGACCTTGGCCAGGAATTTATTAAAACTTACGCCGGCCGAGGCGGTCAGCCCGGTGGTGACGAGGATCTCCCGCCGGATGGCTTCGGCGATCAGGGTGGCGCTGGCCGGCCCGCGCTTGGGCTCGGTAACGTCCAGGAAGGCCTCGTCCAGGCTCAGGGGTTCCACCAGGTCGGTGTACGAAAGAAAGATCTCGCGGATCTGCTCGGAGACAACGCGGTATTTCTCGAAGTTGCCCTTCACGAAAATGAGATGGGGGCACAGCCGCCGGGCCGTGATGCTGGGCATGGCGGAGCGGACGCCGTAGACGCGGGCCTCGTAGCTGGCCGCGGCCACCACGCCGCGCATTTTGCTGCCGCCGACGGCCACGGGCTTGCCGCGCAGGGCGGGGTCGTCGCGCTGCTCCACGCTGGCGAAGAAAGCATCCATGTCGACGTGGATGATCTTGCGATCGCCCCTAGTGGGGTACGGACTTGCCTTTCGCTTCCATTTCATTCATCAGGTCCTCCGTTTCGGCGGTGAGGTCTTTTAGTTTACGTTTACCGCTGGAGGAGAGTTCATCCCCGTCGGCGGCCAGCTGGTCCTGCAGTTCCTTGCGGCGTTCGTTGAGCTCATCGATGCGTTCGAGGGCTCCGGAATCCTTCAGGTCCCGCGCTTTGTCCTTCAGACTGACGTAGAGCCCGTCGAGCTTTTCGAGCGCATCGTCGTATTTGCCGTCCCTCATTTTAGCGCGCTCGCTTTTCAGGAGGTTCCAGGCGTCCTTGCCCAGGTCTCCGACCTTGCCGACGATTTCCCGACTCTGCGCTTTTTCGTCCGCATCGCCCAGAAAGTAATTGTAACCCAGCAGGGCTAAGAGCAGTACGAGGCCGAGTTTGACGATGGTTTTGATCATGGCGGTATTTTTTTGCTAAGATAAGAAACAGGGGCGCGGCCGCGGGTGCAAGGATGGTTTTTTTTGGCATCGGTTCGCAGGGCCACAAAGCCCTCTTTGGCTCCGGGCGAAAGCTCCGCGGGACGATCCGCCCGTCCGACATTGCTTTTCTATTATCCTTTTTTGCACCTGCGTCCCCGCCCACGGGTTCTTCTCCGTTCCCACTTGAAGAACGGAGAAGTTGGAAGACTTGAAAGGAGGCGTTGTAAACTATCACTACCACATGATCCACCTTCCCTTCAGCCTTCCCTGGCTGAGTTCCAGCGCCGGGGCCGGAAACTTGAAACTGTCGAGTATACCGAAAACCAGCCGGACCCAACGCTTTTTGGTGGGGATGCGGCTGAAGTAAATATCGGGGCTGAGAAAATACTGCCGGTAGCGGTCCTCCTGAAATTTGAACGGTTGCCGGCCTACCCGCCAAACGTTGCCCAGGGCACCGTATACGTTTTCCGAGCCGTAACCCGCCGCCACGTTGAGCCATACGGGCAGTCTGCTTTTGGGCAGGAAGGATTTGGGGTTAACGCTCACCCAGATTGTCTGGGCGTTATAATCTTTCAGGAACCGCTCGAAAATATTGTCGCCGAAGCGCCGGCGCACGATATCGCCGAGATTAGAGGCACCGCCCGTACCGTTGAAAACCGGAAAATCGGGTACGGGGCGCATATCGCTGGAGACCTTGAGCAGGATGCGCTGCTCCCGCCAGGCAATATCCTGAGCGGTGAACAGCAGGCTGCCGGTTAGATTGGCGCCCATGTCCGTCCAGCTGAATCCCCACCCGGACGAATAGCCGTCCAGCATCTCAATGGTTCCCTGCAGCAGGGTGGATACCCCGAAGGCGGCATACCGCGCGGCGGGCCGGTTGAAACCGCTCCACCGCGCCCCGGCAAAGGCGTAACGGCTGAACATGTAAGCGGCGAAGAGGTGACCGGCTTTGTCCATCTGGTTCCATTCCGGCCAGTCGTCGAAGCTGTGCAGCCCCGTGCGATCAAATCCGGTGTACCAGGTCTTGTAAAGGCCAACGCTGGCCGCGCCGTAAAGCGCCGCCCCGGTGCCGGCCGAGATCAGGAAGCGGGATTTGTTGTAAGTGCTGTCGGGGCGCAACCACGTATCGGGGGCGATGCCCGCCAGGGGATCCCGGACCGTGAAGTCGGTCGAAGACGAAACTTTAGTTGTCTGGGCAGTGAGCAAAAACCCGCAACAGACCGCAACAAGCGTCAAAAATGTACGGCTGTAGCCTGATCTGTATGGGTTTTTATAAAAAGCACAGCGGTAATCGAATAAAATACTAAGCTTGAATTCTCCTGAAATCAAATTAATTTTTGTCATAAAAAACTGATTTTAAGAGGCTTATGATTATCGGATTAATTTTTTTACACCCAAAAAAGATTCAATAAGTACATGTAATCGGTGAATTCTTACCGCACATTTGTAATGTCGAAGGGAGGAAACGACTTTCGACCGCCCCAGGCACAAGCGAATTCTAATCTCTGAAAATGTATAACGACCAATCTATTTTTTAAAGTCATCCCTTTTTCAAATCTTTCAAGCGAATTCGTAATCTCAGTACACACTATAAGGCACAAGCGCCATGATCTCATTTCACACTAAGCGAATTTTTTGATCCCACGAATTTACGACATCGGAGGACGACCCCTCCAGAAATTTGGTATGTAGATAGCCTCTCAAAGCTCTTTTTTCGAACCGGTTGCCCTTTGGGTCGACCGGTTTCTTTGTTTTAGGTAGGCGCAAGGTAGTCAATAGTCCTGCGGCTGGTATGTCGGTAACCGACTTATATAGGGCACTCGCATCAAAATTTTGTAGTCTCCCCCTAGCCCCCCAAGGGAGGAACTAGGGCACATCCAAACGGGATATTTGTCCATTTTGACCGAACTCAACGGGGAAATGAGTTTGGGGTGTACCCCCCCCTTTTGGGGGTTAGGGGGAGTATCTCACGGTATGCTGGATTTAATGCGTTTGCCCTCCCTGCTTATACCGCCGGTGGGAAATGTATAAGGGTACGGCATAAATATTACCGCATATTCGTATTGTCCGAAGGAGGAACGTTCACCGTGTACCGCTTATCGGTAGCAGGGGCATCGTTGTCGTGGTTCTCACCGTTTAACCTTGTATACGGAAGGGATGAAAAGTAATTCTTTACAAAAGTGAAGTTGTAAAAAAAACCGGCCGACTGCTTAGCATGGTCGACAAAGTACTGAAGGGTAAGCCCCTCCTTAAAACTCGTATGTTTGTAGCCTCTCAAAGCTTTTTCTTCGAACCGGTTGCCATGCGGGTTACCGGCTTCTTTCGTTTAAGCTGTTCGCAAGGTAGGTAGAATTACTTGATTCTGAAAACCAGAGGTTTTTCCGATGGACGCACTTGCGGCCGATTGTCAGTAATGTGTAGCCGCTTTAGACCGCCGGACGAAGCGGCCTCCGGCCGCGAGCAGGCAGAGTGCTCTCCGAGCACCAATGAACACGGACACTCCGCAAGTGCCAGAACCGATCCGTGCGCTCGGAGAGCGCCCGCTCCGCTCGTGCTCGGAGAGCACTGCGTCCGGGAGGAAACGCCCGCAACACTACCTAACTACAAAATCACCGAGCTATCTTTGCGCCGCAAACAAGGGGTGCCTACTCCCGGAGTCCTTCCGGAATGGCTGAGATCATACCCTTAGATTATTTAATCAGGAACCTGCCCGGGTAATGCCGGGAAGGGAAAAATTTTCTCGCAATGAAGCGATTCTTACTATGCGCCGTGCTGGCGCTGGCGTGCTGTGGTGCGCTGATGGCACAAACCGAATCCAACAATACCATCCGTAATGTTGGGCCGCTCGTACCCAGTCCCAAGGTAATTGATTCAAAGGGCATTCTCCTTGAGGGCGTCGCCGTAACCAACAGCATTACCAAGGAAACTACTTACACGGATGCTAAGGGAGAATTTGATTACTTAATGCCCCACCCCTTGAAATCTTACATGCTCTATTTCGATTACCCCGGTTTTTACCGCGATAGTATCGAAATTTTTCTCTGGTCGAATAATCCGGAAATCGTGGTCAGACTTAATCCTTTGGGGTATACATTTGATGCATTGACGGTAACCGCAACTGCAGCGACCCCACTAACCCCCGTAACCTACACCGAAGTATCCGCCGCCGAAATCCAAAAACGCAACCTCGGCCAGGACGCGCCCTACCTACTAAAGTGGACCCCCTCCGTAGTAGTAAACTCCGACGCGGGTACGGGTACGGGCTACACCGGCATCTGGATTCGAGGCTCCGACCCCACGCGGACCAACGTGACCATCAACGGCATACCTTACAACGACAGCGAGAGCCAGGGCGTCTTCTGGGTCAACCTGCCCGACTTCAGTAGCTCGGCCGACAACATCCAGATTCAGCGGGGGGTAGGGACGAGTACCAACGGTGCGGGTGCTTTTGGTGCTACCATCGATTTCAATACCAACCAGATCGGGGAAGAACCGAAGCTGAGCATCGACGGTGGGGTAGGGAGCTTCGGCACCCGGCGCGGCTCGGTCAACTATACCTCAGGTTTGATGGACAACGGCCTTAAGATCGACGCACGCTACAGCCAGACGCACTCCGATGGCTACGTAGACCGGGCTTCGGCCGACCTGTCGGGGTACTACGCGGGCCTTACGTACATAGGCGCGGACGCGGGTGCCGTGTGGAGGTTCAACGCCTTCGGCGGCAAAGAGGTGACCTACCAATCCTGGAACGGGGTGACCCAGGCGGAGATCGACGAATTCGGCCGCACCTACAACTCCGTCGGTACCGAAAAAGAGGGCGAACCCTACGACAACGAGGTCGACAATTACCGCCAGAACCACTACCAGCTTCACTACAACAATGAGTTCGGCGGCAAGTGGAGCCTCGGCCTCAGCGGCCACTATACCCGGGGCCTGGGCTACTTCGAGCAGTACAAAGCCGACGAGCCCTTGCTGACCGGATACGGCATAAACGTTACCCCGGCTTTCATTGACGGGGAGGAGGTGACCTCTGACCTGATCCGCCGCCGCTGGCTCGACAATCACTTTTACGGCACCGTTTACAGCCTCCGCTACCGGGCCAGCGACCGCTTCGACCTTACCTTCGGCGGCTCGGCCAACGAGTACCAGGGCGGCCACTACGGCGAGGTGATCTGGGCCAGAAACGCCGGCGACTCCGAGATCCGCGACCGCTACTACGATAACGATGCCACCAAGCGGGACTTCAGCAACTATCTGCGCGCCAATTGGAAGGTATTCAGCCGTTTCAGCGTCTACGCCGACTTCCAACTGCGCTACGTCGACTACGAATTTCTCGGCTTCGCCAACGACCTGAGCCGGATTGACGAAAACGTCAACCATACCTTTTTCAACCCCAAGGCCGGTCTGCTCTACGAACTGCCCGGTGGCGGCCAGGCCTACGCATCGTTCGGCGTCGCCCGGCGCGAGCCCAACCGTAACGACTATACCGAAAACCCGACGCCGACCCGCCCCACGCCCGAAAGACTGCTGAATACCGAAGTCGGTATCCGCAAGCAGGCCGGCGACTTCAACTACGGGGCCAACTTCTACCACATGGCCTATAAAGACCAGCTCGTCGTCACCGGTGAGCTCAACGACGTCGGGGAACTGCTGCGCGCCAATGTGCCCAGCAGCTACCGCATCGGCCTGGAGCTGCAGGGCGGTTACCGCGCCACCGATAAACTTGAGGTTGGCGGTAACCTCGCCCTGAGCCGCAACCGCGTGCGGGCTTACACGGAGTTTCTGGACAGCTACGACGAGAGCTTTGGCTGGCTCGGCCAGGACGAGGTGCTGCGCGAAGACACACCACTGGCCTTCAGCCCCGGCCTCGTTGCTGCCCTCGACCTTAACTATAAATTCGTCAACCAGGGCCCGCACCTGCTGGAGGCTGGCCTGCAGACCAAGTTCGTCGGCGAACGCTTCGTTGATAACTCCGGCACCGAAGGTGCCGCGTTGGATGCCTACAACTACACCGACCTGCGCGTAGCCTACACGCTGCGCCCCCGGGGGAAATCCCGCTTGGGCGCTTTGCGGTTTACCCTGCTCGTGCGCAACATTGCCGACAACCTCTACGTCTCCAACGGCTGGAGCTACCGGTACAACTTTGCCGGATCGGAGACGCTGCTGAAGGGGCTTTACCCGCAGGCTGGGCGGAATGTTTTGCTGGGCGTCGGACTTGACTTTTAAGGGGCTTCCCGGCCGGGCCAGGTCGCTCTCCGGGCGCTCATTAAGACTTCACCGCCTGGATAGCGATGAAGACCGGTCGGGGAAACCTCTACTGCACCTGCGGCCGCGCCCCTGAAACCAGCCTGTTTATTTACGGCACGGTTAGTAACGGCCCCTTCGGAATTCTTATTCAGGAGTTGCGAACGTAGTGAAGTGGCCGCTGAATAAGAATCCCGGCGGGGAACCTTACCTTTGCGCCCTCATTGGCTATGGAACTACAAGACCAAATCGACAAAAAGCGCCTCCCCCGCCACATCGGCGTGATCATGGACGGCAACGGCCGCTGGGCCACCGAGCAGGGGAAACCCCGCGTTTTCGGCCATCATTCGGCCGTGGAGGCCGTGCGCGCCACGGTGGAGGGCTGCGCGGAACTGGAAGTCGATTGTCTTTCGCTCTACGCGTTCAGTACCGAAAACTGGAGCCGGCCGGAAATGGAAGTCGGAGCGCTGATGCAGTTGCTGATCGATACCATCGGCTCCGAAATGGAGACGCTGCTGAAAAACAACATCCGGCTGCGGGCGGTGGGCGATACCCTGCAGTTGCCCGAAGCGACGCGCGATGCCCTCCGTTTCGGCATCGCCAACACCGCCCAGAACGAGGGGATGGACCTGGTCCTGGCGCTCAACTACAGCGGTAAGTGGGACCTGACGCACGCCATCCGCCGCATCGCCGGAGAGGTGGCCGCCGGACGTCTTGACGCCGCCGCGATCGATGAGGCCCTGATCGATCAGCAACTGAGTACCCGCGAATTCCCCGACCCCGAACTCATCATCCGCACCAGCGGAGAGCACCGGTTGAGTAACTTCTTTCTCTGGCAGGCCGCCTACGCCGAATTTTACTTCAGCCCCGTTTTCTGGCCCGAGTTCCGCAAGCCCGACCTGCACGCCGCCATCCTCGATTTTCAGCAACGGGAACGACGTTTTGGCAAAACATCCGAACAACTCACGTAGCCAACCAACCTACGTTTACATATTCTTGTCTTTTACCCCGACGGAGCCATTGCCCTTTTTGCTCCAAATCTTACCGACGAATGAAGCTAAGTGTATATCTATCCTTCCTGCTCTGTATTTTTTCCGTCGCTACGGCCTCGGCCCAGACGGATTCTCTCGACCTGCCGGTCTTCGATTACTCCAACCCCCAGGAGTACGAGATCGGTTCCATCTCGGTCGAGGGCGCATTCTTTGCCGAGCAGAACGCCATCATCGGCGTTACCGGCCTGAGCGTAGGCGATAAGATCCGAATTCCCGGACCCGACATCCCCCGCGCCATTAAAAATCTCTGGCGGTTGCGGCTCTTTACCGACGTGGCCATCGAGCAGGAAAAAACCATTGGTGACGTGATCTTCCTGCGTCTGCGCGTGGAGGAGCGCCCCCGGTTTCTGCGCCACAGCTACAAAGGCGTGAAACAGGGCCTGCACGAAGACCTTAACGAAGTGATCAACGGCTACATCGTGCGGGGCGGCATCGTGACCGAAGACGCCAAAGTGAACGCCGCCGAGGGCGTCCGTGAATTTTACGTTGAGAAGGGCTACCTCGACGCATTGGTGGAAGTGGAAGAGATCGTGGATTCTTCACGGGCCAACTCCGTACGCCTTGTTTTTGACGTCGACAAGAAAAGCAAGGTGAAGATCAAGGAGATCAACTTTATCGGCAACGAGGCCATTACGGATAAAAAACTGCGCAAGAAAATGAAGGAGACCAGCCAGAAGAGCCGTCTCCTGAAAAACTCCAAGTTCCGCCCCGAACTGTACGAGGACGATAAGGAAGCCGTGGTCGCCTTTTACAACACCCAGGGCTACCGCGATGCCCGCGTACTGAGCGATAGCCTGTACCGCAACCCGGATGACGACCTGGTGATCGACATCAGGATCAATGAAGGCAACCAGTACTACTTCCGCAACATCAACTGGAAGGGCAATTCGATCTACGACGACGAGACCCTGTCCCGCGTTCTCGCCATAGAGAAGGGCGATATCTTCAACGAAGAAGAGCTGCAGAGCCGGCTTTCCTTCAGCCAGGATAACGCCGACGTTTCCTCGCTGTACATGGACAACGGCTACCTCTTCTTCAGCGTCGACCCCATCGAAGTCGCCATCGAGGGCGACAGCATCGATCTGGAAATGCGCATCTTCGAAGGTCCGCAGGCGACGATCGACAAGGTGGTAATCAATGGCAACGACCGGACGCACGAGCACGTCATCCGCCGTGAGGTGTTCACCCGCCCCGGACAGAAGTTCTCCCGTTCCGACATCATCCGCTCGCAGCGGCAGATCATCGGCCTGGGGTACTTCAACCAGGAGACCCTCGGCATCGATACACCGGTGAACCCGGACCGCGGTACGGTGGACATCATCTACACCGTGGAGGAAAAGCCGTCCGACCAGCTGGAACTCAGCGCCGGTTGGGGTGGACGCCGGGGCGTGATCGGTACGCTTGGCGTGACGTTCAACAACTTCAGCCTCCGCAATCTTTTCAATAAGGAAGCCTGGCACCCCTTACCACAGGGCGACGGGCAGCGGCTCTCCCTGCGCGCCCAGACCAACGGTCGTTTCTTCCAGAGCTACAACGCCAGCCTCACCGAACCCTGGCTCGGTGGCAAGCGCCCGACCTCCCTGACCGTTTCGGCCTTCTACAACAAGTACGACCTGGGTACCGAGGTAACCCCCCGTAAACTGGTCATTCAGCAGGGAGCCGTGAGTTTTGGAACGCGGCTACGCTGGCCGGACGATAACTTCGTCTTCCGCGCCGGTGTAAACATGCAGATACTGCGCCTCAACGGCTGGTCCGATCTGTTCATTACCGATAAGGGAGAAAGTGTTCGCAACGGTAACTACAACAACTTCAGCGGCCAGTTCACGCTGTCCCGCTCAACGGCCAACGACCCCATCTTCCCCAAGCAGGGCGCCAACATTGAGCTGACCTTGCAGCTGACCCCGCCCTACCGCAACCTCGGCCTGCGCAGCAGCGAACCCGAAGACCTGGTGAACGTAGAGGAACGCTTCCGTTACCTGGAGTACCACAAATGGCGCCTCAACGCCGACTGGTACACGCCGCTGGTGGGTAAGTTCGTCCTCAAGACCCAGGCCAAAGTCGGCTACCTCGGAGCTTACGACGACGCCGTGGGCGTTGCCCCCTTCGAGCGTTTCCAGCTTGGTGGCGACGGCATCAACAACCAGCAGTTCGCCTTCGCCGGGGTCGACATCGTCTCCATGCGGGGCTATGAGATTGGCGACCTGGAGAACAACCGTAATCCTATTACCGGTCGGGACGGCGCGACGCCGATCTTCAGCAAGTACACCATGGAACTTCGCTACCCGATTAGCCTCAACCCGTCCAGTACCATTTTCGTGCTGGCATTTGCCCAGGCCGGTAACGCCTGGCGAACGTCCCGTGATTTCAACCCCTTCGACCTGAAACGCTCCGCCGGCTTTGGTGCCCGGGTATTCCTGCCGATGTTCGGTACGCTCGGCTTCGACTGGGGCCTCGGTTTCGACAAGGACAAGGCCCAAACGGAGAACGGCAATCTGAGTACGTTCAACATCATTCTCGGCTTCGAGCCCGAGTAACGGCTTATTTAAAAATCTGATGCCTACGACCGGCAACCGGTAATCGAAAATGACCGACAGCCTCACCCTCACCCTTCTCGGCACCGGCACCAGCCAGGGCGTACCCGTCATTGCCTGCGACTGCCCGGTCTGCCGCAGCAGCGATCCCCGCGACAAACGCCTGCGGGCAAGCGCGCTGCTGAGTTCCGGCGGTAAGCACCTGGTGATCGACACCGGTCCGGACTTTCGCGCGCAAATGCTGCGCGCCGGGGTAGGGGAGCTGGAGGGCGTTCTCATCACCCACGAGCACTACGACCATACGGCGGGGCTGGACGACGTGCGCCCATTCTGCTTCAAACAGGAAATCAACATGCCGGTGTACTGCCTGCCCCGCGTTGCGGCCGATCTGCGCTCGCGCTACGCCTACGCCTTTACGGATTACCCGGGTGCTCCCCGGCTCGACATCCGGGAGGTCAACGTTGGCGACAAGATCCGCTTTGCGGGGCACGACCTCGAGCTGGTGGAGGTGACGCACGGGACGCTGCCCATTCTCGGCTTCCGGATCGGGGATCTGGCCTACCTGACCGACGTGAAGGAGCTTCCGGCGCGGACGCTGGTGCAGTGCAAAGGCATTCAAACAGCAGTGATTTCGGCATTGCACCGTGACGGCACCCATTCCCATCTGTCACTGGACGATGCGCTCGGATATCTCAGTCGGCTTGGCCCGGCGCGGGGTATACTGATGCACTTTAGTCACCGGATGGGCCGGACGGCGGACGTTAACGCGGAGTTGCCGGCGGAGGTGGAATGTGGTTACGACGGGATGCGACTGACGGTTACCAGCCCCGGGCTTGGGTTGACGGTCGTCAGCCTCGTAAGTAAAGATTCACCGCTTCTACCCGGTTGACCACCTGCATCACTTTGTAGATGGCGTGCACGTGTTGCTTCACCGTCCCGACGGTCAGGTCGAGTACCCTGGCGATGTCGCGGTTTGATTTTCCCTCGGCCAATTGACTGAGGATGTCGTTCTGGCGGGGGGTAAGCTGATCGAGCGAGCGGCCACCGGCGCAGGGCGGGACTTCCCGGCGCATACTGTCGAGCACCTTACGGGCCATCTCGCGGCTCATCGGCGCGCCACCCTCGGCCACTTCTTTGATGGCGCGCATGGCCCCGATGATGCCGTCGCGCTTGAGGATGTAGCCGTCGGCACCGAAGCGAAGGGCATCGAAGAGTTTATCTTCGGTATCGAAGACGGTGAACATCAGTACGTTGCAGGCGGGGATGATGTCCTTGGTTTTGACCATGCACTCGATGCCGTTCATCACGGGAAGACCGATGTCCATCAGTACGATGTCGGGGCGGTCCGCGGCGACGACGGAGAGGGTCTCCTCGGCGGAATAGTAGACCCCGGTCAGTTTCAGGTCCTTATCACGGTCAACGGCGCGGCCGATGCTGTCGGCTATCTCTTTGCGATCTTCTACAATGGTTACTTTTTTCATAGTGTGGTTGATATGGTACGATGGGAAAGTGAATTTAGGGCGGGTAGCGCAATTTTGTTGCGTAGCTACGGCCTGATCGCATTCCGATGTTCCTGATGGGGCAGGGGCCAGGAAATCCGGAGGGTCGTGCCTTCGCCGGGGGTGGAGGTGAGCGTAGCCGTCGCGCCAATAGCCGTGGCTTTGTCGGTCATATTGTTGAGGCCGTAGCCGCCGGTGCCCTTGGTGGATTTCGCGGAGGTAAAGCCCTTGCCGTTGTCGGTGGCGGTGAGGTGGAGGGTCCCGTTGGACTGGATGATGTCGAGCGAAACGGCGGTGGCTGCGGCGTGTTTGGCGGTATTGTGCCAGGCTTCCTTAATG
>Ga0115031_1002374_pt1 | contig 14004 bp, 9 predicted proteins | sample Maine_Asex4_meta_FD_87301 | JGI IMG/M metagenome (GOLD analysis project Ga0115031, IMG submission 87301) | Marine algal microbial communities from Maine, USA - Maine_Asex4_metaG | ecosystem: Host-associated > Algae > Red algae > Unclassified | place: Maine, USA | collected 2015-01-05 | reverse complement strand
TTGCCCCCAGTAATCATTCCAAGAGTACACACCATTTTGGTACATTAAGATCGCATATCTAGCTGTTGTAGAGTTACGATTTGCTTTAAATATATACTGCCCTTCTCTATCAAGCCTTTGATTGTTATGCGGATACACAAAATATCCGTTTGATTTTTTTGTCGCACTCAATGCTAAGGACTCAAAGTCAATTGGCATTTGCGGCTTAGCTTGTATTTCTTTAAACTCATTTTCATTAATTTGATCTATGTCTCTTTGACATGAAGTCACAAATATTAATATAGCTAATAGGGTAAATAAAAACGGTGATTTAATTTTTAGAGTTAAATGTCTCATTACAAAAATATTAATTTTTAATTAATGTCTAAAACTATTTTAAGTTTAAGACCTCTATCATTTATATAAACATTTAAGACATATTTTGGTAAACACCTAAGAGGTAAATAGTAAAAGTAAATATGACAATTCACTATTAAAATATTTATGCAGCAGGTAAACAAAACAGAACACTAATTCTATTTCTCTACTTAATGAGATGTAAGTAGGCCTTTGTAAAAAACAAGAATAATAAAAAACCAATCGTAAGCATCAGTTATAACAAGAGCTTCAAATGAGATGATTTTCTAGATAATCTAAGCCCAGATTAAAAAAAAACTCCAACATTTAGATTAATGTTAAAGTTTTTTTTAGCGATTCTTGCAGCCAGAAGTTTTTGACCTACCATTGTCTCGCCACTATACTTCCAAGCCAAGGCAGGATTTTATTCCGTCTATAAAATTTGTAAACATAGATTTTTTGAGCGGCTCAGTTTTACCAGTTATGAAAAAGCCTGACCAATAAAACGGATGACTATGTTTCAGACTAGAATTCTTCAATAATTGCAATTTACTTTGACGTAAAGCATCATCAACTCTCATTTCTTTATCTAAATTTTTAAAGAACTGGACATCTAGCTGAGACGTCTGTACATCAGGCACTGTCCACAAGCTTGTCATCAAACTTAAACATCCTGAAAATTCAAATGCTCTAGCCATACTCATCACTCCATCACCATCTTTCAACTTTCCAATGCCCGTATTACAAGCACTTAATACAGCAATATCTATATTCATTTCGACGTCATACACATCAGAGGCATATAGTTGTGAATCTACCACTTCATGTGAAAATAACAATTGCGAATAATCAGGATTTTCATCCAAAACAGAATGTCCAGCAAAATGTACAACATTACCTTTTTTGTAACTATTTAAAAAAGCAGATCTAGTCGCTTTGTTCGCTATGAAAGAAAAGCCATCAAAAAGATCAGAAATAACAGATACGGATTCTTTCGCAAAAGGAAGATTATCTAATGATCCTCGAGTGATCAAAGATCGAAAATATTCTTCTCTATTGGAATCCATGCTTGGTTTAATATCCGCTTCATCATAATCATATTCAGGAGCAAACCCAACATAATGAAATCCAGCCATTGCTCTACTCTCATTTCTTAATTGAAGAAATGAAAATGCAGAGGAGGCCCTTGACATGGTATAATCATATATCAGGTATTGTAAGTCTTGGTAATCATTTTTCTTTTTTGGTACATCAGTTAATAGGTTATCAAACTGGATAAAATGTAATTGGTCATCTGGAATAATCGTTAAATAATGTGTCTTATCACTGATGACAGATACTACATCACTTAGAACTAAATCATATATTTTTAAGGAGGAATTTGTCAACAAATTAAACGTAAGGTCTAAGGAATCCTCATGTTGATAATGATAATCAGAACTTGTCTTCACATAATCTCCAACAAGTGTCTCCCAATCGTCTGGTTTATCTTTATTGAAATAATGAACATTATCTTTTTCTATTGCAATCGAATAAATTGATGTTTTGTCAATGTAATATTCAACCAATACTTCTGACGGATTTAGATTCTGCTGTATTTCCTCTATTGACACTGAATGTAGCCCATATTTATACTTTAAGAATTCAGGGTACTCGGTCTCTATTTCAAAGACAAAATCATTGTATACATTTATTTGCTGTTCCAACTTTAATGACAGATCAGCTAAATATTCATTTGTTGTATTTAACTTAGTGTCATCGACTTCGCAAAAAGAGATTTGTTCTAGTTCATATATTTCTTTCTTTATACCTGTAATATAATCAGTGAGCATTCTCGCAGAATCAACTAGTTCGTTGGGTATATTAAAATCTCTAAAGCTTTCCTGTTCTCTCATTTTTTGCCGTAAAGAAAATGCCTTTATTCCTGCAATATACTTATACGAATAGCTCACAAGTTTATCTTGGCAAATAGCACCATCTAATGCTGTCAAAAGCTTTAAATTATTTGAATATAAATGATTTGCAGTTACTTCGACAGGGCCAGAATCTTCAAAAAATCGCTGTGAGATTCTCATTTGTTCTAGCAAACTATTATTTCCTGTAATCGTGGCGAATAATGAGTCTAAATAAATGTAATCGTTAGACTCCTGAAAAAACTTTAAATATATCCTAGATAGATAAATATTCGCTCCAATTTTTCCATTGAAGTTTTTAATGTATGAAGAGCTTGCTAGCAAAAAACAATCTTTAGCCTTACTATATTCCTCATTTTCATAAAACATTTCTCCTTTAAAGCTGTAAGTATCTGCTAGTGCATTATTAAACTTATCTCCGAAAGAAGAATAGTATAATATGGCTGTGTCAAATGTTTCCTCTGCTTTAGCATCATCATCATTTAATGCATATACCTCCCCAAGCCACAATAATGCATCAGCTTGTTGAATTAGTGTACTCTTATTTTTTTTATTAAGATCAACCACCTTCATAAAATAATCAATTGATTTTGGATAGTTAGCTAATTGGTATTCTACTATAGCTTTGTAAAAAAAGTAGCCAGGATCAAAATAATTCATTAAAGGGTGAAAGTTTCTTTTTCGATCAAGATATTTTTTTGCTAATTTAGGTTGGTGCATGTTACAGTGATACTCTGCATGCTTATAATTTGACAAAAATGATATAAACGGATCTTTATATGTAACTGCTATCTTGTCCAATTCAGAGAGACAGAATTCTGCTTTAGAGAAATCTCCAAGCTTTATGAGTGTAGCACTGTATCTGTCATAAAGTCTTGCTCGATTCCATTGCTCCCTTTTATTAAGACTTTGATTCTCAAATGAGCGGACGATTTCTGAAAAATAATATATAGCCTTTTCTAAATCTTGAGTAAAGTAATAATACCATCCTATTTCAGCATATACCTGAGACTTCCATTTAGTATCAGATAAAATTTTCATAGCAATGTCTAGATTAAATTTTGAAGAATCTAATTGGCTATTTCGAGCTTGGAACGCTCCAAGATACAAATGAGCTACACCAGTCAATGGATCATCCTCCTCTAAGGCATTTGATACAGTCTCTAAGTATTTTGAAGCAAACAAACAGCCCTTTTGAAATTCGAAAGCTTCTAAATACCCTATGGCTACTTTTTCAGCCAAGCCAGCATACTCATCAATAGACAATTCGTTTTCATATTTTGCATCAGCAAAATCATCATAGATAGCAATGGCTTCAGATAGCTGACCATCGTATGTTTTGTAGTGAGCATCCTCTAATTCCAAGCCAAGTTTATTGGCTTCATCATGATTACACCAAGCGATGATAGCTAAAGGGAAAGTTAAAATTAAAGTGAGGATTAATTTATATTCCTTCATAAAAATTAAATTAGGTATGACATTAAGCTTACTAATATGTTGAATCATGGAAGGACATCATCAACTTTTCTTACATTCTAGATTGAAACCGCACTTATCTATTTCTTATAAATACAATTAGGTAAACTAAATTTAGATATTTTTTTTACAACTTTGTTTACCAATATCACCTTTAAGTTGTTAAACGTATGAAAACGATTGCGCAGAGTGATTTGATAGCCATTAAAAATGGAAGTACTGAACCACTTTCAAGGCTATTTCAAGAGAACTACAGTTATTGTGTAAAGCAATTGTGTTTGCAAACTCAATGTATGCCTGAGGACGCAAAAGATTTAGTTATGGATGCAATTATAGTCTTGCGTGAAAAAATTATGATGGAAGCCTTTGTGAATGAAAATACACAAGGTTATCTAATTACAATTGCTAAGAACATGCTGAAGAATAAGTTAAAGCGTGATCGACGACAATTGGAATTCGAACCAGGACTCGTTGAAGGATATTTAGCCAAAAAGACTAATAGTCCAATACTCACTGAAGACAGTGAAAGTAAAGTTGAAATTATCTTACTTGCTCTTAAAAAATTAGGGGGTAAGTGCGAAATACTACTAAATCGTAATTTAGTTGACAGAGTGCCCTTGAGAAATCTATCAGATGAACTGGGCTATAGCTCAGAAGACGTTGTCAAAACAACTAAAGCCAGATGCATGAAAAAATTGAAATCACTAATTAAAGAATTAATGAATCCTTAATGTAATGAACAAAGAAACATTGCTAAAAAAATACTTGCATTCGGAATTAACTGATCAAGAATATAAAACATTTATGACTTTGGTCGATTCCGATCCAGATTACGCTGAGGAAGTTTCTATTGAAAGTGTGTTATATGCAAAGCACAAAGTTACACTCAAAGAATCGATTTTTAATATCGACCATACTATTGAAGGGACTAATAGTACTAAAACGATTGATGTTAATCATGCTCAAGAAAAGCGAATGACAATTTTTCTGATTCTAAGAAATGTTGCTGCAATTTTTATATTAGGCATCTTTTCCTATTTCTGTTTTAATCAATTTAGTGCTAATACAATTAGTCAGGATAATCTTGTTGATACCTATCTTTCTGATATTCATGTTCCCCCATCATCATTTAGAAATAGTGTAACAAATGAGTCCGATCAATGGTATCTAACTTCGAAGGCATATTCGCAAAAAGATTATGATACTTCCATAGAAATACTAACTGAGATTAAGAATAAAAATAATGAACAACTTTTATATCTAGGTCTCTCAAAATTATATAGTCAAAATTGGAATTCTGATGATGCGCTAATCCATTTTGATGAAATTTTAAGTGGAACAAAGAGAGCCCATAAAGATGAAGCTAACTGGTATAAGTCATTGATTTTATTAAAAAAAGATAATCTGTCTGATGCCAAAGATATTTTAACTACAATCATTTCTGAGAAGTCATGGAATCACCAAACTGCTTCTAAAATAATATCAACATTAGAATAGATCAACTTTGTAATTAATTGCCGCGCAATGCATAGCGTGATTACATGATCGATATAATTTAAATTACTGATCTAAATTATACCAATTCTCAACTGAGATATTCATTCTCCTTCCAGATGCAACTGGAGAATAATGCTCTGACAGATAGGAAATAATAATTGCTTCCTGATCGCCTAATTTTGGTAAATTTTGTGTCTCATACATCCAATCAATCATTGATTTCCATCCTTCTTTATTTGCTCTATTTTGAGTAATTAATTTTGATGAATGACAGGAAACACAGTGCCGTAAAACAGATTCTAATCCTGGACCAGCTTTTAGTCCAGTCGGAGTGTGAATTCCATTATCAATATTCTCTAAAATAATTTGATTGGTAATCCCAAAGTCTTCTTGCACTGAGACTTTTGTTTCCTCTTGACAAGAAACTAATATGGTTATTACAGCTACAATAACAGATATAATCGTCATCTTATTCATGATATAACGCGCTTTATTGCTATCCGATGACAAGCATTATTTAAATACCCTTTTGGATTCCAACCAGGTAATAACATCGGCTGAGCTCTACCCTGTTCATCAGTTGCCCTGGCCCAGATTTCATAATAGCCTTTTTTGGGTAAGTTGACCTGAGCGCTCCAAGTCTGCCATGCGAGTCTATTCACAGGAGAATTAAGTGTACATGACTTCCAGGTCTGACCAAAATCTATAGAATAATCAAGCTTACTAACTTTTAAATCTCCAGCCCATGCTTTTCCGAAAATCTCTACAAATGGCTTTGAAGTAATGGCGCCAGTCTTAGGGTAAGTGATTAATGATTTTACTGGCATCGATTCTATAATACACATATCCTCATCCGCAACTTTAGTACTTGGAGCCACAGATTCGCATGGCACTCTGTAGGATTGTCCACCCATTTTGGGTCCGTCATGTACTCTATTCCTAATTACAATTTTATGCAGCCATTTCCCAGAACATGATGCTGGCCAACCTCCAAAAACAAGTCGCAATGGATACCCATGTAGAAGCGGTAAGTCTTCCCCGTTCATAGACCATGCAATTAAAGATTCATCTTCTAAAGCTTTGTGTAAAGGTACACCCCTTGAAATCACGACCTTAGTCGAATCTCCACTTAAGTGAGTATCTTTACCATAATAACCAATATATACAGCATCACTCTTAATGCCTGCTGCCTGGAGCACATCTTTCAATTTGACTCCTGTCCATTGTGGACAAGCGACTGCACCGATTGTCCATTGATTTCCTTTAGCAGGTGGATCAAATTCGCTCCTCCCATTACCTCCACACTCCAATGTCAATTGTAATGTATGATGCTCAAATCGAGATTTTAATTCATCAAGAGTAAATGAGACTGATCGCTCAGCGGATTCACCTTCAATAGTTAATCTCCATGTATTTTTATCAATATTCGTCGGGGGCAAACCATTATTTCTAACAAACATTTTTTGTGCAGGAGTCACATCATCTGACAACATATCAGCTGGCGCTTCCATGTTTAAGGGTCGATCATTTAACAATATAAGTTTCGGATCTTTTCCATCAATATCATGAAATGATATACGATTTGATTCTATGAGTAGCTCCAATCCCTTAGGAATCATAGATTGATATACAATTGGCACACCCAATAATGTGATTGCTTTTTTAAAAAAATATCGTCGATTGTCACTTTTCATAATCAATATGCAAATAAGAAAATATCTGATGAATCTATGAAACTTTTTCTTCTTTTATCAGCTAATTCACGATGAATTAACCTTTATTTTTCTAATGCCTAGAAAATATTATTTTGATAACAAACTTATAGTATGATTTACCGGCGCCTAATTTATTTGATCTGTTTTATATTTTCAATGTTAACAAATATTTACAGTCAATACAATTCTTATTCATAACCTGATGGAAAGAAAATAGCGATCAGTCTCAATTTTGATGATGCTCGACGATCACACCCTGATATGGCTAAAGATTTATTGCGGAGGATGTGCGGCAAAGCTATATTCTATGTTAATCCTCCAGCAATGATGTATAATATAGCTGGTTAGAAAGGCATTGTGGCTAATGACATGAAATCGGCAATCATACAGTTAATCAACCATGTACAGGAAATTTTAAATGGTCGAAATCATAAGAGAATGAGATCGATGGTAAAGATGTCGACTCTGACATATTACCAATGACACAACTGGCAAAAGAAAATGAACGCTGGCTATTGTTAGCAGGTCATGATATTGGAGAAGGTGGGAATCAAACCGTTAAGACATCAATGCTGGAAGATTTGATGGATTACATAAATAAAAACTCTGAAGATATTTGGTTAGCGACAGTCGCAGAGGTGACCCAATATGTAAAGGCACAACGTCGAGCTACACCAGAATCTTTATAACTGTCTCTCGCTTTTGCAGCAAGTTTCGATCATGCTGTAAATGCTGATTATGCCAAAGGAGATCATCACAACTATACACTGCCTTTTTTTGACAAAGCCAATATCACCACGAAGGGATTGATCGCGGCAGAAGTATCTCTAAGTGCAGATAAAGAATTAAATGGACATGCTTTGGAATTCAAACACAAAGGAAGACCTACGGTATTCTACTAGTCAGAAATCAATATTAATTATAATGAAAATGATTGGAGCGGTAGCATTTCATTTTGGCTGAGCTTGAATCTGAAGAAGCTTTGGCTCCAGAATTTACTGATCCAATTCAAATTACTGATTCTGGATATGATGTTGCAGTGCTTTGGCTAGACTTTACAAAATAAAATCCTAGAGAATTACGAATGGGAATTTTTGGAGATGTCTCCGTTTGGAATCTTGACAAAATAAGTCCAGATGATAATCCTATTTTTAAAGATAGATTAGTATTAGCAGATGATAGACCATCAAGTCGAAACACATAATGTGATGACTTATCAGCATCTAAATTCTGCTGAATAAAGAGCTTCTTTTTATATCAATGGAAAAAAAGCAAGGCACGACAAAGATCGTAGAGCCTTTTAGCTGGACTTAAGTAAAGTCAACAATCTTTTTAGGATTAAACTTCGTTGGACTCATTGATGAATTATCTATTTATTCGACAGCACTTAGTGAATCTGAAGTCATGGACTTACACAAGCTTGTTAGTGGGATTACCTCAATACTGCGGGTATGATAATTTTAATTGATTGTTAGCCAATCATTTCATCTTGTGCTAGCATAGATGCCGTCCAAACTCATGTCATAATACACAAATCCAGAATCGCGTGATTAGCCTTTTTTACATATGCACATCACATCGAATTAGAAATTAAGAATCTCAATTTCATATATTATTGATTTAAAAAAATCAAGGTCACTCAAAAGAACACAGAGAATAAAGATATGAGTGACCTATTTTATCATTAACAAGTCTATAAGTAATGACTCTAAAAAACGTGACAAAATAAATTTGAAAAATTTAGCTACCCTTTCTTATTAATTTTCAAAACAATAAATAATCCAATGATCATCATGATCACTATGGGCCAAAATTTATTCATAGCGGAATAAGATTCAGATTTATCTTGAGATAATAAAATATAATTTGCCCAATAATACGGATGTTTAAGACTTGGCCTAGCTGTTGAAAGATATAATAACTTTGAGTCTCGCAATGATTGAGATTTTGTTTTTCCTTGTCGAATATTGTCCAAAAAGGAAGGTAATATTTTAGATGACGATAATTCTGAAGAATTCCATAAGGAAGATAAAACTGATGAAGATCCAGCCAAGATAAATGCTCTACTCAATCCTTGGACGCCTTCTCCCTTAGTTGTTAATCCTGCAGCAGATTGACAAGAACTTAATATCACTAAGTCCGAATGTAGATCTAAGGCCGCGACTTCCGGAGTTTTCAAAATAAACTCTTTATCAAAATCACTAAATAGTAAACATGAATTATCAGGAACAGTATAATCAACAACAGCATGCATCGATAGATGTAAGATATTAGCCTGTTCTGCTATTTCAGTAAATACAGATTTAGTGGCTTCCTTGTTTAAATAAATCGAGTTATCTGAAAACAAAACTGCTGACTTTTTTATTTCAGGAACACTTAGACTTAATGCAGTCAACTTCTTATTAGGATTTAAAATATTAGCATCAATTAAACTTTCATTTAATGCACTTGAATAATCAGGACCAAAACCAATATATTTATCGCTATTGGATTTAGTCCGCTCATCATAATAGAGTTTATGAGAATAAGCATAAGTCAAATTTAGCTTATGGACAAGATATTCGCCTCTACTAGTGACTAAAGCTTCGAAAGGCAATGCATGTAGCATTCCATCAGGAATAATTAGGATCTTAGGTATATAATCTAGGTCCATACTTAAAAGAGGCGCAACTAATAATGAATATAGTTTTTCTCCCGTTTTCCTATTTTTTTCTGATGTCTGGAATTTTATATTTTGACAAGATTCTATGAACCCTTTGATTAAATCATTATTTACTTGGGTTAAATCAACTTGATGTTGTTTCACTACATCTTTGCCAATTAAGAAACAATAAAGCTTATGCTCTCCTTCAAAATATTCTAAAATAAATTCGTCAGTATCTAATTTCGATTGTATCCCAGTGATACTCTTTAGTTTATGTTCAGAAAATGCATTAATAATAGTATTATTTTTTAATTGTACATTATTTTCAAATTTATAAATATCTCTTTGATTTTGAATAATTTCTGAAGAAAGTGAGTCACTTTTTGCGTCATCATTATAATACTCAACCAAGTTACTACTTAATCTTGATCTGAGATTTTTAAGATGTTTTCCATCTTTTTCATCTAGATCCTGATAGCTTTTTAAAGTATTAGATAAAATGAGAGCTTTTAATTGAGAAGAAAAATAAAAAGCAGATTCAAAATATTTGATATTGTCAGATTGTTTATAATAAAATAAATATTTATCGATGGCACGCTCATAATATTCTATAATACTATTTGTGGCAAATAGTTGACTGTTATTTAAACTGATATCAGATAAATCCAAATGAAATAAACTATCAATTTTATAATATAAAAGAAGTGCTTGATCTAACTGTTTAGGCTCTTGATTTTCAACAGAATGATTTAGTACTAAGTCTGCTTTAAATGCAATCATTGATACTAATTCATGTCTGTCTCTTATGATCGCATCCTTAATAATGAGATTTTCAGTATTTGACTGAATTGGCACCATCAATTGAATAGCCTTTACTATTTCACTTAATGAAGCAGTATAATCATGACTCGCTAGATAACTCTCTGCGAGGTTTTCATGAATCATTGCTCGGAGTCTGACATGGTCATTATTTTGAATTAATGAATCACAATAAGACAAGGCTAAGTGGAAAGATTCTCTAGAAGATTTAAAATTAGATTGTCCATCCTGGACCAAACCTAGAATATTATGTGCGTCAAGCAAAAAGAAATAATTCTTTGATAAAGAAGCTTTTTCAATTAATTTATCTATGTAGAATGTTGCTTTATCATATTTAACCAATTCTTGGGCATAAATTCCTGCTAAATTATCAAAGGCGTATAATTCATAATCAGAATGTATCTTATAACTGCGTTCGAAATAATCAATTGCTTTTTCAAATTTCCCAATTTCCCTATTCATTCCGCCGAGACCAACATAAACGAATGCGATATCAGACTCAGAATTATCTTCCTGTTTTAAATATTCGATAGATTTTAAATAAAACAATTCTGAAAGATCATAATCTCTGGCTTCATAAAATAACCTTCCTGCTCCTCGATATTTTTGTCCTAATTTTTTAGTTGGATAATTCTGAACTGATTCATACAAACTGAGTGAACGATTCAATAGTGGAACTGAAGTTGTAAAGTCATTTAAAAATTGACCAGACATGGCTGCTGCGAAATATGAGTCTGCTTCTTGCTTAAGAGAATGATTTTTACATGAATCCCACATAGCGATAGCACCATCTTTAAAAGTTATTAATGCCTTAGACCAATCGCTTAGAGCATAAAAAGCAAAGCCTTTTCTATGCAACAACAGAGCTTTTTGATCACATGCTAAAAGCTCTAATTTATCAGAATTTAGAATACTGTCAATTAATGAAATACTTTTATCATATTCTTGATTACTAGAGTTTATCTTTATTTCTTCTTCTAATGAGTCGAATAAACTATCTCTAAACGAAAGTGATTCTTGACCAAATGATGAGAATGGTCTTCCTAAACAAATGATTAACCCAAAGAAAAAAAGAATATGATTCATTATCTAATAATGATATAGATCTCTGACTGAAGATAATTAATCTAGTCTACAATTGTCAATAATTGCAGAAAACTGAACAGTTGGAGATACTTCAAATCCTTGGTTAAGAATAATTGATTTCTTAGCTTTAAACGAAAAATTATTATTTGATGCTTTAGCGTTCGAAATAATGATACCAGAACTTTCATATCCGACCTCTTGAATCAACCCAGTTACGAATCTAATGGGTGGACAATTTTCAGATAAAGTACATCCATTTTGCAATTTTTCTAATGCTACCGAAGCTCTTATAACACCGCCGCTTGTATTGCTTTGATAAAAATCTGGATCTATATCAGCACTTGATATCAGAGAACATTTTATCTGATCTAAATCAGCTACAGTTTGGTGAGAAAGTAAAGTAGCAGCAAAAATCGATGTTGCAAATGTTGCTTGAGATGTCCCTTCATAATAATCAATCCCAGTTCCCAAATCTGGACCTGCTAATGTGCCTAAGAAAGAAATGTCAACTTCAGTAGGAGACGCGTTAGTATAAGGCGCAGGAGAAAGATCACAAGATGCCGCACCAATAGAAATTGTGCTCGATGCCATTAATAGATTTTCCATCAACAAGTCAGAAAAATAGCAAGTTGGATAAACCAAATTATGTAAATCTATGACATCACTATCATTTCCTGCTGCGATGACTGAAAAAATATTTTCCGTAGCCATAGCTATAAAGGCAAATTTTAACGGATCAAATAGGTTCGGGCTTATTTCGCCTTTATAACTAAAGCTACAATTCACCACTTTTCTAACTGCCGGATTTCTTATAACTTCTGATAATGAACAGAGAATAGCGCCTAAATTTCCTTCTCCCTCTTCATCAAAGACTTTATAGGAATAAAGCTTTATTGTACTAGGATTAATAAATTCATTGATGTTCCTATTTATAATATATTGTTGGATACCTATACCATGCGTACCATGACCATTATTGTCATCACAAGCCTGATTTTGATTACTAGCATTACCATGACAAGTAACTAGGCCATCAAAATTGAAGTCATTTGTATTGCTATCATTCAATGGCATCGTGACGCCTGTGTCTAGATTAAACAAACTCACCGGATGCATACCAAAAGGCATTGCTAAATCATAATTCGAAATGCAAGATGAATTTGGACTAGCTGGGTTTCTTATCATATCAGTTAAATAATCTAATGATGTCCCATCTATAACCGGTGGCGGCTGTGGTCCGATCACTCCACCATTAATATTAATAGATTGTAAAAGATTGTCAATGTCAATAATCGCGAAACCGTTAATCGCGGCATTTCTATAATCACCAATATATTCTACCCAAGCGAATTCCCTAGTTCCGAAAGTCATTTCGCATAGAACTTGAGATCGGAATTCGGTTTGGAAAGTTGCCTTCTGTAAGGCAGAAGCACCATTTGTCCATTGTACAACATATGTATGACTATCATAATTAGCCTGAAATTGTGCATTCAAATTATTTATAGATAGAAATAGCAGGCTTATAAGAAGTACTTTAAAATGCATTGTACGGTATTTAATAGTCAAACAAATTACTTTCGAGTAACTTTATGGATAAATATGTTATCACTTGACAACTACTATAAGGCTTTACAAGTCAAAACGTGACACATGTTACCAAATATTTTTTATCTGGTCATTACCGAATAACAACTATTCTCCTTCTTTTAACAATTAAAACCTAAACCAAGAAGATTCTTTCTTATAAAAACCGACACTTCTTTCTTTGTTATAACAATTAAACTTTAAAGCTAGAATCCTCAATTTTATAAAACGTGACACATACAAGCAAAAAATATTTAGCTAATATTTAGTGTCACGTTTTTGCAAAAGCTTCATTATAGGCATGATAGCTCGATCGACAATCATCGAGCAGATTACTACATCTAACACACTGTCTATGAATTCTATGAGTCAACTGTTCTTTTTAACATGTCTTATCCTTATTACATCAACAACAATTCTTCTTGCTCAAGAGAAAACAAACTATAGCCAAACTGAATTCCTCGTAAAGTATAAAACAACTTCGAGTGAAACAGCAAGGAAATCATTCCGCAAAAATATAAAAGCGGATCATAAAAGGACATTTAAAAATGTCAATATCGAACTATGGGAAATAGATGAAAAGTCAAGTATTGAAAAGACAATCAGAGAATTGAAAAAAAATGAAATTATCGAATATATAGAGCCAAATTACATCATCGAGTTAGATGAAATTATTCCCAACGACCCAGACTTCTATCAACTATGGGGCCTTCACAATACTGGACAACAAGGCGGTCTAACGGATGCAGATATCGATGCTCCTGAAGCATGGGATGTGACAACTTCAAGTTCTTCTGTCGTAGTCGCCATCGTAGATACTGGTATTGATTGGAAGCATGAAGATTTGGTTGATAATATATGGAACAATCTAGGAGAGGACGCAGATGGAGATGGTCAAATACTCGAATGGAATGGAAGTCAATGGCAGTTCGAT
>Ga0115031_1002368_pt1 | contig 14033 bp, 11 predicted proteins | sample Maine_Asex4_meta_FD_87301 | JGI IMG/M metagenome (GOLD analysis project Ga0115031, IMG submission 87301) | Marine algal microbial communities from Maine, USA - Maine_Asex4_metaG | ecosystem: Host-associated > Algae > Red algae > Unclassified | place: Maine, USA | collected 2015-01-05 | reverse complement strand
GGGGGGGGGGGGGGGGGGGGGGGGGGGGGGGGGGGGGGGGCGGGGGGGGGGGGGGGGGGGGGGGGGGGGCGCCCATCTGTGGCCGTCTTGCTGGACGGCGACCGCTGCCCTGATGGAGCTTGGGGCGTACCCTCGGCCTTTTTTTTTTTTTTGTGTCACGTCGGGGGTGGGGCGATGGACGGAGGCGCGCAACGGTGGAGGCTGTTGTGTCGTCGCTCGCCGAGGGGTGCGCCGCGCGGGCGCCGCTCGGCGCGCGCGCCACCGCGGTGATGGGGTGCCGACGGCGCGCTTGCAAACGACCACAGGGCGAGTAGGATGAGGGCGCTCCAGCGGCGGCAGGCGCTGCGGCCAGGTGCGGGCGCAGAAGTGCATCACGCGGCGGACCGTTGCGAATGCTCGGCGTGATGCAGTGGTGTGTGCTCGGGTGGACTCCGAGACGTGCCTCCGCGCCGTCAAGCCGCCATGGTTTGTTTGCTGGCCCGTCCGGTGACGAAGTGGTTGCTCGGACTGCCGTCCTGGTTAATATGCCACCTTTGCGTCCCGTGCACATCTCATCCTCTCATGGCGCTGTTCCTCTGGGCTGACCTAGGCCGTACGCAGCCTTGACTGTGTCACGTTGCCTGGTGGCTGAGTGTTTTGATCGCTAGGGTGCATACCTGTCGTCGAGGGTGTTCGCCTTTATTTTTGGATGCTGCTAGTAGTAGCAGCGAGAGCTGTCCAGCCGTTCTCCTCAAATACACACAACTAACCGCACGAGAAGAGCAGGATACCAGTGTATAGATGATCGCCATCTTCGGGAGGGGTCCCGTGATGGCCCCAAACGCCAACCCCAACCTCTCGGGAGTCGACGAGGGTGCAGTCACTCCACGGTTGGTTACTCCTGGCTCGCCCGAACAGCCAGCCTGTGTACCAGAAGCGGCCGCATCGAGAAAAGCAGAAAAAAGCAACTGCAAGAAAATGGTCAGTCTTTGGCCGATACTGTTACGGGGGACGTTCCCCCGAGCGGGGGCGCGCCGGTCGACAGGCCCCCACTGTGCCCACAGGCGCCACAGACAGCTTGCGTCAGACAGCCAAGGAAAACGTTCTCGTCACTGCTCCCAAAAGAAGAGTTGATAGGGAGGTCGGAAACTCTAGTCCGTAGAGAAATCCTTATATCATCAGGGCAAGCTAGGAGTGGAGGGAGGGGGGCAGGGAAGATAGAGACGCACGGCAGTAGAAGCGCATCGCGGCTAGCGTACCTCATGCAACAGAGAAAAGCCGAGCGGCAAAAAGGATGAAGCAGTGGAGAAGTCTGGATGAAATGAGTTGTCCTCGCAGCCCAGTGCACGGCTGGCCCTGTGGAAAAGGCACCTTGATGCCAGCAGCGTGAGCACACGGGTGCCGTCGGGCGTCACGCCGGGTGCGCCAGGACGTGCGTCGCATTGGCGACGACGGCGTGCACTCGGATCCCCGTTTCGGATCAACGTCCGACGAAGAGCATTTTGATCCCAACAACGGTGAATCATAAGTGTGGTGAGCTGAGCTTTCGAATGGGTCAGTTGAGCTTTCGAAACGGTCAGTTGAGCTTTCGAAACGTGACGAAGAATACAGCCACCAAAGATGTGTGCAACCCCCAAAGGACAAGATCGTTTCAGCCTTCAACATCATGGCTCCCTCTGCAGAGGAGCTATGTGCAGCTCTGCTCAAGACAGAGCATGAGTCAAGAGGAAGGCACAAAACCGTCCCACACCCCATACAGTTCTCCACCAAGCCTCATTATAGACGTTTAACGACGAAAGCGGCACGCGGAGTAAGCTTCGACCACAATACGATGTTAAGGATGGGGAGCGCAGGGCGAGAGAGGGAATGAGGAACACAACCAAGCGGGCTGTATTTGCAAAAAAAAAAACGCGCACAGCCTTGGCAACAGAGCACCATGCAAGCCCGGGCGTATCATCGCAACGCATGAAAATGTACAAAGAAGTCACTGGAGGAAGCGTAACCCCAACCACCTCATGCCGCGCAATTCATGACGGTCGACGGTGGCGGTAGCGACATGACGCAGCATGTCGCACCCCCCCACAATGACGCTCTCATGCAGCGCTGCATGTCTTGCAACTCCTGGACCACTTGGGGCGGACAATAGCGCTCTGGCCCGTCTCCGAGCGCCACCAAACCCTTACCCCTTTCCACGGTCATCCATCAACGCGGCCAGCTCCGACACTGCGGGCGGCTGCGGCACCCGTTTCCGCTGCCGCAACCCCCGTAGCGTTGGTGACGCGGCGCGCTTGACCCCCCCCGCCGCTGCCGCTCTGTTCGTGGTCGACGCCGCCGCTCGGGCGGGCGCCCGAACCCGGGGTAAGGCGTCTGCAAGGGACGGTGTGAGGGCGTTAGCACCCAACGCAGCGAGCGCACGGGCGACTGCCCTGCCACCACCACCGCCGCCGCCGCCGCCGTCGCCCTCTTCCGCGCCACCGCTCCCACGGGCGGCAGCCGCGCGGGTGTGCCGACGCGGGAAGGGGAGTGCGTCCGACGGCTCAGCGGCAGGCGCGGCGGCGGCGGTGGAAACACTGCCCGCCGCCACCGCACGCGAGCCGACGGGGGCGGCGGCACCGGACGCCGCAGCCGCCGTGGTGGCCGTCGACAGGGATACGGCGGGCCGGCGGGCGGCCGCCTCCGCCGACAGAGCAGATGCCTCCCGCTCCGCCCTGGTCACGCGCCGCCGCTGCTCTGCCGCCCGACTCTCCTTTCTCCCTGCGGGGCGACGAGCCACGGCCGCTACGGCCTTTGGCGGTGGGGCAACAGTGGCAGCGGGGGCTACGTCCCCGCCCAGCTCTGCCGCCGCCACCGCACCCGCGTTCGCCGCCGCTGCGGCGGCTGCCGCCGTCGCCGCCGCCGCACGTGCCCGCCGCACGGCCGGCTGCGGAGGCGCCGGTGGCGACCGCCCTGCCGCCTCCTCTGCGGCGACGCCCGCCATAAACCAGCTGGGCGTTTCCCCAGGGGGCCACACCGCGAAGTGCCGCTTGTGGCGCACGTAGTAGAGCTTGTAGCTCGCAATGGCACGTGCGTCTGCCGCCGCTGCTGCCGCCGCCGCCACGGAGCCTTCCGCTGGCACTCCCGCTGCCAATGTGGCAGTCTGACTCGCCGTCTGGCTGTCACCAGGTTTCTCCTCCCCGCCCCCATCGTCCTGTAGGCAATCATCTGGCACACACGCCCGCATCGGGGTGCGCCCTCCCCGGGGGAGCCCCGGCGGCGGCATGGCGACAGCCCGCAGTACCGCCTCGCTCTTGTGTGTGCGCCCGTATACCGCCGTGTAGCGGCTGCAGAGGGCCATCCCCAGCTCGACGGCGTACGCATAGTTGGCGGTGCTCTCCGCGAGCCACATCATGACCGCGTGGCCGGCCGGTGCCGCCCGCGTGTCCCGGTAGGGGGCGGTGGACCCGTGGCGCCAGCGGGTGCAGGAGAGCATTTGTGCCGTTTCGACAATCATCTTGGCGAGGTGTTTGTTACAGTGGGCAGCGGCGGCGACCACGGGGTTGGCGGAGAGGTAGAAGAGGTTCATGGGTCGGCGAGAGAGGTTCGCCGAGCAAGAACGTGGGGAGGTGAGAGCGGGGTGGGGGAGCGCGCAGGTGCAGGGGGACTGGCAGAGTGGATGGTGAGCGGAAGGAGGAAGAGCGGAGCGGCAGCGACAGGGCGACAAAAACGCGAAAGGAGGCGGCAGCGACAGCTGATGACGTCCGGCGTGTGGCGACAGCCTGTGATTTCCGACACTGGGGGGCCACCCCACTATGATACTGTACCAGTGCGCTGGAGGCCCCACCCAGATCGCCCCGAAAGAGGGATCCGGCTGCAACCCAAGTGATCAGAGCATGACGAAGCCGCGCAACAGCGGCAACTGATGGGCAGGAGCGGGTCCTGAAACTGGTCCCCGATTTGCGGAAACGCTCCCAGGCCAGCAGTGGTCCCACACCCAGGCAGGTGTGTCGCGATGTTCAACCAAACTCAACGACACGAAGAACGAAAGCAACAGCGCATGCGAAACACAAAAAAAAACCAGCCAGGTTGCGGAGATAAAAACAAACGGGAGCCACCCAATGTCTATTCAATTGGCCCCTCCTCTTCTCAAGAACAACAAGGTCCTGCTGACATTCAAGTCCAGCACCGCCTCCTTCCCCCCTCAGGTAGAGGGCGCAGACGTTGCCCCCGATGGCGCACCCAGCTCCGCGTCCATCACGCTCATGTGCGGGAACTTCGCGCGCTCCTCCAGCTGCTTCTCCGCCCACAACACGCTGCGGAGGAGTCCCGGTAGGCGGGGCATCGTCTCCTGGTTCTGTGAGGCCAGGATGGCCGCGTTGAGCTCTGACGCCGTCTTTTGTCGCTGCGAAGGCGACAGCAGAGCGGCCATAGGGCACTTGTCCGCGTCCGCAGGTGTGTCAAACGCCAGGAGCGCGAGGGTGGCTTCCAGCTCGCCGAGGTGCGCGGGGTGGCTTGAGCCCGTCGGCGCCAATTGCGCGGTCGCAAACGACAGCGCGCTGGTGGCGTCGCCAGACCGGATGAGCTCGATGAGCTGCTGCTGTTGCAGATGGAAGAACAGGGCCGGGTTGCGGGTGAGGATGTCCGCGTCAAGGGCAACAGTGCGGGCCATGGCGCCTGCCACGTCGCCTTCCTGGATGGATTGGCGGGTGCACATGCGCTCCGTGATGGTTGACAGCTCGACACCGGGCTCGACGCCGGCTTCGGCCGACAGCGCCTCTGCCGCTTCTTTGTAGCCCTCAATAACCAGGTAGTCCATGACGAGCTTGTTCAGGGCGGCACGGTCAACGTCCACGTCTGCTAGCTTGGCCTCCCATTGGGACTTCGTGTAGGACGGGGGGGGCTTGGGGGTGGGCTTTGGGGCTGGCTGTGTAGTGTGCAGGACAGGAGGTGGGGGGCACACACAGAATGGCGAGGGCACAGGAGGGAGCATTAAGCAGAGAGCATGACCGGGGGCAAAGTACGTGCAAAGCAGACACACCGAATGAAAACAGCGACGGGCGCAGTGTCGTACGCGAAGCAGAGTAACAAGCGTCAGTACTGGCACCTTGAACGACTCCCATAAGCACGGGCGGCCTGCGCAACCACACCGCCACGGTCGTCCCAATTGAGCTCAGCACCGCTACAAAAAGGCAATGAGGGCGGCAGCGTCAGCAACAAAAGGCGGTCCTGGCGGGCACGAGACAGGCCAGGGCATCGCTTGCACACTTAACCCCCAGACGCTCAGCGCACGACCGACAGCTCATGATGTCAGCCAGGGCGCCTCACGAACGAACCCACACCACCACGACCCACACGCAACGGTCTGCACGAGGGATGGCATAAACGCACCATGGTGTCGCCGTGGTGCATTCGTATTCCAGCACCCCGGTGAGGACGAATCATCCTCACCACACCCTCGATGGTTGGGTCACCAGGCACAGCAGCCGAGCCGCGAAGGGGAAGAAGCGGAGTGCGAGGGCGGGGGGCAACAACAGCAACGAACGGCAGGTGCGTCAGCAGGCCGCATGGAGAGGAACAGGCGAGTGCGGTGAAAAACGAGGCTCGCAAGCACCACCCTTTTATTTGGTGTCATGCGCATCTTTCAAGTAGCCCCCCTACTCCCCTCATCGCAGCACCACACGACTGGACCGGTGACGAGTCTAACGCCACCAAAGAGCAAGAGCTTGGTCCCAGCGAGGCTCGGCGTGCTCGCGGCCTGCCGCGCGCACCGTGCGTAGTGAACCATGGGCATTGTGGTTCCGGCTTCACCTGGCACTGTGGCCTTTCCTACCAGGTGACAGTTGCGGTCTTCTTGGGCTGCTCGCTGTGTGTTCGAGAAGAAGGCAGTACGCCCCGGGCTTCGGTTGTGTTGCTGTGCTCCCGCCGTACCGCTTCCTGTTGGCCGTTGCTTGACGGCACCCTGTCATCGCGGGCACGCACTACGCTTTTTTCTTTGGCTGTTGCCTCCCCCACTCGCGTCCTTGCTACTCCACCATCCTCCCTTGACGCTTGTGCACTCGCCGCTGACCCGTTGGCGTCGGCGACGTCGTCGTGGCCAACCCCCTCGGCTGCCACGTGGCACATCCTTTGTGGCCCGCCATCGTCTCTGCCGTTGGGCTGACTCCCCCGTCTATCTCGCTGTCGTCGGACGTAGAGGAGCGCGCTTGGGCAGGTGGCGGTCAGCGCAGCGGTTGAGCGGTCGAACGCGACCGGCGCGGTCCGTACAGGTTGGCGGCGGCAGTGGGTGGCCACAGTAGCGACGGCGGCGGTGCGGCGATGCCGGGTAGCGCTGATGGCTCGCGGGGAGACACAGGGGGGGGTGGCAATGCCGCCAATGGCCGGCACTCTGCCTCGGGTAGCGCCAGAGGCACGCCGCCCTTGGTCACTTCCGTCATGTCGGCGTCTCGCAACCGTTCTCCTATTGAATGTGTCAAGGAGATGCTCGGTGGCACGCGCGTCCTCCGCCGGCGCCGCTTCCTCGGAGTTTCGAGTATGTGGCTGTGGCTGTCGCCCGGGATGGAAACGCTACACTGGAGTGCGGAACCCAATCCCATCGACGCTGAGGTCATCGTCTTGAATCACGTGAATCGGCTAAAGGCCACCGACAGGGAGGTCATGATCAAGAGCCTCGACGGTGTGCGGGCCAACTTCATCCTGTCCTCGGTTGACGCGGCGTACACTTGGTTGTTAGGGCTGGCGTGCTTGGTGCCCCTCGGCGCGTCTGTCGAGTCGCGGTACCGGGCGTTGCAGACGCGGAACCAGTACGACCCGCTCACGGACCAGTGGGATGGTACCCCGCTTGTCAAGTGCAAGCGGGTGCGCGACTATGTGCTGCTCGGCACCATCGGGCGGGGCTCCTTTGGCAAGGTCAAGATTGCGCTTTCCTCGACGGACCGCCAGTTTTACGCTGTCAAGGTGTTGGTCAAGCAGGCTCTCCGCAAGCAGCTGCGCGTCACCGCCTTTGAGCAAAAGGCCAGTGGGGAGCCGTCGCGTGCGGTCAATCTCGACGACGTCGTTGCAGGCGGTGGTGACGGCACCGTGCGACAGGGGGGCCTTTCGTTACTGGCTGATGGGAGCAATGGAGCGGTGGGCGACAGCGGCGTCGGCGGCGGCGGAAGCGGCAGCAGGTCGGGGAGAGGCAGCGCGTCGAGCAAGACGGACGAGCTGATCACCGACCTTATCCCTGAGATTGCCATCATGCGTACGCTCCACCACCGCAATGTGGTGGAGTTCAAGGCCGTCTTTAACGACGAGAGCAGCGACCGGGTGTACATTGTGGTTGAGTATGTGTCCAGGGGGTCGATTATGTCCTCGGCGCGTCTACAGGGAACACCCCCGTTGACCGAGACGCGCTGCCGAGAGGTGTGTCGAGACGTGCTCGCCGGCCTTGCCTACCTGCACGGCCAAGGTGTTGTGCACCGGGACATCAAGCCCGACAACCTGCTCCACTGCGCGGACGGGACCGTCAAGATCTCTGATTTCGGCGCCGCCCACTTGGTCAGGCCCCCCGTGGGCCAGCCACAATCTACTCCCCCTGTCAGCATGGACGCGGGCGCGGACGGGTCGGGGGGGGCCGGGGCTCCACCCGCGGGGTCGTCTGCGAATGGCCAGCCGGCCGGTCCAGTTGGCGGCAGCGGCAGCTTTCGTGACCCCACCATCGTTGCCGAATCGTCGGCACACTCTTCTCTGTCGCCGTGTGCGGCGACCACGCCCAGTGGCCACCGCGTGACGCCATTGCGGGAGATGGTCGGCACGCCCGCCTTCACAGCGCCAGAGTTGTGTCTTTTCCGACGCCCCCCCGCTCGGGAGGCGGTGGCGGCCGACCCGTTTGCGGTGGACATGTGGAGCGTGGGCGCGACGCTCTTCTATATGGTGTTTGGGCAAGCGCCCTTTCTGGCCTCTTCCGTGTATGACATGTACGAGGCGGTGTGCACGCAGGAGCTGCAGCTGCCGTCTTCCCCTACCGTGTCACCGTGCATGGAGCACCTGCTGAGGCGCCTACTGGAAAAGGACCCGTCCACGCGGCTGACCCTACCAGAGGCGCTCCAGTCGCCATGGTTAGTGGAAGACACGGCGGCGCCGGAGCCCACTCCACCACTGCCCATTCTTGCTCGCGTGTTTGGGCGGGGGGACAACGCCAGGTGAGTGTTTAGCATCAAGGCACGGTGCATGGTGCATGACATGTCCTTATCTTTTTGTCTCGTCGGGGTGGAATGAAGCTGAGTGATCGGCTTGTGTGGGCATAGTTTGTGCTTGGCTCCGCTTTGGCGACAACGCCTGCGTCAATGACAAGTTGGCAACTCTGACTGTGTCCCCGGTCTTTCCCTGAGCCCTTGCCGTGACGCCCTTTGCGTGGCGGTCGTGGACGTCCGGAACCGCCCACCGTCGGCGGTGCCGTGCAACGTGACCGCCGAGCTGCTCGACGAGTCGGGGGCGGCACGGAGCTGCACCTTCACCCCAGGCTGGACCGGGTGGCGCGCTCCGACTGACAACGTGTCTGGTCGATGCATGTTCGCCTGGCGGTGGGGGTGTTCGCGTGGGCCGCCGGGTTTGGAGCCGCTGCCGCCGTTGCCTCCGTTGCCTCGGTGTGTAGGGTGGGTTCCCACGTCGCGGCACGCCGTGGCCGGGTTTGGCTGACCGGCGTACCCCCCACGCCGCCGCCGTCGGCGGTCTGTACGGGGCGCACACGGCCCAAACAGAGCCAGCGATGGGTGGTGTGGCCGAGGGGGGGGCGAAGGACGCTCCTCTCGGTCCGGGCGTTGACGCAACGGCGCACGGAGGCGGGCGAAGGGAGGGGCGCAACGGTGGTGGCGGTGGGCGCGGCGAGCGCCCCTCAAGGCGCGCCCGGCATCTGAGGTCGTGCCCGCAACCTCCGGGGGACCCGCGGCCGGTCGGCGCAGCTGGGCGGGGCCGCGTGTCGGCCTCGGGGTGTGCGGTAGCGCGGCAACGGCGGTGACTCTGGGGTGGACGGGGCGGGGGTGTGTCCCGACCCCCGCCACTGCCACTGCAATGGTGGCCGCCACAACCACCGAGGCGACTGTGGGGCAGGTGCCGTCTGGCCCCACCCGGTGCGCCGACCACGTCCGTCCACGGGTGGCTCGCGTGGCGCGGAGGGCGCCGCTGCCGCCACGATGGCGGCACTTTTGGGGGTGACTGCGCGGCGGTGGTACCGTCGCCGCAGTGGGGGCTGGGGGAACGGCTCCCCTTGCCTGCCCGCCTCCCCCTACTCTTGCAGCGCCCCTGTGGTGGTGGGCGACGCTGGGGGTGGGGGGATAGGGAGGCATGCCAGCGGTGGGCTGCAGTCGGGGCGGGACGGGCACGCCCTGGGGGGGGGCGGTGGACGGGGCCGCGTGCCGGCGCTGGGCGGGGTCCCTCGCGGGGCCTGCGGCGTGTGGGAAACGCGTGGACGCGACGCCAGCCGCCGCGGGGGGGTGGCAGCGCGCGGCTGCTTGACCACCGTCGCCGCCTCGCAGTCGGCATCGGTCGGCCGCCGCCGCGTCGACGGCCGGTGCGCCACTCGGTGGCGGCGCCGCCCGGCGGCGGTCATCGTTGGCGTCGCCGCCGTCGGCGGCCTGCGCCGCAGCCGGCCGCCGGGGGTGGGGATGCTTCCCGGCGCCGCCCGCCGACGCTGGCGACCTGCCCCAGGGCGGTTTTCTCACCGCCCCACGCCTCTTCGGCGCAGGCGACAGTGCGACGGCACTTTATGGGGTGCTTGGACCGCAGGCGCGGTGGCAGTGAAGCGAGGTACTGCGTCTGGTGCCGGCCCCCACTTGCAGCAACAGAAAACAGCATCCAGCCGAGGCTCTTGGATGTACAGTACTAATACTAAACTTGAGTCAGAATGTCCAAAACCGCCATCACTCGTCTGGAGACATTCAAAGATTGTCGCTGCTCTTTCAAATGTGAGATCAAGTGCTACGGAAGTGAGTAATTGTCATGTGTCGCACTCCACCAGCCGCCGCGCGAACCGCCCCATGGGCATCGCCGCCCTCCGCGCGGGTGCGACGCCCCTCCTCAATGCCCTCAACGAGCGCGGCGAGACGCCCATCGGGCCCGTCGTTGGGTGGATGGAGCGCGCCATTGCCGACGCGCGGCTGCCGTTGCCGCCAGCCACCGCGTCCGCGTCGACCGCACGGCGGGCGACCGCGGTCGCCCGCCGTGCCCGACCGGGCGGCGGTCGCCGAGCGGATGGCGGGGCGGGGGGAGGATGCGCGGGCGTCGGTGCGCGCGCTGGCCCTCGCAGCCGCGCGGGTCGTCGGCCTGAGCCGAACCGGCGCGCACCTCGTCGCGCGCGTCGTGGGGAGGTCGGTCGGGCTCGGCGTGCGGCGGGGCGTGCGCTTCCGCCAGGGGCGCCGAATCCGTCGGCGCATCGAGGGGCGCGCCGCGGCGGAGCCGGCCGCGGTAGGCGCCCTCGCCGCCCGCCAGGGACGCGCCGCCGCCGAGCCGCCGCGCGTGTGTGCGGGGAGGGGTTGATCCCATGGGTGCACCGTCCCGCTGCTTCCCGAGAACCACCTGCGCGTCGCAACCGGGCGTCTTTGGCGCGGGCGCAGGCCACCGTGTGACCCCAGAGCAAACGAGCTCAACCACGAATGACCACCAACTACTGGGCCCTGGCTCGGCCGCGGCGGATTGCGCGCACCAACAATCGATACGGTGGGGGCCTGAGACCAGCGACAGCAGAAGAGATTCTGACGCAATCGAAGGAAAAAACTGAGCTATGGCACGCTCCAACGCCAGTGGCAGAAGAGAGGACTCATCCCCCCTCCTCATGGGCGCTCCCAATATCAACGAGTAGCGGCACGCGACAGCGAGCCGTGTTCCCCCCACCACGGGGGCCCGCCCCCTAAAAGAGGCCGACCACCTGCCCCCACTTGTCGAGGTCCGCCGACGCTGCCTCCCGCGCGGCCGTCGCCTTGGCCTGGTCCTTCTGCCGCGCCGCCCAGTCGAGCCGGTTGGCGCTCGCCTTGAACTGGTCATACGCCTTGTTGGCGGCCTTGGAAGACGACGACGCGTCGCTGAGCCGCTTGGCTGCCGCCCCGAGGTCGTTGGCCCGCAGCCGCAGCGCGGAGCGGACGTCCTCCCACGACTTGCCCGCAATGGCGGCGACGGCCGTTTCGGATAGGTCCTGGCGGGAGGCCTGGTAGATGGCACGGTACTTGCCAACCTCCTCGTCATTCAGGTCCTGCACGGGCGGGGGGGAACCAGCCAACAACAGCGATGGAGGAAGACCGAGAGCCCGATCGAGGCAAGCCCACACGCACCAGCACACGCAGTTAGTGGCACAGCCCGGGTGGCGAAGTGGCCGTGACCCCTCAAGACCTCACTGGCAGCATGCCCCCGGGCGGTCACGACTCGAGCGCAAAAGCGCAAGCCCCCACGCACCTTGTACAAGACCGAGCCGGTGGACTTGTCGGCGTAGCTGTACGGCGACGACGCGCCACCATAGCCAAAGAAGCTCTGAGACGCTGCCGGCCCTGCGGACGCCGACGATGCGCCGCCGACGCCAACGACGGCGGCGGCAAGTGCGGCGAGCGCCGCACGGCGGGTGACCGCCTCAGGCGGGGGGGCGCCCATGCACACGGCGGGGGCACGGGCTACCCGGCCAGTGGCGGGGAGCGCCGGGGCAACAAAGGCAGAGGAGCTGCGGGGCGGGCACCGGCGGGGGCGCAGGTGCGGGGGCCACCGGCGGCCAGCGACACGGAGCGAAAGCGACCACCAGCGCAACCAAAAGCGTCAGCAATCACCCAGGGGGAGAGGGGTACCCACACGGAGCGGAAACACGACCAGGCGGAGCGCCACGTCCCAATCGAGGCACCCACAACGTACCGGGCCATGGCGATGGGGAGGGAGTGCGGCGGATACAGCTCACTACGGCGGGGTGCGGTGGGTGTGGGAGCGTCGATGCGGGCGTGTCGGACCACGGGCGGTGCGAGTGGTGGCGTCGGCGGGGGCACCACCTGCGGGCAGACGGGCGCGGCTGAAGAAAAAATCCGGCACGGCAGGTCCCAACGGCCCCAACGGGCACACTGGCCACAGGCGGGCGGTCCGACGCACGCCCCTCGCCGCCCCCAACGCCCCCACCAGCGCCTCGGCTCCGCGACGGCTGTGGCTGGCGCGCCCCAGAGGGAGGGGCGCGCCCGCCGCCCAAGCAGCAGGCGCGACCTGAGCGGCGAGGTGCGCGGCCCCGCGGGGCAATCTGCGTCGAATCTGCGAGGTGCGTCCTCTCAGCCTCGCGACTCGGTAACTCCCGACACGCCCTCGCGAGCGCCCCCCCGCCCGCCGGTGTGTGTCTGGCGGCGCACCGCGACGGTCCACGCAGCGCTTGTGGCCCCCCCCGCCGCGCGTCGGCCACCCCCACCGCCGAGCGGCGCGGGGGATCTGGGGCACCGCCGGCGGTGGTCACGCCGCGCGTGCCGGCCACGTCGACCGCTGCCCGTGCGGCACCGGGGCCTGTGCGGCACGGCGGGGGGCCGACCCGCCCCGCGGCTGTGTACGCTGGCGGCGCCCGCCACTGAAGGGACACACGCGCCCCCCCGGTGCCGTTGAACAGCGCGTCGTCTGTTTGGTGGGCGACGGACCCACCCTGTGGCACCCTGCCCGTACACCAAAACGGCGCCGTCACGCGAGACGGCGGGTCCCGGCGGCGGCGCGTCCGCTCGCCCGCGGAGCGGCGCCAACGGCGCGGCCCCCGGTTTCCGGCGCGGCCCCCGGTTTTCGGCGCGGCCCCCGGTTTCCGGCGGCCACGCCGCAGCGGCCACGGGCGCGGCGGTGCCATACAACCGTTGGCGGTGGCCGACGGGGTGCTTCTCGACGCGCGCGGGGGGGAGGTTCGGCCCTTGTGAGGACCCATCTCCAGGCGGGGATCCTCGGCGGGCAGCCAGACATCAGTTCCAGGCCAGCCACGTGGTCGACGTCACCGCCCGCGCGCCGCCACACCGCAGCGCCGGCCGTCCGTGCGGGACCGCAGGGGCGCCCCTCAGCGCCTCGACAGCCCCGCGGGCGTCCCGCCGGGCCGTTGTAAGCCCCTGCGCCCGTGCACGGCAGCTGGCAGAAAAAGGCGGCAGACTGTTGGGTGCGCCTATGCCAACCACAAGAAGAGGATAGAAAGGGAAAGAATGCTCAGGAACCAGCAGGCACCCCCATCAGGTGCCACAAAAAAACATATACACGTGGGCGCCACCACGCCAATGCCGACCACCCCCCCGCCCTCCCCCCCCTCCATTTACCGCCGCCTAGTCCACCTACGCCCGCTGCCGCGAGCGCGCCGCCTCAACCCGGTCGATCAACACCAGCGCCGCGTCAACGCCGTGCACGCGCACGTACTCCCCAACGACCGCCCGCCACCAGTTGACCCGCCCCGCCGCCGGCGTGTCCCGCACCCCCGCCGCCGCCGCACGGGCAGCGACGCGGGAGCGGGCAACCTCCGCCTCGTACAGGGCGGTGAGGTCGCCGGTCGACGTTGGCCCGCCGGCCCCCCCCCCCCCCGACACGGCAACGACGACCGCGCCGCGCGCGTGCGCGGGCGACGCAACGCCGGCGAGGCCGCTCACCCGCCGCGCCGCCCACAGCTTGCACGTGCGGTCGCCGACTTGGGCGCACAGCTCCCGCCAGCGGCGGTCGGCCCCCGCTACCGACGTGGCGGCGGCCGCAACGGCGGCGGCAGTGGCGGGCGGGAGCCGCGCGGCGGCGGTGAGGGCGGCCACGTCCATGACGTCGGCGGCCGTCGGTGCAGCGGGGGGGGGGTGGGGAGGGGGGGGCGTGGGGGCGGCCGACGGCGTCGGGCGGGGGGGGGGGGGCGACGCCCCAGAAAGAGGGGACGTCGACGGGGACGCGCCGAGCGGAGACGGCGCCGAGAGGAAGGGCGGGGAGCCCGCCGTCGACGCTGCCGACGTGGACGACGAGGCGCGTGACGGCACCGACGAGACGGCAGACGTGGCGGGCGACGTGCCCGCCGCACCGCCGCCCGCGCGCAGCAGGCGGCCGCTGTCCAACGACAGCGGCGCGTGGCTGGCAACGGCGGCCGCCGCCGCCGCCGAAGC
>Ga0115031_1002366_pt1 | contig 14045 bp, 11 predicted proteins | sample Maine_Asex4_meta_FD_87301 | JGI IMG/M metagenome (GOLD analysis project Ga0115031, IMG submission 87301) | Marine algal microbial communities from Maine, USA - Maine_Asex4_metaG | ecosystem: Host-associated > Algae > Red algae > Unclassified | place: Maine, USA | collected 2015-01-05 | reverse complement strand
GGCGGTCGCGGGACGTAAGGGCGTGCGTAGCAAAGGGCCTCGAGAGGCAAAGGTTTCGATGCGCCTGTTTGCGCGGGCGGTCGCGGGACTCACGACCGCTGTGCCGACCGCTGTGCCGACCGCTGTGGTTTCGATGCGCCTGTTTGCGCGGGCGGTCGCGGGACCCTGTTAGGAGTGGCGTGTTTCCGGGGGAATAGATCGAGTTCTTGTCTGTTTCTGATTGGTTCGGTTCGTCGTTGATGGTGTTATTGTGATATGTCACTCCTTTCCATTGTAGCTTTTTGCACGGCATCGGTCCGTTTCTTGATGGTTCGTGCCACCCCTGTCACACGACCCAGTAGGGGTCGAGGGTGAACTCGCGAGCTTGTCCAAGTGCGAGTGATTCGTTGTGGCAGGATGCGCATTGCCGAAAAATTTGGATCACGTCGGTTGACGGCTCGATGATGGTGTTGAGACGGTTAGTTAGTTCGGTGTGGTCGCGGGCGTCGAGCCGGCATGCGAAGACGCTCAGCTGGATGCGGTCGCCCCATGCCGACAGTGCGGCTGAGACTCGGGCTCGGCGGTTGTCGTTGGTGATGTCGTACGCGACAAGGTAGTTCATGGGCTATCTCCACAGCACGGGTTGGTAGGGGTCTTGTCCGTCTGATTCGATCGTTCGCATGATCTGGTGGGCTTGGAGTCTGATCGCCCGCCGGTAGGTGACGCGTTCGCCCGATGGTATGTGTCGGAACACGGTGAGCAGCCGGTTCTCGATCGCGGCAACGAGGGTCTTGCGGCCGCGTTCGGTCAGTAGGACGCCTCCGACCCGGTCGGGGTCTTGTCGTATGTGTTCGGTTGTGAGCGTGCCTTTGCGAATGAGTTGGACGATCACCGAGTCGACGATGACGGGTCGGAACTCCTCGATCAGGTCGAGGGCGAGACTGGGCCGGCGGTCAGCGTCGAGATGAAGAAGGCCGCAACCTGGGTCTCCGCCAGCGATGGCGATCGCAGTCACTGCTTCGCCCAACAAGATCGCGTAGGCGTAGCCGAGTGCGCAGTTTGTGAGATCCGGAGGCGGTCTGCGCTTGCGTCCGGTGAAGCCTGCTTCGCTTGGTAAGAGCTCCCCAAGAGCGCTCCAGTAGCGGCGGGCGCCGAGCCCTTCGACTCCGAGCAACTCCGATCGGGTGGCGCATGATTTCAGTTTGCTTCGAGTGAAGTCGAGCTCGTTGACGGCGGTTTGCTGCGTGCTCTTCTCCGAACGAGGCGTGTGTCGAAGCAGCATCGTCCGTTGGTTCGATACCTTTCCAAACAGCATTGGGATTGCGACAGAGAGGCATTTGGTTTCGTTATCGCTGAACCGGTACTGGGCCCGCCGCCGAGCGGCATCGGTGGTGGTCTCGCCACTGAGACTGCCAAGGTAGGAACCGCGCCGTGACAACAACACCACGCCGACGTTGTTGGCCAGGGCCCAACTACGGGCACCAGCAGAAAGGCCTACAGATCCGCTGAGAACGACCCGTCCTACCTGTGATGCCGGCACTGAGAGTACTTCGCTTTTCTCGCGGGATACGACGAGTCGGCCTTTGGAGATGCGAACTCCTGCGCCTTGGTGGCCGACGATCAACGACCGACGCTTCGGTTCGAGGCGACGCCGATTGGGCGCATCTTCTGGGTAGCGAAGGTTGAATTCTTCGCCGAGATAGGTGAATCCTTCTTCGAAGCTCACAGACATCGTTTTGTCCACTCCAAGTTTCTGGTTGCCCTGCTCGACGAGCCTGTCGAGCGCGAAGAGCGCTTCGTCAACGCGGGTCGCTTTGGCGGTAAGGATCAACATGTCATCGCTGTAGCGGGCGAGAAAGTAGCCGCGGCTCCACATGCCCATGTCGACGTCGTTGAGATACAGGTTCGACAGATGGGGCGACAAGCTTCCCCCTTGGGGAAGGCCACGCCGTTTCGCGATGAGGCGGCCTCTGTCGCGGACAGGCCGCCTCACCAGGCGGTCGACAAGGTTCAGCGCGTCTTCTGCGATTGCCAGTGCGCTGAGTTTCCGGAGTGCCCGTTGACGGTTGACTGTTGGGAAGCAGTTGTCGATATCAACTCTTGCCCCCCAGTGCAGCCCGCGGTGGCGTGCTTCGACGATCGCGTCGACAGCGGCCGCGACGCCCAAACCGGAACGATACGCAAACGACCGAGGACACAACTCGGCGTCGATCAGCGGGGCCACCGCGACCGCAGTTGCCCGTTCAGCAACCCGATCCCGCGCAACCGGAATGTGGAGCTCGCGAGAGTCGCCGTCGTCTTTTGGGATATGGACCAGAGTCAGCGGCGCCGGCCGATAAGAGCCACTGACAAGCTCCTCACTCAGCTCCGTCAAGTTGGTCTCAAGGTCCTCACCGAATCGCCGAACCGATTTCGCGATTCTCCCGTCTTCTGAATCGCGCGTGAACACGTGGTCCCACGCTTGTCGAAGCGCTTTCGGGTGCGCGAAGTCTGCGATATCGAGCATTATGTCCGTTGATAGTGATCGGCTGGTTCGCTGGATCGCAAACACAACGCATTGGAGCCGGTTGGGTCGTAGGTTTCGCGTGTCACCGCGATGACGCCGAAGCCGTACGGGGTCATCGAGCCGACACCGGCGTACTCGGCGAACCTCATAAGAGCGTCAACGCGGGCTCGGGCCTGAGTATCAGCTTCATCGGTGACGAGGTCGACCTGGCCAATGAACCCGCGGCGGTCGCGACGGTCCCGCATCAGCGAAGCGCTCTCTATCGCGAAATCAGAGATAGACAGTCGGGCAACCCGCGCCTTCCCGTTTGTGGAAACGCTTCGGTCAGCAGAGTCGAGAGGAACTGGTGACCACACACCCCAGCGGCGGTTGAGACCAACGATGAGCGAACCGGCTTTCGGGAACGGGAGGTCCTCATTACGGTCGCGCCACAACGTCGGCGACAGCGCGTGCATCGTCCATCGCATCACCGGCTCAGCCGAGGCGACAAGCTCCGCATACGAATCGGTGCCAAGAAGGTCGAAACCGTTCATCGACACAGTGCCGCTGCTCGGACCGAACTTCAGACTCCGCCCAAAATCCGCTGCCGCCGATCGCCACAGCCTGATCAGCAACCCATCGTCGAGCAGCCCGGCCTCGAAGCTGTAGTTGTGCTGTTCATCACGACTCAACGGCGACAACGCAAACGGTTTCTGCGGAGACCGGTGCGACTCGGCGTCACATTCAAGCCAGCGACAAATGTGATAGTGCAGATCCTGCGTTTTGACCTGCTCGGGATGATCCAAATCCAATCCAATTCGAACACGTGACGGCATGCTTACTCCTTTGCGAAGGTGCCGAGACGACGGCAGCCGACGATCTGGTTGGTTTCGTTTCGAACTTCGTCGAGCGGGAACACAAGGTCGTGACGATCGGGGTGGGCTGCGGCGAACACCCTCGACACCACGAATTTACAGCCGTCGGTGGGTTGCGGCAGCCCGTGAGGCGGCCCGTAGGTGACGAAGTCGACTGTGACCGCCTGGTTCCCTGTCGGGTGGTTCTCGCGCGTTCGGTAGGTCTCTGAGATCCGGGCGGGCCTGTCCGACGCTTCGAGTTCGACGGCAACCTTGTTGTGTTCGTCGAAGATCCGGATCTTGTGGGCGGTGAGGTTGATGAGCGAGTCGTCCGAGGCTGTAGTGGTTGTCCCGAAGAACGCGTAGGAACGCGGCGGGTAGCCATGAATGATGAAGTCCACAGAAGCGAGCTGCTCGGATCGAATCCGAAACCGCTCCCGGAGCAGAAGCCCCACTGCGAACGCCACAGGTTTGGGCATCGCAGCGGCAATCTCCAGTCGAAGTCCCTGGTCGGTTGCGAGGTTAAGTGCGGTGGCGATTTCAGATGCTGCGAGTAAGGCCATGTCGGCGAACTGGGTCGGGTTCGCGAATCGCATTGTCTGTTGGCCTTCTGCGGTGGCAACCGTGGGCCAGGTCAGTCTTTGGTCGTAGGTGCCGTTGAGGGTGCGGCTGTACTCGATAGCGAGCGAGAGATGGGTTGAGCTGGTCACAGGCTGAGCGTTGAACACTGCGCCGGTCCTCTTCAAAGTTGGGAGCGGATCGTTGAGCAGCGCCGCACCGTCCATGACATCGATGAGGGCCCGTCCGAGCAGTTCGACCGGTTTGTCCTTGCGGAGAGCTCGTGGCTTCCAATCAGGGAGATCGTTCTGCGGGTTGGTGACCAGATGCCAGATGACCAGCTTCTTCAGGTCGCGGTCCAGGTTGTAGCCGCATGCGATGGCGATGGGCCAGATCATGTTGGTCACGATGTGGGTCGTTGTCGAGGGGTCGTTGGGTTTGAAAAGGAATGCGATGTCTTTGGTGATCCGTTTGCGCGCTGCTTGAGAGGGTTCGTTCGGGTCGAAGATCACTTCGCGGTGCAGCAGCGGACCGTGGAACAGTTGGGTGGGGTGGTTATCGATTGCGTGAGCGATGCGGGGCAGGTCGAGGTCATCGCTGGGTTGGGCGCTGGCGAAGTACATCGAACCGTTCTTGGTGACCCACTTTGAGTGTCCCCAGATGCTCATCCCGGCCAGCACCAGTGCTACTGCGGTGAACCCGAGGCCCCACAGAACCGGTTTCCAGGATGATGCTTCACCGCCCAGACGCTCGGTGGCCAGGCCGGCCGGAACGGCGGCCATTGTCGCTACGAGGAAGATGGCGAGCGGCCGGAACCGCGTCCACCTGATCGCGGAGAATCGGCGGGCCCACCGCCCGGGTTTCCACCAACGCAACGATGCTTCCATCTACGCGGTTTCTCCGAGGGCCGGGGGCTCTTTACCAAAGTGAACGAATGTGATCGGGGACTCAGTACCGCTGGTGAGCGTCCACTGCCGATCCGGCAGTCTCGTCATCGTCGCCCGGCCCTTACGCGACAGCCGGGGCTCGTCGATCGACCACTTGATTGCCTCGTTGACCCACGCAACCTCGGTGGCGGTTGTAGTTGCGGTCGCAGCAGGGGAGAGATCTCCCGCAATCGCGACATGGAAGTTGCCGTTGTCGATTCGGGCTCGGAGCCATGCGCCGTTCGACCATGCCCACAGGTGTGTGCCGACGGTGAGCGTGTCGAGACCGTCGAGGTTGTCTTCGACGAACATGCCATCGAGGGCATCGAACCAGACTGCGGTCATGGAGTGCTGCGTGACGAGTTCGGCGCACCGCTCGCGGTCCATGACGCCGAGCTCATGCACCACAAGCGTTCCGGTCCGGTTCGCCTTGGCGGCCACGACGTTTTTGGTTTCGGCTCGGTCTGTTGTCAGCGGGTTCCCATCAGATGGGGATGCCGCTCCGACAGGCGGAGGCGACTGCGGTGCTGCTGTCTTGTCGGCGGGCGCTTCGAGCGCTCGATGCAGGCTCGCGACGGTCTCAGCGGACAGCGGGAGGACCGTGTTTAGATCCTTGAGGTGGGCTCCACCCACGAAGTTGAGGGTTCCGTAGCCCCGCATCGTGCAACCGCCGACGCCGACCAGGCCGTCAGCGATGTCTCGACACGCCGCAAGCAGCAGTGTCCTGGTCAGTTCGGGCTCGAGCGCATTCGCCAACGGAAGAGCCCGGATCTGAAGGCGAAGACACCCATCGGTGATCACTTCTTCGCCGAACAACAAACCCGGAAGGGCGCCGCCCGTGAACCGGTCAATCCCGACGTGCATCCGCGGCTCAACTGTCGGCACGGGACCGTTGTGGCCGGTAATGGTTGACGTTGCCACTGACACGCTCCCGCGATGCCGCACCGAACCGAAGAGCCGTTCGCAGATCACTTCGCTCTTGGCAATGGCGTCTTCGGGTCTCGACGGATCCTCCGCAGCGAATATGGACGCTGCGATGTACGCGACGCGAGCTCGCAGGACACCGCGAATGCTTGACCCTTCCAGCACATACTCGGAGCCGTCTTCGGTGTCGCGCTGAAGCGGCACGAAGATGTTTGAGTGGGACTGCTCTTCGGCTTCGCCGCGACGGACACCTCCAGAGGTGAAGAGCCCGTCAACAATCTCGGCCTCCAAGTCCACCAACGCCGACCGGTCCGCTGGAGCATTGGTTGTATCGATCGGGGTGAGGATGTCGTCGACGCCGAGACCGTCCTCGCCTGGGCGGATCCCTTGGAGGTACCTGCTGAGCCCAGCTGTCGTGTTCAGATCGAGCGTTCCGCTGGCGATCTCCACCAGTTTCGTTCGGCCATGCCCGGTTCCGACACCGCCACCGAGCACCGGTGACCAACTGACCATTTCGTCGAGAAGTGCTCCGGGCAGTGCGCCGTCGTACTCGCACCACAACGTCGCCCGACTCCCCGCAGGGACCTCTTCGGCCGACCGAAGCGTTGACGCGTCGGCAGCGCCACGACGAGGATCGATCGCGGTCGAGTTGACCAGCCGTACCTGTTCGTTGGTGATCTCGGCACCGTCGGGTCCCCGCAGCCGAGTACCGAGGGCACGGAGCGGCGACGGATGCAGCGCTCCGTCGTGAGCGGTGCTTGGCTTGTCGGAACCGAGAATGTTCTCGGTCAGGTCTTCCGGCAAATGAGCTCGGAGCGATCCGATGAGCCCGGTGGCCGGCACTTCGGCGGCGCCCTTGTAGTTGACGACGACTGGTCGATCGACGAGACCGGCCTCGTCGGGGTCGGCGATCCGAAATGGTTCGGTCGCTTCCAAGGTGACTTTGACGTAGGAGATGGTGCTACCGGTCATCAGATACCTGCCCGAATCAATGTTGCGACCAGCTTGATCGTCTCGGCGTCCTGATCGGCGACCTTGACCAGCACCTCGCGTTCCGACGCGCTGAGCTTCACAAATCTCGCTCGCGTCATCGCTTGATCGACTACCCCTTCGGCCTCGGTTTGCCCCGATGCTTTCTGGGATGCGAGGTCAAGAAGGAGGCCGACCTGCCACCGGAGGTTGTCTCCCGGCTTGTGGCCGAACGCCCGCTGGAGGTTGGTAGCCAAACCTCGCACTTGGCCCGGCGGCGGATCCTCAGAGGCCGAGACGGTCGACTGGTCGACGTAGGCGGCCGGATTGACCGCAACCTGCCCGTAGCCCTCAGCCTGCCGGAGACCGATCCCGGACCCCAATTCGGAGAGTTTTTCGACCGTCGCCGGTTCCTCGAGTTCGACGACCCAGGTTGAACCGGCAATCACGCCGATCTCCTCGGGCTTGGGTACCCCGCTAACAACGTCCCATCCGCCGATCGTGGTCGGTCGGACCCACCGGCCAACGACTCGGCACGCCGATCCAAGGACCGCCGCAAGCTCCCCAAGTCGCGGAACCAGCGATGGTCGGCCCGCGTCGTCGACGAACATCGCCGGGGATAGTGCCCGCAAGATGACCTTGTGGTCGGCGCGGGGGACCGGAGGGTTCGGGCTGCCGCCACCGGCAGTGAGGTGAGCTCGGCAGAGACCGTCGACGCTGCGCTGGCCGCCGAGTCGAATCTCAATCCCGTCGCCGTTATCTGCGAGCGCGGTCAGCCATGGCTCGACCTGGCCGATCTGACCTGTCAGTGTGTTACCGCCGCCTTTCAGCGGGCTTCGGCCGGCTATGCCACGACGGCTGAACAGCTCGCCATCGGCGGCGCGGTGCCGCCGACCGCCGGCACCTCCCACACTTTCGAGTCCGACCCGTGTTCTGTCGCTGAATGTCAACGCCGCCTGCGACGTGCCGACCCATGTTCCCTTCGCTGATTCCAACCGAGAGCCGCAACTGCGGCACTTTCGAGTATCCGACTCGGATCCCGAAGCCAGAGCCTCGGCCCGATCCAACCGATGATTCTTGCAGTCAGCCGGACGGCCGTACTTGTGCACCATCGCCGAGAGCGGCTCGGCGGTGGCACCCGGCGGTGCCAGAACCGGCCAACGAACGTCGCGGTGGAACAGTGCGACGAATTCGTCTCGCTTCGGGTTGGAGCGGTCTGGCGGTCCGTTTTCGAGAATCCAGCGCTTCGCGAACGCACCCCGCAGCGCGGTTCCCGGTATGTAGGCCAACCCGCTGCGGTGATGGCTCGCTTCCGGGGCTTCAGAGATGTGGACGACCTGTTCGGTTTCGACGGACACCGTGATCATGCGACCTTCTCCTGTGGGTTCAGCAGCCACGCCGCCAGCACGTCGGCGGTGAATGCCAGTTCGGTTGGCTCGATCCGCACCCAACCCAGGCCCCGGTTGCGGTGTCCTCCGAGGCTGTGGGTGCCCATCGCCACAGCGCAGAGGAGCTGATGGTGTCGGTCACGAACCTCGTCGGTGAGCCATTCAGACTGCGTTACCTCAAAGGTCGCGTCTTCGGCTTCGAAGTGTTGGCCCCGCATCAGCGCGCCCTTCTCCACCGTGTGGGTTGCCGGATCGATGGCGATCCGGCTGCGACCCACCCGCACAGGGGCCGTGCCGAAGCTGGCCGAGGTCCACGCCCACGCCCCGGGCTCACCCTTGGCGCCGAACACCGCATTGATCGTGGCCGCGATCGACTCAGAACTCGTCGCTACCGCGAGGTGGTCGGCTGACGCCCGCATCACTCCTTTGAGTGAAGAAGCTGGGAGCGGGTCATCGCCAACGGTGTTGTCGTACCCGCCTGAAGGCTTGCCGGTTGAGATCCGGAACGGCCCATGAAAAAGGATCCTGAAGGTCAATGAGTTGGTCATGTTGTCAGCTCCACCACCGTGTGATTTGAAGGGTCTTGGACAGCCGGCGCAGTTCCGGTTCCGGATTGCTGGATCCCGCCGGATGTTGCCGGAGTTTCTTGAACTGCTGGTCGAAATACTTGAAGCTCGCACGGGCAATCGCGGGAAGGTCCCCGGCCGGAGCCCGGTCGAGAATCGCCATTGTTCGCGCCGCCGCCAACCAGGCAACGTCGCCCGAAGCAGGGGAGGACTTGTCTCTGGTGCGCGACTCGCGCCAATCGCTCAGGGCTCCCTCCAGCGCAGCGCGTGTGCTCTTTGGCAGCAGCGCAATGCCATCGAGGAGTCGGGGTTGCACGAACTCGGTCAATGGCCACACGTCGTCGATGTGAGGGTCGTTGACCACCTCGCGGGTTGTTTCGACAAGAAGCAGCGCAGCTTCGTTGCCCTGATTGGCAGCCTTGGCCGCCTTCAGGGTGTCGGCGGCAATGGGCGCGACCTGGGTGAACGGGAACTTGGCATGGTGCACAACCACGCCTCCGCTGGCGCTGACCGCGGACCCGTCTGCGAACTGGAAGCCGGCCATCGCCGCAGCGAACACCTCAAGATAGGACCGGGTGAACGCGGTCGCAGTGAACGCCGGCACCGTGACCAACACGTCGTCGCCACCGACGATGTGCGGAATCACCGGGAGCTGCTGGCCCCGTGACCCGTCCGGACCCTGGTCGGTGATCTCACACACCTTGTGCGTTGCAACCGCAAGCGCTTCCCACGTCGCGTCCGCCAAACGTTTCGACAGGGCGACGAGTTCCCCACCGGTGTGGTCCTCGACAAGTTCACCGATGTTGTTCCCGTCAATGAAGATCGTGGCCAGATGATTCTGTTTCTGGTCCGGTGGTCCCAGAGCAGCTAGCGCATTGAAGTCGCGAACTTCCGCGTCAGCTATCTGGTCCTTGCGGAAGTCGACTTTGAGGGCAAGACGATCTTCGAGTTCGAGTGCGCTGAGTGATTCCTCGTGCCGACTGTTGCGCCAGTCCGCTGAGCGAACCCGCGCGAATGCGTCCGCGCCCATCAGATGCGGCTCCTGGCTGGAGACGATCCGGGCTCCGATACAGATGTCGCGGCCGGTCAATCGGCATCGCTTAGCAGTTGGCAGCTCGTTCGGCGAAGGCAACGCGACTGTCGACAAGCCGTTGATCACCTTCGGTTCGATGACGTTTCTCCACGCCGCCAGGTACTGCTCTGGGGAGTGGGAGTCAACTTCTGCAACTGCGGTATGGAACGTCGCTGATGGGCACTGATTGCGAAGATGGCTGAGGATGCGAGCTTCGACCGCTTCGGCCTGATCCACGTCGTTGACGATCAGGCTCACGACCCCATCAACTTTCGGTGCCGAGTCGTTGATACTTGCTCCCGGCGGGATCAACGGGGTGATCACCTCGTCGCTCGTCGCGTGACGCAGCATCGTGCTGGCACCGCGGCGACCCTTCAGGTCCGACCAGCGGGTCAAGTACTTCTGGACCTGGTCGGGATGGAACTCCAGATATACCGTCATGGGGTCCACCACGCTTCCTGTTCCACAGCGGGGTCGATCGGTAGCCGCTGATCGGGTGCGCTCGGGTCACGAAGCGGCACAAGTTCGTTCTCATGTGGCCGGATCAGCTTCTTTGGGTCCGTGTAGCGACCGCCTGACTTAGTGAAGAACTCGAAACTCTCATCGAAGTTCCTCGGATCTCCAGACCACGCGGTGCCAGGCGGATACCAGATCAGTTCCTCAGGAACGTGGCCGGGCCGAAGTACCGCAGCAAGATCCGCCCAGACTTCTTTGGCCTCGGCTCCAACGCTGATCGAGAACTCAGCGATGAAGTCCTCCGGTGTGCCGGCGGCTTCGTCGAGTTGTCCTCGGTATCGGGCGGCACCAGTCTGGGCTTCAAGGCCTTCGATTCGAGGGTTGACAGTGCCCAGCCCGAGAGGTTTCCCGCCCCCAAGACGAGTCCTGGCGCCGTCGAACTCATTGGCCAGAAGGCTCGGCTGCACCGCAGCCAACAGTCCACCCAGCTGCGCAGGGGTGAGATTGTCGAATCGGATCCGGGCCCGCAGCGTGTACCCGTCCCTCGCGAGGTCGACCCAAGGTTGGACGTCGTCGTTCGTTCCACGGGCTTTGAACCGCTGCTGGCCTTCCCGGCCGAGCCCATGCCAGTAGTGCTTCCGGCCGCGTATTGGTCGCGGGGTTGGCTCGCCGTTGGTCTTGTCCGCTTCGGAGCCCCAGTGGCTCGTCGGCGATTGATTGCGATGCGAAGCCCTCGTTGTCTTCTTGTTCTGGAGATAGAACTGCCCAGCCGATGGCTTTGGTGACATCAACGGTGCGAGCTGTTGCGCCCGGTCGAGGTCCGACGAGGTGGCCGCCGACCCATCTGGCTTGGTGAGCAACGCGTCGGAGAATCGGATGTGGCCGCGATAGCTGAGTTGAGCAGAGACATCTGCATCACGTTCGGTCTCTGCCGAGCCGAAGATCTGACACGCCGGACACAGCTCTTCGAAGGACTGGCACGGCTTCTGCTGGGCGTGCATTCGGTCGCCGACGGAGTGTTGACCAGGTGACCGCCACAATGCACTCAGCGAGATCGCGTCAATCTCCCCGGCGTCTACACGCACCCAGATCACCTGACCTTGAGCCGACCGACGGCCAGGCCCGAGCGCCGTCCCAATGTCAGACGGGCCAGGCGCTTTCCCACTCAACCAGTGACGTACGTCAACGTCAGGCCGCTCCCTCTTGAGATCCTTCAGGCCTTCGATCGCCAAGCCGTAGGTTTCCCACGCCTTCTTTGAGACAGGGACTACCTGACCGGAGAGTTCAGCAATAGCGCACCAGTACGGCTTTCCCCTTTGCCGGGCCGCGGCATCAGTCACGAGCACAATCGACTGCCCCTCGGCCGGTGACCGTTCCGAGTCGATGGCGGCTACGTCGGCGTCGACGACCTGGGTACGAGCATTCTTCGACTCAGTCTCATACATCTCCACGTCGAACCGTTGGGTGCTTCGAAGCCCATCCGGAGCGGCGCGACGAAGCGCTGCGGCCTTGATCCAGGCAACATCAGGTGCAAGCCACACCTGAGTAGGACAGCCATCGCCATCGACGGGATCGCCGTCGTCGTTCCACACGAGCCCCAGCTCCCATCCAGCCCGGTGACCCGTCGACGCGTGTTCGCGGTGAACCGGCACGAAATCGGTGTCGACCAGCCGCATACAACTTCCGGTCAAGGTCTCATGCAGCGACCGGACCGCACCTTTCAACGACGATCCGGGCACGACCAGCCCATCGCGGTTGCGGGCAAAGGTCGCCACCGCCTGGTCCTTACCGTTGATGTGTTCGTTGCGGTGCCGTACCCCGCACAGCAATGGCGTCTCCAGCGCCCAGGTCACGTCGAAGCTTCCGCTCACCCTGCCGTCGGCGAGCACCTGATGCCCGACCGGTTTGCGCCGTTCGGCGAACGCCGCTGGCGGCGGCATAAACGTGTACGGATTGACGAATCTGTTGTTGTTCGGCCCGCGATCCACCCGCTGCTCCATTCCCGATTTGGTAGTGTGTACATAATATAATTCTATTATATTTTGTCAAGTGGAACCTGACAGGCAAGACGAGATCATCGACTGGTTGGGGGACCGCTGCAAACTCGGCGACCTCTTGCTGATCGGCGGTCACGACGTTGCCTCGCGTGCCATCCAGATGCTGACCAACAGCGAATTCAGTCACGCGGCAGTAGTTACCGGAACTCAGGCGGTGACCGAAGCATATGATTTCGAACTCACGCTGTCCGATGAGGACGAAGGGGTCTACGAGACCGACTTCCGGGACTTGGTCACTCGGGACCCGGCCTTGGCCCGTATCGCTATCTATCGGATGACCCACCCGGTTCTCGACACCGAACTTCTGGTCTGGACCGCGGCCGCGCTCCGGGGCAACACTCCGACCTACCCGACGACCGCTGCGCTTCTGTTCCTCGGTGGTCAGATCGTGAGGCGCGTAGGCAGTGGGGGGCTGATAACCCGCCCAAGGCCGTCACGTCGAGCCGTTCTGCGCCACCTGGGTTACTGGGCCGACGGGCCGCGTCGCGTGCAGTGCGCCGAACTCGCCACTCGACTCTTCAGCGCCGCTGGCGCCCACCTCGACTTCCGAGCACCCCTGATGAGCGCCTACATCGACGAGCTCACGAGCCCCGGCGACTACATCGCCGACGACCTCATCCCACTACCCACGCTCAACACCGGCCCGGCTCGGCGACGACTCTGGGTGCCACCCCGGGTCATAGGCGGCGGCCGCCGCCTCATTCATCGAGCCGCTACCGGCGTCACCGACCTGTCCAACACTCTTGCGAATCGGGCCCTCCATCGCTACCAGGCCGACCTCGCCGACTACGCACTGCCACCCGACCTTGCGAATGCGGAACCGCTCGCCCGGGTCGCGCTGATTGAGATTGACAGCCACGGGACCATTGCATCCTTCGGAACTACGACCGATAGATAGCACAAGCCGATGGGACCGAAGAAGGACAACACCAAGACCCGACTGCTCGAAGCCGGTCGCCAACGACTCATGAGACAAGGCCTACCCGCTGCGCTCGAGATCAAGCTCACCGATGTACTCGACGACGTGCAGATGAGCACCGGCGCCGCTTACAACATCTGGCGCAATCAAGCCGACTTCCGCTCCGACCTCTCCCTCTACATCGCCCGCAGTTTCGAATGGGCGGACACCACCGCAGTCCTCGAAGCGATCGACGCATTACCAGCGACCTCGACATTCAGCGACTGGGTCGACGCGGTCGCCGACACCTACTTCCCGATCTTCGTTGAAGGCATGCACTTCTACATCGTCCTCCACTTCTGGGGAGTGCAAGACCTCAGCCCCGAACTCACTCAAGCCATCCAGGACGGATACGACCTGACCCACAACAGCTTCAAAGCACTCTACGAAACCGCCTTCGAGCGCTACGGACTCGAAATCATCAAACCGCACACCTCAGACGACATAACAGCAATGGTCACCGCAGCACTCGAAGGATTCGCTCTCAGGCACCGCTTCCAGCCTCAACGCCTCGACGACAACGAGCGACACCTCTTCACCGAACTACTCCAGGCCATCGCCACCAACTACCTGCAGCCAGACCCGAACCGGCGCCCGCTTTTGTGAAGTCGATTCTGTATGCGTATACGCACCATGTGGAACGAAACGTCGATGTGGCTTTGGTCAGGCCCGAAGTCGGCGCCGCAGAGCCGTGGTGTTGACGCTGCGAACTCGACGAACCGTAAGGGTGTTAAGCGATGTGAACGGTTGCCGGTCGATCTGGACTGTTGTTGAGCCACCCGTGAGGGACGACAGCGAGCAAAACTGGGCGGGCTACGCGCGCACATGTGTAGGGGGCACGGCCTCTGATCTG
>Ga0115031_1002362_pt1 | contig 14048 bp, 10 predicted proteins | sample Maine_Asex4_meta_FD_87301 | JGI IMG/M metagenome (GOLD analysis project Ga0115031, IMG submission 87301) | Marine algal microbial communities from Maine, USA - Maine_Asex4_metaG | ecosystem: Host-associated > Algae > Red algae > Unclassified | place: Maine, USA | collected 2015-01-05 | reverse complement strand
TACATGCACACGATGGTGTATGGGGAGCACGTACAAGCACCACAAGTAGAATTCACACAGCTTCTTTTATCAAAACTAGATCGCTCTTTCCAGCGCGTCTATTTTGTTATGACTGGAACAGAAACTGTAGAGCTTGCAATTAAATTATCCCGTCGCTACACAGGAAGGACAAAAATACTTTGTTGTAGAAATGCCTATCACGGGAGTACTATTGGGGCAGAAAGTTTACGAAGTGACACTGCCTTTACTATGCACTTCCAACCTAGTCTGCCAGGGATTGAACATATTAACTTTAATTCGTTTGATGACTTAAATAAAATTGACAATCATACCGCCGCTGTTATTATGGAACCTGTGCAAGCAGAGGCCGGGGTAATGTCTCCTACAAATGATTATCTCAAAGCGGTAAGAAAAAAGTGTGCAGAACATTCTGCATTGTTTGTATTGGACGAAATCCAAACAGGCTTTGGCAGAACAGGAGAATTATTTGCACATCAAAAGTATGGTGTCGTACCCGATATTATGCTCCTTGGAAAATCCATGGGTGGAGGAATGCCTATTGGTGCTTGCGTGAGTTCAAAGGAAATCCTAGATGTAATTATTAAAAACCCTGCATTGGGTCATATTACTACTTTTGGTGGTCATCCTGTGAGCGCAAGTGCCGCCCTAGCTACGTTATCTACATTATTAAGTGGTGATATAATTGCCTCTGTGCAACGTAAAGAGACGCTTATTCGGGAGACTTTGCGTCATGAGATCATATCTGAAGTTAGGAGCTCGGGGCTTATGATGGCTGTTGAAATTAGTAAGAAGAAATATTTAAAACATGTAGTGCAGCACACGATAGAACAGGGCGCTCTTATAGATTACTTTTTATTTAATCGTAAAAGCTTCCGACTTGCCCCTCCTCTAATTATTTCAGATAAAGAAATTTTAAAAGCCTGCGAAATTTTACTGCGTTCCATGGATTATGCACAAAAAAAATATAAGAACTAGTCTATCACAAATTGGATATACTTGATTTTTAGTTTCTTTTCTAAATGCATTTTTTCATAGTATGTTTGGTATTCTAATTCTGGGATAAAGAGAGGTCCGCTATAAATGTCTGCGCTCTTATAATTTACTTTTATACCCTGCTCTTCAAATATCTCTAGGCTAAATTCATACAACATCGTATTGTCTGTTTTTAAATGACACAATGCGTCATCTTTCAACATGCGTTTATAGCACTTCAAGAAATATTCCGATGTAAGTCTTCGATTAGATTTAGACTTTTTTAGAAAGGGATCAGGGAATGTTATCCATATTTCAGAAATCTCTCCTTTCCCAAAAAACAACTCAAGCTGTTCAATGCGTGTCCTAACAAAGGCAACGTTTTCTAAACCTTTTTCAAGTGCGATTCCTGCTCCTTTCCAGATTCTCGCACCTTTTACATCCACACCAATGAAATTCTTCTCTGGGTACTGCTGTGCAAGCGCTAGACTGTACTCTCCTCTTCCACATGCTAGCTCAATAACTATTGGATTATCGTTTTCAAAATGGCTTTCCGCCCATTTACCCTTTAAATCTCTTTCTTCTCCATGCGCACCAGTTAGACTAGGCTTTTCAAAATTGAAGTTTTGAAAAACGTTGTTAAAGCCATTTAACTGCTCGAATTTTTGAAGTTTATTTCTTTTTGCCATAATAAGTCACAAAAATAAACATATCAGGAAGCATTCAAAGAATAAGATTCGTTTATGAAACGCAAGATATTTCCCTATTTTCGCCACGCAAAAGAAATACATTTGAAAAATCTAATCATTCTTCTAGTCCTTTTAAGCACAATTGGTCTTAGTGCTCAGTCTCAAAAGATTGGCGTTCGCGCAGGACTAAATCGGTCTTGGTTCAGTGGTCCATTAGAGACAAATGAGTCAATGACGAGGAATGGTGGTTTTCACTTCGGAATAAATTACTCCTATTATTTCAATGACTATGTTGGGCTCCGTTTTGAATTACTTTACAATCAAAGGGGAACTTCACAAGATTATCTCGGGGAAACATACTACATTTTAAAGAGAGGCTCAGAACGTCTTCTTGATTATGGTCAAACAGATTATTCCCTCGCAATATCAAATGGATATCTTTCTCTGCCAATTTCCGCTTCTTTCTATGTGCGGCCAAAAATCGAAATCTTTGGTGGTGCGAGTGTTGACTTTTTAATTAGCCCTACGGGACGAGGTAAAATAGAATATACGAGTACAGAATTTCCAGATGGCATCTTCTTTACACAATCAATGGATTTTGATTACTACAACGATGAAGCTGGAGGTATTCCTTTGTTTAGCAGACAAACAATTGCTCTTATTGTAGAAGGTGAACCTTTTCCTATTCCAAGATTGATTGGCGGTTACTACTTCTTTAGCGATAAGGACGGGAACAGGTTTAGACCTATAGATCTAAGCTTACATGCGGGTTTAAACTATTTTCTTAATACCGGATTCTTTATAGGGGCTACTATAAATTATGGTCTATCAGATGTCACAAGAAATCAAATGGATGTTGCCTTAGGCGAATTAAATCCAGACGGTTCATTTATCTTAAGAGATGATAATGACCATCAACTCTCCTTACAATTTTCTATAGGGTTTAGGTTTTAGAACTAATACTGTTACGACTTTCTAATGAAAATCAAAAAATAGGATTTTACGGTGAAACATCCGCAATAGGAGCTATACTTTTAATCTTGTTCAAAAACGTTTTATAGCATTATTCCCAAATGCAACAAGTGCAGAAAATAATTTCAGTTAATTAGCATTGACGCTGTACGCGTTCCATGGAAGGTGTATCTAAACCAATAAATCCTAAGAAAGAAGAATGGAATGAAATGATAAAAAACACATTACATGCGCATCAGAAAAACTTTATAAAAATTATTAAGCACCCGCTATCAACATTCGCTAGTCAATTGTCAATTAAACACTTAAAAAAAATTTAAAGTTTATATATATCTGTAGGACTCTCACACAACACCGCCTTATCTCCTTTCACCGCAATAGGTGCGCGCATGAGATGTGGATTATTTTTAAGCAGCTTAACCCAACTTCCTGTACCAGCTTCGGTGCCTTTGATGTTGTTCTGATAATCTGGATGAGCCTTGTTCAAAAGTTCTTTTGGGTGTTTGTTAAGTAGACTGATAATGCGTACCCAGTTAGTATCTGAGATAAACGCATCCTCATAAGAAAACGCCTTTATATGCGTACTTATGCTTCTCGCATATGCCATTGTCTTCTTATCTGAGGAGGAAGAAGGGTTATAATACAGAAGTATTTCTCTGTTATGAATTTTCATAAAGCTGCTTTGTATAAAGCTACGGTAAATTATGCTAAAAAACCGTTTTTCAAAATTTTATATTACGTTAGTGCCAATTTTAAAATATTAGTAATGTTTTTATGCATTTTACCGTATTTTATATCAACAAAGTTGTATTTCTATGCCTTATCTTATTAGATGTATGCTTCCATGACTCCATTTTCTCAGGATAAATTAATAATATGCACTCTTAGAACCAAATACTCACCTCAATCTTAAATGAAAAAGCAGCTCATTTATATCCTGCTATCTCTTACATTCGCTCTAATAGGTTTCCCTAATTTAGTGTCCCTATACGACTTAACCGTTGATCCACAAATCCATTGGGTTTTCAATTCTCTCTTCCATAATGAGTTTGATTCAAACCAAAAAATAATATTTCCTCATGGGCCGCTAAGCTTTTTAGAGTTCCCTCTTGGATTTGGAAACAACATAGTTTTGAGCAGTTTATTTCTTTTACTTATTCGTTTTTTATTTGCGTTTGTTGGGCTCCACTTTTTTGAACTTGAAAAAAAATGGTCTGCAATTCTAACATTACTACTTGTGTTTTTATTTTTACAATATTTAGATTTTGAATTACTTGTTTGTGGTCTAGTCTTTCTGCTTGTTGCCCACCATTTAAAAAATAAAAACCATATCGTTCTAATTCTTGCAGTCTTAATCTCAGCCATTTCTTTCTACATAAAAATTTCTATTGGCGTCATTTCTGGAACAATATTAGGATCCTATTTTATTTACCTAATCCTTAATTTTCTGCGCAGTAAAAACAAAACTATAGAAGCGAAATCGTCCACTAGAAATGCCATTCTATTGTTACTCTTTTATCCCTTCATTCTGTTCACATTCTGGCTTATCTTATATAAAACAGGAACCGGGTTTTTGACCTACATCATTGGTGTAAAAGAACTTATTATTGGTAATTCTGATAGCGCTTCCTTATATCCAGACAATAATTGGTTGTTTTTGTCCTTTTCCCTGCTAGCACTAGTGCCTTTTGCCTTCTTTCTTCGCAATTCTCAGAATAAAATGCTGATTTTGATGTCTATTTTAAGTGTTCTCGCAGTTTGGAAACACAGCATGGCTAGAGAAGATGCTTGGCATATTATGAAGTACTTCTATTGGCTTTTCTTTATAGCTGCGTCGCTACTTGTAAATGAGAAAAAAATAAATATACCAAGCAAGGTTTGTGTACTCCTTGCGCTTGGCTTATTTTATTTAAATGCACGCAGTGTTACAGGTTTTAGTTTACTCAATTTAAAGTCGGCAAATCCTGTTGCATTTTTTGAAAACGTGTTTTCAGAAAAAAGCAAAAAGGATGCACACGCAAGAATAAAAAAAGAATCTGCAACCTGTCTACTTGACCCAAGAGATAGGAACAAAATTGCAAATAATACTGTAGATTGCTACCCGTACAATTATTGCTTTCTAGAAAGCAATAATTTACTTTGGTCCCCGAGACCCATAATACAATCGTATGCCGCATACACACCATGGCTCGACAATAAAAATGCGGAACATTTTCTTTCAGAAGATGCACCGCAATTTATTATATGGGAAAACGATATCCTTCAAAGAGATCGATGGAGCGCGGCAATGACCAGTATTGATGGTAGATACCTTTTACATGACGAACCTCTGACTGTAAAAACAATATTCGCCAATTATGACCTAATCCGCAAAAGGCAATATTATACCCTTTGGGAAAAGCAAGATACGCCCACACAAGTCGCTGATAATGTGTATTCTAAGTCTATAAAACTGAACTGGAATGAATGGATTTCCATCCCTTCTAACGATCAAATCCTATATGCAAAAGCACACTTTAGTCCACGGTTCTTATCCAAATTAAAATCCATCTTCTACAAAAGTGAAGCTGTTTTTATAGAATACAAAACAACATATGGAACAAGAAAATATAAGATTACCCAAAAACATGCCTCCAATGGAATTTTGATTTCTCCATTATTTGGAAATTTAAATAACGACGACGCAATTCCACATGTTCTTGCAATTCGTTTTACAACGCATAACAAAAACATGTTTTCCGAAAAAATAAATGTGCAATGGTCCACTAACAATCCTAGTTCAAAACAATATGTAAGTACTTTTCACAAAAAGTTGTCGACAACAAGTCTTGACTCTATTATTATTTCCACAGAAGAGTCTGGAAATAGTTCTTTAGAGCCAAACCAATATTCACCCTCAATACTCCTAAGCACAGCAGACATGCAATTAGCTTCTACGGATTCTATACAACTCGTCGCATCCCTTCACTTCAACATGCCATGTTTGGCAAATGCTAAACTTGTATTGGAGATACTAAATGGCGCAGAACAAAAATCCTGGGAATCCATTTCTCTCGACAAATTCCTCACCCATTGCAACACCTGGGAAAGCACCTACCATATCAAAACCACATCCATCCAACAAGGAGATCTCATCAAAGCTTACATCTGGAATAATGGACAGAAACCCCTTTTATATAAGGACTTTAAGTTAACTGTAATTAAGCATAATGAATAAATAGCTGATTATGAAACTAGATGTTAGACGCTAAATCTTAGATTTGATAATCAAAATCGACATAAGAAAAATAATAAAACAGTAAGCAACAGGATCGATCTAAACAACCCAAAAAAAAAGGGAGAACAACATCCGCTATTCTCCCTTTAAAATTGTTAAAACCCGTTTTATTATTCTACAAGAATCATTTTCTTGCGTACCGTTTCGTTATCTGTTTGCACTGTGTATGTATACAATCCTACTCCGTTTAAATCTGCATTATCCAATCGGACTCTATGCTTTCCAGCTGTAACATTATCAGTCTTAGTAAACACCCGTCTCCCTTGAATATCAAAGACTGTAAATACAACTTTTGTTGTGTGTCCAACTGTATAGTATACTTCTGTATAATCAGTCCATGGGTTTGGCTGGTTCTGTTTTACGACAAGACTGTTCACCACGTTTCCATTTGTTCTAGTCTCTAGTTTCAGGTCACCAGGCTGGCCATCTTTATACACTTCAGCTTTCAATCCGCTTTCTGCAATCTCAAAAGTATTTGATCCATTGCCTTCTGTCACGATATAGTATAGAACTTCGTCCTGTGCAAATTCTGCACCTTCCGCGTTCATCCAACTCATCATTACCGCATTTCCATTTACGCTATAATTACTCGCATCTAATTCCATAGCTGCTGATTCTAGTCCTACTATATGCGACTTAGTGCCTACAAGAGAAATTGTTGCTTGCATACCTTCCATGAATATAAATTCACTCGCATAGACAGGGTGTTTAAATAAACGATCATCCTGCTCTGCAATTCTATCCACAAATAATGTTACTCCCTGCGTCCTAGATTCAACCTCCAAGTTTCCTTGTAAGTTTGCATTAGCACTGTTGTTTACATCCCCTACCTTATAACCTACAAATGGAATGTTTGCCGTTCCGTGTAGATTTGTAATCTCATGCATATTCTGAACTTGCGCTGACCATGGGTCCGTAGGATCTATAAAGTAATGCGCTGCGTTTAAGAAATTCCAACTTGAGTTATTTGGTAATTCTGAGTAAATACCCAAAATAAGTTTTCTTAGTTCTACGATATCTATACTTGTCACAGACTCAGAACCATTGACATCTGCTGCAAGAATTTTGTATGGTGTATCTAATACATCCAATCCTAATACATGTCTTTGTATGAAAATAAGATCTAGTGTACTTACACCATTTAAGTAATCGTCAACTTTATCTGGAACTACCATATAGTCACCGCCTACTGGCATACTTCCAAAATTATAATGTCCTTCATTGTCTGTCATCTCCATAGGAGCCGATGATCCCTCTAGAGAAACTTGTACGTTTTCTATCATATCATCTTCTGCCGTTCTTATCTCCCCTATTACAGTCCCTACTAATCCTGGAGGACAGATGGCATCATTGTTTGAATCTTGGATATCTACAAACGTTGTACAAAATGACTGATTTCCGTTAGAATCCGTAACCCACATTTCTATTGGCTGGATACCTATATCATCACAATCAAATGTCACGTTCGTATCAGTTTCGTCCGAACTAAAGCTAAATATAAGAGGATCAGCATCACATGGCGAATAACTACTCGCGTCAAAGTCAGATGCCCACAATTCTACAATTTCGTTATCCGGTATTCCGTCACCATCTGTATCTGTTGCTGTAAGCTCGGCCGCTAGGCCATTAAAACAAACAGGTACCGGAGTTTTTGTATTCTCAACAGAAAAATCCTGCGTGTCTGTAGTGAAATTTCCACACCCATCTTGCACTGTCCATTCTATACAATGTTCTCCTATTGGATAGTCACCAGAAGCATCATTCGTTAAACCAAAAAAGTCAAACATGCCATCACAGTCTATATCGACCTTATAATTCCATATTAAAAATGCTGCATCTGTACAATCATCTGTTGCACTTGCCATTAATGGAACAAACGCATCGCTACAATCCACATCTGTTGTCTCTACATCTACATCTGGAAGAGGGCCAAATACTGGTCCATCTAAATTGTTGATTTTTATAATTTGATCATACTCCCATCTTGGGTGTTGTCCATTAATTCTCTGACACCAATCTATAACCGTCCAGTGTCTTATGATTTTAAAACAAGCATCTTGGCCATTTGCAAATTGGAATATCTCATCTTCGTAATCTTGTCCTACTAAAGAACACTCGTTATCTCCAAAAATCATAGGTTCTTGCGACCCTACTGGTAAATCTTCTGGATTTAAATTTGCACTTGAGCATAAATCATCCGCGGTAAAATCTGCCGGCCATACAATTTCGTCTCCATCAAATGGATCTGAGTTTATAAACGTAATTGTCTGTGTACATACTGTCGCTGGAGCATCTTCTGCGCCAATTGCCGTAAATGTTCTCACTATTGTACCTGCACCACAGTTGTCAAAACTTGAGGTAGCTGACTCACTCACCATCTGTGAACAGTTTCCTATCACTGCTGGTACACCAAACTGCGTATCTAAATTATTTATGTCAAAATTTACTGTACATTCTACCGTCGTGTCTCGAGGACAGCTTAGCAATGCAGGTATTTTATTCTGAACACACACCTCTACCATACATTGGTTTTTGCGTCCTCCCTCATCCGTCACTTCCATGACTACCATGTGGCATCCATCTGATCCGTCAGGGACTGGAAGGTCTTCACAACAGAATTCTACACAATCACCAAACACTAAATTATCTGCTATACCGCAGTTATCATCCATTCTTGCAATCTGTATTGTTACAGGTCCACACGCATCAAAACTTCCTTTATCTATAGACTCTGCGCATACCCAAGCTTTCCCATCTGTGTTTAAACTAACTACCTCTCTCTCTTGACAAATCGCAATAGGGTCTGAACCGTCTATTATATTAATCTCTCTGAAACATTCATTTTGATTATGACACTTATCCACAACTGTGTATCGCAACCAAGTTCTACCTGCTGGCAAATCTTCTATAATATATGTATCTCCAAATGGTACCACATTCACGTTCGTGTACGCACCATTTACTGGAGGTTGTCCGTCCGCATCTGCTAATAAATAAGAAACCGTCCATGTAGGCATGTTACAATCCGTAAGGATAAACGGTGGTTCTACTGTATAATCTGCTGTACAATCCTGACCTGTAGTTGCTACAGATTCTGGTGGATTCACATCTGGAGCACACACAAGAAACGGTGCCTGATTATCTACTATAGTTATTTGCTGGGGTACGATTATTGAACTCTCACCATCACACCACCATTCTCTTACTGTCCATGTTCTTATAATTTTCTTTTTACAAGGTGTATCTATAAGCACAATATCCGTATAGCCAACAAAGGTCATACAAAGTACTTGTGCTGGAAATAGAGAAACACCATTTTGCGTTGGAACACCTGTTATACTTGGAGACGGATTTCCATTTTCATCCATAGGTTGATCAGCAAAACAATCTGTATTATCGTTATCCATAATAATTGTATCCGTAGGGAAAACAATATTCGTAAGGTCTACTCTTTCTATAAATATATCCTGTGTGCACGTATCCCCTTGATTTCCCGAATTATCTATTGCCGTCCAAGTTCTTGAAACCATAGATGTAAACAAACTATCACAAGGCAATGCCGTCACCACTTCATTTAAAAGTATAAGGTCTATTTCTCTACAATTCGCTGCGGCTGCAGTTGTTACTGTAAAGTCATCAATTACAAATGTATTTCCACCATCTTGTATCTGAACTGATTCTATTCCATCCGCAGTAACAGTGATAGTTCCCGGGGTAATTAATACATTAGGACCTATGGCTGTGGCTATCAGGTTATTTCCACCATCATATGCGTTTACCGTTAAGTCACTAATCGATGTATAAGTAAAGCTAACAGAACTCCATGGTCCAGTAGTTGAGCTTACTGTTATTAATCCAGAATCAGCATCATATATTACACTTTGTCCTGATGTTGGAGGAAAGTTAACTTCATCGTAGACACAAATCCCATCATCCACTAAAAACGCAGCTCCTGTAAATACAAAACCTGGATACTCAGTTGTAATTGGGTCAAAACATACAAATCCTTCGAAATCTAACGTGGTTGTAGAAGATCCATCAAACACTTCTGGCTCTCCCGCCAGGCTTAATGAGTTACATGCAACCGTATCCGTTTCACATAATACACGTGGAGAAAGTTTATCCTCAATTAGAGCATAACCCCAGCATACCACACTACAGTCAGGTGCGTTTAATACTACCTTTATATTCCAACCCACCATATCGTGCGTTACAATATTAGAAGGAAGTACGTTGCCCCATGGATCTGATAAAACCACAAAGGCAGTTGGGTAACACAGCGCCGGATCTAATCCGTTGCCAATCATTGCAGGTGTAATTTCTGCTGTACAATCTAAGCCGAGGCTCACATGTATTTGCTCGATACACTGTGCATTTGTTTTGCTATTGAACGTAAATAAAAATAGTGTTCCTAAAAGTGCCATGCTTAGGCGCTTATGAACACGTAGTGCATACATTAGTTTTCGCATCTTGAGATATTTAGAAAATGTAATAAGTCCTTAGTTAACTTACTGTCTATCGATGTAGTCACTCACACAGCTAAACCATAACTGCGAAGAATCAAAAAGGGATGTGTGCATACGCTTAGCATATTCACTTAGAGCAAATATATGAAAAAGAATTATATATAATGAAAGAATTTAATATGTAAAGTGTTGAAGATCTGTATTTAGTGGCTAAATAAATGAATGTCAACACTTTTTACATATGAAAAAATAAATATGATGCATATTTTTTGGGCGATACCTGATTCTGAAGAATCAGGCCCAGGCTATCCAGGGGTTCCGTCCTCCTGCTACGCACGATGACAGCCTCACGGCTCCCTTCCTATCCCTATCGCAAGTTGTAAATTATCCCATTGTAAACTACAAAAACCTGGCGCTGTTTTAAGCGTGCAGCATAAAACCTAAACAATCGTCCTCCCCACCGCCTTCGCCACCGCATGCAAACTCCCATACAAATCCCTAAACTCCCCATGATCCAATTGCTGCGCCGCATCTGATTTTGCAATCGTAGGGTTCGGATGTACTTCTATTAATAAACCATCCACACCCATTGCAACACATGCACGCGTTAAATCAGCAATTCCATACGCATGTCCCATAGCATGAGACGGGTCCAATATAATCGGCAAATTACAATGCTCTTTTAGATAAGAGACACCACACAGGTCCAATGTAAACCGCGTTTTCGTTTCAAATGTGCGAATACCTCTTTCACATAACACAACATTCTCATTCCCTCCAGACAATACAAATTCTGCACATTGCACAAACTCCTGTAGTGTAGCACCAAACCCTCTTTTAAGCAATACTGGCTTACTTGTTTTAGCACACGCGCGCAAGATACCTTGATCATACATCGCCTTTGCACCTACCTGGATCACATCTGAATATTCTATGACTTCCTGAATATGACTGGCATCTCGTGCCTCCGTAATAATTGTAAGACCATGCTGCGCACGCATTTTTTTTAACAACTTTAAACCATCTAAACCCAACCCCTGAAAACTATATGGGGATGTTCTGGGTTTGTAACATCCACCACGCAAGGTAGTGAGCTGTAATTCCTTTAGTAATTTTGAAGATTCTTGAATTTGTTCCTCTGATTCTACGGAACAAGGACCAGCAATAAGTAAAGTGTTTCCTGTATCTCCTCCTATCATTACATTCCCAATCGTTACCTTTCTAGTTGCGCTGTGATACTTTCTAGAAGAGAGTTGCATATCGTTTTCAAAAACAAAACTTTCCGCGACGTCTTCCTTAAACTCATCGGGTATCTCCTTCTGAGAGGATGAAGATATTAAGGTAAATCTATCTGCATGCTCTATGACAAACGCCCGCATTGCATCAGCTATAATATTTGCGCGTTCTAAACCCTTGTCTTTATTTATGTGTAATATCATTGTAATGCGTTTGTACTAAGGAAGTAACAGTTCAAAAATAGCATCTAACTCATCATATGTTTTAACGCCCACCTTTGTCTCATCGCCACCTCTTAAAACCAGACCTAGATCTAAGCCCTGCTCTATTATAAATTGAATATCCTCTACACCATCAAAACCATCAATAAACATGCCTTTGGAAAATCCTCCTTGGACAAAATCTATGATTGGATATTCTGCTTCACCATCTACTATCACCTTCTGATCACAAACCGCATCCAGTTTTAAAACCTCATCAAATAGATTCTTTCCAGAAACATCTGTCAACTGTCCCAAAGTTTTAGGTCCTTCTACCCATTCTACAATTTCTTTGATCTTATCAAAGCCAAGAAAATCATCACTTTCTGTATTCAGGTCAAATCCTAAATAGTCTACACCGTACGCAGCAAAGTAACGCGCATCCGTGAGGTTATTAATAGATAGTACCGCAATTTTTAGTTTAAGCATCTTCCCTCTTTCTTAGCGCACAAAGTTAAAAGAAAACTTATAGTACTTTGCGTATTACTCACTCGATAATTATACACTACTCCAAGGGGTCCCCGACCCCTTGAGCGGGCAGATATAGAGCGCGCGTGAGTGATAGTAAGGGCACGCAGTGGTCACAGCTTGCTGGGACGGAACCCCTGAATAGCACGACCCTGTAAGGGGCACGCCCAAAACATCAAAGCAACCAATGATTTATTTATCGAATTCACTAAATTCGTACAAGACATGAGCTATTACAATAAAGTATATGAAGTAACTCTGACGATTCCACCAGGTCGCGTAAGTACTTATGGTGCTATTGCTGATTATCTCGCATTGGGCTCTGCACGTATGGTGGGTTATGCGCTCAATAAATGCCACAACTCTGAAGAACCTATTCCTGCTCATCGTGTCGTAAACAGGAACGGTGAACTCACTGGGCGAAATATGTTTAAATCCCCTACGATGATGCAAGAGCTTCTCGAAAGTGAAGACGTCAAAATAAAAAACAATAAGGTTGTCGATTTCAAAAAACATTTTTGGCATCCACAAGAATTATAATTCCGTGACTAAACGCATCCATTTAATTTCTGGCCCGCGGAATATTTCCACCGCACTCATGTACTCCTTTGGAAACAGAAAAGATTGTACTATTGTGGACGAACCCATGTACGGAGTTTATCTTTCTAAGCATGATGTTCCTCACCCTGGAAAAGAAGAAACTCTCGCATCCATGTCACAAGATATGCGCACTATAAAAACAGATATCATATTTACTGATTATCCTACGGAACTTCTCTTCTTAAAAAATATGGCGCACCATTTTATTGACGTACCACACGATTTTATTTATGAATTAGATAACCTGTTCCTCATCCGTAACCCAAAACAACTAATTGCTTCATTCGCACAAGTAATTTCAGAACCTACGATGCAGGACATTGGCCTTGAAAAGGAATACGAGCTCTTCCATGCCCTTCAAACAACCGCAAATAAGCCACCATTGGTCCTTGATACAGGGGTTTTGCTTGAAAATCCTGAGGAAATCCTGAGGAAACTATGCGATAAGCTAGACATCCCGTTTCTTGATTCTATGTTGCACTGGACGGCGGGACCTAGAAAGGAAGATGGTATTTGGGCAAAATATTGGTATGCAAACGTGCATAAATCAACAGGGTTTTCTAAACAAAAAACAAGCGAACGAGAACTACCTTCGCATTTAGAAGAACTTTATCTTCATGCAAAAGGCTACTACGATAAAATTTATGAACATGCTATACAACTCTAATTATGCTACAGAAATTTAATCCTAAAAACGCAGATATTATTGTCTATGTAAATGGCGAACTCGTTCATAGAAACGAAGCCAAGGTTTCTGTCTTTGATAGTGTGGTACAAGGTGGGGATGCTGTTTGGGAAGGAGTGCGTATTTATAAAGGTGCGGTCTTTATGTTAGAGAGACATCTAGATAGGTTATTGGAATCTGCACACGCTATGGCTTTTGAAAACATACCTTCGAAAAATGAGGTAAAAGAAAAATTGTTTGCAACTCTTAACGCAAACAAAATGTATGACGATGTCCACGTCCGACTCACACTCACACGGGGAGAAAAAATTACAAGTGGAATGGATCCCAGACTAAATTCCAAAGGCTTAAACCTTATTGTGTTAGCTGAATGGAAACCCCTTGTATACGATAACACAAATG
>Ga0115031_1002356_pt1 | contig 14071 bp, 11 predicted proteins | sample Maine_Asex4_meta_FD_87301 | JGI IMG/M metagenome (GOLD analysis project Ga0115031, IMG submission 87301) | Marine algal microbial communities from Maine, USA - Maine_Asex4_metaG | ecosystem: Host-associated > Algae > Red algae > Unclassified | place: Maine, USA | collected 2015-01-05 | reverse complement strand
TCGGGCAAGACCAAGGTGCTGATCGACCGGGTCGCGCGGCTGCTGCTGGGACACGAGGGGACGGCGCCGGACCCGTCGCGCATCCTGTGCCTGACCTTCACCAAGGCGGCGGCGGCGAACATGCAGAACAAGCTGTTCGAGCAGCTTGGTGAATGGGCATTGATGGAAGAGAAGGATCTTCGCCCTGCACTGAAAAAATTGGGCATGAATGAAACTATCGACCTGCGCGCGGCACGCACCCTCTTCGCGCAGGCGCTGGAGACCCCCGGCGGGCTGAAGATCCAGACCATCCATGCCTTCTGCGAGAGCCTGCTGCGGCGCTTTCCGCTCGAAGCCGGTCTCTCGCCCCACTTCGCCCAGATCGACGACGCCGAGGCGGGCGACATGCATGCGGAGGCGCTAGACCGGGTGCTGGCGCGGGCGGCGGCGGGGGGGGACGCGGCGCTGGCCGAGGCCGCGACCCGGGTGATCCACGAGGGGCAGGAATTCGGCATCCGCGCCCTCATCCCCGAAATCGTCCACAAACGCACGGTGTTCGAGGGCGATACCCCCGACCTGATCGCCGGAATGCAGGCCGCGCTGGGCGTGGCGGTCGGGGACAGCGAAGGCGAGGCGCTGGCGCGGTTCTTCTCCGAGACGCCCGTGGGCGACGTGAAGGCGCTGGCCGCCGCTTTCCGCAACGGCGGCGCGCGCGAGCAGAAGGCGGCGACCGAGATGGCCCCCCTGTTGCAGAGCGACCTGATGCGCGACTGGATGCAGGCGCTGGCCGTCGCCGTCCTCACTCAGAAGGGCGAGCCGAAGAAGATCGGCAGGGGCTTTCCGACCAAGGCCGTGATCCAGACCGACCCCGATCTGCCCGAAAAGATAGAGGCGTTCCAGGACCGGCTGACCGACCTTCAGACCCGGCTTTCGGCACTGGCCGCCGCCGACCGCTCTGCGCACATGATCGTCTTCGCCAAGGCGGTGCTGGAGGAGGTGGATGCGCTGAAGGGGGCGACCGACGGCCTCGATTTCGACGACCTGATCCGCCGGGCCGGGGCCTTGCTGAACGACCGGGAGGCGAGCGCGTGGGTGCGCTACAAGCTGGATGGCGGGGTCGATCACATCCTGGTGGACGAGGCGCAGGACACCTCGCCCGAACAATGGACCGTGATTTCGGCCATTGCGGAGGAATTCTTCGCCGGGACGGGCGCGCGCGACGTGCACCGCACGCTGTTCGTGGTGGGGGACGAGAAGCAGTCGATCTTCAGCTTTCAGGGGGCCTTGCCCGAGGAACTGGACCGCGTGCGCGAACGGTTCCGCGAACTGGTGGCGGGCAGGGGCGAAGGGCTGCGCGAGCCGCAACTGCTGCATTCCTTCCGCTCCGCCCCCGCCATCCTGACGATGGTGGACAAGGTCTTCGCGCAGGAGGCGGCGGTGCAGGGCCTGAACGCGCGCAACGAATCGCCCGAGCACCTCGCCTATCGCGCCGATGCCCCGGGCCGCGTCGAATTCTGGCCCCCCATCGGCCGCCTGCCCCAGGAAGACCCGCCCGACTGGTGGGAGCCGGTCGACACCCCCGCGCAGGAGGCCCCCGAGCTGCGGCTGGCGCGCGGGATGGTGGATCGCATCGCGGAATGGCTGGCCCCGGACAGCCCCGCCCGGGTGCGCGGGCGGCGGGTGCGCGCGGGCGACATCCTCGTGCTGGTGCGGACGCGCGGGGCCTTTGCCGAGGCGTTCATCCGCCTGCTGAAGGCACGCGGCATCCCGGTCGCGGGCAAGGACCGCATGACGCTGAACACGCAACTGGCCGTGCGGGATCTGATGGCGCTGGCGCGGTTCGTCCTGTTGCCGGATGACGACCTGACGCTGGCGACCGTGCTGCGCTCGCCCCTCGTGGGAGTGTCGGAGGAGGAGTTATTCACGCTGGCCAACGGGCGCGAGGGGCGGTTGTGGCGGTCGCTGTATCTGCACCGGGAGGAACCGGCCTTCGCGCGCGCGTGGGCCATGCTCGACGACATGCAGGACCGCGCCGATTTCCTGCGTCCCTACGATTTTCTGGAGCGCATCCTCACGCGCTACGGCGGGCGGGGACGGTTGCTGGACCGCCTCGGCATCCAGGCCGCCGACCCCGTCGACGAACTGCTCGCGCAGGCGCTCGACTACGAGACGCGCGGCATCCCGACCCTTCAGGGCTTCGTCGCGCGGATCGAGGACTCGACCGTCGAGATCAAGCGCGAGATGGAACAGGGCCGCGACGAAGTGCGCGTGATGACGGTCCACGGCTCCAAGGGGCTGGAGGCGAATGTCGTCTTCATGCCCGATATCTGCGGTCTGCCCCGGGCGGGGGCCGACGGGCGCGTCTTCGCGGTGGAGGGCGCACCGGTCTGGTCGCCCAGCGCAGGCACGGCCCCGGCACAGGTCAGGGCCATCAGCGAGGCGAAGCGGGCGCGCGATCTGGAGGAATACCGGCGGTTGCTCTATGTCGGCATGACCCGGGCGAAGGATCACCTGATCCTGTGCGGCTGGCACGGGGCCAGGCCCGAGAAGGAGCGCGACCTGCGCCCCGACAGCTGGGCCGCACTGGTGCAGGGGGCCTTCGGCGAGGGCGCGGTGCCGGGGCCGACCCCGCTGACGGACGCGACGGGCGAGCCGGTCGTCGCGCAGATCTACGAGACGGGCGGCACCGAGGCGCCCGAGGACGACGCGCCCGAAACCGGCCTGCCGACATCGCTGGCGCTCCCCCCCGACCTGCTGCGCGCGCTGCCCTCCGAAGGCAGCGCGCCGGTGCCGATCGCGCCCTCGCGCGTGGGGGCCGGGGCGGCGGAGCCGTTCGCGCCCCTGCCCCAGCCCAGCGAGAGCGAGGATGCCGAACCGCCGCTTTCCTCCGCCGAGCGCGGGACGGCGCTGCACCTGCTGCTGGAACGGCTGGCCGAAATCGCCCCGGCGGAGCGCGAGGGGGCGGCGCAGGCGATGCTGGGCGAGGCGGAACCCGAGATCGTCGCGCCTGCCCTGGCAGTGCTGGAGAACCCCGATTTCGCGTGGATGTTCGGCCCCGGCTCGATGGCCGAAGTGCCGGTGCAGGGTCCGGTTTCGGCGCTGGGCGGGCGCGCGATCCTCGGCACCATCGACCGGCTGGTGGTCGGGGAGGACGCCGTGCATATCGTGGATTTCAAGAGCGGCAGGCCATCCGACGGCGTCCCCCTGCCCTACCGGCGGCAACTCGCGCTGTACCACGCCGCCCTCGCGGATATCTTTCCGGGCCGCGAGGTCACCGCACATCTGGTCTGGATCGACGCGAACCGGGCCGAGCGGGTGGAGGCGGCAGCACTGGAGACGGCGCTGGCGGGGATGCTGGCGGACGGATCGCTCGATCACAAGGCGGTCCGTGGTTGATTTTCGCAGGTCGGATGCCTAGCTTCCCCTCTCCCGAGTCCCCGGGGACCATCAAGGAGAGATAGCATGGCGCTCAAAGATGTATCGGATGCGAGCTTCGAAGCCGACGTCCTGAAATCCGACAAGCCGGTCGTCGTGGATTTCTGGGCCGAATGGTGCGGCCCCTGCAAGCAGATCGCCCCGGCGCTGGCCGAGATCGAGGCCGAGATGGGCGACAAGGTGACCATCGCGAAGGTGGATATCGACGCCAACCCCAATACGCCCTCGCAATACGGCGTGCGCGGCATCCCGACGCTGATGATGTTCAAGAACGGCGAACTGGTCGATTCGCGCACCGGCGCGCTGCCCAAGGGCCGCATTCTCGAATGGATCAACGAGAACTCGTAAGCGGCGCGTTTCGATACCTGCCCCGGCCTTGAGCCGGGGCCTTCTTCAACCCGCGATATGCGCGACTATTGCACTCGACGGAAGGAGGCCCCGGATCAAGTCCGGGGCGGAAAAATACCCCCTACATCCCCTCCGGACCCCGGCTGATCGCGGCCACGCCGGTCCGGCTCACGTCGACCAGGCCCAGCGGGCGCATCAGGTCGACGAAGGCGTCGATCTTCGACGGTGCGCCCGTGACTTCGAAGACGAAGCTTTCCAGCGACGCATCGACCACCTGCGCGCGGAACGCATCCTTCACCCGCAGCGATTCGACCCGATGATCGCCGGTATTGGCGACCTTCACGAGAGCCAGTTCGCGCTGCACGCTCGGCCCCTCGCTCGTCAGGTCGCGGACGCGGTGGATGGGGATCAGGCGGTCGAGCTGCGCCTTGATCTGCTCCAGAACCATCGGCGTACCCGTCGTCACGACGGTGATGCGCGAGCGGTGGCCGGTATGGTCGGTTTCGGCGACCGTCAGGCTCTCGATATTGTAGCCGCGCCCGGAGAACAGGCCGATGACGCGCGCCAGGACGCCCGCCTCGTTATCGACCAGCACCGACAGCGTGCGCCGCTCCTCGCCCTGCTTGAGGGCCGGGCGCAGGTGATAGGCACTATGGCTGGAGCTGCCGCGTTTGAGGTCCATTAGGCGTTACTCCTGCTCGAAGAATCCGGCATCCGCGCAGGCGGGCAGTCCGGCAAGGGGGAAGAAGACGGCGATATCGTCGCCGCACGCACCGGAGGCCTGCACGGCGGGCGGCGCGACCCGGCCCGTCAAGCCGTCGAGCGTGTCGGGGACCTCTTCGGTCAGCGGGCGCAGCGCCTCGGCGGGGATGCCGACGGGCCGCGCAGGCGTGACGCGGATCGACATGAGGGAGGAGACGAAGAACGTATCGTCCTCCCACACGCCGTTCGGGTCGATCAGATTGGGCATCAGCACGCCGGTCTTCGGCTGATAGGACAGCGGCACCGGGATTTCGCCGGTGCACAGATACGCCCCCTCGAACGCGCCGGTCAGGCTGGCCGGGGCCAGCCCCCCTTCGCAGGGGAGAGAGGTCAGACCGTCCGGCCCGATGCGGGTGCGCACGCCCAGGATGGCATAGCCGTCGCCGGATTCCTGAAGGAACCCGAAATCGGAGGCCGTCTCGATCGTCTCGCCGCCGACGATCACCTCGAATGCCCGCAGATCCGCCGCCGGGCCACCATTCCCGGGGCGCACGAGGACGAGGGTGGCCTCATCGGCGTCGGCCTGCTGCGCGGTTGCCCCGCCCGTGAAGGCGAGGGAGAATGCGAGGATTGCACCGCAAAGCATCCCTGCCCCGGCCTTGCGCCGGGACCTGTCCGAGCGGAGAGAGGCACCGGCGCAAGGCCGGGGCAGGCCGGCATGCATCAGGCGCATCACACCAGCACCGCGCCGTCGCTCTCGATGGCCTTCGAGATATCGCCGCCGCCCGCACGGCTGCCCAGCAGCATCTCGTTATGCGCCTTGCCGCTCGGGATCATGGGGAAGCAGTTCTCGTGCTTCTCAACCAGACAATCGAAGATCACCGGGCCGTCATAGGCGATCATCTCGGCGATGGCGTCGTCCAGATCCCCGGGCTTGTCGCAGCGCATCCCGCCGCAGCCGAACGCCTCGCCCATCTTCACGAAGTCGGGCAACGCCTCGGAATAGCTCGACGAATACCGCTCGCCATGCAGCAACTGCTGCCACTGGCGGACCATGCCGAGGCGTTCGTTGTTGAGGATGAAGATCTTGATCGGCAGCTTGTACTGCACCGCCGTCGACATCTCCTGCATCGTCATCATGAAGCTGGCCTCGCCCGCGACATCGACGACGAGGCTGTCGCGATGCGCCATCTGCACGCCGACCGCCGCCGGAACGCCGTAACCCATGGTCCCGAGGCCGCCGGAGGTCATCCAGCGGTTCGGCGCGTCGAACGGGATGTACTGCGCCGCCCACATCTGGTGCTGGCCGACTTCGGTGGTGACGTAGTAATCGCCGTGCTTCTTCATCGCCTCGGCCAGACGCTCGACCGCGTATTGCGGCTTGATGATCGTGTCCGACCCTTCGTACTCGAAGCATTTGACGGCCTGCCATTCGGCAATCTGCCCCCACCACTTCTTGACGCCCGCCTTGTTCGTCTTGGCCCCGCGCGAGCGGAAGATGCGGGTCATGTCCTCCAGAATGTGGCCGACATCGCCGACGATGGGCACATCGGCGCGGACGTTCTTGTTGATGGAGGAGGGATCGATATCGATGTGGATCTTCTTGGACTTCGGCGCGAAGGCATCCAGCCGCCCCGTGATCCGGTCGTCGAAGCGCGCGCCGACGCAGATCATCACGTCGCAATCGTGCATCGCCCAGTTCGCCTCGTAGGACCCGTGCATCCCCAGCATCCCCAGCCACTTGTCGCCCGAGGCGGGATACGCGCCCAGCCCCATGAGCGTGGAGGTGACCGGGAACCCCGTCGCCTCGACCAGATCGCGCAGCAGTTGCGAAGCGTGAGGACCGGAATTGATGACGCCGCCGCCGGTATAGAACAGCGGGCGCTTGGCCCCCTCCATCAGTTCGACCGCCGCCTGGATCGCCGCCGTGTCGCCCTTGACCTTGGGCTGATAGGCGTTGGGCTTGATATTGCGCGGGCCGACGTATTTGCCGGAGGCGAACTGCACGTCCTTGGGGATGTCGATCAGCACCGGGCCGGGGCGGCCGTTGGTGGCGACGTAGAACGCCTGGTGCATCGTCTCGGCCAGATCGTCCGTGTCCTTCACCAGCCAGTTATGCTTGGTGCAGGGGCGGGTGATGCCGATGGTATCGGCCTCCTGAAAGGCATCGTTGCCGATCATGAAGGTCGGGACCTGACCGGTCAGGCAGATCAGCGGGATCGAATCCATCAGCGCGTCCTGCAACCCCGTGACCGCATTGGTCGCGCCGGGGCCGGAGGTGACGAGGACGACGCCGGGCTTGCCGGTCGAGCGGGCATACCCCTCGGCGGCGTGCGTCGCGCCCTGCTCGTGGCGGACGAGGACGTGCTCGATCTCGTGCTGCTTGAACAACTCGTCATAGATGGGCAGCACCGCGCCGCCGGGATAGCCGAAGACCACTTCGACACCCTGATCGATCAGCGCTTTGATGACGATCTCGGCACCGGTCATGGTGCTGGATTTGGGGTTCGTGGGCATCGGTCTTTTCCTTCTTCGGTCTTCCGGGCTTTCGGTCCTGCGGGCAGTACAGGCGTAGACAGGTATTGTTAGTTTCAGGCATAAAAAAAGGCCCCACCGGGACCTGAACAGCGCATCGTCGTCGGAACGGTCAGACCGTCCGGGCCACGATGCGCACACCTACTACGAGAATCGTCATATTCGATTTCCTTAACATCTAGACCGTTTGCGTAGCGAAGGCTAGGGAGGGGGTCAAGCCTGAAATGACGTGCGCGTCGTTTGGCGCAAGGAGAGCAGACCGATGAGCACGGCCACCGCCTTCACCCACGCTATCGTGCGCGCCCCCGCCGCGAGCGTCACCGACGGCCTGCGCGCGGTGGATGCCGGAACGCCGGATGCGGGGCAGTTCGTCGCGGACCATGCCGCCTATGTCGCGGCCCTGCGTGCGGCGGGGGCCGAGGTGATCGCCCTGCCCGCGCTGGAGGACTTCCCCGACTCGGTCTTCGTCGAGGATGCGGCGCTGTGCCTGCCGCAAGGGGCCGTCGTCCTGCGCCCCGGCGCGCCCTCGCGGCTGGGCGAGGCGGCGGCGATGGCCCCGGCCCTGCGCGCGCTGTACCGGCGGGTCGAGACGGTGACGGAGGGGTTTATCGAGGGCGGCGATATCCTCGTGACCAATACAGAAATCCTCGTCGGCCTCTCCGCCCGCACCGATGCCGCCGGGGTCGCCGCCCTGCGCGCGATCGTCGAGCCGTGGGGACACACGGTGCGCGAGTTGGCCACCCCGCCGGACGTGCTGCATTTCAAGACCGATTGCGGGCTGCTGGATGGCGGGACCGTGCTGGCCACCGACCGGCTGGCCGCGTCGGGATGCTTCGACGGCTACCGCGTAATTCCCGTGGCGGCGGGCGAGGAGGCCTGCGCGAACTGCGTCCGGTTCAACGACGTGGTGCTGTTCCCGGCGGGCCATCCGCAGACGGCGGCACGCCTGCGCGCGGAGGGGTACGAACTGGTCGAACTGCCCAACGACCAGGCCGCGCTGATCGATGGCGGGATGTCGTGCCTGTCGTTGCGGTTTACGCCATTATGATTGCACGGTAAGACGGCTGCATGTGGGAGTGGATCGTAACAAACGTGACTTTCGACCGAATTGTCGGCATTCTGAGCCTTCTTGCGTCGCTTGCGGCCCTGTGGGCGGCACGAACGGCGCGGCAAGTGGCAAAGGAAACGCAGGAGCAAATTGGAGTCATTCGGTTTTCTGACGAAATAGCAAAACTTCGGCGATCAACCGAGATATTGCGAAATGCTGCCCGAAAGGGAAACTGGGATCATGCTCGCGAGCAGTGCGATGAACTTCTCGCCAAAGCGGCGGAATTAGGCGGAAGATTCGAAGAAGCGGACCGTGAAGCTCGAGGCACAAAAACAACTCGCTTTGCCATCGAGGTTCGCTTGATAGCAAGAGAGTTTGAAGCAGCTCTTGTCGAAACCGAAGCGGAGGGCGATATGAGCACTGCACATCGATTAATAGCCAAACAAATCGAGATATTATCGAAAGTGTACGGCTTAGCAAAGGAAGAGATGGAGGCTGAAATTGGAAAAACGTGACGTAAAAAGCCTCGATACGAAACGAATCGAAGTTATTGAAAGCCTAATACAAGCCTCAGAAACGAGTCGCCTGCAATGGTTAGCACTAGGCAACGATGTATATTATGCACAAGCGAACATGATGGCAGTTCGGGCAAGTAACAAATTACACGCAACACACACAACAAAGCGTATGAATAGGTTAGAAATTATTGATGCAGACGGCGATGTATTAGATAGTTTCGCTTATGTATCCGATGCAGACAGCGTAATTGGGAATAAGTTAAGACAGCTATTGTCTACTGCAATGGCATCAATAGACAATGAAAGAGCGCGTGATCTCGATCGCTTTCTCGAAGATCTGCGCGCATGATCATCGCCAACGACGCCCCCCTGACCCTGATCGCCGGACCGTGCCAGATGGAGACGCGGGACCATGCGATAATGATGGCGGGGGGGCTGAAGGAAATCTGCGAAAGCCTCGGTATCCCGCTGATCTTCAAGGCGAGTTACGACAAGGCGAACCGTACGTCCATCCACGGCAAGCGGGGCATCGGGCTGGAGGGGGCGCTGCCGGTCTTCGCCGAGATCCGCGACACGCTGGGCCTGCCCTGCGTCACCGACGTGCACGAGGTCGCGCATTGCGCGCCGGTGGCGGAGGTGTGCGACGTGTTGCAGATCCCCGCCTTCCTGTGTCGCCAGACCGATCTGCTGGTGGCCGCCGCACGGACGGGCAAGGCGGTGAACGTCAAGAAGGGGCAGTTCCTGGCCCCGTGGGACATGAAGAACGTCGTGAACAAGGTGCGCGAGGCGGGTAATCCGAACGTCTGGGCGACCGAGCGCGGGGCGAGTTTCGGCTACAACACCCTCGTCGCCGACATGCGCTCGATTCCGACGATGAAGGCGCAATGCGCCTGCCCCGTCGTCTTCGACGCGACGCATTCGGTGCAGCAGCCCGGGGGTCTCGGCGGCGCGTCGGGGGGGGATCGGACGATGGCTCCGCTGCTGGCGCGCTGTGCGGTCAGCCTCGGGATCGCGGCGGTGTTCATCGAGACGCATCAGGACCCCGACAGCGCCCCGTCGGACGGGCCGAACATGATCCCGCTGGATCAGATGCGGGGGGTGCTGGAGACGCTGATGGCGTTCGACCGGCTCGCGAAAGCCTGAGATCGGGCACGGCCCGGATCGTTTGCCGGTCTCACGACGCCACCCGCCCCTCGATCGCCCGTTCGACCGCCGCGATGCGCTTGGCGTTCGCCGGGTGGCTGGCGAGCCACTCGATGGGCGGGCCGCCGCCATCGCCCAACCGGTCCAGCTTCTCCAGCAGCGTGACGCTGGCGCGGGGGTCGAAGCCGGAACGCTGCATCAGCGCCACGGCGAAGGCATCGGCCTCGTATTCGTCGCGGCGGCTCAGGCCCATGTGCAAGAAGCGGGACAGATACTGCACCCCCGCCCCGATCACGCCGGTCAGGACGCGGGGCAGGAACACCCCCGCCGCCGCCTTGGCCGCCATCTCGACCTTCCATGCCTTCTTGCGCCGGTCGATATGGCCCAGCGCGACATGGCCGATCTCGTGGGCGATGACGGCGGCCAGTTCGTTGACGGTGAAATCGCCCTTGCGATAGCGGTCGAACAACCCGCGCGTCAGCACGATGCGGCCATCGGGGGCGGCGAGACCGTTGATCCCCTCCTGCTCGTAGATCGCGACGCGGATATCGTCGACACCCATGGATTGCCGGAACCGTTGCAGCGCCGAGAGGAGCGGGCCGCTGTCGAGGGGCGTGCTCTTGCGGTCCAGATCCTTCAGCAGGCCCTTTTCGGAGCTGTGCATCGAGTACCAGGCCCAGGCCAGCATCGCGAGAATCGGTAGCAGTTTGAACAGCATGGGGCCTCCCGTTGCGCCCGGTTGCAGGCAGGGTACAGGATGGGGAGGGAACCCGGGAACATCAAGGGGAAGAACGATGGCCGTGCTGCGACTCGATGCCGGGTCAGGGGCCGGGGCCGGGGGATATGCGCTGGCCCTGTTCGTCGCGGCGCGGGGGGGGTGCGGTCGCGGGGATGCGGCGCAGGCGCTGCTGCGCGCGCGACCCCGGCGGGAGCGCGCTGTCCGGCACGACCGTCATGTACCGGGCGCTCCGGCGCTACTCGCCCGCTTCGGCTTCCGCAAGCTGACCGTCCTCGCCGAACAGGGCGTCGAGATACCAGTCGAGGGCGGTCACGACGATGTCGTCGACCGAACAGCCCATCCGGGCGGATACCTGCGCGAGAGTGGCGGCGCGGCCTGCGTCGAAGGTGATCGACAGGGGCGCGCCGTCCTCGTCGCCGGATGCGGGTTCCGGTTCCGGCTCCGAATCGTCCACTGCGGCGACGTCGTCGGGCAGGTTGGGAACGGAAGCGGCCCTGGCGGCAGCCCTCTTTTCTTCCGCGAGGGCGATTTCGCGTTCGAAGGCGTCGATATCGATATCGGTGCCGAATTCCGTGAGATCCGGGTCGTCCGCGTCGAAGGACAGGGGATCGGTATCCGCCTCGTGCTCCGGCAGATCGTCCGGGCCGTCGATGTCGGGGGCGACCCCGGCGGGCGTGTCCGGTTCTTCGGGCAGGGCGATGGCGGCGGGATCGGGTTCACCGGATTCAGGGTCGGCCGAATCGGATTCAGGCAGGTCGGACTCGGGCAGGTCGGATTCGGGGGCGACCGGTTCGGCGCGATCTTTTTCCTCGTCCGCATCGTCGAACGACCCGATGATCGAATCGAAGGATTCCGTGTCCCCGCCCTCCTGCGCAGGCGAGGCCTCCCCGGCGAAGGAGGCGAGGAACCGGTCATCCTCGCGCACCGGATCGGCCCAGCGGTCGCGGATATCGACGTCGCGGCCCTTGGCGGCAGGCGCGGGGTCCGGCGTGTCGGCGACGGCAGACGCGGAGGGTGCCTCGCTCGTCGCCGCGATCTTCGAACTGTCCGGCACGATGCCCAGAGCCTCGAAATAGGCGCTCAGGCTCTCGGGATCGGAGTCTTCCGTCTTCGCGGCGGAGGGCGGGGGCGTCCCGGTGACGGGATCGGATGCGGCGGGCGCGGGCGACGTGTCGGCACCCTCCTCCTCCCCGTCGAACAGGACGTCGAGATCCAGCGTATCCCTCTCGTCGGCGGACGAGACGGCCTTGGCCTTCATGCCGCTCCTGAGGTTCCTAAGACGTGCAAGCCTGTCCAGCTTGCCGGCACCATCGGCCATGAGAGTCTCCATGATCCCGTGCGAAGCGAGTCGTTCGCGGTCACGGATTTCTAGCGCCCCCATGCTTAACGTCGGGTGAAAGGCCGTCAGATGCCCGGTTGCGGCGTCGCGGCGCGGCCGTCGCGGCGGATGCTGTCCCACGCCGCATTGATCGAGGCGAGGCGCTGTTCCGTCAGGCGCACGGCCTCGGGGGGCAGGCCCTCGCCCTGCAGGCGGTCGGGGTGCAGGCGCGCCGCCAGCCTGCGCCAGTGCCTGCGGATTTCGGCCAGCGGCATGTCGGGCGACACGCCCAGCAGGTCGTAGGACGACCGGTCCCGGGCGGGCAGGTTGCGCAGGCGCACCTCCTCGAACACGGAATCGGGCAGGTCGAAGATTTCGGCGACGGTTTCCAGGAACAGGATCTCGTTCTCGTGCAGCGCCCCGTCCGCCTGCGCGATGTGGAACAATCCGTCGAGCAGGGTTTCCAGCACCTCGCCCCGCCCCGCGAACATCCGGGCGATCCGGCGGGCATAGAGGTCGAAGCCCGCCACGTCCTGCCGCGCCAGATCGTAGAGCCGCTCCACATCGGGCAGGTCGGCATCGTCGATGCGGAACACCTCGCGGAAGGCCAGCACCTCGTCGCGGGTGACGCGCCCGTCGGATTTGGCCATCTTCGCGCCCAGCGCCACGACGGCCATGGCGAAGGCATCGCTCGCCTCCGCCGGACAGCCCGTGCCGAAGAAGCCGGACAGCTTTCCGCCCAGCGTGCCGACACTCTCCCACAATCGCCTCCAGAGCGTCATGGCGGTCAGAGGGTCCGGCGGTCGTCGATCACCTTGCCGTCGTTCGGCAGGGTTTCGGAGCCGGTGAAGCGCACATCCCCGCGCAGGCGGCATTCGCGGGTCAGCGTCTCCTCCACCGCCGCCGCATCGCCCTGCCCCTCGCAGAGCAGCACCATCGAATCGCGCCCCTCGTCCTCGGTGACCTCCAGCCGCACGCGGCCCAGGCCATGCGCCCTGGCGACCCGGGCAACCTGTTCGGGGTGGACGAACAGGCCCTTGATCTTGGTGGTCTGGTCGGCGCGGCCCATCCAGCCCGCGAGGCGCATGTTGGTGCGGCCCGTGGGGCAGGGACCGGGCAGTATCTTTGACAGGTCGCCGGTCGCGAAGCGGATCATGGGATAGGCCGGGTCGAAGGTGGTGACGACCACCTCGCCGACCTCGCCCGCCGCCACCGGGTCGCCGGTGCCGGGGCGCACGATCTCGACGATCACGTCCTCGTCCGTCACCAGCCCCTGCTGCGCCTCGGTCTCGTAGGCGATCAGGCCCGCATCGGCGGTGCCGTAGGCCTGCTGCACCCGGATGCCCCGCGCCGTGTACCACTTGCGCAGGGCCGGAAAGAGCGGGCCGCCCGACACCAGCGCCCGGGTCACGGTCGTGACGGGGCGCTTGTCCTCGTCGGCGGCTTCCAGGATCGTGCGCAGGTAGTCCGGCGTGCCGACATAGGCGGTCGCCCCGAAGCGGCGCATCGCGTCGGCCTGGGACGCCGTGTTCCCCACTCCGCCGGGGAAGACCGCCGCCCCCACCGCCCGCGCAGCCCCGTCGACCATGAAGCCCGCCGGGGTCAGATGGTACGAAAAGCAGTTATGCACGATATCCCCGCGCCCGATCCCCACCGCGCGCAAGGCCCGGGAGAAGCGCCATTCGTCGCCGCTCCCCCCCGTCTGCGGCTCGGCGATCGGGCCGGGGGACAGGAACAGGCGCGCCATCGCGGCGGCCTCGTCGCGGGCCACGCCGCCGAAGGGGGGCTGCGCCTCCTGCAGGGCGATCAGGTCGGATTTGCGCAGCACCGGCAGCGCGGCCAGATCGGCCCGCTCCCGCAATCCGGACGCCTGCACCTGCGCGAGGGTGGCCCCGTAATGCCGCGTTTCGGCCTGCGCACCCTGCACGGTCGCGCGCAATGCGTGCATCAGCGCGGCCTCGCGGTCGTCGGACGAGCGGGTCTCGCGGGGGTCGATCTCACTCATGGCGGCGTCCTCGGTCGGGATTCGATGGGTCAGCGTAGAGCGCCCGGAGAGGCGGGGACAGCGGGAATTCGAGAAATCGACCGCATGGCGGGCATGGCCCCCGCGATATTCGCGCTTGTCGTCCCGCGCGCACTCTTGTGTAACGACAGGAGGACATGCGGAGGGACGACGATGACGGCCTATCGACCACGGGACGACGCTTTCGAGGCGCGGGTGCGGGACAGCTTCTCGCGCGGGGCGATCCTGAAGGTTCTGGGGACGCGGATGAGCCGGTGCGAACCGGGCTTCGTCGAGCTGAGCC
>Ga0115031_1002354_pt1 | contig 14077 bp, 17 predicted proteins | sample Maine_Asex4_meta_FD_87301 | JGI IMG/M metagenome (GOLD analysis project Ga0115031, IMG submission 87301) | Marine algal microbial communities from Maine, USA - Maine_Asex4_metaG | ecosystem: Host-associated > Algae > Red algae > Unclassified | place: Maine, USA | collected 2015-01-05 | reverse complement strand
TGCCCACAAGACGGTCTTCAAAGAAAAAAAAAAATCCTGGTCAGCCCCAATGGCGACCCAACACAGCACTCAGTGAGGGTATGTAATCTGCGCTCTTCTTCATGGTTGCATGACAATGAGGAAAGAAGCAAGGGAAGGTGTTGCAGAGTGGGGCCGTGGGGGGGGGGAAGCGGGTGGCGGCAATGGGAAAGATGGGGTGGCAAAACGTCTCTTGAGAGGCACCAGAACACAGCTGGGATCGATCGCATATGTGCCCCTCCGCCGATTGTCGAAGCCAGGACACACCAGAGACGCGCCCCGTTTCCCAGCGCTTCCCGGAGTTTGCGACCAGTTTCCTTGCGTCTCAGCCTGGACCCGGACAAGACTCGGTCACATTTCTGTGGACTGCGTCCGTATCGGCCCCTTTGGCCCCAGATGCCCTGTGATGCGGATTATGACTCCCAGCGTGCAAGACAATTATGTCTGAGCACGCTCCCATTGAGAACTACGAGGGGGACAGAGGACTGGATTACCATGCGCCGGGCTGCAAACAGGACAGCTGTTGGAATGACATGCGCGCAAGGTGTCAAAGATTTGAAAACCCTCCGTCATGATGCGTCAACGGCCGATTTTAGGTCTTCAACACGAGGTCTCATAGGTCACTGAAAGATCGGCATGACAAATATTCATTAAGTTATGAACTGTATAGTTGCTCGATGCACTTGTGTTCCTGTTCGGATCGGCCAAAATTGGGCATACTGCAATACATGTTGCTACTTGTTGTCTGTTGAGTAGGGTTGCACACGATGCCCCTGTTTCGGGAGCGTCAGGGGCGCGCGACGGATAAAACGCCTTACTGACGCCCAATTAGGCAGACAAAACGCCCTCACGACGCCCCAAGTAGCACCCTCAATATTCGCAATACAAGTCAGGTGGCACCCAAACTATGCTCTCATGTGTATTGTTTGTATCAAGACTGTGTGAGCACCCAGTCTTGATGCAAACAATACATATTGCTGATCCCCGAATTTTGTCCTGGGGGACAGAGACAGGGACTGACTCTGAATACGAGCACTCTATTGGTTTGAAACGACAGTAAGAAGGCATCGAAGCCAATAGAAAGCCCGCGTTCGGAGCCGAGACCTTGCATCCGTCAGAAATCACTGTCCGTTGCCGCTTGATTCGCATTTCTTGGCACGGAGCAAGCTGCCCACGCGAGATCTTGAGATTTTCTACTGTCTTCTCGCCAGAAGTGCAGAAAAGAAGAGGAGCTGATGTTGATTTCCAGGCTGTATGGGCACATGTAAGCAATCAGGAGCACCAAACCAGTCACAGAGGCGCATCTGATTGGTGGAGAGAGTCGGCCCGCAAGTCAGTCTCTGTCCACCAGGAGAAAATTCGGGGATCAGCAATATGAGAGCATATTGCTGATCCCCGAATTTTGTCCTGGGGGACAAAGACAGAGACTGACTCTGACTAAGAGCACTCTATTGGTTTAAAACGACAGTAAGAAGGCATCGAAGCCAATAGAAAGCCCGCATTCTGTGCCAGGACCTTGCGTCGAGCAGAACTCACTGTTTGTTGCTGCATGATCCGCTTTTCTTGGCACGGAGCGAGCTGCCCACGCGAGATCTTGAGATTTTCTACTGTCTTCTCGCCAGAAGTGCAGAAAAGAAGAGGAGCTGATGTTGAATTACAGGCTGCATGGGCACATGTAAGCAATCAGGAGCACCAAGTCAGTCCCAGGGGCGCATCTGATTGGTGGAGAGAGTCCGTCCGCAAGTCAGTCTCTGTCCACCAGGACAAAATTCGGGGATCAGCAATAGTGGGACAGGCACATGCTTGTTCCCAACAAAGGTGCACAGCCGCCACCTGCTGAATCATGTAGACCCCCCTGAACACTTTCTCTTCGCGACGCCTTCCTGACGCCCTTTTGAGTTGGGGCGTTAGGGGCGCACGACGCCCAAATGACGCCCTAGTGACGCCCTTGATGACGCCCATAACGACGCGCCGGGCGCTCTGAGAAACCCTACTGTCGAGCCAGTCCCACCTCGCTACAGCGCAGCGGGCCCAATTCCAGGCACGTGCGTGCAATGCCCTAGCCTTCAGGGCGGTGGCGCGCTCGGCGACGCATCGACACGGAGCACGCCTGTTGAGAGTGTGGTGGTGTGGTAGCGGTGTGTATCTTGTTTTTCTGTCTCTCTCCTCCCTGGCCTCACCGCCGACTGCTTATCTACCTACCGGCAGTGCCGTGGTCGTCCATCTGGCCCTCGCCCGCGCGTGTGCCCGCCTGTTGCTCAGGCTGGCCCCAAACGCCCACACCCGACGGCGTGCTCCGCGCGCCCAGGCTTGCACGCGGCTCCGCCACGTGCCCCTCAGCGCCCGTTGCGCTGGCGCCCCCTCGTGCGCTCGTGCTCCCACGTAGCGCCACAGTGGCGGCAGCCGCCACGCGGCTCCGCCCCCGCGACCCCCGGTGTTGCGGCTCCCACGCAATCCATCGCCAACGGTCGTGTCGGCCGGTCCAATCTGGACCCGGCCACAGGCAATTTCCCAACCCTGGGGAAATTGCTCCGCCCGGTTGAGCTACCGTAATCTCACTTTCAACAACGCCGGCCGGCTTCATAGCCGCGAGCACGCACGGGGGCACGTACAACCACGTTGCCGTGGCGGGGGGCGCGTGGGGCGGGGAAAGGGGTGCCACCGCCGCCACCGCAGCGGCGGCAGCCCGCCGGCGTCGCGCGACGCCGACCAGAGGGGCCGTCACTCTGCCGCGCAGCGCACCTGCGCATGGCGGGCGGGGCGGCCGACGAGGCGCACGGGCGGGCGTGTGGGACCGACCGCCGCGCGACGGGGCGCCTTCAACCGCGCCGCTCGATGGCGTCAAAAATTGTCGACGAGCCGCCGCTACAGAAGCTGGCGCGCAGGCACGATCACCCGCGGGTCATCGTGGGCGCGTCAAGCCCCTAAGTCGCTGCGCGCGGTCGCCGCGCGCAACTCGGGGCGGTGGGGGGGGGCAGGGGGGCAGACGCCCTGTGACCCTTGTGGCAGGACGGTCCTTCTCAGCCACGTAACTATATTCGCTTTTAGTGTCATGGCGACCCTTCCAACGCTGACACGCCTTCAGCTCCTTGAGGAAACGAAAACAGACTGCCACCTCTGGAACGGAGAGCAAGTCCCGTGATCCAAGTATATGTGTGCATCACTACACTTTGAGAGCACCCTGTCCTGAAGGCCAGGGAAAGCTGTCGTCAAGAGCAGGTCTGCTTTTGCGTGTCTTGCGACGAACAGCTACTATGCAGACCGCCCTGGGGCTCTGTCAAGGCTGAACTTTTCCAGAAAGGGCGCCAGAATCATCTGTTCGCCGGGATAGATGCATTCCCACTCGAAAAAAGAGAGACACTGCTTGAGAAGTATGTGATTCAACCTTCTAGAAAGAGAGGGACACGGAGAAGCATCGATGGCTCTGCTAGCAGGCGCTATGTGTGGAGTGAGGCACGATTCCTGAGCTGGCAAACAAAAATATGCAAGGAGCTCGCATGGGATGGCCTCTGAGAGGCTGTCAAGGGGGGTCGATCTGATTTTTGCACAGGAATTCTGATTCTTCAAACAGGAACACGGGCTTCCAAGAGGCTCAAAACAGGTGAAAACAGACGTGCTTTTGACGACGGTTCTGGGCCCGCTGCGCAGGTTCTTCTGAGCTTGTAGCATATCTCTGCTCGCAATTGGCAAATTGCCACTGGTAGCCCCCTTGAATGGCTGAATCCACGGATTTGTGTGACTCGGCTTGTGGCAAGCCCTTTGGGGGGTTACTTCAGCATTGTTCTTTTTATTGTTTGCTTGCCTGTCCTATCTGTTTGCCGGCACTCATTACGATCGATTGATCGGATGGTCGATCGACCAGTGCCGTTGTTTGTATCGAACCACCGTGGGTCCGGGGTCGCCGTCGTGGGCACCACCCGGCTCCCCATCGGATGCCCTTCAACAAAAGGTCTTTCTTCCTCGCCGCGACGTCGATAGAACTCGCTTTATTGCTTGGCTACGGTCGGTCCCAATACACTGGTAATTGATCCAACATTTTTAATACCACAGAGCTGGCACACTCTCAGAAAGACTCTGGGAAGAGCTCTGCAGGCCATCCTGTCAGTTGATCGTACTTGTCACCGCCATCCCTACTGATGCGCCAGCAAGCGCGCCTTCGCCGTCTGTATGAATGCCGCCATCGCAGGCAGGGCAGCGGCAGCGACAGAGGTCGTAACGGCAGCAGGGCAGACGCCTTCGCACCAGCGGCACGCCCTGGGCACGACGGTGGCTGCTCGCCGCGCGATGCGTGAGGTAGGTGGCTATGTCGGCGACGCCCGTGCCAGCGGCTGGTGGTGGAGATGTGTGTTTTTCGATCGCGGAGCGAGCTCCACATTGCGGCTACAAGTGACACTATACTTTAGAATTCTCAGGTTTTTTGTGCAGTGCCGAACGGAGCTAAAGGTATTCAAATGTCGAGGCCTCCAGGGCCGCTTAGTTCAGAAGTAGCCTGTCAATTCATGCGGACTGCCCCTGAAAGAGCGATTTCGTGCAAGGCTCTCTGTTCTGCTCCAAAGTACCTGACATTCGTCCTTGGATAGATACAAGTGCTTCGCGACAAGGAGAGAAGCATGAAGATCGCAGGGAGCACCATCAGAAGGAGGTCATCAAAGAGCATAAGACTTTTAATCTCATCTTGCAAACTCGTCTTGACGAGATAAGACTTTTCAAAAAAAGCGCCACACATGCACTTGCTTTTCGGAAGCGCACTCAGACATGACTTTGGCCTGGACGACAAGATCACGTCGTCTGAAATCCGGCTGTTAGGGAAATTCAGAAGTCGATTGGGGCGTGCATACGACGGCACGCGTGCACCCCCAGTTAAGGGCGGTCTTCTGGATCGTGAGGCCTGCCAATTGGTCGAGAGCGCCAGAAAAGGGGTATTCTTCTATTTCGATGTCGTACAGAGAAGCATGAACGGACACCTTCCAGGCAACAGAAAAAGGGGCCTTCAAGCTCAAAAGATGCGCGTTTTTGTCTCTTACATTGTTGTGTGTTTTTCTGTCCTGAAAGCCCATCGTCACACTTTACCTCACGGCCTTGAAGCCAGAACGCCGGGAAGTTTTGGTCTGAAAGGGTGCGCGTGGTGCCCAAGGCTGGGATCGCTGCTCAGCACCATACATTTGTTACGGAGTTAGGCACCGTCCGCGGTACTACCCGTACACTATGGAGGATGGGCGACATTTCTATTGTAGCCATGAGAGGCACTTGTGCACCTGAGCGTGGAATGCTAATTCGTGTTCTGCGCATGAATATTTCATGCCTTGAAAAATCAAAGTTGTGTCGCGGTGTCTGTAGCATTCACGCCGCGCCAGCAGAATCGCTATTCCAAAAAGTAAGGATCATGCCATTCCACACATCCTGGCTGTCCGTGAATAACGGGTTTCTTGTACCCCCGGTCGAGCACTTGGACTCCATCCTTCGATGCCTGGTGAAACTCTCAGCGGAAGCAACCGTAGTCATCCCACAATGGACCAACACCAGTTGGTTCACTACAGCCATACGCGCATGTTTCGAGTACCAAGTTCTTGTATGAACAGAAGCGAGGGATAAGAATCCCACACAATGGGCCATGCTGGCCTGCCACTTCCTTTATCGCTATGATGATTAACAGGAAACTGAGAAGTGGAAAACATCATGTCAAACGACCAACACCAACCAGACGACACCGAGAGGTCTGTTGCCAGAGAGCACCCGAGGAAGACTGCCTTCGTCCAATTGCGCAACAAGCGGCAAATCGAGTCGGCCGCCGCCTCTAAGGTCTCGTTCCCGCGCACGGGGAACAGCAGTGTGGTGGTTTACACCAAGCGGTGGAACAAGTGCAAATGCACTTGGTAGCGAAAGACTTCGTTGCAAAACCACATGACCTCGTAAACACGGCGCTGAGGCCCTTGGTTCCCGAAGAACGGGTCTGCGTGGAACTCGGCCACGCGGTCACCAACATGGTTGGCTTTCCCGGGCTCGGTCAACATGTCAACGAAGCCCGACAGGGCCTCGTACCGCGCGTGAATACGCCGGGTATGCGCGCGAGCGCAGTTGCGGACGCAAGCGTCGTAAAGACGCTGGTCGGCGATGGCCGGAATCGCGTCGATCACCTCGACAGGGTCCACGTGCGCGTATTGCGAGCCGCAAGGGTCGAACTGGCGTGACATCTTCAGGTCCGTGGAGTGATCCACTTCGGGTACCTCGCCCACAACGGCGTGAGCCACATGCGCCTCGCCGTTCGCGCTGCCGCCGTCCTCCGCCATAGCGGCGGGGTCGACCATGATGGTTGGTACCCAGGGTGTTCACCCTTGCCGCCGGCCTTGCCGTCCTTGACCTTCGTTGCTGGGCGCGCGCCCCTCGCGTCGCCGGTCTCGCCGCCCTTGCGTTTCGCCGCAGGGCGTGCCGCCCGCGTTGCCGGCCTTGCCGCCCTTGCGCCTTGCTCCGGGCACACCGCCCTTGCGTCACCGGTTTTGCCACACTTGCACCTTGCAGCCGGTCGCGCTGCCCTCGTCGCCAGCCTTGCCGCCTTTGCGCCTTGCCGCCGTGGCGCACCGCCGCCGCCGCCTGGCGCGCCGCCCGCGTCGCCAGCCTTGTAGACCTTGCGCCTTGCCGCCGTGGCGCGGCGCCGCCGCCGCCGGGCACGTCGCCCCCTGCTGCCTCGCTCCCCCCCCCGTCCCCCCCCCGCACCGCGGCACAACCCAACCTTGCGGTTGCCCACCTCGCGGTAGCGCAACCCTACTCAATTAATGCCGTTAGGCCGCAACCTGTGCACAAGCACGATGACACGGGGACGCCCCGTGTCGTCAACCGCCGTCCACCCGCGCAAGGCGCGGTGTGAACCGGCCGCGGGGTGCAAACCCCTTTCTCGCCCCGGGACCGCGTCACGGCTCTCGCCTTATCACTGGTGTAGCAAAAACACCTACGAAGCTGGCGCCACGCGGCGCAGACGACGGTAACCCCAGCACATTCTGCTCGGCACGCTGCCACGAACACGGGTCTTAACCGCGGCCCCCGCACCCGCACCCGTGTACTGAATCACCATGGGCCCGGGGTCGCCGTCGTGGGCACCACCCGGCTCCCCATCGGATGCCCTTCAACAAAAGGTCTTTATTCCTCGCCGCGACGGCCATAAAACTCGCTTTATTGCTTGGCTGAGGTCAGTCCCACTACACTGGTAATCGAACCAAAGCTCTTAATACCACAACGGTCACCACCGCCGCCGCCACCCCCAGTGCAACCGACGCCGCCGCCATCAGCGTTGTTGATGAAAAGGCCGCCCTTTAGGTCGAAGAGGAGGAGAGTATCTGGGCCGTCGGCAAGGTACTTCACGTCACCAGTAACTGCTTGATGTCGACGGTTCTGCTGCAGCTGGTCTTGACTACCCCCTTGGGGCAGGGCACTGAAGCGGGAAGCCAGCTTCAGAAACAGCCGCACAATGTTGTCAAAGGCGGCGTACCACCCAGGTCGGGTGCAAAGGCCGGAGACACCACGCGACGGGTCCAAGCTGTGGCCCAGCAGCAGCAAATCAGCACTGTAGTAGCGGGTGAAGCGCCATTGCAGCAGCTTGAGGATGGTCATGCAAAGCTAGTTGGTGACTGCCCTCATGGACGTGTCAGCCGACACGACAAACACAGGTGCCAGCGCTGTTGCCCCGTCTGGACCCAACGTGGCACTGTACACCCTCACTTGAGAGTAGATGGCGTGGAGGCGGCGAAAGGCTGCAGCGGCGTCCGCCAGGCTGCTGTCACGGCACTCTACTAAGCCGATCTCCTTCACAATTGGTAGGAGCAGTTGCGTGACCACCTCCAATCGGCCCCAGAACGACCGGCTGCGCAACTCATTCACGACAACGGCGCCATTGGTGATGCGCAGCAGGGTTGTGCCGGCGTCGTAGTCATTGGCAAACCGCTCCAGGCCTAGCTTGATGTCGGGAAGCCGCTGCGCCTGCACGCAGTGAGAGTACCAGCGTGTCTCTCCCGTATTGATGAAGGTGAGCCGCTTCTTCATGGTCGCATCCAGAATCTCCAGCAAAAGACCCATGTACTTGGTGGAGCGCTTGAAGAAGGACACGATCAGCGAGCACTTGCTCGTGATAGCGCGCAGCGACTCGTGTCCAATGACGCTTCCCGTCAGGAGGTGGAGCTGATGCGCTAAGCACGCTACGAAGATTATAGAACGGTGCAGCAGCGAAATCGCTCTATTGGCGCCGACATTGGTACTTGCCGAGTCGCTGACCACACCCACCACGGCAGAGGTGGTGTCCGTCGACAGCCCCGCCGACGCCAGCGGCAACGTCCAGTTACCGGTCTCCACCCCCTTGGCCATCTCAGACTCCAGCTTGTGCTGCACCAGGGTTGCCGACTCGGATACCGTCGTGATGTCTGTAGTCCCGCGGAAGTTTGCCGCCACGCGTCCGTCTTCTGAGCCGACGTTGCTGCACAGGATGCCCGTGAGCTTGCGGCCTGCCCGGCTGTTCCACCCGTCGATAGAATTGGTGATGTAGCAGCCTTTGAGGTAGATGACCTTGGAAGCGGCCACACAGTCCGCCACGAGACGATCCAGCACTGGACCCGAGATAGTTTGTTGTGTGGGCAGTGTCTTGAGACCAGACACGCTTTTGAGGAGGAAGCACCGTAGCACCGGCGAGTCGATAAAGCTAAAAGCCACAGCAGCGAAGAGTTGCACCCACAGAAGGTCAGTTTGGAACTCCCTCGTCCTGAAAGGAGAAAAGGGCCGCGGCAGGTGGGCGTCCATGGGCCCCAGGCAGTTGGTATGGCCCCCTCCGCCGCCTTCCGATGCGTCCCGTGCACGGTGCTTACGGGTCCCCGCGTCGCCTTGCACCGCCTTCACCTTGACCTCCCTGGGGGCTTGCGCACACCTATTGGCGAGATGGGTGACCATGGCGTCCAGGCGCCCGTTGATCGGCACCTTGACGCTCTTGGTCTTGCAGAAGATGCAAAATACCTCCGTGGATGTCCTGGTGTAGTCCTTTGACCGACGTCGAAGTAGACCCAGAGATGACTAATCTTCTCCCTCTTATTGGTTTTGGTTTTGGCGTTGGTGGCCGCCTCGCCGGCGGCACTGGCCAAACTTGCCCACACGTGTTCAAATATAGGGAGTATTGAGTGTATTACTTGTGTCCTTCTCAGAAATCAGTGTCTTGATAGTCGTCACAGGCGCACAGGTTATGGTCATGGCGCACAGGTTATGGTAATGGCGCACAGGTTATGGTCATGGCGCACATGTTAAGGTTATGGCGCACAGTCTATGGTTATGGTGATGATAGGCTAGTACTATTATGGGTTATGGGTTATGGATATGGGTTATGGGTTATGGTTATGGTTATGGGTTCAGGTTATTGTTATGGTTGTGGTTATGGTTATGGTCATAGTTATGGTTCAGGTTATGGGTTCCTTGGCGCACAGGCTACGGGTTCGAAGTACAGTGTTCTTGTGAGTGTTCTTGTGAGTGGTCTTGTGAGTGTTCTTGTGAGTTTCCTTGTGAGTGTTCTTGTGCGTGTTCTTGTGTTCTTGTCGTCACCTGTTCGAAATACAGGCAGTGTCGAGGCTCAAGTGCTGCAGAAATGACGTGATGAGCTACAGCAGAGGGTTTCGATTCGCTTCTCCTCGCTTCGCTTCGTTTCTCTCACAGAGAAATACCACCATTTCACGTGGCAGCGGCCCCCACCTCCGGCCCCCGTCACCACCTCAACGGCCGCGCCGCCGACTTGGCACCGCCACGGGGGCGGCACCGCTAACACGCCGCCGCAATCATGGCGGCGGCACCGCTGACGCACCGCCGTAATCATGGTGGCCGCGCCGCCAACCCGCCGCATCGCCGACCTGCCGCCGCCACCACGACAGCCGGACTAACGACCCGCCGCACCGCAGAACCGCTGCATCGTGGAAACGCCACGCCGCAGAACGGACGCACCACCGACGAGCAGTCGCCACCACAGCGGCCGCACCGCCGAAGCGCCACCGCCACGATGGCGGCCGCACCACCGACTCGCTGTGGCTACCGCGGGGATGGCACCACTGAAACGCCGACGCCACCAGAGCGGTCGCACCACCAACGTGCCGCCGCCAACACGGCGGCGGCAGCGCCCATTTTCCGCATCGAAACCCGCAGCCGCCAACGTGGCTGCCGCACTGCCGACCCGCCGTACCGCCGACGTGCCGCACCGCCGAATCGCCGCACCGCCGACCGGCTGTACCCCCTACAGGAAAACATTCTTGGATATCCAGGAAATCTGGCAGAAAATTCTGGGATCCGCAGAAATCCTGGGATCCTGAGGACTGCGCCTGGAATCCGGTGGATCGGAGAACGATCATGGAACCGTCTCGAAGACACTTGATTGCTGGGCAGACTCGAGAGAATTGTGGAAGGCTCTGGAAGCGGCCTCGAACTGCCTTCCACTGCAAGCTCGGCAGCTTTCACTTGGGGGGAGGGACCATCTGCCGCCAGCCTGCACCTGGGGAGCCAGACAGAGCCCATAAATACGGTGGGATGCGTCGCCATCTTCACCCGACCACAGTGCCAAGTAAGTTTACACCTGCCGCCTGCCGGTTCCGCGCCCCACCTTCCCCCCTAACCCCCACTGGCGGTTGCATCTACCAGCGCATCCCACCCTGAGTGGGGCATCTCGCCCTGAGCGGAGAAACCCCGTCCCCCCCCACCCCCTCACTTCCCTTCTGCCCCGTACCTCGCGTCCTCATGGATACGGACGATGATGGCATTCTGCAGTGTCCCTGTCCACGCTGTGGGGGGGCGTTTGTTCCACGACGCCTTTGTTTTAACAACCGCGCTGCGAACCGAGCGCGCCCGAGAAACCATGGTCCTGGCGCTGGGGCGTCCGGTGCGGCAGACGCAGACGGCTCATCCAGCTCTTAAAGCGAAGCGCTGCACGAGGAAGACGACGAAGCGGCTGGCTCAAGCGCAAAGAACGATTCGGAATAAGGGTTTATAACTGACGAAAGTAGCCTGGACGGGAAAGGCGTGCAAGAGGCCATCGCACCAAACTTCCTCGACTTCGGAGGCCTTGGCGTAAGATCCAAGCAATAGAGGAAGTGGCCAAGGTCTTAAACGTGTCCCTATCTTCCAAAATGGGTCAAACAATGTTGTCAAGGTGTCTGTCCAAGCATTCAAGGGGATTACGAAGGACCTAATGTTTTTCGCGACTCGAACGCATCTAACCACGAACGAGACGGAGGCACTGTTGTGGCAGCGCCGCCGTGAACTCGTCAGCGCTACAACATACAGGCTCGACAAGCTCGTGCGGGACGCAGTGTCAGTCCATAAGAAGCGCGTCGACGCATGCAAAGGTGGCTGTGTCGCGTTCACAGGCGAGTACAAGTGGGATAACAAGTGCTGGAAATGCGGCGAGGACCGATACTCAAGTGCAGGAAAACCAGCGAAGCAGGTGGAATACTTCTCCCTCATCGCGTGGCTGGAGGCCATCCTGGCCGATCCAGTCCTGGGACCAGAAATGGTCGCCACGATGAAAGCCGCCCGCCAAGCCGCCGCCAGTAACGACAGAAACCACCCCTACGCTGACTTCTATCACGGAGAAAACTACCGCAAAATTGCGCGCCAACGGCTGCTTTGCTTCGGTACTAGACTTTGCCATCAGCCCCTTGACGGACGGGTTTGAGGCATGGAGGCAGCAGGGCTTTTGTGCGTGGCCGGTATTGGCTATGATCATGAGCCTTGCGCCGGAAAGGCGGACTCATAATGTTTCGCAAATCATTCCGTGCGTCACACAAGAACTGAAGCAGCCAGCAGACCTCGAGTCATTCCTCCATCCCATCATTGAGGAGCTCGACGAGCTCGCCCATGGCATCCCCGGCGACAAGATCGCTGGCATGGCGGGTGAGCACACTATCAGGGCCTTCTTGATGCAGAGTACGGCCGATATGCGAGCGATTGACATCATTAATGCCAAAAGGCATAATGGACGGACACCTGGTCGTGATCGCAATTTTCAACGTGCTCAGTATGAGAACAATAAGAACTACTACCCACCACGTCATCCAATTACAGGGGGCTCCATTGTTCATTATTGGTGGAAACCAGGCGCGAAGAACTCCGACGGGTTTGGCAAATGACGTACGGGCTGTGGAGGAGGCAAGAGCAGGACCCATCCTGCGCAGTGTGGTGGACGAGATGGAGAAGGACTGCGGGTTCAAGGGATACTCCATTCTGTACTCGCAGAGTCCGACACACAAGCACATGCACCCGCATCTGAAATAACAGAAAAAGCTGGGGTCGAGCATTGCTCCCTACGATGTCATGCACCTTCTGTTCTGCAACGTGATTCCCTTCATGTGGGACCTCTTCTCGGGCGCATGGAGGGTTCCTGAGGCATCTCAAGATGATTTTGTCATGAGAGCCGCGGCGTCCGATGCAGCTGGACGAGAGATTCGAGCAGCACGAGTGACGATACTTCGGTTGCAGGTGCGGTCGCTTCGCGACGTCAAAGGACACCACAAGTCATAAAAGGCATCAGATTGGATGTACTTCATCCTCAGCACAGGTGAGGCGGTCCTCTCTGGCCGCATCCCTGACGTGTACTTTGAAATGTTTATGTCGCGTTGCCGCGCCTGTCGGCTGCTGATCCGGCGGGGACAACTGAGCCGAGCCGAGCTGATAGTGGCCGACCACCACCGCAAGAAGATTTGTGAGGTGTTCTACCTCAGAGTCTACGGCAACAGCTTCCATCGTCCTTCTGTGTGCCGATTTGCAATTGCGGCACTCTTGAATATCGTTCCCAACATACGCTCCTGCGGACCTACGTGGGTTTGGTGGCAGTTTCCGACCGAGCGCTTGATCGGCACACTTCCGGATCTCATCGGCTTACAAAGTGAGCCCCATCCCTCGCTCACCAACGCCATTCACGCCAAGTACCAAGCTCAGCTCATCATGACTTTAGGTGAGACATTTTGCCCTGACGAATGGGCAGATGCGACGAAAGCGCCTATCAATGGGGAAAACAAGCGTTGCAAGGGCACGTTTTGTTTTCCTCCCAATACACACGAGCAATTTCACCTTCTTCCACCTCGCGCCGTGCTCTGTGTAATGCTGGATACCGAATTGGAGCAACTTAAGACGGCGTTGAATTTGGAAGGAGTTTCGAACTTGCCAGGTCAAATTGCGGCGATTGAGTTCTTCCGATTGGAGCTGTCAAATGGTGTTATAGCCGGCTGGGCCGCCACTGAGACCGCTCGAACGCGGCGCGACAACCTTTTGCAAATCTCTTTAGTTGAGAAGCGCCACACCCGACCAAGTACTAAAAAGGAGGACCCTGTGACTTTCTACGGCAGAGGTGTGATTAAACTCACTCCTGGGCTCGGGTAAAATGATTATAATCAACCCCTTGATTTTAAATCGTATGGGGCGATTTTTGTTGATTATAATCATTGGCCATGAATATAATCATTGGGCGCCTTTACGATAGAGCAGAAGTGCGCACAAATATGACAGAAGTCCAGACAAGTCAACATTAGACGTGATAAGCCAACTTTCTAAACATCCTTTGATAAGCTACAGTCGTTCCACAACCAACCTAGCACGCAGACGAGATCAATAGAACCACCCATATGTTCCTTGTTTCGCGTAAACGTGGCAGAGAACCAGTGACGTGTCAACGAACTATTCTCAAAGGCGCTTTTCTGCTCAAAGACTTCGGGTGCTCAGACACTCGAGGCAGCACATGACAGCAATGAGCCCTCCATCGCTCTTTCTGGCCCCCCACATCGTGGAGCTGGGCCCATCCGCCAAACTGGCTGGTCTGCCACTGGCGGGCGTGCCAGGGGTCACACGTCCCGTTTGAGCGTTCAGAGCGCGGAGGCGGGCCCGTCAGCTAATTTAGCTGACGACCCAGTGCGAGGTGGACAGAGGCCAGAAGATCTCATCTTGCGCGCTATTTTGGAACGATGGCAAGTCCATTGCGAAATCATCGGGAATCGCAGCATATCTTGATCCTGGTCTGATCCCTGAACAATGGCCCGACGGTCGAGATCATGGGCCCGTTCTC